>Ga0310913_10000882_pt1 | contig 14691 bp, 15 predicted proteins | sample GREbulkMGOX082_FD_203447 | JGI IMG/M metagenome (GOLD analysis project Ga0310913, IMG submission 203447) | Lab enrichment of tropical soil microbial communities from Luquillo Experimental Forest, Puerto Rico - GRE.bulkMG.OX082 | ecosystem: Environmental > Terrestrial > Soil > Tropical forest >...
TATTGTCGTGATACGCGTGTCGCGAGTCCTGGCGTGACATTAAACCATGCGTTGCGCATCATCCCAGTACGCTGAGGAAGCGAATGGAGACGGTCTCCCAATCTGAGAAATCCTGGCCGGCAGTTCCGGGCGCCTCTTTTGCCACGTCTGTGAGGCCGGAACGACTAGGGGAAATACTCGTCCGCGAAAATCTGATTAGCCCTGAACAATTGCGGAAGGGGCTCGAGTACCAGAGCGCTCAGGGGGGACGCTTGGGAACTGCGCTGGTAAAGCTGGGGTTCATCGCCGACGACGACATGGCGATAATCCTCGCTCAGCAGTACGGATTACCCGCGGTTAACCTGGCCGAACTTGATGTCGATCCTGAAGTTGTCAGGGTCATCCCCATGGAAACCGCTCTGCGCCATCAGGTTCTGCCGGTGAGCCGGTTCGGCGCTTCGCTCACGGTAGCCGTCGCCGACCCGACCAACGTCTTTGCCCTTGACGATATCAAGTTCAGGACGAGCTTGAGCGTTGAGCCAGTGGTCGCTTCTGAAGGAGCGATCAGCGAGGCCATCAAGCGCTTCTACGGCGATGCCGAGGATGCAGAACGTAAGAAACAGATCGAGGACATTGTCAACTTCATCGATGACAGTGCGGCGGGAAGCGTTGAGCTGAACGCGGATGAAGAAGGAACGCTGAATCTGGCGGAGCTCGAACAGGCGGCGGAAGAAGCCCCGGTCATCCGCCTGGTAAACTACCTTCTGAACGATGCGGTCAAGCATGGGGCAAGCGATATACACCTGGAACCCTACGAAAGAGAGTATCGAGTGCGGTATCGCATCGACGGCTTGTTGCAAACGGTGATGCACCCACCCGTGAAGCTGCGCGACGCCATCATCAGCCGCATCAAGATCATGGCCAAGCTGGATATTGCGGAGAAGCGTCTGCCCCAAGACGGTCGCATCATGGTCAAGCTGATGCACGGCGGCGACAAGAAGCAGATCGACCTTCGCGTTTCCGTTTTGCCTACGTTGTACGGCGAGAAGATCGTCATGCGATTGCTGGACAAAGAGAATCTGCGCCTGGACATGACCAAGCTGGGATTCGAGTCCGAATCCCTGGCGACGTTTCAGAAGGCCATCTTCAAACCCTACGGCATGGTACTGGTGACCGGCCCTACGGGGAGCGGTAAGACCAACACCCTCTATTCCTCAATCACTCAGCTTAACAAAGAGGACACCAACATCATCACGGCGGAAGACCCTGTTGAGTTCCAACTTCCCGGCATCAACCAGGTCCAGATGAAGGACCAGATCGGTCTAAACTTCGCCGCTGCGCTTCGCTCCTTTCTGCGGCAGGATCCCAACATCATCCTGGTGGGAGAGATTCGAGACTTCGAGACGGCGGAGATCGCCATCAAGGCCGCAATGACTGGACACCTGGTACTTTCTACTCTGCATACCAACGATGCGCCGTCAACCATCTCGCGCCTCATGAACATGGGAGTCGAACCCTTCCTCGTAGCGACCTCGGTCCACCTCATTTGCGCTCAACGGCTGGTGCGCCGCATCTGCGCGGGCTGCGCGGCAGTTGACGACTCGGTGCTGCCACAGGCCCTCGTCGATGCTGGTTTCACGGCCGAGGAGGCCAGAGCGGCGAAGCCTCAAAAGGGGAGAGGCTGCGCCAGTTGCGGCAACCGAGGCTACAGGGGCCGGGTGGGATTGTACGAAGTGATGGAGATCACCGAGCCGGTTCGAGAACTGATTCTGGTAGGCGCTTCGGCTGTGGAACTGAAGCGGAAGGCAGTGGAGCAAGGCATGATAACCCTCCGTCGCAGCGGTCTGATGAAAGTGGTGTCCGGCGTCACGACCCTCGAGGAGGTGATGCGGGAGACCTTACTCTAGACACCGTTATGTGCCTTGTAAGGGCACCTAGTTGTCGCCCAGTGAGGCAGTCGCCGCCCCTCGACTTTGCTCGGGCCCTAAGACTGTCGAAGGGCGGCGGCCCCGCTCCTACCAAGGAGCTCAGAAAGCGACTCTGAACAGCGAGGTTTTGATGGGAACACTCACACTCACGGACTTGCTAAAACGCATGGTGGAACGTGGCGGTTCTGATCTCCATATCACTACCAACTCCCCCCCTTGCATCCGTATCCACGGGGAACTAAAGCCCTGTGACGACCTTCCAGCCCTCGGGCCGGCGGAGACCAAACAGCTGGTGTACGGCATCTTGACGGAAACCCAGAAGCACCGCTTTGAAGAGGACCTGGAGATCGACTTTTCATTCGGCGTCAAGGGGATTGCACGCTTTCGGGCCAACTTGTTTAACCAACGCGGCGCGGTGGGGGCGGTCTTCCGCAGTATTCCTTTCGAGATCCTGAGTTTCGAGCAACTGGGGCTTCCCGAAGTAGTTCGCGCGCTGTGTGAAAAACCACGCGGTCTGGTTCTCGTAACCGGGCCCACCGGCTCTGGCAAATCCACGACGCTGGCCACGATGCTGGACCTCATCAATCAAGAACGGCACGAACACATCGTAACTATTGAAGATCCTATCGAGTTCCTACACAGTCACAAGGGATGCCTGGTGAACCAGCGTGAGGTTCACACCGATACGCATTCCTTCTCCAACGCTTTGCGCGCCGCGCTACGTGAAGACCCTGATGTGGTGCTGATCGGCGAGATGCGTGACCTGGAGACCATCGAGTCGGCCCTGCGCATTGCTGAAACCGGCCACCTGACCTTCGCGACGCTGCACACCAACTCCGCTTCCAGCACCATCAACCGCATCATCGACGTCTTCCCGGCGCACCAGCAGTCACAGGTACGCGCCCAGCTTTCGCTGGTTCTTGAAGGGATACTCTGTCAGTCGTTGCTCCCCCGAGCCGACGGCCGAGGAAGAGCGTTGGCAATGGAGGTCCTGGTGCCCAATTCCGCCATACGTAATCTGATTCGCGAGGACAAAATCCACCAGATCTATTCCGCCATGCAGTCGGGTCAGCAGAAGTTTGGCATGCAGACGTTCAACCAGTCGCTGTGCAGTCTCTATCAGCACGGACTGATCACCCTGGAAACCGCCACGATGCGCTCCAGCAACACGGACGAACTGCAAGACATGATCAGCCGGATCGCGATGGCTGCCGGACACAAGGCGTTGTACGCTCCAGCCAAGCGCTAGAACAGTTTACAGGGAACAGGTTACAGGTCACAGAGAGGAAGGGCAATGGACAAGGCAGTTCAATCGCATCGTGGCCTAAAGGTTTGGCAGAAGGCGATGGATCTTGCCGTGAAAGTCCCCTGTAACCTGTCACCTGTAGCCTGTTCCCTTCCATTGTAAGGAGGTATTACATATGCCCCAGTTGAACTACCGTGGAGCACCCCCGACGACCGCGACGGTTGTCGCGCCTCGTGCTACCGCCGGCGGCGTGATGGCTGGAGCTTTAAGGCGTGAGCCAGCGCCCCAGTCACGATTGGCGGAAAAAGGAAGCGCCCGAGTGCCCAAAAAGTCTTCGGTGAAGGTCAAACCCAAGGACCTGGCCATCTTCACCCGGCAACTCGGGGTGATGATCAATGCCGGTCTGCCGTTGGTCCAGAGCCTGGAGATACTCGCCTCCAACCAGGCCAACAAATCCTTCGCCGGCGTCCTCACTGGAGTTCGCTCCACGGTTGAAGGTGGCAGCACCCTCTGCAATGCCTTTCAACGGTACCCAAGGGCCTTCGATCAGCTTTACTGCAACATGATCGCGGCTGGCGAGTCGGGCGGTATCCTCGAAGGAGTCCTTGACCGCCTTTCCGGCTATATCGATAAAGCGGTCAAGTTGCGGCGCGCGGTGCGTTCCGCCCTGATCTACCCGGTTTCGGTAATTACCATCGCCGTGGGCATCATGGTGCTTTTGCTGTGGAAGGTCGTGCCCATCTTTGCCACCCTTTTCGTCGGCCTGGGCGTCTCACTGCCTTTGCCTACCCGCTTGGTCATTTCCCTGAGTAATATGATTGCCAAGACGGCGTGGATGCTGATTATTGGCACCGGGGTCGTGGTTTATGGGCTCAAACGTTATCACCGCACTTCCAGGGGCCGGCTAGTCATCGACGGAATCATCTTAAAGCTTCCGGTGCTCGGGCTTCTGATGAGGAAAATTGCGGTGGCGCGCTTCAGTCGCACCCTCGGAACACTGATTACCAGTGGCGTTCCCATGCTAGAGGCCATGGACATAACCGCCCGGACCGCCGGCAATGCGGTGATTGAGGAGGCTATTCTCAAGGTTCGCAAGGCGGTGGGCGAAGGTCGGACCATCGTGGACCCGCTGCGCGAAATCGGCGTGTTCCCGAACATGGTGGTGCAGATGATCGGTGTCGGTGAACAAACGGGGGCGCTCGACGCGATGCTGCAGAAGGTGGCGGACTTTTATGAGGAGGAGGTGGACTCAGCCGTCGCCGACCTGCTGACTGCCATGGAGCCGATGATCATACTGCTGCTGGGGGTGATGATCGGTGGTGTTGTCATTTCTATGTACTTGCCTTTGTTCAGTTTGATCGGAAAGCTGGCAGGCTAAGCGCTTGGAAAAGGCGTACTTCAGCCAGTTCTTGAGTCTGAAAGAAAGGAAATTGACCGTCGTGGCGGTGCAGACAAGAGTACAGAAAGGCACGCAGGAGTTGGTCGAGACCACTGCCGCGGAGTTGCGCCAACTCGCCCAGGAGAATGTCGACTTGGTGTCGAAGCAGCTTGCTGAGGGACAGCAACAGTTTACAGGTGAGATCTCGGCCGCCCTGCATCATACGCTTGACGAGCTGGTGGAGGCTTCCACCGCCAGGATGCGAAAAATCACCGATGACAGCCTGGCCCTCATAACCGACCAGTTATAATAACTACCCGCCGGAAGTTGTTGATAGACGATACGACCAAGGCCTTCCGGCAGAAGGTCAGCGAGATTCTTGTGATGCTGCAGAACGGCTCGGAGGAGAGCGGTTAGTACCGGAGGGGCGGCCAGAAAAAGTTGTCGAGCGCGAATGGGATGCCAGGTATGCATCTCGGCTATCTTCCCACGACCAGGACAGTGAACGAGCCAGGCACAATGCTTGGCCTTGGATGCGGTTGATCGGCCGTCGGCGCCGGCGGCGGTCCAAACTCTGCCGTCACCACGTAGACGTTGTGCGTCTTAAGATCCAGCGCCATAGTCCGCGCACCGCGTTGCGTCTGAACGTTCTCGACCACGCTGTACTTATCGGGCGAATCTTGGTGCACCACGGTCAGCGTACCATCACCGTTTGAGCTGAACGCAAGGCCCGTTCCGGGATCGAAGGCGTTGGCGTCGACCCCTTCCCCGATCGGCGGTGTGGCTACAACCTTGCCGTTGTTCGCGTCCATTACAACCATCATCTTGTTGTGGCATCCGCTGAACAGGCGCCGGTGCTCGCGATCCATCGCCATGCCGGAGGGTTCCTCGCCAGGAGCAAGCGGCCAGCGTGACTCCACCGTGAGTTTCTGAGAGTCGATCTCGACCACCATGCTCTTATCTTCCAGGTTGGCGTAAACGTGACTCTTACCGTCGGCGGCAGCAAACTCCGGCCTCCCACCCAGCGCGATGGTGCCGGCCACTGTGTCGCTTGCGGCATCGATGGCTGTCGAATCGCCGCTCCGTCCGTTAAAGGTGAACACACGCCGCGACGCGGGGTCATAAACTATTGCGTCCGGGTTCTGGCCGGTCTTGACCTCCCCCAGGACCTTCAATGACTTCAGATCAAAGATCGTGACGGTGTTGGCTCGTCCGTTGCTGGTGAACCCCCGGCCCAGCTCCGGAGCCAGGGCGATGCCGTGCACTCCCTGTGTGTTCGGGACATCGCCCACGGGGTTCAGGCTATCCGCATCAAGCACCATGACGTGAGTGCCACGCGAGATGTAGAGCCGGCGCGCGTCGCTGTCGACGTTCAGGTAGTCCCAGAATCCTTCGCCACCCACCTTAACCTTCTTAACGACGTGATAGCCGCTGCCTGACGCTCGAAGCCCCGGCGGCAGCAGCAACAGACAGAAGACGAACAGCGCTTTAGCTCTCATGGAACCTCCCGCTCAGCCGCATTCCTCATTAGCGATTGATGATTGAAACCCGTAATTCATCTCCACTGACCGGTGCTGCGGCAGTTTCCAAGTGTCGAACGCCAGCAACCAGCTGAGCTACCGCAGTGCAGAGGACAACACCATGCGCCAAGCCACCTGCCATTTGCCTTTCTGGCGAGTCAACACCAATAGCTCATGGCCGGACTCACTATGGTCCTGGTTATTCATGCTGTATCTGATCTCCCAGGGGTATATAGCGACGGCCATGTTATCGAATAGATCGATGACGGGCTCGGACGCCTTGAACTCTCTCACCGTGGCAAGACGGATGAAATCTGTGTAACTCTTGACACAGGCTTCTCGCCCTCTGCCCATCTCCTGGAGGTCCGGACCTTTAACCACCACGTCGTCGTGGAAACTCTCATTCAGCCTTTCCGTGTACCCTTTCAGCCAAGCTTCGTTCATCCTGCTGAGAAAGTTGCGAATTTGCTCTCGGTCATTCCCTTCCACCGCAGAAGGCATGCAGGGTATCCTTCGGGAAGCAAGAGTCGGGGCACAGGTAGTACGCCTAGCACAATATCAAACGTCACGGTCTTCGAAAAGGTTTTTGTTGCCCTTCTACACCTTCGGGCGCACATTCCTTGGCAAGCCGGCACTGCTGTCAGGAGAGAGGAATGTCCGGTCTATGGAGAAAGAAGAGCATCGAGCAGCTCAAAAGACAGCCGCCAGATGCGGAGCATGGACTGCGGCGAGCTCTGGGACCTCTCGCCTTGGTCACGCTCGGTATTGGCGCCATCGTAGCGGCCGGTTGCAACGTCCCTCCGCCATCCAACTACCGACTGGTGTTGAGGACGCGCTGGTAAAGGCTTTCGTAAAGCGGAATGATTTTGTCCGTGCAGAAGTCGGCCAGAGCGCGTTCGCGGGCAGCCCTTCCCATCTGCTCGCGCCGATCGCGTTGAGTGAGGATGTCGAGGGCGCGGGCAGCCATACTCCGGACGTCGCCCACCGGCACGAGATAGCCCTCCACGCCGTCCCGGATGACTTCGGGAAGCCCGCCCACCCGCGAGCAGATGGGGGGGACGGCGCAGGCCATAGCCTCCAGCGCCGCGAGGCCAAAGGACTCGAGTTCGCTCGGCAGCAGCAGCACATCCGCGCAGTTGAGGAGGTTCTGCACATGACCCTGCTTGCCGAGAAAGATCACGTCGGACGTGAGAGCCTTCTCTCGCACTATCCACTCCGCCGAGGTGCGTTCCGGCCCGTCGCCGATCATGAGGAGCTTGGCGGGAATTTCGCGGCGGACGAGATCGAATATCTCCACCACGTCTCGCACCCGCTTGACGGGGCGGAAATTTGAGAGGTGAACCAGAATCCGTTCGTCATCGTTCGCGAACTCTTCCCGCCGGCACTCGCTATTTGCAGGCTGAAACACATCACAGTTCACAAAGTTCGGAACCACCTCGACAGGCCTTTTGATGCCGAACTCTTGCAAGGTGACCCGTCGCAGGTACTCGGAGATGGCGGTAACGGTGTCGCTCTCCTCAATGGAGAAGCGGGTGATGGGAAGGTAGGAGCGGTCGCTCCCCACCAGGGTGATGTCCGTGCCGTGCAAGGTGGTCACGAACGGCAGGTGGCGGCTTCTGAGCATGGCCCGCGCAAGGTAGGCGCTGACCGAGTGGGGGATGGCGTAATGGACGTGTAAGAGATCTAGCGACTCGGCCACGGCCACATTGTGCATCATGGTGGCTAACGCCAGGGTGTAGGGAGGGTGATCGAACAGCGGGTAGTTGATTACCTCCACTTCGTGGAAGTGGAGCCGTTCGGAAACCGCGGTCATACGCACGGGGACCGCGTAGCTAATGAAATGAATGTCGTGGCCGCGGGCCGCCAGTTCCAGTCCAAGCTCGGTGGCGACGACGCCGCTCCCGCCATAGGTGGGGTAACAGGTGATGCCGATTCTCATCGCAATTGAGCGATAGCATTATCGAATCGCTCTTCCATTGGCCGGATGTCCGAATGGTGCCAGGACTCGATTGCTCCATCTCCTGAACATCTAGGAAGGGGGTGTCGGTTTGTTTTTCCCTGGGTTCGCGCCCGCTGAGAGGACGATGATCTCCGTCACCGTGCGTTTCTCGGCTTTCTGTTCATAATAGACAAGGACATTGGTACCTGGCGTCAGAGTGTCGAGTGTGAGCTTTTTCCCGTTCGCGGCAGAAACACGGACCCCTTTCTTGACAGGGAACACTTCCGTGGTACCACCCTGCACAGTATTGACGCTAAGGAGTTCGTGTTTTTCGTCGAGGGATAGAACGCTGCCGCTGAACGCCAGTCGGGACGAACCCGAGGTGATCTTATCGAGACCTGGAACCTTGCTCTTGTGAGGTTCCTGAGCGTATCCTGCACGGCCCGCCAAGCACCAGTACGCCGCCAGAGCGATCGCCAACCCAATTGACACAGGATTGAAGGATGACCGCCAGCCTTTTGCGGTATTCCGCCTGTCGGGAGGGCAGCAAAGGGCGACGGGGAGGAAACCAGCATACGCGGGACCTTGGAAGTCCGCAAAACAACCGCAGCGTTGACTAGAAGACAGCTTCAAGTGAGCCATCCTATGGGCTGAGATTCCACCACCCGCACCAATCTGGGAAGGCCCAGCGGCGGGAACTGTCAAGTTCCGGAACAGTGACGGAGCATCAGCCTCCCTGAACTTCACCGACACTTCCGCGTAAGACGGCCGCGACTATTCGTTGCCGATGTCGCGCTCGACCTCGGGGGCGTAACCGGATTCATTTCCGCCGTTCTTGGGTTCCGATTGCTTGTACATGTATCGGATCGCCGATTTCATGATGAGAAGATTGGGCTCAGCGGCACGATGCACTTTGATGCAGTTCCGGTCGTACCACTCAATAACGCCGCGAATCGCCTCCCCCGTGTCGAGGATTACCACCATCGGCGTGCGAGCCTGCATCTGCTTGATATAGTAAAAATTCTCCGCGTTCGTTTGCTCCGGCGGAGCGGGCTTTCTACGCTGGAGACCGCCGCGGTTTGCCATCTGATCCTGAATTTCCGAGAGTGATGGACGAATCAGTTTGCGATTCACGTCGTGCAACTCCTTAGACCCCGCGAATGGGGCGAGTCGGTGGTGACCTCCTGTATGCGGAGCCGAACTTAAATGCCAGTCTCGCAACCCCACAACTTGCGCGGCTCGGATTCTTCCGAGACAAACGAAAACCAAACAAGGAGGTTTCCAAACCTGCTAGTTAGTCTAGCATGGGGAGACTCCGGAGACAAGAGGCACAAAGGGTTCTAAGGGTTCTGCCCTACCTTGACACTAGGCCGTAGCTTTGGACCTTTCAGCGACGAGTACCCGCTCGGGGTCGACCAGAAACCACATCGCTGCACCCAGTGCGCAAAGAGTCGAAGCGGCGAGGAACGAAGCCGCCCACCCGAAATGGTCAGCGATGCGAGGTGTGAGCAAAGCCGTAATGATGCTGCCCGTTTGGGCTCCCATGTTCACGAGTCCGGACACAGTTCCCGCCGAGGGCCCCGCAATGTCGGCGGTGACGGTCCAGAAAGAACTCTGGGCAAGGTAAAGTGCGCCGACGCCACCCGCTAACACCACCGTGGCCGTTCCTGCCCCGTTCGCACGCGAGCCGAGGGCTATAAAGACGGCAGCCAGCCCCATTCCCACCTCCGCGACTCCGCATCGACCTTTCCGCCTACCCCAGCGCCGGCTGACGAAGTCGACCATTAGGCCTCCGAGCGGCGAGCAGACCGCCATTGCCGCGAACGGAAGCATGCCGTAAAAGGCACTGAGCTTCAGGTTCACGCCGCGGACCCGCACCAGATAGATGAAAAACCAACTAAAGAAGATGAAGGCCGCATAACCGTAGCAGAAATAGCTGAGCGTCGCAGCCACCACTTCTTTGCTGGTGAGCACCGTGGACCAGGCAAGCATGCACTTCCGCTGCCATGCGCGTCGGGTGAGTCCGGCGCGGATATACTCCAGCTCGGACGGGCTGACGCCAGGATGCTGCTCCGGGTCATCACGCGCCAGCAGGAACCAGAGCAAGCCTGCAGCGCAGCCGATCGCCGCGCACACCCAGAACGACATCCTCCAACCGTAGCGGACCATAATGGCGACGACTAAAGGCGGTGTTACTGCCGCACCCCCACCCACGCTGGCGAATATTAATCCGTTGGCGATGCCGCGCTCACTCGTGGGAACCCAGTTCGCAACGAAGCGATTCGAGCCGGGATAGATCACCGCCTCTCCCGCCCCCAGAACAAAGCGCACGGCCAGAAAGCAGAACAGGGCGGCGCGAATGCCTGACGGAACGAGGGCGGTGAGTACTGTAAATACTCCCCACCAGAGAGCCCCGCCGGTCAGCACCCGCCGTGAACCGAAGCGATCCGCAAGCCAGCCCGCTGGGACTTGAAAAAGTGCGTACCCTAATGGGAAAGCGCCAAAGATCAAGCCGAGTTGCGAGTCTGTGAAATGGTATTCCTCAGCCAGCCAGTGGCCACTGATGGAGATGTTGACGCGGTCCAAGTACGTGATGGCACCCATGACAAAAATCGAGAAAAGCAGCAGCCATCGGATGCGACTGTGGCGCCCTGGGGCCATCGCCCACCTCTGCCCGCGAACGCGTCCTGAAAAGGCTACGCGTTAGGTCGCAACACTCTAACAGAAGCGCCAAAATGCGCAAGTGTGTCCGCCCCTTGGCCTCGCCTTGGCAACGTAGAACGGGAACGGGCAGGGCAGCCGTCACGGCCCGAGGCCTCGATACCTCGCCAATTCTGTTGAGCTTTTGCGCCTGCCCTGAGATAGACTCCACTTTAGCAGGCTGCTGAGATGTCATCCCGATCCCGCACGCGGGAGAGGGATCTGCTTTTTGTTTTGTGTTCAACACAAACAGCAGGTGATTCCTCGCCTGCGGGATCGCATGACAGGTACCCCTTTTCAGCAGCCTGCTTTCGAGAGAGCCTTACAGAGTGGAGGAGGTGCTCGGTATGAGACACACGTTTCGGGCTGTACTTCTGTGGGCCTTTGTGATGTACCTTGGTGCCCTCGCGTTCGTAGCGCAAGGGCAGCAACTCAGCCAGAACCCGGCTAAGCAGCAGCCACAAACCACTTCATCAGCTCCGAGCGAAATTGAGAATCCACCGGCCGCAGTTGTGATCGACGACCGCCCTATTTTCTACCTCAACGCCCCGGTTGGCGCATACACAGCGGCTGACCGTGCAGCAGCCATACAGCAGCGCATCTTGGATCTCGCGAAGAGCGGCGACGTGCCCGTGGAGTCGGTCCATGTTGAGGAGCGCGCAGAATGGAGCGAGATTCGGAGTGGGAATGGCCTCATCATGGCGGTGTCGGACCTGGATGCGCAAGCGAGGGGACGGGCGCGGCAACAACTCGCGGCAGAAAATGCGGAAATCATCCGGTACTCTGCGCGGCGCTATCGGGAAGCACACACCTGGAAGAACTTGCTGCTGGACTTGCTCTACACAGCACTAGCCACCTTGGCGTGCGGGGCATTTTTGTGGGGGCTGTTGAGGTTTCGCCGGGCTGTCCGCACCCGGGTTGAGGGATGGCTGAACTCTCGCATGAGCCAGCCGGAAGTGCCCTCCCATTTGAGGCTCTCCGCTGTCTATCTGTGGGGGCCGCTTCTGGGCCTGGGGACCGTTTTTTACTGGATCATCATCGTCATCGTGCTCCAGGCCTACGTCACCGCTGTTTTGCGCTTTTTCCCCCAAACCGAGCAAGCGTCGCTGAGGACAACCGACTGGTTTGCCTCCCAGCTCGCAATTGTGGGGCGCGCCGTGACGGACTACCTTCCTAACCTGGTGTTGGTCATCGTCATCGGCGCTATAACATACTTGGTCCTTCGGGCCGACACACGGATCTTCGGCGACATCGAAGCCGGGAGGCTCAAGATCTCCGGGTTTTATCCCGAGTGGGCGCGGCCCACCGCCAATCTGGTTCGTATACTTGTTCTCGCGCTCGCGGCTGTCGTGGTTTTTCCCTACCTCCCGGGTGCCAAGAGTCCAGCCTTCCAGGGGATCTCCATCTTCCTGGGCGTTTTGCTGTCGCTGGGGTCCTCTTCTGCCGTGGCCAATGCGGTTGCCGGTACAATCCTCAATTACACTCGTTCCTTTAGCATCGGGGACATGGTCAGGATCGGTGACACCTTCGGCGAAGTCGTCGAGAAGGGCCTGCTGGTGACTCGCATCCTCACACCGAAGAGGGAGACCATTGCCATTCCAAACGGCACGGTTATGGGCTCAGCGGTGAAGAACTACAGCACGGAGGCCAAGACGACCGGCGTCGCCTTATATACGACGGTGACCATCGGTTACGATGCGCCCTGGCGGAGGGTCCACGAGCTGTTAATCGGCGCCGCGCTCGCGACACAGGACATCATTAAGGACCCAGCTCCCTATGTCCTGCAGACGGCGCTCAATGACTTCTACGTGGCCTATGAGCTGAATGTCTACACAAGGACGCCAACCAGAATGGCGGAGATTTATTCCGAATTGCACCAGAACATCCAGGATAAGTTCAATGAAGGGGGAATCGAGATCAACTCGCCGCACTACACGGCGTTGCGCGACGGTAACACGACAACGATTCCGGCGGGATATCTGCCCGAGTCCTACCAGGCCCCTTCTTTCCGGGTTCGTACGGCCGAAAACGAAGCGGAGAGGAGTGATAGAGCGACGGAACGGGAGCTCGCCTAGTGTCCGGCCCGTCAACCGAATCTATTTAGCGAAGAGGGTCGACAGACTTTCCGTGTACGGTTCACGGGCGATGCCCTGCTCTGTGATAATGGCCGTAACGTACTGGTGGGGTGTGACGTCGAAGGCGGGATTTCGGGCGGAAACCTCTTGTGGAGCAATGGAAACGCCGGCCAGGTGCTTTACCTCGTTGCCCGAACGCTCCTCGATAGGGATCTCCTCGCCGGAAACAATATTCATGTCAATGGTCGAAAGCGGTGCGGCGACGTAAAACGGAATCTTGTTCTCGCGAGCGAGCACAGCAACCGTATAAGTTCCGATCTTGTTGGCCACATCGCCGTTAGCGGCAATGCGGTCAGCACCCACAATCGCTGCCTGAATCTGTCGCTGCCTCATGAAGTGCCCGGCCATGTTGTCAGTGATCAGAGTGACGGGAATACCGTCCTTTGCAAGCTCCCAGGCGGTCAGGCGCGCGCCCTGTAAGAACGGCCGAGTCTCATCGGCGAAGACCCTGATATGCTTGCCCTGCCGAACGGCGGCGCGGATCACTCCCAGGGCCGTGCCGTAACCTCCCGTGGCCAGCGCCCCGGCATTGCAGTGCGTGAGCACGGTAGAAGAGTCGTCCAGCAACGCCGCGCCATGACGCCCCATGGCCTCATTCACGGCGATGTCCTCAGCCAGAATGCGTTGCGCTTCATCCACCAGGCAGGCCTTGGTAGTCGAGATCTTTTCGAGTTCCGCCGCGCTGCGGAGGAGCGATTCTTCGAACACAGCTCGCATCCGCTTGACCGCCCAGAACAGATTCACAGCCGTTGGACGAGTTCTGGAAATGGTCTCCGCAATGGTCTCGAACTCGGCGCGAAGCTCGGTTTCCGTCCTTGCGACTGAATTCTTCATCCCCAGCGCAATCCCCATTGCTGCCGCTACACCAATCGCCGGCGCGCCCCGAATCACCATGGAGCGAATTGCCTCCGCCACACCGACGTAATCCGTATAGTTACGATAGACCTCCGCCGCCGGCAAGCGCGTCTGGTCAATCATGCGGACGCCGGCGTCCGTCCACTCGATGGTTTTGAAGGTTCCCCGATTCTCCATTCGCAGTTCGCCGCCAGACACCATCATATATCAGGCGAGGAGTATGAGGCGACAAGCTGCGGCTCGCGCTCGTGCCGATTCCAACTTCCGGCGCGAGCCAACCGCTCGGCTTGCGCTGCCTAACTGCGTTTATCGCGAGTATCCGGTATGACCACCGATGGGATAGATAGCGTTAGTGGCGCCGGCTGGACGGCAACGTCACGATCCTGGCGGCATTTGCCGGTCAAGCTGCCGACGCCACACCGACGCTTGGGCCGCCCTGGCAAGCATCGTCCGGAGGTCTAGGAAAAAGTGCAACACCGTGTCTGCCAGCAGCCTCCTGCTCAACGTCCGCCGGAGGGTGCGGACCTTGACGCGCGAGCCCGGGCTGCCGAGCACACCACTGTGCATGAAATCCTGATAGCCTCTCACTCGCGACCCCATCGCCTGCGGCACCTTGACTTTCAGCCCCATCCCGACTTCGAGGCCAAATTGCTCGATGTGGTGGAGTTCTACTTAAGTCCTCCCGAGAACGCCTTGGTGCTTTGCGTCATGAGAAGACCGGCATTCAAGCCCTGCACCGTACCCAGCCCTGTCCCCCTAAACGCCAAGAAGCCCCGCGCATGGACCAACGAGTACGTGCGATTCATTGAGCAGTATTACCAATCGTGACTCAAGGTTGCGCAAAGTACATCCTTCCGAATTTAAATTAACATATGGCGATTTATCAACACTCATTGTGGTTCAAGGGCGCCGACCTTGGGGATGCCAACGTCTGGGCAAGTTGCTTTAGCGATTGACGGACGGCCGCAGCCACTTTCATGGAAGCTCGTTTTTCGTTCCCAATCCGGTATA
>Ga0310913_10000883_pt1 | contig 14688 bp, 16 predicted proteins | sample GREbulkMGOX082_FD_203447 | JGI IMG/M metagenome (GOLD analysis project Ga0310913, IMG submission 203447) | Lab enrichment of tropical soil microbial communities from Luquillo Experimental Forest, Puerto Rico - GRE.bulkMG.OX082 | ecosystem: Environmental > Terrestrial > Soil > Tropical forest >...
CGCACTTTCCTTTTCGCGGGTAAAGCTGCGCCTGCTTATCGGCTGGCGAAACTCATCATCAAGTTCATCAATAATCTGGCAGACACGATTGACGCCGATCCGATTGTCCGCGGTCGGATGAAAGTGGTCTTTCTGCCCGAATACAATGTTTCGCTGGCGGAGCGCCTGATCCCCGCGAGCGACGTCTCCAACCAGATTTCGACCGCTGGTTACGAGGCCAGCGGAACCAGCAATATGAAATTCATGATGAATGGAGCGCTGACGGTGGGCACTCTTGATGGCGCGACCATTGAGATGGCCGAGGAAGCGGGGAAGGAGAACCTCTTCCTGTTCGGCTTAACTGTTGAGCAGGTGCAGGAAAGCCAAGCCTGGTACAACCCGCATTGGCACTACGAGCACGAACCGGAAACGAAGGCGGCTTTGGATTTGATGTTTTCCGACTACTTCAGCCGCAATGAGCCAGGAGCGTTTGATCCGATACGTGATACGTTGCTGACTCAAGGGGACCATTTCATGCACCTGGCGGACCTCACGTCGTACGTCCAAGCTCAGGACCGGCTGGGCAACCTTTACTCAATTCCCAGCGAATGGGCCCGAAAGGCCATTTTGAATGTGGCGAGTTCAGGAAAGTTCTCAAGCGACCGCACCATTCACGAATACGCAAGCGAGATCTGGAAGGCGGAACCATGCGCCATACCTTAGAAAAACATTCTGTGACAAAAGGACCGGCACTCTCGCCGCTGGCCGGCAAACCTGCACCGAGAGAATTGCTGATCGACGTAGCTCGCCTGGAGAGGGAGTACCTCGAGCGCAAGCCGGATATGAGCGACCGCAGCCAACTGGTTGCCTTCGGAACCAGCGGGCACCGCGGTTCTCCACTTCACGGCGCCTTCAATGAAGCGCACATCCTGGCGATTGCTCAGGCAATCTGCGATTACCGCCGGGGACAGGAAATCGATGGTCCTTTATATATGGGGAAAGATACCCATGCCCTTTCTGCACCGGCACAGCGGACTGCTCTCGAAGTACTTGCGGCGAACGGGGTCGAGACCATCATTCAGGAAAACGACGGGGTAACGCCAACCCCAGTCATCTCAAGAGCAATTCTCGTGTACAACCGGAATCGCAAAGAACACTTCGCCGACGGTATTGTGATCACCCCCTCCCACAATCCGCCAGAAGACGGGGGCTTCAAGTACAACCCTCCAAATGGCGGCCCGGCTGATACCGATGTCACCGGTTGGGTGCAGGATCGCGCGAATGACTTACTTCGGGCAGGCAATAAGGATGTAAAGCGCGTTCCGTTCGACAGAGCCATAAAAGCAACAAGCACACACCAGGAAGATTTCAGTCTCCCCTACGTTCGCGATCTCAAGAATGTTGTGGATATAGACGTCATTCGTGGCGCGAAGCTCAAGCTGGCAGTTGATCCACTGGGCGGAGCTGCGCGCCCGTATTGGGAACCGATCAACTCGACTTACGGACTGGAAGTTGAGATCGTCAATCCGAAAATCGACCCGACTTTTTCCTTTATGACGCTGGACCACGACGGCAAGATCCGCATGGATTGTTCCAGTCCTTATGCAATGGCGAGGTTGGTTGGGCTGAAAGATCAATATCAAGTTGCTTTTGCTAATGATCCCGACTCGGACCGCCATGGAATTGTGACGCCCGTTGCGGGTCTGATGAATCCGAATCACTACCTAGCGGTTGCGATCCAATATCTCCTGACGCATCGTCCGCAGTGGCACCAGGGTGTTGTGGTGGGAAAGACCTTGGTGAGCAGCAGCATGATTGACCGGGTCGTTACAAAGCTCGGCCGCAAGCTCTCTGAGGTGCCCGTAGGTTTCAAATGGTTCGTCGCTGGACTGGTTGACGGGTCGTTCTGCTTTGGCGGCGAGGAGAGTGCGGGAGCTAGCTTTCTCCGCTGCGACGGGACGGTGTGGACGACTGACAAGGACGGCCCGATCATGGATCTGCTGGCGGCAGAAATTACCGCCCGTACCGGCAAGGATCCAGGGCAGCATTATCAGGAATTGACGGCGGAGTTTGGCACTCCTCACTACACCCGCATCGATGCCCCGGCCACACCCGAACAAAAAGCAAAATTGCAAAAGCTCTCACCCGATGCAGTCAAGGAATCGGATCTCGCGGGCGAGGCAATCACTGCAAAACTGACGCGAGCACCGGGGAATGAAGCTCCCATTGGCGGGCTAAAGGTTGTCGCAAAGAACGGCTGGTTCGCGGCTCGGCCCTCTGGCACAGAGAACATCTACAAAATCTACGCGGAAAGTTTTACCAGCGAGTCGCATCTACAAGCAATTGTGAGCGAGGCTCAGGAGATGGTGAACAATGCACTAGATTCTGGAGTCCGGCAATGAGTGGTAGCGGAGAGCCCGCGAGCATTCCTCCGTTTCCACCGGAGTACCGTGCGTCTGGTTTGTTGCTACATGTTACCTCTCTTCCATCACGATACGGGATCGGTGATCTTGGGCCAACCGCATCATCGTGGGTGGACCGGCTCCACGCAGCTGGGCAGAAATGGTGGCAGGCGCTGCCACTCGGTCCCACCGGCTACGGAGATTCACCGTATCAACCGATGTCGTCGTTTGCTGGGAACGCGATGTTGATTAGTCCCGAAAACTTGGTCCGAGACGAGCTGCTCTCGGCGAAAGATTGTGAGGCCAACTTTCCTTCGGATTTAGTGGATTACGATGCCGTCGTCCCGTTCAAAATCCAGCTCCTCGAAACAACGTGGAAAAATTTCAAAACCGGGCGACGCAAAGACCTGCGGCCGGAATACGATGAGTTCTGCGCCCGGCAGGAACATTGGCTGGAAGATTACGCGCTGTTTCGGGCTTTGAAAGCCAAGTATAACGGCGCTTACTACCTGGATTGGCCAGAAGACCTTATTCAGCGTAGCCCGGGAGCGCTAGCCAGTGCGCGTCGAGAGTTGGCGGATCAAATCGGCCAGGTTAGGTTTGCGCAATTTCTGCTGTTCCGCCAGGGTGATCAACTCAAGGCCTTTGCGCATTCGAAAAGCGTGAGACTAATCGGCGATTTGCCATTCTTTGTCTCGCCCGATTCGAGCGATGTCTGGTCCAATCCCGAGTTGTTTCTGCTTGACGAGCATCGCCGGCCACGATTCGTTGCCGGTGTTCCCCCTGATTATTTCAGCGCGCAGGGACAGTTGTGGGGCAATCCCGTCTACAACTGGGACGCCCTGCGTGCAACCGGGTACCGATGGGCTATCGATCGAATCCGCGCGTTACTTGCCCATGTGGACGCAATTCGACTGGATCACTTCCGCGGGTTCGCGGCCGCATGGCACGTTCCAGCAGGTGCATCAACGGCCAAGTCAGGACAATGGGTACCAGGGCCGGGCGCCCATTTTCTTGAAGCCGTGCGCAACGAGCTAGGCCACCTGCAGTTCATCGTCGAAGATCTGGGAATTATTACTCCGGATGTACAGGCGCTGCGCGACCAATTTCGACTGCCCGGGACGCGGGTTTTGCAGTTTGCTTTTGACGGTCATTCAGACAACCCGTATCTGCCTCGCAACTTCGTCACAAATACGGTGGCGTACACCGGCACGCATGATAATCCGCCAACCCGGGAATGGTACGGCGAGTTGCCAGATTATCAGCGGCAGAATCTCTGGAGCTACCTTAAGCGCATGCCCGGAGAGCGAGCCGAAGCCGCTCCGGAACTGATGAGGCTGGCATGGTCGTCGATGGCGGCGCTGGCGATTGCCCCATTGCAAGATCTCCTTAACTTGGGAGCAGAAAGCCGGATGAATGTCCCTGGTCGCGCCAGCGGAAATTGGCGCTGGCGTAGCCAGGAAGGCATGCTGGGCGACAAGGCGTTTGGCTGGTTGCACGAACTGACCGAAACTTCCAAGCGATCCGATGCAGGAGTAACTGTTCACCAAGTTGAGCTGGAAAGCCACGGCTCCGTTCAATCGCCCTCGCAAGTCTAGAATCAGAGATCCCCTTTTCAGCTGACGTTTCAAACCTAACTATGAAGAGCCCAGCAGCGGTGTGACGAGCAAACTCCATCGTCTCTCTCGTTAACCGTCGGGCTATGAAACGGACGCGCGGTGACCTTAGGTTGTCGGAATGCTCTTTTTCCAATCGCAAACCTCGCCTGAAGACCGAAATAGGCTTGGCTCATCCCATGGTTTGTCATATGCCAGACTCTCGTCACGCCCTTTCGTTCTGGGGCTAGTATGCCTGTACCACCGGTTGCAACTCTCTGTAATTACAGGATCTGCAGCATTCGCGGCGCACTTCTTGACTGAAGCGGCTGAATACAAAACTTTGGTGGGACAAAGTTCACTGGCAGCTTGAATCCGTATGGCGCGCATCAAGAATTCGCCCCGGAGGATGAATGCAAGGAAAGTCAGCAAAGCTCTCTCGCTTTTGACTATTACCGTTCTAGCACTCGCTACCGATGGAAGCTACTAGACGATATTTCAGCTGGTTCTGATCCAACTTTCTGCCGCACTCCGCGGTCTCTGTCTTTAAAGTCCTGCCCTTACACGTCGAGTTAGCCATTTCCCGTTGGCGGATACCCACAAAAACCAGACTGACATTTCACGCCATTTTGGCCCTGTAATTGCTATTCCTAATAGGCTAGTCGTGCGCAAGAGTATCAATGACGGAAGCTTCAAGAAATGTAAGAGAGAGTAAGACGTCGATTTCGCTGGCGTTTCCTCACGCTGGGGCCAAACTCCAGCTAGTTCTCACGCTGGTGATGTTCACTGGAATCACCGTTTCAGCGAGTGCGCAGAGAACAGTAGACACGCGAGATCCTAAAGTTCGGGTGGTTGCACATGCGACGATATCGCCAAGTTCGTCTGGAGATTTTTCGCCAGACGAGTATGCCGACTTGAGACTGTCGAATTCCGTCCGTCAATTGGCACACTTGGCCGGTTTTCCGCCGAAGACGATCTTCCATTTGTGCTGGGACTTCAATTTCTTCTTGATGCTGGCGTTGATTTTCTGGAAGGGTGGGCCACCACTGTCCGAGGCCTTGCAAGCACGCTCAGAATCGGTCCGACGTGCGATAGAAGAGGCACAGCGACTCGCTGAGGAAGCCGCGATAAGGCTGGCAGAGGTAGAAAAGCGTTGGGCTCAACTCGATTCCGAGATCGCAGCAATACGCGCGGTCGCCGAAGCAGAAATGAACCACGAAGAACAACTCTTGAGCAAAAGAACGGCCGAAGATATTCGCCGCATCACGGAATATTCACAATCTGAGATCGACAGGGCGGCGCAGCGCGCCCGTCATGAGCTAAAGGCATTTGCCGCAGATCTTGCGGTCTCCCTCGCCCGTGAGTCAATACTGATCAATAAAAGAAAGGATGAGGAATTGGTTAAGAGCTTCATCGAAGGACTGCGACACCAAGAAGTTGCTCAAGCGACTGCGCAACCCCCAGCGCAGGGCAGTCGCGAACTTGTAGCGAGAACGTAGGAGACCATACGGAAAGTCAAAACTGCGGCTGACCGCAGAATCAGTTGCCCAACAGATACGGCATGGTGTGCAGCAAACCAGTCGTCGGGATCCTTCCTTCTGGGTCGTCAAGGAACGCTAGTTCGTCATCCGGCAATCAAAGGCAAGACTCAATCCCCTTTTCGCCTTACACGCGGCGCCCCTCGCCTTAGTAGAGGCATCTATTCATACAGCCTGGCCGGAGGCGGAACGGGGATTCAAGCGTTCGGTCTCTTGGCCGGTCTTGCGGCGCTTGGCTTGATTCCGTTGTTTTGGATTTAAGCTTGAACTGGAGGTACTTCAGGAATGCGAGTGGATGGTCACTCACACCGTGCGAGGGTGCAATCGGGACTAGGGTGGTCGCCTCCGGTCTTCGGCTGACCGACTCCCTGACAGATGCGATCTGGTTCGGGCTTATCAACTCTTGAAGAACACCAGAGAAGCCGAGGACGGCCAAGAACAACAGCAAGGATCAACTCGCTAGTCTCCGTTAGTGCTCCCTGATCATCCTTCGCAACGGGATTGCAAACCGGCGAAAACCCGTGAATACGTGGTCTGGAAATGCAGATTTAGTTCGCGCCTTTGGGGCGGCAAATGTCACGATCAGATTCCATCAGATGGTTGGGCCGCCCAAAGATCGAGGGGCGAATTAACAACTTACGGTGGGATGAGTTTTCAAATGACGGTTATTCTGTCCCGATTTGGGTTCTTCTCCGGCAGCAGTGACAAGATCGCACGGTCCAAGGTGGCAAGTTTTCCTCTTTTGTGAATTGCAAGTCCCAGAAGATAAGCATCTGAAACTTGTTGATGTCCCATGAGCCCCTCGGAGAACGGATCCACCGATCGCAGAAACGGAATGTCATTCTCCCAGAAGCGATGCGACGGATGGCCCAGATTGGCCCGCAGCAAGTCGAGCGCATCGGCAACAGTAAGGGCGTTCGGGGAGAAGGCGGGGTTCGAGATGATACGGACAAACGCGCTTTCAGTGAGCGGGCAGGTTGCCCATCCCTCTCGAGCATGACGAGCAAGCCATTGCTGGACTTTCTCGTGAGCTTGATGCGTCGGCCATGCAGCCGCGATAAGAACATTTACATCCAACAGGAAATCGGCGCTCATTCGAGTTCTTCCTCGAGTTTGCGGACATGCTCGGTGGTCACCGGCGGCGACCCCGCTGGCAAGTCGACGACGTGAAAGCCATTGACCACGCGCGTCTGCAATGGCGCGTGCAGGCCTCGGCGAACCAAATCGGACACGGCCTTCCCAACTGATATGTCGCGGCTTTGTGCATATGTCTTCACGTGCGGGATGAGGTCATCATCCAGGGAAATAGTGGTGCGCATACCAAGGATGATGTCATACATCGTATAGTGATGTCAATAAATATAATGCAGCATCAATGGCACATAACTGATTCGGGACGGCGCTTAACGGGAATTAACTCGGATAGCTACAGTTTTCGAGGTCTAGCCTGCATTAGAGGTTCACAATTTAATTTTCAAAGCGCGACAGGGTCGCTTGCGAAGCCAGATCTTTCGCGTGTTCTGGGTCACAGCCCACAAGGAATTTGTGTACGGGATCGGAACCGAGCCGTGGCGCTACTCGTAACGCCGATCGCATCGGCCTCGTCGTACAGATTCACATGAGACTTTCGCGTGGTTCGCCGGTGCGCAAACAAGGGCGGATACCATTGTTTGCGCCGGCTAGAGTCGAACTGCAGAAGGGTTCAGTATTCGACGGTTCTTACTGGCTGCTGCTCTGCGATTCCGGTTCCGTCATCGTCGCCTCGCCGCCAAAAGTGAGCCCGTATTTCTTGCCGCCGAATTCGATGCTTGTCAGTGTCTGGCTACCATCATCGTTCGTGTGCACTTCGTACCCGTTGTTTCGTTCGGGTCGACTCAGCTCAATCAAGTGAGCGGGCACAGTCGCCACGAGTTTTCCGTAGGACAAGATCATCAGGTCGACGTTCGGACCGGTTCCGTCCCAAGTAAGTTTGTATTGTCCTGGGGCCAGTTGATGTCCACCGACGGTTGCGGGCTGAATCAGTTCGATCGAGCCCTTGTTTCCTTTGTTCGCTGCGAATGCGCTGGTAGCCAACAGCAGGGCAAGCGCAGGCAGCATGGTCCTGGAGATCTGTGAGAAGTTCATTCGTTTATTTCCATTTCTTTCCCGAAAGCCTCGGGAATCATTTTCCTTCCGTCAGACGTTTGGCAGCATGCAAAGTTACAAGTCTCGCGCGGCAGTAGTAGTGACTCCTTGCGCGTGCCACTTTTTGCAGGTAACGGAATCGCCGGAGGGCAAACATCTGGGAACGATTGTCGCGCCGGAGCATCCACACAACTTCGCTTGGGGCGACGATGACGGGAGAGCTCTCTATCTCTGCGCGAAGACCGGTCTATACCGCATTCGGTTGAACATTGCGGGCATTCGTCTGTGAGTCGATTCCGGGCTTGCCTGTCGTCTCGGGAGAGAGCAATCATGCCGATGCCGCGCGTAACTTTCTCTCCGACCTCGAATCAGATCAACGTCAAAGAGGACTGGCTGATGCTGCGCAGTAAAACGCTCACGATCGCGTGTGTCGTATTGGCGTTTGCCTCGTCGAACGCGCAGGAGAACCCGAAGAACGAAATAGGGTTACTCTTGGGTGCTACTGTGACGCCCGCGCTTGCCGTTGCAAGCCCGGTCAATAACAGGCTGGGGATCGGGTCAGGCATTACATTTCAATTGACCTATGCCAGGCAGTTGGCCCGAACTCGGACGTTGGCCTGGTATTTTGAGGTGCCTGCGCTTGCGATTCCACTGCAGGACATCACAGCCTCAAACGGCGTGGTTCCAAAGAATTACGACTCTTTTTTCGTAACACCGGCTCTACGCGCAAAGTTGACACCGTCTGCCCGTGTGTCGCCATGGTTCTCTGCAGGAGGAGGCTACGCTCTTTTCGATGAGAGTGCGAACCGCATCGACGGAACGCATAACACTACGCGAGGAACGAGCGGAGGCGCATTAGAGTTCGGCGCAGGCGTCGATATCCGCACACCGATCAAGGTCCTGTTCCCGATTAGGCTGAGGGCCGAAGTACGGGATTTCTATACATCAAAGCCGAATTACAACGTCAGCACCGGTACAGGGTTTCAGCACAATCTTGCGTTTTCGGGTGGGCTCGTGCTGCATTTCTGAAAGGTCAAGGGGCGTCCGCGAGACTTCGGGCTGCTGAGGAATTCAAGAGCCAGCTGGTCGCCTGCAGCCGAGACTGCATCAAAGTCCTCGACCGATCGTCGAATGTCGCTCGCCGATCGCAGATTGCTGAGTAGTTAACACTATTTACTTGAACGTTATGGGGTGGCCCGATTTTTCCGGGCTCCTCCACTACCCCATCAAATACTTGTGGGGGTTAGAACATGACCGGAGGGAATATGCATCCCGCAGCAGGTTGTGTTTACTGAATGGTTAGCCGCAAGGTAGATGGGCGTCGACGTGGTAACGCATTGGTAAAGAAATCCTGAAACGAGAAATCTAAGCCGCCCGCGTCTTGCTCCGTTTAATGAGTGGTGGAATCTGCAAATGATCACCCCGTTCAGCGTAGCCACGCTGAATGCAGTATGCAGAAACGGAGTATGGAAGCATCTCTCGCTTCTCAAAAAAATGCACCGCCGAACAACGGCAGGTTAGCTGATAGGAAGGACGTAGTTTGTCGGTGTCGTCGAACCGAATTCGGCGTGCGTTGTCTGGATGCGCGACGAAGTAGACTCTACCGCACTTTCCGCAAGAAACCCCCATGGCGACGGGCATGCAATTGATTATCTCACGGGCAATAGGCTATGGTCTGCGATCTCAGCCTCCAAGAGAAAAAACCAACAGGCATGATAGACTGTACAGGCGTTTGATTTGATTCGGTTGTAGAGCAGCTCCTTGCAAACCAGCTAGTCCTGCCTTTTGTACCTCCGACTCCCGTCCAGCGTAAGAAAACAATTAAGGATAAAAAAATGGAACAAGGAACAGTAAAGTGGTTTAACGATGCCAAAGGCTTCGGCTTTATCAGTCGGCAGAGCGGTGAAGACGTATTCGTTCACTTTTCCGCTATTCAGGCGGGAGGCTTCAAGAGCCTACAGGAAGGCCAGACTGTGCAGTTCGAAGTGAAGAAGGGACCCAAGGGCTGGCAAGCCGAGAACGTTCAACCGCTGTAGACGTTGCGCGAATAAATACGTGCCTGTTGTGGTGAACAATCACAACGGGCACGGTATCTGAGCCAGATGAGTCTTCGCAGTGTTCTCTTGCTCCAGAATGGACAAGCCTCCCTCGATGCCCCACAGACCGAAATCCGCGATTTGCGATTCGTCCGCTTAAAACTCGAGTTTAAGCATCACTAATCGTTTCGTGGTTCCCGAGCGGCAGACGAGTCTCTGCGGTCGCTGCCCGACGTCAGCCTGTATCGTTCAAGATCCGCGGGGTCGTGAGCGAAGATCGGATGACGGCTCAGGGCGCCCTGCTGGAGGCGATCCTTGGGAACAAAGCAGCCGAAAGCGGACTAAGTGCGGACCGAGCAGTTTTGCTAGAAGTGTGCTAAAGCCTTTGGAATGTGGTGGCCAGGGAGGGAGTTGAAACCCCGACGCCAGCCTTTTCAGTGCGCTCTTTGCCGTCTAACCGCGTTTTCAATCAACAACTTAACTCGCTAGAATGGCCAAATTATTGTGACCATTCTGTGACCAGCGCCGATGTTCGCCTAGGCGTCGGTGCAAAATCAATTCGAGGCTTTTTGGGTTAATCATATCGACATTGTTGTACGAGAGCGCCAGATGGATGATGTTGCTTCCTGACGAGCTTCAGCAGGCCGTCGATCAGGCAACCATGCTTAGCATGGTGCCGTGCAGAATCGGGGTGGCATTCGTCAGCGACGCCCTGCTGAGCTTTGATTCGAGCGGTCGCTTATGCCGTATAGCGCCAGGCTGCTGCTGGTTGCGTGCCCTTGCGCTTCTTCGGACTCGACGTCCTTGCCATGTAGGGTCAGGTCCAGCGATTCGTGGCCGAGACTGACCAAGCGCTCGCAAAAGGCTCTCTCCCGATTCCGCAACGAGCCGGACGCAGATGCCATTGCATAACCCCGTTCACTGATGCCCTCAAAAACATCCAAAACAAAGGACAGTTGACGGGCTCACTTTACCCCGTCCCGTAATGTCCTCATTTTTTGACTGCGCGGCGAATTTTTCCTTGGGAAACTCGACTAGCTTTCCGCGCTGCTCGATTGCTACTGGCTTAACCTTCTTCGGGACCGCACCACGAAGATAGAATTCGACCACCTTCGCCATAATGTCCACTCCAGTTGCTTGCTTCCGCGACTGCGTTCGAAGGTTGACTGCCGTCACACAGAGCGACGTCCGCCTTCAATTTATGTTCGACGTTTGCACTCTCTGCCAGAGCATTGCCTGGCCTAAGTGATAGGCGATATGTGCTGTTCTCCCGAGTAGAACGGTGAACCTATTGCGATGCGGCTCTCGCGAGAAATCCTCTTCAGATACAGCTCCATGCTTCTGCAGCCAGTCGGCGACCGACAGCTTCGAGAATCCTGTCCAAAGAATCTGACTGGTCTCTTGCCAAATGATCTTCAAATCCTCAACCGAGCATATGGTTGGAACAGTCCGATCAGGGTTCGACACGAACATTAGGTCAAGCTCCGGATGAATCCTGGATCCGAAGCCGAGAAGCGGAATGAGAGCGTCATTAAACGCTGTGAGGTGACCCCACAAGTAAATCAAGCGGTTTTTTCCAGGAGCAACTTCCTGCAGCAGCTGCTCTTGGGACAGAGTTCCAAAGAGCTTGCCCGCGCGATCAACGTTTGACCGCCAATTCCTAAGCGCCGAATCTATGAGCGATGTTTCAAGAGTCATATTTCACCTTTCGTGAATGCTGCTTCAGATAGCCGCAAGCGGCTGTAAGCGGGTGAGTTCGTAATTGGTAGGTTGACACCCGCAGAGCGCGCCTCGGCTTCGCGGGTCACTCGATCGGCCCTGACATGGTCCAGGGCCGCCCCGTAATCATTCGGATCGAACTAACCAGGAGGGTCCCGGCCTCGTTCAGGCCAACAGTCGAGGGGAGTGGAAACATGATCACGAACAAGCGCAGATAATACGCCGACCGGATCTACCTTCCTGCAGAGTTCTCGCCGCGAAGCACTATACAAGTTGACGCCGCTTTCGCGACCAATCGGTTTTCCTCGTCGGTTACGTCGCATTCAACGTAGCCGATGGTGCGGCCACGCTGTACAACGGTTCCTTCCGCTCTGAGTTGTGCTTGCCAGATCGGGCGAAGGAAATTAATTTTCAGTTCGACGGTAGTGAAGGACTCCTCCGGCGCAAGGGTGCTTGCAAACGCCATCCCCATTGCCGCATCGGCAATATCACAAAGAATTCCGCCGTGCAGCGTTCCCATGGGATTTGCATGCTGCGGTCCAGCTGCCAATATGACCGTGGCCCGCCATCAGCGATCTCCTTTGCTTCAAATCCAATCAGACGCGCGACGGGCACGTCGTTGACCCTTGCTCGTTCCCTAAAATCGAGTTTCAACGGAATTCCTTGAACACTCATGAATTGCGAGCTCCACTTTTAGATTTTCGCGCACGTACCTTCGTTTCGAGGTATTCCTCGAGATGATCGCAGGCGAGATTGAGCGGCGCTTCGTTTCGCTGCAGACGAGTCATCATGAAGCTGCCTTCGAGCGTACTGGCAATCAGCGTAGCCAATTTCAGGGAATCGACGTCCGAGCTGACCTCGCCCCGGCGTCTCCCCTGCTCCGCAATCAATTGCAGACGATCAAGCCATGAACTGAGAGCCTGCCGGGCTTTCGCTCGCAACTGAGGATTGCCATCATCGGAATCTATGGCGGTATTGAGCAGCGGGCAGCCTCCTGGCACCAGCCCAGTGCGTCGGTCCCGAAAGTTCCGCACGATTTGTTTCAAGCGGTCCACGGTATTCGGGATAATCTCTGTTCCCTGGAAGCGCGTCTCCATGGCGATTTTCCAAGCGTGGTCGAAGGCATCGCTGGCGAGCTCTTGTTTGCTCTCAAAGTGACGGTAGATCCCGCCTTTCTCCAGCCCGGTCGCTCGCATGAAATCGGATAAAGCAGCGCCGTCGTATCCTTTTTGATTGAAAATCGGTGCTGCCTTACGAATAATTTCCTGCCGGGTTTGCTCGCCTTTGCGCACGTCGCGTTCCTTGCAACTGAATTGGCGCCCGATTGATGGTCGCCGAGCACAACGTTTGGATGAGACCGACCGGTCCCAGGTCGCAATAAATGCTACGGCGACGGATCCACCTATCCCCGCCCGCCTTGAAACCCTGCGACCGGGCCGATCATGCCGAAACCCAGGTCGTCGAACGTCAACGGCTCGCCACTTCGCTGGAGGTCATAGTGATGCTCGTACACGACGCGCGTCCCGTCCCATTTTCGGAGAGCGCGCCAATTCAGCATGCAGGTTTTCCCGGATACACCGGCGATATGGAGTGTCCAGGCAGAATGTATCTCGTTCGCAGCATCGCCAGGAAACGTGGTCTCTTGAATGGATATCGCCAGCCCCCCAACTTCGGCTATAACGTGAAGCGGGACCAGGAAGCTTAGGAGTAGTGAACCCACCCTTGCCTTTCCACGAATCGGTTCATGCTGAGTTTCACTGCTGACCTCGACTTCATCGGCATAAAATTTGTCGAATATCTCAAGGTACTCTTCAAAGCTTTCGCTAATCCTAGCCTGGGTGATAGCGGTGTTTAGCATGCGCTCCGAAGCCTGATGGCGTAAATAGGGATCCCCCGACATGAAACTCTGTTGATCGCTCATCTAGAACCTTCGATGACATAAGAGACCGGACGGTCGCATATTTTCCGTTTCGCTGCCATCGCACCCGATACTCAATCCGTCAAATTTAGCGTCCTCTGTATGCGACCGATCGGTCTCAGCCATCATCTGCTGGAGGGCAAGGGAGGACTTCCACACGGCGCCAGCGGTCTCAACCAAGAAAGGGGCAGAGTGTGATCGAACAAGCCGCGGTTAAGCCGGGGAGAGCAAGAGCGATAGAGATCCGATTGACCTTCGGATCGCTGTGCGAAGAGCAAAGGGGTGTTTGGCTGGTTCAGGGGCGGTGGCATCAACGGCACCGGAGATTATGGCAAGGGCAGCAACGACTTCGGACTCGTTTAACGCGGTGGCGGAGCCCCGCCGGCGGGAGATCTTGAATTATCTGGCGCTGCAGGAGCTGGCTGTTGGCGACATCGCGGTGGGCCTGAAGATGGAGCAGCCATCGGTCTCGAAGCATCTACGGGTGCTGAGGATTCTGGGGCTGGTCCAGGTGCGACGTAACGGGAGGCACATGTTTTATCGGACGAATGCGGAAGCCATCCGGCCGCTGCATGAGTGGACTAAAACTTTTGCAGCACAGTGGCAGCACCAGTAACTACCCGGATCCCGTCGTACTACACGCACGCCGGTTCGATCCTCCGGCATGCGTGTAGTGATCACCTCACCGAGATGAGTGGAACAAGTCACACGTATTCTCCGCGGACTTGGTCATAGCATTCGCCGGTGCTGGCGCGAAGTGCGCGGCGCCCATCCTCCGGCATCAGGAGACCTCGAAAATCAGTTCCAGCTCGACCGGCGTCCCGAGCGGAAGGCTCGCGACTCCATACACCAACCGGCTAGGATTCTTGTTTTTCCGAAAACGTCTTGCAGCAACTCTGAAGCGCCGTCAGCCACCTTCGGCTGCTCGCGGACATCTCACGAAGTGGCCACCGCCACGCCGAGGCGGACGACCCGCGTCACTTTGTCGAGCGATCCCAGATATTGCCTCGTGACAGCGATGGCGTTGAGAGCCGCCAGGCGGGTCGCGTTGCGACCCGCCTCTACGTCGAGTTCAGCTCCGATGCGCCCAATAAACTTAGCCGCGCGTCCCTCCGTGGGGAGCATTCCAGTCAAGAAAAGCAGGTTGTCTGTCTGTACAGCCTCCGCGTAGATGCCAAACGGCTCCGGAGGTACGGGAAGTTCGATGCCAAGTTCTTTCAACCGCTGCTCGGCGCTGGCGGGCCGAAAGCTTTCTCGGGTTACCATTTGCCTGCGGTGATCCGGTCTAGTCCCGCTTATCCGCGAAGAATTGGGGCTCCGAAAGGAGCGCCCGTGGCTCCGCCATCCACCATCAGCTCGACCGCGTTCACGTATGAG
>Ga0310913_10000885_pt1 | contig 14678 bp, 14 predicted proteins | sample GREbulkMGOX082_FD_203447 | JGI IMG/M metagenome (GOLD analysis project Ga0310913, IMG submission 203447) | Lab enrichment of tropical soil microbial communities from Luquillo Experimental Forest, Puerto Rico - GRE.bulkMG.OX082 | ecosystem: Environmental > Terrestrial > Soil > Tropical forest >...
TGACACGCGGCACCGGAAAACAGGTCAGCAGGCACACTGCCGCGAGAATTCGGGAATATCGCGCAGGCATGAGATAAGGTCCCCTCCTTCATAAGGATAAGAGAAGTGCGCCCTTGCACAAGCATCCTTGATCCGAATTCGAAAACCTTCGACGTTCGCCAACGCCGTCGCACTCATCTGGTTCAAGGAGCAGCATGGGAATTCGGCTGATCGGCGGTGTCGGGGAGGTCGCGCCGCGCTACGACGGATTTATTCTCGATCTCTGGGGGGTCATCCATGACGGCGTCGCCCCGCTGCCGGGAGCCCTTGAGTGTCTTCGCGGCTTGATCGAGGCGGGCAAGCGCACCGTATTGCTGTCCAACGCGCCGCGGCGATCCGGTGACGTCGTCGAGCGCATCAATCGAATCGGCGTGCCGGCTGGGCTCTACCACCATGTCATTTCCTCGGGTGAAGAGGCGTGGCAATACCTTAACCGGCGTCATGACCCGTTCTACGCGGCGCTGGGCCGCCGGTGCCTGCATATCGGCTCGGAGCGCGATACCGCGATACGCCGGGGGCTTGGGCTTGAGATCGTCGAAAGCGCCGAGGAAGCGGAATTTGTCCTCAACACCGGACCCGCAGGCTGGGAGGACCGTATAGAGGATTATACGCCAATACTACGACGAGCGCTGGCGTGCGGCCTGCCGATGGTTTGCGCCAATCCCGACCTTGTTGTTATGCATGCCGGCCGTCTCGCCCTCTGTGCAGGTGCATTGGCGCTTTGGTACGAGGAAAGTGGTGGGCGCGTGCGCTGGCATGGCAAGCCTTTCCGTTCGGTTTACGACACCTGCCTCCACCTTCTTGGTATCGTCGACCATTCGCGCATTCTCGCCGTCGGCGATAGTCTACGCACCGACATTGCCGGTGCCGCTGGGGTCGGCATCGACAGCGTTCTAATTGCCGGCGGCATCCATGCCGATGAATTTGGCGCCGTCGGGGGGCGACCACCGGATCTCGAGCGAATCGCGGAGGCGCTGCGCGAGTGTTCTTATAGCCCGGTTGGCGTCGCCCTCAGCTTTTGCTGGTAGCGATGTAGCGCTTCAATGACTATTTACGTGCAGGATGGCATTGCGCAAACCCGTATCATAGCCGATCCCGAGAGGGGTCAAGACCGCGCAGTCCGAAAAGGAACGGACCAGACCCTTGCGCTCGAGCGCGATCCACACGGCACGATTGCGCAACCCTGTGGCGTCATACGATGCGACGACTGCCTCGCCGATGTGAAGATGGTCGCCGTGCGCCATGGGGAGGCCGATGATAATGATGCTTCCGGGCTCATCACCCGGCCGGGAATAGTCGGGAAGACGGGCCAACTCCTGCAGCAAGGTCAGCGTTCGGAGCTGCAGCGCGTTGAGATTGAGAGGGTTCTTCTTCGTGGGCACTCGGATTGATTAGACTGGCTCCCCGTCGCGCGCAACCCCACTTGATCGATGACCGGATTATGCTCGGGATTCGTAGTCAATTACCGGGGATGTAACCTTGCCGCGCTCGGTTTTTGGCCGATTTTTCTGGCGCGGCGTCGCGATGCCTGGAGCCTTTCGCGATCCCGCAGGTCGCGACCGCTCCAGGACAATCTGCCAACGAGCGGCAGGTGATCGGAGGCGAGGCGGGCGAGCGGGGAACGATAGACGCCAACGTCATGCAGCATTGCCCGTCCGTCGGCATACATCCTGTCGAGTGCCAGCACCGGCATCCATGAAGGGAACGTGCGCGCCGCCGCGCTCGGACCAAGACGTCGATCGAGCGACCGGACCGCACCACGTCGCCCTCGCCACTCGTTCAGATCGCCCATCAGCAGCACCGCATGGGCCTCGTGCCGACTGACCGGAACTTGTTCCGCGAGGGCTGCCATCAGCCGGTTTGCCTGCTGGCGCCGTTCCCCGGCGTGCAAACCGAAATGCGTAGCGATGACGCGCAACACTCGCTCGCCGATTAGAACGTCGGCATCGATCGCCGCGCGCGGTTCGTACCCGGCGACGGTTAGATCGATCAACCGTGCTGCAAGCACCGGAAATCGGGTCAGGATCGCATTGCCGAACCGTCCGCGAGGCGGGCGGACGCCGGCGCCTGTAATGACCCGGCATCCGGTGGCTGCTCCGAGATAGGCCCACTGGTCGGCATGCCATTCGCTCCGGCCGCGGGCGTCTACCTCTTGCAAGCAAGCAATGTCGGCGTCAATCTGCCGCAACACCTTGCTTATTCGGCCCGGATCATAGCGCCGGTCGACGCCGACACAGTTATGAATGTTGTAGGTGACGACCCTAACCGATGCGAATGGAGTCTGTGCGGTAACGCGAACGCGCGTTAGACGTTTGGCGGAATCGTCCGGCTTCACTCGTTCCCCGACTTCAGCTATCTCGGAATCGTCAAACACCCATGTAATCTACGCTGGATCGCGGTGCCGCATCCCTCGACCCGGTCGACATGCGTGGGCAGAGAGCCCCCATGTGCGGGGCGGCCGGCTCACTGGACCATGCGGCCGCTGACCAGGGCCAAGCCGTGCAGAACATCCACCGCTTGACTTAATTGTTCGTCACCTACTGAACCGATATCGCTGGTCGCAACTGGCGGAGCCTCCGGCGCGGTCGCAGAGGCTGTCGCGCCGGGGGAGCTGCCCACGGGCGGCTTGCTACCCGAGGCGATCGGATCGGTGTTTTTCAGCGCGCCACGTAGATCGGCCTCGCGACGTCTGTCACCTTGCACTAGCTGTTCGAGCTTCAATGGCATCACAGCGAGATCAGGTTCGAGACCCTTCCCCTGAATCTGTCGGCCCGTCGGCGTCGAGAAGCGGGCGGTAGTCAAACGGATGGCCCCATTGCCGGGGATCGGAATTATCCTTTCGATTGAGCTTTCGCCAAAGGTCTGGGTGCCGAGCAGCACGGCCCGGTGGTTGTCCTGCAGCGCAGCGGCGACGAGCTCGGCCTCTCGCGCCGTGCCGCCGTTCACCAGTGCCACGAGCGGCAGGCCCTTGGCGAGATCGCCCGGAGTCGCACTGATCCGTTTGACGCTCGCGGGTTTGCGCCCCTTGACGACGACGATGTCGCCCTTGTCGATGAAGGCGTCGGCTACGGCGACCGCGGCGTCGAAGCCGCCGCCCGGGTTGTTCCGCAGATCGAGGATGAAGCCGATCAGCTTGCTTCCGGTCTTTTGCCGGAGGTCCTGAACCGCGGCGGCAAGTGCGGCCTGCGTTCCGCCGTCGAACCCGGCAATGCGGAGATAGCCGATGTTCCCCGCTTCGACGCGCCCGACCACAGTCTGGAGCCCGTACGCTTCGCGCTTGAGTGTCAGATCGATCGGCTTCTCGGCGCCGCGCCGCAGGGTCAGTTGGACTTCGCTGCCCGCCGGGCCGCGCAGCTTCTGCTCGGCCTCTCCCAAGGTCAGATCGTAAACCGGCTCCTTGTCGATCGTGAAGATGACGTCGCCCGGCCTAATCCCGGCCTGCGCCGCCGGCGAACCGTCTTGCGGCGAGATCACCTTCAACTGACCGCTGTCGATCGTCACCGCGAGTCCGAGGGTCGCGGCATCGTCGTTCGCGGGCGTTTGTGAGGCGCGAAACGCCGCTTCGTCGATAAAGGAGGAATGCGGATCGAGACCGGACAGCATGCCGGCGATCGCCGCTCCGATCAACTTCGCATCAGTTACGGGGTCGACCGCATCCTGACGAATCCGCTCAAAGGCTTGGTCGAACAGATTGAGTTCCTCGTAGACATTGTCCTTGGCCGTCTTTTGCTGGGCAAAGACGCCGCCTGCAACGAGCGGCATGCTCATCAGGATCGCGATCGCCAATTTACGCACCCGCAACATCCTCCATAACGACGCCCATCTCGGCCAACTTCGACCGTAGCCGAACAATCATGGTAATACCATGACCGTCGTCGGGCCCGTCCCATTAGCGCTTTGGGGTACCCGCGGAGGCCACGGCTGTGCCATGATCGCGATTGGGACAGTTCGAGGGGGAGAGCGCGATGGTCGGGATGCTCGATGGGAAATCGGCCCTGGTTACCGGCGGGGGTGGTGGCATCGGTCGCGCGACCGCCCTCGCTTTTGCGCGCGAGGGCGCCCGCGTTGCTGTCGCCGATCTGATCGCGGAGGCCGCCCGTGAAACCGTGGCACTGGTCAATGGCGCGGGCGGACAGGCGATATCGCTGTCGGGCGACATGTCCAAAGACGGCGACGTCCGCACGATGATCGAAGCTGCGGTCGCCACCTACGGCCGCCTCGATTGCGCCTTCAACAACGCCGGGATTGCCGGCTGGCAAGTCGATGCCGCGGGCAAGAAGACAGCGGAATGGTCGGAGGAGGCGTTCGACCGAATGATTGCAGTCAACCTCAAGGGTGTGTGGCTGTGCCTGCGGCATGAGCTGCCGCAAATGCAGGCGCAGGGTGGCGGTGCCATCGTCAATACCGGCTCGATCGCCGGCCTCGTCGGCTTGCCGACCTCTTCAGCCTATGTCGCGGCCAAGCACGGGGTAATCGGGCTGACCAAGACCGCCGCCCTGGAATATGCCGAGGCCAACATCCGGGTAAACGCGGTTTGCCCGGGCTATATCCGGACGCGTATGACCGAGCCCTCGATGCAGTTGCGCGGTGAAGCGATCCTTGCCCAAACCCCGTTAAAGCGTATGGGCAATCCCGAAGAGATCGCCGAGATGGTCCTCTGGTTGTGCTCGGAGCGGGCGAGCTACGTCACCGGTGCCGCCTACAACGTCGACGGCGGGTGGATGGCAACCTGAGGCGGGCCCCTGATCGTCCCGAAGCAAGACGAGCCGGGCTGTGGGACATCGGCCCGGCTCGCGGTTGCGAGTTCTTCTCGTTTATCGACCGAGGCGTCCACCAGTAGCGGGTGACGTTGAGCTACCCGCCCCGGTATCTGGGTTCTCGAGCTGGTACGCCGCCATCTGCTGCAGTTGTTCCTTGGTGCGGTCGAGCGTCAGACGATTATTGTCGGTCTTGACGTCGCTGATCTGTACCGCGACGTATTTGCCGCCCATGCCGAGGAAAGAGCCAACATCGAGGACCACGACATCGACGGTACCATTCTTGTTGAGGACGAGATCAGTGACCTTGCCGATGTTGCGATTTTCCCGGTCGTATACGGTACTGCCAATGATCTTGCTGGCACGGACTTCATCCGACTGAATAATATGGCTCGTCACTGCGGCTTGCGTCGCCGGTAATGTGCTCGTCTGAGCATAGGCGGCGGGCGCTGCTGCCGAGACAATAGCGGTGAACACCGCGGTCAGAGTTGCTTTTGACACATTTTCCTCCTGATTAGAGTTGAGACATGCCGCCAACAATGGAAGTGCGATGGCAGTTCCACTGATGATTTCATCCGAGGTCTGTGATCCGGTTCGACTCTCTCATAAAGTCAGATGACGTGGAACACGTAGAGCAGAATGATCACCGGAATGGGAATTCCCAACAGCCACAGCAATAGGCCCCTACCCATATTTCGCTTCCCACACTGTTTCCAAAGAAGATGCACCAACACAACGACGACAAGAACGGAATTTCTCACTCCGCTGCTGGAACCATCGTCTCACTGCACCTTGCTGTCGCCAACGAGATGGGCGCACCATCGGTTCCAGTGGGCAAAGAGAGGTCAGGAGGCACCGGCCCATTGAATCGGGAACCTATGGCGGCCGGCAAACGATATTTGCAGTAGTCGATATCGCGAGGTCACCAATGGCGAGTCATCAGTCTAAAGCGCAAAAGGAAACGATCAGCCGCGTTATGCACGAATTCAAGCATGGGGAGCTCGAAAAGCAGCAGCGGACAAACAGTGAGAAACCCCAAGCACGCTATAGCGATCGGGCTGCGCGAAGCCGGCGCTTCAAAATACGAAAGCAAGGGAAAAAATCGGGAAAATCTGAAGCGGACCGAGCTGCGAGAACGACACGGCACAGCCGCGAAGGTCCGAAGGGAGCGACAAGATCACGAGCACATGACCCGCGCAGAGCTCGATGCGGAGGCGCGGCGGCGAAACATCCGAGGACGTTGGAAGATGAGCAAGAGACAACTCGAACGCGCTTTAGTCACCGATTCGTGCCGCTGGGCCGACCACCGTGAAATTTTTCCGTGATCGGACGATCTGAAATGGAATGTTGGGCTCGCCGATTTGTTTAGAAACTGATATCGGCGGCCATGCCGCCTGCATGAGGAGAAGTCGATGGATCAGCAGCGAAGCAGTGATGTCGTTAGCGATGCGACGGTAAAGGCCAGTGATCTCTGTGTTAACGCGGAAAAAACGCTTCAAGACAAGATCGATCAGAGCAAGCCGCCCATGCTTCAAAATCTGCAAGAGACTGCCGGGGCGGCCATTGATAAAGCGACCGACCTGGCTCGCAAAGCATCGGCCCCAATTAATCAGGCCGCAGATGCGATCCACGGGATCGCATAAGATGTTGGCCAGGCGGCCAGCACGATTTATCAGCAGGGCGCGCGGGCGAGCGGATCTGTTAGCCGATACACTTCAGAACAGCCATTGACGGCTCTGGTCATCGCGGGCGCGATCGGGTACGGGCGTGCCCGCCTAATCCATCGCCTCTAAAAATTTCGCGCTGCCCGCTCGCGGTCCTCACGGCCGCGGCGGGCTAACCCCCAGCGTCCCGGCGCGGTTCTAACTTTCGGGAGGGCCGATGCCAGATTAAAAATTAAGCACCCGGCGCATAGCCGGGAGGGAGCGACCACCGTGGCCGACCAGTCTTCACGCGCCTACCGTCGGGGCGTTACCCAAATTCCCTCTGGCCTTTTCGGCGTACTGGCATTTCTAACTACCGGACTGGTTGTCGCGTTCTTGTATTTTGCTCGCGACGTCATTGTGCCGATTACGCTTGCTATCCTGTTGAGCTTTCTGTTGGCGCCCGCCGTCCGCTGGCTACGCCGTTGGCATGTCGGCAGAGTTACCGCGGTCACCCTGACGGTGCTAATCGCATTTCTCGCCTTGCTCGGGTTCGCAGCAATCGTGGTGCAGGAAGTAACTTCGCTGGCACAGCAGCTGCCAGAGTACCGTTCCAACCTCGGGGCCAAAATTCGCTCGCTTCCGGAGGTCGTGCCGGGCGGCGGGGTAGTGCATCGTGTAACGTCAATGGTCCGGGACCTCGGGAGGGAACTGAAGCAAACTGAAGCAGAGATCTCCATAGCGGCAAACGACCGCTCTGCCACCGGCACTTCCCCGGTCGAGCCGGCGAAGCCTCTGCCGGTGGAAATCCAACGACCTGAATTCGAGCCCTTGCAAATCGCCCAAAGCATCGTCGGACCATTGCTGCAGCCGCTGGCGATGGCGGGTCTCGTTATCGTGTTTGTCGTGATGATTCTGCTCGAGCGGGAGGATCTGCGCGACCGCCTGCTCCGGCTTGCCGGCCGGGGCGACCTGCATCGGACGACCGTGGCGATGGACGACGCGGCGCGGCGCGTCAGCAGGTATTTGTCGCGTCAGCTCGTCGTCAACTGTTGCTGTGGTCTCCCGATCGGCCTCGGGCTCGCAATCATCGGCATTCCGAATGCCGCGTTATGGGGAATTTTTGCCGCCCTGCTGTGATTCCTTCCGTATCTTGGGATCGTCATTGCCGCGTCCTTTCCCATAGCGCTCGCTTTGGCAGTGGATCCGGGCTGGATGCTGCTGGTTTGGGGCATCCCGCTATTTGTCACGATCGAGCTCGTCGTCGCCAACCTCCTGGAACCCTGGGTCTACTCCGCCAGCACCGGCTTGTCCTCGGTCGCGCTGATTGCCGCGGCGATCTTCTGGACCTGGCTGTGGGGGCCTGTAGGGCTGCTGCTGTCGACACCGTTGACAGTCTGCCTCGTCGTTCTTGGCCGTCATGTGCCGCAGCTCGAGTTTCTCGATGTAATGCTCAGCAACGAGCCTGTGCTCTCGCCCGATGAAACCTTGTATCAACGCTTGTTGGCGAATGACCCGGAAGAGGCGACCGAGCAAGCCGAAGACTTCTTAAAGGAGCGATCTCTCGGCGAATTTTTCGATGAAGTTACGATCCCGGCTCTAATAAGGGCACAGATTGACAGTGACGATGCCGCATTGTCTCCGGAACGGCGTCTGCTCATCAAGGATGGCATCCAAGCGATGCTTGAGGACCTTTCCGACGATATGGCTGAGCTGCCACCCTCGGATCACTCAACGCGGCCGGGAATCGAAGGCAAACCGCCGATTGTTTGCGTAGCCGGCCGCAATGAGCTCGACGAGGCTGCCGCATCGTTGCTGATATATCTTCTGCGGTCGGAATACGCTGTTGCAATCTCCGAAGCCCTTCCTGCGGAGGCAGTGACATCGGATCGTTATCACTCCTCGCTGGCGGATGCAGCCGTAATATGCCTGTCGCTGATTAGCACCCAGTCGCCGGTTCGCGCCCGTTATCTCGTCCGGCGGCTTCGTCGGCGTGCACCGCACGCCAAGGTATTGGTCGGTTTCTGGAGATTGGACCCAGACGAGCTCGCAGCTGCGGCCGCGACAATCGCTCGGCCAAGCACCGCGGTCGCAATCTCCCTTCGCGACGCCGTCACAAAGCTCGAATCCAATCCGACAATGGGGCGGTTGCTCGCGAGCGCCTGCTAGCCCTCGTTCCAGAGCGAACTCAGAACTTTTGGGAACGGCTTCGTGTGCGTTGGTGTTTTACAAGAAACTTCGAGGGAGCTGATCATGGCTCTAAGTATACGCTCTCGGACTGCGCTGGCCCTAGCTGTGAGCTTGACGTTGGCCCCCGCCGCGCATGCTGAACGCTGGCATGACGGTAACTGGCATCACGATCACCATGGTGGTGGTAATGCGGCGGGTGCGGCGATCATCGGAGGTCTCGTCGGCCTCGACGTAGGCGCTGCAATTGCATCGGGTGGCGGTTATTATGCGCCGCCGCCGGTGTATTACGGAGCGCCGTCCGGCTACTACTACGCACCGCCGCCACCGGCCGTCTATTACGGCTATTACGGCTACTGAGAAGGCCCGCCGCGCCAGCGGCCGGGAGGGTTGCCTCCCAGCCTCAACCGGTAGTGCCTTCAAACACCTACCTAGGGATGCCTCAACGACACCTATTATGTCAAACCGCCTTGCTTCCGTGGCCGTGGCCGCACTCCTTTCCCTCCCCGCGGGAGCCTTGGCTCAATCCTCGCCAGGTCCAGCGTCTGCTGCGCCCGAGGGGGCGCGGCCGGCTGCCGCGCAGTCGCCGTTAGCCGATCATCCCGTAGCCCGCAGAAACGCGGCGGAACGGGTCGAGCAACGGATCAAAGAGCTCCACGCTCAGCTCCGTATCACTCCAGCAGAGCGTCAGCAGTGGGATCAATTCGCGCAAATGATGCGTGAGAATGCCCGCGAGATTGACCGGGCTTGGATTGCGCGTGCCGACCATTTCCAATCGATGAATGCTGTGCAAAACATGCAATCCTACGAGCAGATCGCCGAGCAGCATGCGCAGCATCTGCAAAAGCTGGTTTCGGCCTTTCAAGATCTGTACAATGCGATGCCTGATCAACAGAAACAACTCGCGGACCAGGTTTTTCGCACGAAATTCGAGAAGCAAGCGCAGCACGCGATGCAAACGCGTCGTACCCGTAACGGGTAAAGTATACCTGAGAAAGATAAAGCTCCCCGCGCACGCGGGGGCTTTATCTTTGGGCGCGCTTGCTTGGTACCATTTGGTTAATGCCGTATTATCGGCCGAATATTAACGCTGTGATATCGCCCTCGCGATGGCGTCATGAGCGTCGAATTAGGTCTGCCGGCGGCCTGACCCCAGCGATGAGGTCCGTCAGGCGGCAATGCGGCTATCGCGAGCCGGACGTTGTCGCTCTACTCGCTCGACGCGTTTGGTCCCTTCGTCGATGCCCATCAGCAAGCGCAAAGCCTCGCGCGCCCGCCCCAGCCGCGAGCGTATCGTTCCGATCGGAACGCGGAGGATTTTGGCCGCCTCGTTGTAGCTCATCCCTTCGAGACCGACGAGGAGCACCACTTCGCGCTGGCCGTTGGCGAGATGGCCGAGGGCGTGATCGAGTTCGCTCAGCTGTCGCGAAGCCGTGGGATCGGCCGTGGCCACGAGCGTAGAAGCCACCTGATCGACGTCGACGGTCGCTCCTTCGCGCTGCGCCCGCCGCACGTCGTTGACATATTGGTTATGCATTATCGTGAACAGCCACGCGCGCATGTCTGTACCCGGTTGCCAGAGATGGGCCTTGGCGAGCCCGCGCACGAGCGTATCCTGCACGAGATCGTCTGCCCGACTGCTGTCCCGCGTGAGTGCCCGCGCAAAGCGGCGCAGCCGAGGGATCTCATGCTCGACGAGGCGGTGAAATTCGTACATCACGATGCTTCCGTCGTGGTGATCGTTGTGGACGACTAGAACTTATGCATCTAACGTAATCCGACGATGCGGGATTCCACTTATTCTGGTAAAGAAGTGTAATAAAATGTAAAATCGGTGAAAGTTTCCGAAGTTTTGTATCATCTCTGTATGGGAAATGGAAAGTGTGTAACAAACTTATGTTATTATCTGGTGGGAAAAATAGAATCATAACTACGGTTCATTCTGAATTTCTTTGGGAAACTCATCATGATAAAATTCTTTTCCTTTGCCCCCCTACGTTGCGGCGGGCCTAGTTAGGTGGAACCAAGGCCGCCGGGAGCCGTTGAGGAGTTTGAGGTCTGGTGCGAGATCGGAGCGGGACGGCTAAATGAGACCGCGAGCTGATCGAGAAGTCGGTACGGAGATGACCGGAATGATTCACCGACATCCGAGCGTGGCGGCGGGCCTCAGGCCAACTGAACAATCGGCCGGACTATGAGGCGGCGTCGCTCAGCAGCAAATCGGAACGGAATATGAAGCAGCGGGCTAAGCGGGAGACCGAGTTATGTAACAGGCGCTGGAACTTTCGCGACCTGCTAGACGCTTTGCCGGCGGCGATTTACACGACCGACGCCGCGGGTCGAATTACCTTTTTCAATCAGGCCGCGGTAGAATTTTCGGGTCGTACGCCCGAAATCGGCAGCGACCAATGGTGCGTGACCTGGCGCCTATACTGGCCGGATGGTCGGCCGATGGCGCATGACGAATGCCCGATGGCCAGGGCATTAATGGAAGGCCGACCGATCAAGGGTGGGGAGGCGATCGCCGAGCGGCCCGATGGTACACGGGTCCCTTTTAGGGCCTATCCGACACCGCTTCACGATACTTCGGGCCATATCGTGGGCGCGGTGAACATGTTGGTTGATATTGCGGCAGCCAAAGAGGTCGACGAGGCGCGTGATCGGCTCAATGAGATACTCGAGCAGCGAGTCGAACAACGAACCCAGCAGCTGACGGAAACCCTGACGCGGTTGCGTGAGAGCGAACGCCGCTTTCGGCTTTTTGTCGGGGGAGTGACGGATTACGCCATTTTTATGCTGGATACAGAAGGCGTCATCACCAACTGGAACAACGGCGCCGAGCGTATTAAAGGCTATCGGGCAGACGAGATTATCGGTCAGCATTTTTCCGTTTTTTACAGTGGCAAGGATCGCGAAGACGGGTTGCCGCAGCGCGTGTTGATGACCGCGGCTCGGGATGGAAGGGTCGAGGCCGAGGGTTGGCGCATCCGCAAAGATGGTTCTCGGTTCTGGGCCAACGTTGTCATCGACGCCGTCCACGATGACGCCGGCGACTTGATCGGGTTTGCCAAGATCACCCGCGACATGACTGAGCGCCGCGCGGTCGACGAGCAGCTGCGCCAATCGCAGAAGATGGAGGCGGTCGGTCAGCTCACCAACGGTGTCGCTCATGACTTCAACAATCTGCTCGCGACAATCATCCCGAACCTCGAATTGGCCCAGTCCCATATCAAGGATGAGTGCGTTCTGAAGCATCTGGAAAATGCGATGCGCGCCGGCGAACGCGGCGCGCAGCTGACCAATCAGCTACTCGCCTTCTCGCGCCGGCACGAAATTGTGACTGAGCCGATCGATGTCAACCAAGTCATTTCGGAAGCGTGCGAGATGCTGCCCCGCACGATCGGCCCAACAATCGAAATCGAAACGGCCCTTGCCGGAAATGCGTGGTTGGCGCTGTCCGAACCGGGCCAACTGGAACTCGCCATTCTTAATCTTGCGATCAACGCCCGAGACGCGATGTTGGCGGGCGGCAAATTAGCGATTACAACCAAGAATATTTCCCGCGGAAAGGACAGCGGTTTTCCGCCGCTCGATCTCGGCGACTACGTGATGATCTCTTTAGCCGACACTGGGGCCGGCATGACCGAGGAGGTCCGCCGTCGCGCGTTTGAACCCTTCTTTACGACCAAGGACGTCTACAAAGGCACCGGCCTCGGCCTGAGCATGGTCTATGCTTTCGCTCATCAATCTGGCGGAACGGTGACGATCGACAGCGAGATAGGCCGAGGAACTACGGTTACGATCTATCTTCCGCGCGCCCCGCGTCGAACAACGGACGCGGAAGAGGCGGGCGAGCGGAGCCGATGGGACGCGGGACCGCCCTCCCGCGTTCTCGTTGTCGACGACAATAGCGCTGTTCGCGCCATCACCGCGACCATGCTGAGAACGCTCGGCCATGACACGGTCGAATCGACGGGCGGCGAGGATGCACTCGATCTTCTGGAGCACGACCGACAGTTCGATATCCTGATCGTAGATTTGGCGATGCCCAACATGCTCGGTGACGAATTCGCAGCCAGGGCCCGAGAGCTTATCCCTGGCGTGCCGACACTATTCGTGACCGGTTATGCCGAGCCGGGTCGAATGCGGCAACGGCCCGAAGACGGTATACTGAAAAAGCCATTCCGACGGGCCCAATTGGCAGAAAAACTGCGGTGGATATTGGGCATCGCGGCGCGACGGGGTAGCCGCCATACCATCGCCCTCAAAGCGCAATGATGGGTTAAAGTTCCGCGCGAGACTCGGAGAGCGCAGCAGCCTCTGCCTCAAGGCGCGTACTGGATTAATATGGAGCGTTTCTTTGCATAAGCCCGTTTCCTAGGTACAGACAGCTGATGGAGACGGGAAAATGACACCACGGTTTATTGCGCCGGGTGCGTTTGCGGCTTATTATTATTCGGGCTCTCGGGGTGCACAAACCCTTACGATCCCAGCCAGCGCGCCCTTGGCGGTGGTCTGATCGGTGCAGGAGCAGGGGCGGCGATTGGGGCTGCGGCCGGCGGCGGTCCGGGTGCTGCCATTGGCGCGGCGACCGGCGGGGCGGTCGGCGCGATTACCGGTGCCGCAACCACGCCGCCACCACCGCGCTATTAAAACCACAAGCAAGCGCTGCTGCTGCCGGTTCGTTTGGACCGGCGGCATGCTTTTCAGGACAATTTCGAACATTGTCCCATGCACGTCCAAACGCAACATCGCAAATTACCGTCGGATCTCACTGGGAACTCGTTATTGCGCAAAACGTTGGTAGGCATGAACAAGAACCATGCTCCGGTGTCGTCATCCTTGGCACGATTCTGCTCATCATTCTGATCCTGATCTTGATTGGCGCACTGCCGACTTGGCCATACAGCGGCGGCTGGGGATATTACCCGAGCGGCGGATTCGGCCTGCTGCTAGTCATCGTCGTCATTCTCCTATTGATGGGGCGAATATAGTCGCGGCTGCGTCCCGACTGCTCGCCCCCGCTACCCCCAGTGAATGACAGTAATGAACCCAAGGCGCATGATCTTCGACCGTTTTGCGCGCTGGACTGAGCATCAACTCGGCCGTTCCGTCACATTCGCACTGGCGTTCTTAAGCATCGTCTTGTGGGGCGTCACCGGCCCATTCTTTGGCTGGTCGGACACCTGGCAGCTCGTCATCAATACGGGTACGACGATCGTGACGTTTCTGATGGTCTTTGTTATCCAGAACACGCAAAACCGGGACACTCAGGCGCTGCAACTGAAACTGGACGAGCTGATCCGGGTGAACACGGCCGCGCGAAACTCGCTGATGGGGCTGGAAGAGAAGTCGGAATCGGAGGTTGAGGGCATTAAATTGGCATTGGTTGGGCTTGCCTCGACAGCCGACGCGTCCGCCGACAAACGACGGCCGGCTGGTATTAGACGATCGAAACGGCCAAATTCTCCTTAACTATCCCCCACGGAAATCCGTATCCTGCGGTGACGTGGCAAGTTTAGCCGCTCACGATCGGGCGGATTGAAAGGAGGTCGCGATGGCCAAGGGTTATTTCATGGTGCGCGCCGAAGTACCTCGGGAGGCGGACCGGGCGCCGTTCGACCACTGGTATGCGATCGATCACTTACCCTGGGCAATCGAGGTTTTCGGCGCACAGCGTGGCTCGCGCTGCTGGAGCCGGAGCGACCCGGCGGTTCATTACGCCTTTTACGAATTCGCCGATGTCGGCCACGCGCAAGCGCTGATTGATTCAGACGAAATCAAGCCGCTGGTCGCCGATTTCGATCGCGTCTGGGGCGACCGCGTGACGCGCGGGCGCGAGATCCTCGAAATCGCCCAGGAATTGGCACCTTAGGAGCGTAGTAGTGGCGGAGATTGCGCTCGGCCGCGTGATCAGCGGCGTTCGGGAAATATCGCGCGATATGCTGATGGAGCGTGCGTCGTGTGCAGCGACAGGGCTCGCCGAACTCGGCGTCCGCGCGGGCGACGCCGTCGGGATGGTGCTGCGCAACGACTTTGCCTTCTTCGAGGC
>Ga0310913_10000898_pt1 | contig 14590 bp, 10 predicted proteins | sample GREbulkMGOX082_FD_203447 | JGI IMG/M metagenome (GOLD analysis project Ga0310913, IMG submission 203447) | Lab enrichment of tropical soil microbial communities from Luquillo Experimental Forest, Puerto Rico - GRE.bulkMG.OX082 | ecosystem: Environmental > Terrestrial > Soil > Tropical forest >...
AGCCGGAATTGTCCAATGCCGTCGAACGACGTCGGCGGGCCGCCGTAATACGTGTGCCCTAAGTGACGGGCCGGGTTGCCGAAGACGTAGCCCGCGACGAAGTTCTGCCGCAGATGCGCTAATCGTCGGCCGGGCTCGAACTCCATGCGGACGCGGCTGGCGCACTCACCCCCCTGGCTGTAGCCGCCGAGGATGACCGGCCGGTCGGGGTTGGTCAGCACCCAGTCCACAGCCCAGTCCAGACCTATCTGGACTGATTCCTCGTAGGACGGTGCCCGCATTCCCTCCTCGTCGTAGGGCGGGATCGGGCCGAAGCTGTTGGGGCTTTGGACGGGGATCTCGTCGGCGATGTCGGCGCACGCGGCGGCGACGTCGGAGGGGTATCCGGTGCCTGGTGCTGCCCATGTGCCGGCGAATGTCAGCAGCGCAGGTCGTCCCCCCGGCGGGCCGCCGTCGGGAAAGGGGGCGGCTCCCCGGGCTGCTCAGTGAGCACGTTTTTGATGTGCGCGACCGCGTCGGTGACCGAACGGCCGCCCAATTGGGGCCAGCCGTGCCCGTAGCCGTCGCTGGTGCGTGTCCCGGCGAGCTGGTCATAGGACAGGCCGACGTAGTCGAGCCCGTCGGCAGTCGTGGTTTTGGCGGCGGTGCGCTGGTGGTCGCTGGTCTTGCCCTGCTCGAGTAGGTGCAGGATGTCGGACAGGGCGTCGACGACGTACAGGTTCTGCCCGGCCTCGTTGTGGCCGAGTTGCGGCCAGCCGGTGCCGTAGCCGGTGGCGGGATCGACCGGCCCGCACAGTTGCTCGTAGCCGAGCTGCGCATAGTCGGGCGCGGGTTCCCCGCTAATGGGGTGCGGCAGGTTGGCGTAGCACGCCGCTTTCGGTGGGATCAGGGTGGCGGCCTGGTCGAACGAAATCCAGTACTCGAACGGCTGAAAGCCGCTGTCGGCGATCCACAGCGCGCGGCCGGGGTATTCGCTGTCGTAGCCGGCGCAGGTGACGTAGTGGTAGACGGTGCCGCCGCCGTAGGACGGGTTGGGGCTGCCCTTGATTCCGATCGGATAGTTGGACGCCGGGGCCACCCAATTCATGATGACGCCGTACCCGTTGTTGATGGAACGGACGATGCCGTCCCACAGCCGGGTCTTCTCGTCTTCGGTGGGCGGGTCGTGCGGGGCGTCGACGCTGCTGTAGTTGGCTTCGGGTAGCCGCGGATCTAGGCTGCGTTCGATCAGCGCAACGTAGTCGGTGCCGCCTTCGTCGGTGCCGCACTCGGCCGCCAGGGTGGCCTCATCAACGTGGATGCCGCGGATGTTGAGACACACCTGCGCCGACGCCGGCCCACACCAATAGCCGGTTTCCTGCGGCACAACGTTGGGATCATATTCGAGCACGATTTCAGCCATGACGGGCGGCCCTTCCGTGGTTTTCAGTCGGTCATAGATGGCGCAGGCTTCGGGATAGCGTTCGTCGTAGCGGTCGGGATACGCGGACTGCTGCACCTGCTGCGCGTACCAGCCCGGCGAGTGGGCGTCGCTGTTGTAGTCGTGTTTGACGAGTTCGGCGTAGAACATGCCCGCCGACGGTTCGACGTGCATCCGCTCGTGACAGGTCCCCCACCACGGGTCGCGTTGTTGGAATACGCCAACCGAATTGGCGTCGGATCCGATGGCGTCGTGCGGATAGGTCAACGATTCGGGGTCGGCGTGGTTGGCGTACATCACCAGGTTGGTTTCGACCAGCCCGGTGGAGATGGCGATGCAGATGCCTTTTTCGGTGATGCCGCGGTGTTCGCCTTCGGCGATGATCCCTGCGGCGATGGCATCGGGGGTGTAGTGCGGCATCAGGTTTCGGCCTTGACGGGTGGTGGCTGCTGGCCGATGAGTTGCGCCAGGATGGCCGCCTGCACTTGGGGTTGCACTTGCTGGGCCATCAGTTGAGCGACGACGGCCGCGATTTTCGCCACGGTTTGTTCTAGTGCCGTGACGCGGTCGTCGATCGTGGCCGGGGCGGTGTCCGCGCCGTTGGTGTGAGTTTTGGGTTCAGTGCTGGTGGCGGTCATGTGATTTTGTGTCCCTTTCGGTTTTCTATGGGAACGGGATTACCGTGAGGCGGCGGTTGCCGAATGTTCCGGTGCCGCCTTGAACCTGATATTTCAGTTTGAAGGTGGTCGAGCCGGGGTTCAGGCCGGGCAGCGCGAAGGCGTCGCCGCTTTGGCTGATCCAGTTCGCGTACGCCGGGACGAAGACGAGCCCGAGCTGAGTGGAAGCGGCTTGGGTGTTGGCGCCCGACAGCGCGAGACTGACGTAGCCGTAGTACAAGCCGGTGTTGATGATGGTCGCGTGGATCAGCACGATCGCCAGGCCGCTTTGCCCGATAGTCACCGTCACCTGGTCGGTGGTGGTCGCCAGGTCGGTATAGCTGGTGGAGGTAGTGGTTTCCAGGGTGTTGACGACGGCGGTGGCCGCCCCGTTGACTAGGGCGTTGATCGCGGCGGCGACGTTGTTGGCGTGGACGTTGGTGTAGGAGTCGCCGGGGTTGAAGTTGGCGGGCAGGCTAAACGGCATCGCGTTCTCCTGGTGGGGTGAAAGGTGCGACCTGGTCGTGGTCGCGGCGGGGATGCCCGCACTGGGTGGTCACGTTGCCGGTATGCAGGGCCGCCAAGCAGATCGTGTCGGGGCTGTCGGGGTCGTCTTCGGGGTCGGGGGTGAACGGGTGGGCGGGCAGTACGGTGCCGTCTAATGCGTTGATTGCCATCGGTTCTCCTGGTTATTGGTAGCAGTAGATGTAGACGGCTCCGCCGCCCCCGGCGCCGCCGTAGATGTTGGCGCCCACCAGGGTCGCGCTGCCCCCGGCACCGCCGCCGCCGGGTACCGCCCCGGCGGCCTGCGGTGACTGCCCCCCAGCGCCGCCGGCGAGCCCGTGCGGGTTGTAGTAGGCATCCGACCAGGTCGCCGTCGATTCGTTCTGGCCGGGTCCGCCGTAAAGCGAGCTGCTGGCCCCCGAGTTCCCCGCCCCGCCGCCCACTGACAACGTTGTCCAGCCGGGGATCACGACACTAGAGCCGGCCCCGTTACCGCCGGGCGCCCCCGTCGAGCCGCCGCCGTAGCCGCCGCCGCCGACATTGATCGTCAGCCCGGCGGTGCCCATCAGGCTGCGGGGGATCCCGGACCACACGGCGTGCGGGGCGGCGTAGCCGCCGACACTGCCGGACAGGTTGGCGCCCGCCGCGCCCCCACCGCCGCCCCCGAAGATGATCACGTCGAAATAGTTGGCCAGCGGGAAAGTGACGGCCGGGTTTTGAATGAGGATCGAAGTTGCCCAGCCGAACAGGACCGGGTTGAACACGGGCGGCACGTAAAGCGGCGGGGTGTCTGGCGCGCTGGTGCTGCTCGTTGATGCCAGCCCGATCCACGGGGTGGCGGCGGCATAGGTGAAACCCAGCGATCCCACAGCGCGGGTGGCGCCGAACCGGGCAGGGATCGCGGTGGTGTGTATCGGCAGGTTGTTGGTGATGCCCACGATGTTGTAGTTGCCGGTGCCCACGACGACGATCTCGGCGGCGAACATAGTGCCCTGAGTGGCGACGATGAAGTCTGAGACGGTGGGGGTGGTGTTGGGCAGCAACGTGGAATCGATGGTGATCAGGGGGTGGGTGGTGGCCGCCATCGTCCCGGCGAACGTGATAAAGAAGTCGTCGCCGCCGTTATCGCAGACCAGCACATTCCCGGTACCGATATTCGACAGGGCGGCCAGCGCGTTTTGGATGGATACCGCGGTCGCCGGGTAGGGGATCGCGGTGGTGGTTTGCCCGCTGAACGTCAGGGTGAACGAGCGGCCCGCGGCCAGGGTGAACGGGAAGGTGTAGGGGAATCCGGGTCCGGCCGGTGGGGTGGCGCTGGTCCCCAACGACAGGGTTTGCACCGCGCCGGACGGGATGTTGTAGGCCTTCCACACCGGGGTACCGGACGCAGAAACGGCGGCGGCGATGTTCTCCGACGCGTACACCAGGGTTTCGATACCGGTGATGGTGTCGAGTCGATAAATGTTGAGGTAGAAACCGGTGAAGCTGGCCCCCGCGGACGGGTTGCCCAGCCAGCGCACCGATTGTTTGATGCCGCCGAACGATATGTGGTCGAAACACTGCACCGCGGTGCCTTGGGCGACCGTGACGGTGCTCAGCGCGGCGAGCGCGATCGTCGACAGGTCGAACGGGCCGTTGCAGGTGGGGTCGACGGCGTGCGCGATCTCGTAGTTGACGGACTGCTGCTGAATGTAGGAGTTGTTGGCGTGGGACACGGCGGTCACCGACGCCGGAGGTACGTACGGCTGATTGACGGTGACCACACCCACGTGGTTGGTGAACTGCCCGAACGCGGTTTGGAACAGGGACAACGGGTTACCGCTGGCGGTGCTGCCGGTGATGGCCTGGATACCGGCGTCGATATGCGCCTGCAGGGAGCCGCCCAGGTCGCTGGCGACGGTGCCCACCAGCGGCTGCACGTTGATGTGCGGCATGTTGGCCAGCGCGTACTGCATCTGAGCCACCGTGTTGCCGACAATACTGGTCGCCAGGATGGCGTTGGTGACGTCGTCGATCAACGCGAGGCCGGTGGTCATGGCCGGGGTTATCGGCGGAATCACCGACGTCGAGAGCACACTGCCCGCGATTAGGGCGCCGTCGACGGTTTTCCCCCACCCTGCGGGCAGTGCTGGCACGTTAGCCGCAGTGATGGCGCTGGTCAACGCGGAGCCGGCGATCGTCGCCGATGTGAGCGCACCCGAAACCAGGCTTGCGGCAACAGAACCGGCCCAGGCACTAGTCAGCGCGGGGATCTGGGCTTGGGCGAATAGTCCGCTGATGATCTTCGTGGCATCCAAACCGGGGATGACCGAGGCGAGGATCGACGACAGGATGCTGGTCCCGCCGAACAGTTTCTGAATGACAGACTGGCTCCACGTTTCTTCGACGATCCGGGCGTCATCCCAATAGAACGTCTGTTGAGCGACGTTCGCGTTCACCTGCCATGCGAACGGGTACAGCCGGTCGTAGCCTGCCGGGATCTGGTACCAGCCGGACAGTTTCGTCCACGCCGAGCTGGACAGCCCGGACATGGCGACGCTCGCAGCCAGGGCCGGAAACTGTTGGGTGTTGACTCCGGTGGAATCTTTCAAATAGGCGGACACTGAAACGGTGCCCGCTGTCGCGGTGTTCGTGGCCTTCGCCCGCACGTAGATTTCGGTGTAAATCCATTGGCCTTGCTGTACCTTGAGGGCCGCCGCGTCGGTGAACGGTTCGCCGCCGACCGTAGTCGGCGATAAGAACACGACGTCGTTTTGGCCAGAAGTCAGGCTCGAAGTTGTTACCGCATAGCATTGGGTTCCGCTGCGCGCCACAGCAGTTGAGTAACCAAAGGTCGCCGGCGTTGCGGGTGACCCATACGATACCGCCGTGCGGGCAATTGTGGAGTCCTCGAACTGGGGGCTGATGACCAGGTTCTTCGCGCCGGTGGCCCCAGCCTGCCACAGGGCTTGCGGCAGCAGACCGGGCGACATCGTGTTGGCGAATGTGCCGGAGATGATTTTGGTGGCGTCCAGGCCCGGTATCTGCGCGGCTGCGAACAAGCCGCTGGTAATGATGCTCGCTGGTAGCGACGGGATCTGCGGGACACTGAACACCCCCGAGATGATCTTCGTCGCGTCCAGGCCGGGCACCACGGCGGCGAGGATCAACGACAAAATGCTGGCCCCGCCGTACAGCTGCTGGATGATGGACTGACTCCACGTTTCTTCGACGATCCGGGCGTCGTCCCAATAGAACGTCTGGTTGGCAACATTCGCACCCACCATCCACGCGAAGGGATAAATCCGGTCATATCCCGCCGGGATCTGATACCAGCCGGACAGTTTCGTCCACGCCGAACTGGACAAACCAGACATAGCAACAATGTTTGAGATAGCTGGGGTAGTTAAAGAGTTAACCCCGGTCGAGTCTTTGAGGTAGGTGCCGATACGGACGCTGCCCGTGGTGGTGGTGTTGGTGGCCGCTGCGCGTACATAGATTTCGGAGTAGACCCATTGTCCCGGTTGGACTTTGATCGCTGATTGCTCGTTTTGGGTGGCCTCCCCGCCGACCGTGGTTGGCGAGAGGTAAAAAACCTCGGCCTGACTGCCGGTGGTGTTGTTGTCGGTGACTACGGCGTAGCACTGAGTGCCGCTGCGTGCGACGGCGGTTGAGTATCCGCCGGATGCGCCTGTCCCGGCGAAACTCGCAAATGTCCTGGCAATGGTGGCGTCTTCAAAGTTGGGGCTGATAACAAGGTTCTTCGCGCCGGTAGCCCCGGCTTGCCACAAGGCTTGGGGCAACAGGCCCGGCGACATCGCGTTGGCGAACGTGCCCGAAATGATTTTGGTGGCGTCTAAACCTGGGATCTGCGCTGCGGCAAGGGTTCCCGACGTGATGATTGAGGCCGGCAGGTTCGGGATCAGCCCGGTCGTGAACACACCGGTCGTGACCTTGGAAGCGTCCAGGGCGGGCACGATGGACGCCGCGATCGCGGTGATGATGTTCGCGCCGGGAATGTTCAGCAGGCTCGGCTTCACTGTCGAGGCGAGGTTGCCCGTTGTCGTCCCGCCGTGCATCGCCTGGTAGATGCCGTCGATGACGGTTTGCAGGTCGGCGATGTTCGCTGAACCTAAACTGCCGGTGGGGATTTGAGCCAACGCGAAAACACCGGACGTGATTTTGGTGGCGTCTAGGGCGGGCACGTTGGCGGCGCTGATGGCGCTGGTCAGCGCCGACCCCGCGATGGTCACACCCGCCGGGATCGCGCCCGCCGTCAGGGCAGCAGCCGCCAAAGTGGCATTGACCAACGCCCCCGACACCAGCGACGCGGCGATCGTCTTACCCCACGTCCCCGTCAGGGCCGGGATCTGCACCTGGTTGAACGCACCGGAGATGATCTTGGACGCATCCAGGCCGGGAATGTTGGTGGCGCTGATCAGCAGCGTCGACGGGTTCATCGGGGCCAGCAGATTATGCGGCTGCACCATGGCGGTAATGAAGTTGCCGACCGCGGTCGAGGCGTTGAAGGTGCCGCCGGTCAGCGCGGGGTTGTCGAACATCGCTAAAAAGTCGGTGAAATAGCGCTGCAAGTCGGCGGCGGTGCCCGCCCCGGCGACCCAGCCGACGGTGGCCAGGATGGCGTCGATCACCTCCTGCGCGGTGCCGATGATGGTGCCGATCTCATCGACGGCCAGATTCTCCATCGGCACGAACCCGGGGAACCCGAGGCCGGCGGTGGCGTCTTCGACCAGCGGGGCGATCAGGTGGGTGGGCAGCAGCACCAGGTTGAGGAAGTCGTGGGCGGCGGCGACCGGGTTGAACGTCGGCGACAGCGGGTCGAGTTCACCCAAGAATTTCAGCAGGTTCCCGAAGAACAGGGCGATATCATCCAGGGTGCCCTTGGGAAACGATCCGAACAGGTCTTCCAGAAATTTCAGGCCCATCCCCAGGATCTGGTTGATCAGCGCCTGGATGAGCTGAGAGATGTCGAAACCGACGTGTTGGGCTTGCTGCCCAATGACGTCTTCGACACCCTGATCGATTTGTATCAGCGGATTTTTGTTGACGGTGAATAGGTTGGCCCCGGCGATCGGGTTGATGCCGGCGAACAGGTCGATCGCGCCCGCCACGGTCAGCCTCCGGGGTTGACCGGCATGACCAGGACCATGACCTGGGCGTCGGTCGGGGAGAATTGGTAGACCCCGATGTTGCCGTCGTTGTAGAGGGAAATGTAGATGGTGCCTTGGGCGGGGCTGGAATGGTTGGCGGGGACGACGGCCATCCCGTTGGTGGGGGTGATCGCGCCGCCCGGGGTGGTCGGCGTCGAATAGTGCGGCATGATGTTGACCTCGCCGAGGCTGTTCCCGAAGCCGCGGCCGACCTGCTGCCCGGAGGTGGGGTCGCCGAGCAGCACTTCGCAGCCGATCTGCAGCGGGTTAGCCGACAACTCCAGACCGAACGCGCCGATGTGGCCCCACACCACCGGGGTCCAGGGGAACGGTTGGGGGGGGATCGCGAAGGATCCGATCGCCGCCCGCTGCGAGAGCCCGCTGAACGAGGTGAACGCGTTCTCCGGCATGGAGTAGGGGCCGGGCACCAGCTGCGACACCGACACCGGCACCCACAGCGGGTAGCTGGTGCCGCTGATGGTGGTGGTGCGCCCGGTGTAGCCCAGCAGGTCGCCGGGGGTGGGGACGGTGGTGTGCAGGTCGACGTCGGGGCACAGCGCCATCGCGGCGGCCGGCCCGGTCGGGCCGGGGATTTCCTCCAGGTCCAGGTGCCAGTCCGGGTAGAGCGGGGTGCCGCCGACGGTGATCGAGGACGCGGTGCCCGGCGGCACCAGCGACACGGTGGGGGTGATGATCGGGACCGGGCCCGGCGGGCCGGGGGAACCCAGCATGAGACGCCGGTAGGAGGTGCCGTACCACACCCACAAGCTGGAGCCGATGACGTTGCCGGATGCGTCCAGGTCGTCGAACGCCCAGTATTTCCCGATGTCGGCGGCGGTGTTGGTCAACGTGTTCGGTAATTCGTCGGGGGAGTCGTAGGGGTCGGTTTGCAGATGCATCGCGAAGGCGTCGACCCCGGCCGGGCCGGTCGGGCCCAGCACGGCGGCCATCGTCAGGGTGCCTTGGTCGCCCTGGATTTCGTAGGTGGCCCAGAATTCGGGGGGCGTCCCGGCGGGTGTGACCACCCCGTAGACGCGGGTGTTGATCAAATACTGTTCGAGGAAGACGGTGTCGCCGACCGCGACGGTCATCGAAGCTACCTCCCTTTTTATAGGTCGACTGGGACGCACATGACGAACAGTTGCGCCCCGGTGGGCTGGAAATTGTAGGCACCCAGTTTCCCGTCGTTCCACAGTTGCACAAACAGGGTCGCCCCGGCGCCGGCCCCGACGATGGCGTACTGGTTGGTTCGGGTGATGGCCTGGGTTTTGTTGGCGCCGGTGGAGTAGTGCGGCATGATCGCCACCCGGCCCATGGTGTTGCCCAGCCCGCGGGCGACCTGCGGGCCGTTGACGGGGTCGGCGAGCATGACGCGGGCCCCGATCATCAGCGGATCCCCGGACAGCATGTCGGCGACCTGGTTGATCATGTTGCCGCCGGAGTCGATCACGTTGATGGCGGCGGTCGCCACCTTGGGGATCAGGTTGGTGGCGTCGGTGATGATCGGCTCGATCACCTGGGCGCCCAGCGTGTTGACGAACTCCAGCAGGGTGTTCATCGATCCCTGTAGGGTGCCGATGACGTTGCCGACCCCCACGCTGACCAGCCCTTCCAGGTAGGACACGATGTCGGCGGGGCTGGCGTTATAGGGGATGGCGGGGGTGGTGGCGCCGCCGAGGGCCATGGTGAAGGTGCCGCCCAGCGCCGACACGTTCAAAAGTTGTTGGGCGTTGGTGGAGGCGATGCCGGTGAGCACGGTGCCACCCAGATGCCCCCACACCACGGGGGTGTAGGTGAAGGGTTGCGCGGGGATGGCGAATTCGCCGATGGTGACCTGCTGGGCGACCCCGCTGTAGGCGGTGAACGCGTTCTCCGGCATGGAGTAGGGGCCCGGCAGCAGCTGTTTGAGGGAGAACGGCGCCCAGATCGGTTCGCCGCCGCTGGTGTAGTTGCCGTTGAACGCCAGCAGCTCATAGGGGGTGGGTGGGGTGGAGCTGTCGACGTCGGGGAATCCCCACAGCGGGCCGATGGGGCCGGTGGGGCCGGCGGGTTCGGCGAGGTGCAGCTGCCAGGACGGTTCGATGGTGGTGTTGGTGGTGTCGACGTAGGAGTCCTGGCCGGGTGGGATCAGTTGTTCGTCGATCTGGATGGCGGGGACCGGGCCGGGGGGGCCGGTGACACCCATCAGGAAGGTGCGCCAGCTGGTGCCGTACCACACCCACGCGGTTTCTGCGGTCACCACACCTTCAGAGTTCACCGTGTCGATCAGCCAATACTTCCCGATGTCCTGCGGCAGATCCTGCAGCCCGGTGGGCAGATCGGTCGACGAGTTGACGTTGGCGTCGTCCTGCCAGCGGAACGCGAACTCTTGGCGGCCCGCATCCCCGGCCGGCCCGGCCAAATTGTCCAGGCTCATCGCCCCTTGATCGCCCATGACGTGCAGGTCGGCGGTGTACTGGTTGGGGGTGTCCGGCGGGGTCGACAGCGCCGACACCCGGACTTTGATCAGGTAGGAGGCGAGGTAGATCAGGTCCCCGATCGTCGGCGCGCTCACGGAGACTCCCGCGGAACGTGTTCGGTGGTGATCCTCGGTGGGGTGTGCCAGCCTTCGCCGGGCTGCGGGGCCCCGCTAAAGGCGGGCGGTGGCGGGGCGGTGTCGGCGCGGGTCACATACACCTCCCCGGTCGGCCGCAGCCCGCATTTGGCCAGGTGGAACGCGATCGCCAGTTTCGTGGAGGAGATCGCCGCCAGCGAGTGGAAGACACCGTCGGGGCCGACGACGTAGTCGAGGCAGTCCAGGATGTGCAGGTAGGCGGCCTGCACGTCGAGCATCTCGGCGGCCCGGGCCAGTTCCGGCGGGGACAGGCCTGCGGCCGCCAAGCTGGCGGGGGTGAGTTCGCCGCGCGGCCCGAACGGCAGCTGCTCGGGCTGTAGGCGTTGCGGGTTGCCCCGCCGGCCGGGGCGCCCAGATCCTTCCACCATGTCCGTCACTGGGTTAGCCTCCGCTGAAGATGGTGCCCTCGCCGGCGAGTTGCCCGGCGAACGAATAGATGCTGGCCATCGTTTTGAACGCCGCGTTAAACGGGTCGCCCCGCAGCTTGTCCTGCCCGATCTTCACCGACACCCGCAGCGGATCCTGCCAGGACCAGTCCCGGCGGATGCCGTACACGTTGTCGACGTAGATGACGCCTTCCTGCTCGAACCCGACCCGGTCGCCGAGCGCGTAATCGAGTTCGGCGATCCACGGCCACCCGTTTAACGCTTCAGCTTTGAACGCGGCAAACGCCCGGGTTTTCCAATTCCCGTCCCGTAACGTCAAAATCGCCGCCAGCGTATATGCGGTACCGCTGCCCTTTTCGAAATGCTCCTGAAAAGCCAGGTCCCCGGCGTAGAGTGCGCGGATCGGGTCGGTGTAGCGTTCCCACGCCAAAAAAACGTCGCTGAGCTGCCCCATATAAAGATTGTCTAATCCTGGGGTGCCGGGCACCTGCGTTTGCCCGCCGCCCGACAGGCCCGCCAGATAGGTGTTGATCACCGACGATAATTGGGCCAGCGAATAGCGGATAGCAAAGCTGATGGATTCGTTGACGATGACCGGGGATTTGGAGCCGGTCATCACCGTTTTCACCGCCCCTTTGTGCCACGTCAAGTCGGTGTTGATCATGCCGGTCCATTGCCCGTCCCACCAGATGACTTTCGGTGGGGCCGGCGCCACGTCGAGAAGTTGCTGCAGCAGGTAGGTTTGGCCGACCCCGGCGGCGTCATAGACGGGTTCCCCGTTCAGCACGTTGCCGGCGTCCCAGGCGTTGCCGGTGGTGGGGTCGACGACGACCGGGGTGATCAGGTCGTCGAGGGTGACCGCGACGGTGGACAGCAGCCCATCGGCGATGGTGCCGGTGGGCCCGGTGATGCCGTCTTTCTGCTCGAAGCTGAACACGCAGCAATTGCGCAGGGGGGACACCAGCTTGTCGATGCCCTGCTCCAGGGCGGTCACATCGATACCGGTCAACAGGGAGATCAGGTCCGGGGCCAGGTTGAGCAGGTTCGCCAGCTCGGTGTTGGGGGAATCTTCGTCGGTGGTCAGATACGTGTAGCAGCGCATCATCACCCCGGCGTCAGTCAGCACATCGGCGAACGTGGAATGCCAGTCGGTCCAGGTGGCGCCGATCGACGACCAGCGGGACTGGTCGAACACCGTGTCCACGAACGCGACCTGGATGGGCCAATTCGTCGGCAAGAAATTGAGCACCGCGTCCGGGGACAGCGGGGAAATCCAGCCGGCCGGGTTGAACACGTTGGTGATCGTCGACCAGATCGGCATAAAAAGCCGCCCCAAATTGATGAACGCGGTCAACGCGCAAATAGTCCGGACCGGGCCGGGCAGCACCCACATCTTCGGCAGCTGCACCTCGGGCGGGAAGATGGGGTTGGCCGCCACCAATAATCGTTTGGCGTGTTCCCGGAAATGCAGCGCGGTCAACTCAATAGAATGCACACCCTTATCGTCTTTTTTGACGTGGATTTCGGTGATCTTCCCGCCCCACCGGCGCCGCCAGTTCGGGTTGGTCGGATCGAAATCGATAATCAGGTTGAGGTCGGAGATGGGCATGGTTTGATGCGTCATCCAGTCGACCAGCCAGTTGTCGTACAGAATCGTCAAAGAACATTTCCCGGTGTCCTCCATCAGCTCTTCAACGGAGCAGGACAGTTCGCCTTCCAGGGTGTTCATCACCCGCAGGTCGCCGTCGGTGATGCGGATCAGCGGGTGCTGTTTGGCGCCCTCCAGCACGGTGTGCCGGACCCCGTTCAAATAGGTGGCGGCGGCGGCCGGCCGAGTGAGCGGGTCGGGCACCGCGGGGCCGGCGGTAGGCAACAGATCATCGATCCAGCGGTCGAATTGCAGGCCGATGTCGAAGTTGGTGGGGCCCCCCAGCAGCTCGGACAGGAATTGGCTCATCGCGACCGCTTGAAGCGTTGGGGGACCATCGCCACGATGGTCCCGGTCGGGTTGGAGTGCCCGACGGTGAACTGGCACACCGTTTTCGGGGGGATGGTGAAAATGAACCGGTTCTGGAATTGCAGTTGCAGCGGCAGCCCCTCGTTGGCGATGCCGCCCAAAAAGAAATCGAGGATCTGCGATTGCCGGATCAGGTCGAACAGCAGATTGTCGTGGGGGTCGTTGGCGGCGGTCAGGGTCCGTTTCCCGGGTTCGGTGTCGCACATGAAGGTGCCCACACTGGACATGGTGGAGGGCAGCACCACCAGCCGGGTGGACTGGTTGTCCGCCACGATCGCCTGCCCGGGCGACGACACGAAGTAGGTGACGTAGGACGGCAGGTCGCCGCGGTTGGCGATCGGCAGCGTCCCCCAGTAGTAGACCTGGCCGAGGAGGGTGTCGATGGTCCCGGACAGCAGCCCGCCCGGCGGGGGTTTCGCCGCCCCCGCCGTGTTCGCGGTGAACCCCAAGGTGAGGGCGGGTTTGGTGAAGTACGGTCGGGCGGCCAGCCAGGTCAGATCCCAGCTGGAGCAGTTGTTCCCGAACGCGGTCGGATCCCGCGGCTGCGGGGTTTGCACGGTTTGTTTGGGGCGCACCGGGATCCACCGCCACCCGGAGAATCGGGTGTAGATGCCGAGCCAGCCGTCGTTGGTTTCGTCCTGGCCGGCCCACCAGTGGGATTCGGCCATCCGGTACTGGTATTCGGTCATGGGGGGGGCGTGGTTGCCGATGATGATGTTGAGGTTGAGTTCGCGCTGGGCGATGTTTTGCCGCTGAATGGAGGCGCCCATCATGTAGGGGGAGTTGACCAGGACTTGTTCGGTGGGCCAGTTCTGCTCCCCCAGGATTTGGGTGGCCAGCCGGACCCCTTGGCGGCCTTTCATGGGCCCGGCGAGATCGAAGATGTTGGATTGCGGGTCGAGGTAGACGATGTGGGTGTCCATGCCCCGCAGCGCGGGGGGCAGTTTGTCGAAGTCGACGGCGGTATCCGTGAACGGGGGCCGGCCCATGCTGGTGGTGGAGTTGCCGGGCGGGAACGTGAATTCGGGGCCGGTGACGGTCAGCGGGGCGACGGCGGGAGTCATCCGGGTAGTCCCGCGGCGCCGGTCGACGGCGCCAGCGCGCCGGACAGCCCGTTGTTGGGGCCGGTCATGTTGGACAGTTCTCTGGCGGCTCCCTGCCCGGCGATGACGGCGCCGGGCAGGTTGAGGTTGATGGTGTTGCCGCCGGGGGCGCCGGGGGCGCCCAAAGGTTGGGAGCCGGGCCGCTGGGTGGCGGCGGCCGACGCGATCAGCCCGGCCGGGGACGGGCCGCCGCCGCCGGACAGCAGGCTGGGCGGCAGCCCGGCGCCGGCGCCGATCCCGGCCAGCAGCGCCCCACCCGGCCCGGACAAACCGGCACCCTTGAACATCCCCGCAGTCTTGGCGAGCCCGAGCAGGTAGTTGAGCCCGGCCATCCCCATCCGGGTCACACCCCACTGGGTGGGGGGTTTCCCGAACGGGCCGCCCTCCCCGAATCCCAGTTCCTGAAATCCGCCGGTGACCAGGGCCTGCCCGAGCTGCTGGAACATGGCGTCGCCGCCGCCGCCACCACCACCCGCAGTGCCGGCGGCGCCGCCGCCGCCGGCCCCGGCCCCGGCGCCGCCGCCGACCGTCGTCGTCCCGGTCCCGCCCGCAGCGCCTTCCCCGAACACCCCCGCCCGGTGATGCATCACATGATCAAACTGGGACAGGTTGACGTTCGCCCCGACCTGGAAGCTGTTGGAGTTGCCGCCGGCCTGCGCGATCTGCCCGTTCGACAACACGATCACCATGTGCCCGTCGTTCGGGTTCGGCCCCCGGTCATACCAGTACACGCTCATGTC
>Ga0310913_10000899_pt1 | contig 14577 bp, 13 predicted proteins | sample GREbulkMGOX082_FD_203447 | JGI IMG/M metagenome (GOLD analysis project Ga0310913, IMG submission 203447) | Lab enrichment of tropical soil microbial communities from Luquillo Experimental Forest, Puerto Rico - GRE.bulkMG.OX082 | ecosystem: Environmental > Terrestrial > Soil > Tropical forest >...
TCGCTCTGGCCTCCGCTGAAGACAAACCTGACCTTATCCTTCTTGACGTCATGATGCCCGAAATGGACGGCTACGAAGTTTGCTCCCGACTCAAGGCGGATCCCGCAACGCGCGAAATCCCTGTCATCTTCCTGACTAGCCAGACAAGCGCCGACGACGAAACCTACGGGTTCGAAGTTGGGGCGGTAGACTACGTCCACAAACCCTTCTCTCCTGCCGTCGTCAAAGCTCGCGTCCACAGCCACATTCTTCTTCGCGAAGCTCGCGCTCAACTCGCCGAACAACTTCTCGCTCTCAACAACGAACTCGAAATGGCCCGCCAGATTCAGCTCTCTATCCTTCCTCACACGCTCCCGAAGCTCTCCAGGCTCGATATCGCGGCCCGTTTCCTTCCAATGACCTCGGTCGCCGGGGATTTCTATGATTTCATTCGTGTCGATGACGAACACCTCGGTATCCTCATTGCTGACGTCTCCGGTCATGGGCTGCCGTCGGCTCTCATCGCCTCCATGCTCCAGGTGGCGCTCACCGCTCAAGCCGCCTACGCCGCAGAGCCTGCAAAGGTCTTATCGGGATTGAACAGTGCCCTTTGCGGCAAGTTCACGCAAAATTTCGTCACCGCCGCCTATGTTTATGTGGATTTGGAACAGAATCTCATACGCTACGCTGGCGCGGGCCACCCGCCCATGCTGCAATACCGTCGCTCCACCGGTAAGACCATGCCGGTAATGGAAAACGGAATCGTGCTCGGAATGTTTGACGAAGCCACCTACGACGCTCTCGAGCTTGCACTCGAGCCCGGTGACCGACATGTGCTCTACACGGACGGTATTGTTGAAGCAGCCAATTCCGCGAAAGAGATGTATGGCGCCGACCGCTTCATGCGCTTCATGGAAAAGAACAACGCTCTCAACGCGGAGCAGTTCACAGAGGCCTTTCTCGCGGAGATTGCAAAGTGGACGGGGGAGCCTGGCGGCCAGGGCCAACAAGACGACATCACCTTGCTCCTTTTCGACTTCGAGCGCTGCGCTCGGCCAGGGCTCGCTTCGCCTTAGTCCTGAAAGAATTGATCCTAGTTCGCGACCTTGCCGAAGGATTTGTGAGGAGTTCCCTCCAAGCCAGGGGGGTAGCGATATGCTCCAAGGATTTTCGACGAGCCGCTTTACCTGACCGAGCTCACTCGATCGATGACAGAACCCATTGGACGGTGGCTCGGTCGCCGTTCGATAACTCGGGGAGCCGCGTCTGTATAGCACGGATCAATTCTTGATCGAAAAGTTCAGCGCGGGGTGCTTCCCCGCTCTTCGCAAACAGTTCCTGGTATGCGCAGGCAAGAGCGACTACACCTGCGCGAGATGCTAACGCGCACGCTCGATAAGCCTCGATGAGGTAGCCTCCGCTTCTTACATCCTCTCCACCGAATGACCCTAGCGCGTCCCAATAACGATTCGCCGCCTCAATACTCGCAGGGTTCGCTTCTACTGTTTTCTTGAAGTTGGCCAATTTAGTCCGATGGAATTGATAACCCTCGCCTGACACTCTCCCTCCCACGCCTGCGGTCTTCCCCATCTTGCCACGCTCGGCCGCCATCTGTGATGGCTCCGCTTCAGTATTTGGTTGCCGGGGGAAGCCGTTACTGTTTCTCAAAGTTTAGCAAAATGTCCAGGGGAGGGCACCCCGAAACGATCCGGTCTCCTACTACGCCGCTGTCGGACGTAAACAGCAAAGTTCTCATACCTGTCAACAATTGCAGTATCGCATGCATGGACCCTGCGCGCAGCCTCTGTAGCAGTTGATCGAGCGAGTAGTCGTACACGCCATTCAGCCAGGTGGGGCACGTGAAGAAAGTACGAATACTTTTGGCGGATGACCATCTGAGAGTCCTAGACATTTGTGCCAGCATCCTCGAACCAGCCTTCGAGATTGTCGGAAGAGAGGGGAATGGACGGTCGATGGTTGAAGCCGCTGCCAAACTACGGCCCGACGTGATTGTGACAGATATTTCCATGCCCATTCTCAACGGGATTGACGCAGCGAACATGTTGAAGGATTCCGGTTCTACATCGCGGATCGTCTTCCTGACGGTTCATCGTGACCCCGATTTCATCAAAGCCTGCTTTGCCGCGGGGGCGCTTGCCTACGTCTCGAAGCCTAGGGTCGCCACTGACCTCTTGCCCGCCATTCAGGAAGCGCTTGTAGGACACAGTTTTGTTTCGCCAATGGCTTCCGACACAACCGGCTAAGCAGCAGTTGGAGGTACTTTAGTCATTTCTCGCCTTACGTCATGGCAGATTCCGCGAGCGTTTTCTTTCGTACAACGAATCAGCGTATTGCTTTATTGGCGCGGCAAGAGACTCATTACCTCATAAGCTGCAATCCTAACGAATGCCGGAACCTTTCGCGCTTTTGCTTGGTCCATTGCGCCTAACGGTTCTCCTAGAAAGTCAGCTTTAACCGCCCGGAGACGCTCCTCGGCGGCGCAACTGCGGTACCGGAGAACAGGCTCGCAAAATTGATTACGTTCACGCGATCAGTCAGATTGGCGGCCTGAATTTGCAAGGCTGCGCTGCGATGCTCCTTGTGGTAGACCTCTAACCCTGCCCCAGCTTCCAAAGCAAAGTTGGGTTTCACTCGCCCTCGCGCCAGATTTACTTCGCTTAGTATCTGAGGGCCATACTGAGCCAGCAGGAACGCTGGATCGGCACCACCCGTATCTGCCGGTAATCCGCTGCCATACTCTCCGCCTAGGGCAAGCCAGAGGCGCGGGGTAGTTTGGAAGCGCACACGTGCGCGCGCCGTGTTCCGCTGATCCTGACTGACAGGAAACCGACTGATGTCAGTCAGCTCGACGGCTGCGTCACTTCCAAGGAACAGTCCGCCGGTGATAGGCCCCTGGCCGATCCCAATCTGATTCGCGTAGCTCAAATAACCCGAGAAGCGGCCCCACTTCGGAACCTCGATGCGCACCTCCTCGCCTGTGATTTGGCCCTTCGCAAAGGCGATCGGAAAACTCACGCCGGTATCGAGCAAGACATCGTCATCGGAATAGTTGTGAAAATCGCGCCGATACACGTTTGCATCGAGCCGGAGCTTCCCGAAAAATGACTTTGTGACACCGACCTCGTAGTAGTTAGCTCGCGCTGGCTCGACCGGAAGGCGCAGAACAATGGGATTCAGTGAATCGAGCTGTGGCGAGCTCGCCAAAAGCAGATTCTCCACTGCAGGGGTCTGGAAAACCCGGTCATAGGAACCATGAAACAGAAGATTCAGCGATGCAAAATGGCGCGAGACGCCGATTCGGGGACTCCAAGCCGATTGATGCACGACAAAGCCGTAATGGTCGAAGCGGAGGCCAGCGCTGAGATTCCACTGGCCCAGGCGAATCTGGTCTTGCGCGTAAGCAGACGGCTCAACATCCCAACGATGATCTGAAAACTGAAACTGTTGCTGCGTCCCGGGATCGAATTGCGTAGCGTCGGTGATTGCGTACTGCAAGCTTTCATGGACCGGACTGACGATTGCGTCTGCGCCTACCTTCCAGTCATGGTGTCCCTGGTGTCCAGCAAGATCACCGCGGGCGTAACCTTCGCGGTAGCCGCGATGCTGCGAAACAATGACGGGTGTTGCGAATTGATTCGACGATAGCGTCGCAGTAGCGTCTCGAACACTCCCAGAGAGACTCAGCAGCAAATCTGCTGAAATGATGTGCTGGAAATAAGCCTGGCCGGTCGTTTCCGTGTTTGCCATGTCCTGCCGCTGCCCGGCCTCCTGTTGAACGAGTTCGTTGGGAACCAGGAAGCGAACGACATCATGTGAAATGGTCAGCCGTACACGGTCGCGATCCGAGAAATCACGTTCATAAGAAGCCGAGTAACCACTGGCAGTCGCGCGATTCGTGTAGTTCGCCAAGATTGGTGGGTCTAGGTAACGGTCGGTATGGAACCCATCACCGCTGATCGAGAAGCGACTTTTCCCTTGTGAGTAGGAAACGCGGCCGGAGGCGTTCGTCGTTCCAAAACTTCCACCGACCACATCGAACTGTCCATGCAATCCCGAGGGTAAATTCTTTTCCGTCGTAACCTCGACGACTCCGCCCAACTTTCGACCATACTCTGCCGCATAGTTCGCTGTTAGCACACGCATAGAATCGACAGCATCAGCATCGAGCGATGGTGCAAAAGCGGGCGAACGATTCTCGGTGATCGGCAGGCCGTCAATCACATATTGCACGTCGTATTCTGAGCCGCGCGGGTGGAGCACGCCATTGGCTTCATACAACCAGCCTGGAAGGTCGTCCACTAGGTCGGACAGGCCCCGGCCTGGCTGAGCGGCGACGGTTTCGCCAAGCTCTTGGTGACCGACAGCGTAGACCGTTCCGGTCCGAGAAGGGTCGAGCAGCGTAGCAGAATCGCTGACTTGAACTTGCGTCGCTACTGCCGCAAGGCCGAGACTCACCGAGACGCGAACAGGGACCTCCGAACGAACTTCAACCAAGCCGGACCACGGCGCGAAACCCTCGGCGTTTACGCTGAGACGATAAACACCGAAAGCAAGGTCTTGTACCAGATAGCGGCCATCCACACCCAACTGAAACGATCGGCGAAATTGATTGGCGTCGCTGACGAGTTCGGCGTGACTCGGGACCCCAGTCCCCTGCGGATCACGCACCTCGATACGCAGTTCACCGCGAGCCCGCTGCGCGTAGGTAGTCCTTCCGCCAAGAAGGATAAGAACTGCCAGCACACAACAAGTTCTGGCGAGCACTGTGACCCTTCTGAGCGTGCGTCGAAAAATCATTGGTGGCAGACCTTGGTCCTGCTTCCAAATAAAAGACTAACATTCGACGTGATCCAGCTAGATGAAATTTCCGCTGCCGAAAGAACGCAAGTCTTGGTAAGCGGAATAGCCGCCTAAGTTCAATCGGTCACGCGGAAGTTGGCCTTTTTGGCATAATCTCACCGCATGAAAGTTGCATAGATGTCGGATAATCCGTCAATCCAGCATCACAAACACCCGGTGATAGAATCATGCCAGATCGCAGCCGGTGCAAGGCGGGGTGAAATATCCATGATGATCAAGCGTCTGACGTGGGCGCTCTTACTGATTACAGTCTCTGCAGGCTGCAACATACGCCATACGGGGTCAGGCGAATCGCAATCGCTGACGCCTGCCCGTGCGGCAGCTGTCGAGGCAGGGGTGCGTGCGTTCACGGCCACCGTGGCTCGTGACGTCACCCAAGAAGGCCCAATCGCCTGGAGTAGGCACTTCGATGACAGCCCAGCGTTCTTCATGGCCGTCAACGGGCAAATGGCGTTCCCGAATGGTACCGCCGCAAAAGAAGGCATCCAGAGTGCTGCTCTCAGTATCAAGCATATCGAGCTGAGATGGGGCGACGATTTGCGCGTTGATCCTCTCACATCTGAACTTGCGGTCGTTGCAGCTCCGTGGCGCGAGATCCAGATGGATGCTGCCGGGCACACGGTCGATGTCACCGGCTTTTTCACCGGACTAGCTGAGTATCGGGGCGGACACTGGCAATTCCGCAACGCCCATTGGTCGTCACCGGTTGCCCTCTTGCCTGCTCATAAACACTTGTCTTGAGGAGAGGCTGGGCACCCGAGCACAACGGCTCTTCAGGTTTCAACAGCTTCATCACCACCGAAAGAAAACTCCATCGAGGTTCTGGGAGAGCGTGTACATGGGATGGCGTCGTCGGGTGATTGTTGGCGAACCGCACGAATTTCATGAGGTTTCGCAGGCCAAAGGCCCTAAAGGACAGATGGGATGAGAAGGCCGGTCTCCCCGGGATGCGATACGCTCCCAATGACCGACGCGCTCAAGGCGCAAAGGAAAGAAGACCGGCAATGCAAGAGATTAGCACCATGCAAGCGAGTGGAAGTGAAATTTTCGCGGGGCAACAGTTAACGATCGGTTTGGATCTGGGGGTGCTCGAGCAATTACTGCGTTCTGAATGGCGCGGGCGACATCCTTCTGGAGGATAAGCTCCCGACGACCTCGCAGGCCATAAGGCAACTATTCGGTAGGATGCTGCGGAGTCGCATAGCGATGGAGACGAGCACCCACTCCCCGTGGGTCAGCCGGCTGTTGACAGAGCTGGGCCACGAAGTGATCGTCGCGCACGCCCAGAAGGTGGGTTTGATCGTCAAGAGCCGCAAAAAAGATGATCGGATCGATGCACGAACACTGGCACGACTGGCGCGAATCGATCCCCAGCTGCTGAGCCCGGTGCAACATCGCAGTGCGGAGGCACAGATTCACTTGACGGAGATTCGGGCACGGGCAGAACTGGTGCGTGCCCGAACGGCGTTGGTGAATTCGGCGCGAGGGTTGGCCAAGTCCTATGGGGAACGGCTACGCAAGTGTGGCACGCAGCCGGTGGGCCGTGAGCTGGCCATGGGGTTGAGCGCAGAGTTGCGCGCGGCCTTGGACCCGTTGTTACGAGAGATCGAATCGCTGAACGAACATATTAAGGAATCCGATCGCTGAACCGAAAAAATGGCCAAAGACACGTACCCGGAAGTCAAGTTGCTGAAGCAGGTGAAGGGCGTCGGAGACTTGATTGCACTAGGATATTTCCTGACCATCGAAGACCCGCATCGCTTCAAAAAGAGTCGCGACGTGGGATGTTTTCTGGGGTTGCAGCCTGGACGGAGGAACTCCAGGGAGAGTGAGCCACAGATGCACATCACCAAGGAGGGAGATCGGTATCTGCGGACCCTGCTGGTCCAGGGGGCGCACTACATTCTGGGACCCTTTGGGGAAGACAGTGATCTACGGCGCTGGGGGCGGAAGCTCGCCGAGCGCGGAGGGAAAAAAGCCAAGGTTGCGGTAGCGAGAAAGCTGGCGGTACTGCTTCATCGGTTGTGGGTGAGCGGAGAGGTCTACGAGCCGCTACGCAACAGCCAAAAGACGGGGGATCGGCCTTCTCATGGTTAAGGACCTAGCGACTTACTTCCGAGTACCGGTGACCCGAATCATTGATGATGTCGCTTACTTGTGCGAGGGATCACTCGTATCTCAGCGCGACCATGGGATCGCCTTGGGCGGCGCGACGCGCGGGGATGTAGCAAGCGACAAGCGCGACCAGCGCCAGAACGGTCGCACCAGCAGCAAGAATAACGGGGTCGCCTGGCTTTACCTCAAAGAGCAGGCTGGCCATTGCGCGCGTGAGGGCCAGCGCCCCAACAATTCCGATAAGGATGCCGGCGGAAGTAAGTTTTGCTGCCTCGGCCATAATCAATCGCAGAACATCGCGCCGCTGCCCGCCGAGAGCCATCCGTATGCCGATCTCGTGCGTGCTCTGGCTGGCGGTATAGGCCACAACGCCATAAATTCCGACGCCAGCCAAAATCGCCGCGAGTGACGCAAAAGCTCCGAGCAGGAGCATGTAGAACCGCTGCTGCGCAAAAGACACGGCCATCCGTTGCTCCATTGTTTGCACATCGCTTACGGGAATCTGACCGTCCACGCTCCAAACCTGTGCTTTCACTTGTTCAACAAGCCCGGAGAAAGAATTGTCTGTCCGGATGGTCAACGTCATCCATCTCTTCCAGGCCTCGTCGGCTTGTGGGAAGGGTGTATAAACGGCAGGATCGGTCGGCTGGTTCAAACCTGAGTGTTTCACGTCACCGACCACGCCGACGATGGTGATCCAGCGCGGCGGCCCGGTGTCGCGCGCCCAACGGATGCGCGAACCGACCGGGTTTTGTCCCGGAAAGAACTGCCTAACGAATTCCTCGTTCGCGATCGCGACCAACGGCTGCCCTTCACGATCCATTCCGGTGAAGTCCCGACCCGCGCGCAGCGGAATCTGCATCACTCGGAAGTAATCACCCATCACGGAAAGCGTCTGGACCTTGGGCTCCTCACCCTCCGGAATTGGAGCCCGCCCATCAATGACGAAATCGTACTCCACATAATTTCCACCGAGCGGAATATCGGTGATCATCCCAATTCGTACACCCGGAAGTGAATTCAGACGCGCCAGCAGCTCTCGGCGGAACCGTGTCTGCTTGGGAATTTCGGCATAACGCGTGGTTGGCAATTGGAGGTACATGGTCATCACGCCGGTCGGGTTGAACCCTGGATTCATGGAACGCAAGTGCGAGAACCCCTTCATGAGCAGGCCGGCTCCCACAACTAGCATAAGAGCAAATGCTACTTCTGTGGTCACCAGGATTTTTCGAATGCGATGGCCTGCTGCGCTTGCGGTTTTACTTCGACCTCCTTCGTTGAGGGCGGCGGCGACATCTGTGCGAGCGGCTAGCAATGCCGGCGCTATGCCAAAGATGACGCCGGTTAATATTGAAACCGCGAGGGCAAACAGGAGAACCCGCGAATCCATCTGAATGCCGTTCAGCCATCTCAACTCCGCGGGCGTGAGCGCCAGTAGCATCCGAGTGCCCCAGTGTGCGAAGAGCAGCCCAACTGCGCCACCGGAGAACGACAACAGAGTACTCTCCGTCAGCAATTTGCGGATGAGGCGCCCGTGTCCTGCTCCCAACGCCGCACGGATCAGCATTTCCTGGCGGCGCGCAAACCCGCGCGCGATCAGCAAGCTCGCAAAATTCGCGCAGGCGATCAGCAAAACCAGTCCCACAGCTCCGAAGAGCACGAGCAGTGCCGGACGCACATCTCCCACAAGCGATTCGCGGAGCGGAATCAGCTGCATTCTCCGTTCCTTTTCCTCGGCAGGAAACTGCTCCGCGAGCGAATTGTGAATTGTGGCTATGTCCGCCTGGGCTTGTTCAAGCGAGACGCCCCCCTTCAACCGCCAGTAGGTATGCAGGAAATGCACGTCGCGATCCACAGCGGTGTTCGGGTCTGCGACCCAAAGCGAAATGAAGACGTCTGCATGTTCCCTGGGACAAATGAAGGTTTCTGGCATCACGCCGATTACCGCGTAGGAGTTTCCACCGAGCAATATCGGCCTGCCTACGGCGTGCGGATCGCCGCCGAGATGGCTTTGCCAGAAGGGATAACTGACCACCGCGAGGCGCGGACCACCCCGTACGTCTTCCGCCTCCGAGAAAATCCGGCCCATTGTCGGCGCAATTCCGAGGGTTTCGAAGAACCCTGAATTAACGAGCCCCACGCGGATTTGCAAGGGTTCAGGACCACTGGTGTAGTCCATGGGCTGCGCGTTGATGGCGCCACCGACAGAAAACGCATTGGTGTGCCTCTGGATATCTGTCACGTTTGGCAGGGATTCGTTTTCCTTCATTACCACGATCTGCTGTGAATCCCTATACGGAAGCGGGCGAAGCAACACGCCGTTAATCACGCTGAAGATGGCTGTATTTGTGCCGATACCCAGAGCAAGCGTGAGCACTGCTACAGCGGCAAAGCTGGGGGATTTTCGCAGCATCCGTATAGCGAAGCCGATATCCTGGACAAACGACTCAAAGAAAAACGCCCACTGGAGACGGCTCGCTTCCTGCGTCAATGTCGGGTTGCCGAAGGCCCTCATCGCTGCGTAGTGCGCCTCCTCTTTTGGCGTTCCCAATTGATTTAATTTTTCTTCAGCCATTTCTCGATGAATGCGCGTCTCTTCCCGAAGATCCCGGTCGAACGCCTCGCGATTCAGTAGATTGCGAATTTTCTTCCAGAGCTTCATGGCGTCTCCATCACACGGGCGATGCCCACCAGCAGCGCATTAAAAATTCTCTTTTCCTGAGAAAGTTGTTTGCGGCCGGTGGCTGTGATCTTGTAGAAGCGCGCTCGCCGATTGTTTTCGGAAACACCCCATTCGGCGATGACGTAGTCGTTCATGAGCAGCCGTTGCAGCGCAGGGTAAAGAGACCCTTCACCGATTTTCAGGGCGTCATTGGAAATTTGCTGAATGTGCTGCGCGATTCCGTATCCGTGGTTTGCTCCGCGGCTGAGCGTTTGGAGAATTAACATCTCGAGAGTGCCTGGCAGGAAATCAGGTTCCATTGATCGGATCATTCCCATCGATAGTCGATGGAAGAGTACTCCTTGTGCCGGTACTCCTGTCAAGACCGTCTTGCGACACCTCACGGATAGTCAGCAATGCAGAAATCATAGCCAGAAATTGCGGAAGATCTTCCGCGAAAGGCCCTACCGGTCAAAATAGGCAGAACCAAAGCCTGCCGGTTTAACCAGACTGATCGGGACTCGATCTACCTCTGGGCTTCTGGTCAGGCCCAAGTTTTCAAGCCAGCACGAACAAGAACACGCAAAAAACCAATACTTTGGAATGTGAGATGACTGCACCTGGCCTGAAAGTTGCAAAATTTCGGAGACGCCCAAAGGTCCTGATTGACGCCATGTTCTAACGGCATTCCCGGTAACTTGCGTACTGGTCCCTACCTTACCGATTTGCAGACAAATCGGGCACTTAAAGTTATTTTTGCAGGTAGTAGGTCCAACTTAGGCTCACGTAAGACTTGAGCGGTACGCCGACGACGCATTCGACCGGACAGAGTGGTGGTTGAGTCGGAATGGTTTCGAGGGTCTGTCCGGTGAACCCAGACCCAATCAGAAAATTCACGCCGACCGACATTCGATTTCGATAAAACGGACGAAGCACCGCGCCACGCCCTTCGTACACTGGCACTCCAACGATTCCATCGCCGAGAGGCTTTGCGCGTATGTATTCAAATTCGCCCCGTGCTCGCACACCAAACGGGAGCCTGTCGATGGAAGCAACACTATCGAGGATGAGGCGAGGCGCTTCGGGAATGGGTTCACCCGTACTTAGTTCTCTCGCGTCAGCTTGCGCGTAGGAGAAATAGAAGGCTCCGTGAGAGAAGTTTCTCTGTACAGACGCGACGATGACACGGTTCGTGGATGCGCCGACGTCTTCCTGCAATCCCGTGTCGGGGTCAATCTTCGCCAGTTCCTGCGAGTTCCATACGCGTTTCAACGTCACATTGAACTGAAATTGTTTTATGTTTTGAATAAACACGAGCTGATATACACGCGAAGGCAACAGCAATTGCGGTTGCCCGGTGCCCGTTCCAATCCGGGGGTCGTTGGTGTGAAATGCTTCGCCATAGCTGAACGCGACCATCGGCAGGTGTTTTCGCTCGGGAGGAAGAAACGTTACCGTCGCTTTGGGAAGCGTGAGAGAAGCGAGCCTGTTGAACGAATTGTTTGGATTCATCGTGTCAACGGTATCCATCCACACTTCATTTTGACGAAAGCCAACGTCGTAGTGAAATAGTTTGCTGATGACGCCATCCAGAGAAACGAAAGGCTCAGCAAAAGTCAGTGTCAGGTTGTTGCTCGTGACGGGCTGGAAAACCCCTCGGTCATCAATACGTTTCAAATCCAAGTTACGGGGAGCATCGCGTCGAAGGTCAACTCCAGCGAGCCATGAAAGCCATGGACGCACACTGTGGACGTAAGTCGCCTCTCCGCCATACACGTTCCGCGTTTCACTCTGTTGGATAAGGCCGTCACCGAAATTCGAGCGCAATTGCAGAGCGTAGTTCCGGTAAAAGCCTGAAAAACTGAACTGCCGCTGCTCGCTCAGCTTCCAAGTATCCGTGATTACCGCGAGAATGGTGTGTGTAAAGTCGGACTGACGGTCGTCGATTGTGTCACCAGGGACGGGAACGTGGATGGGAATTAAGCCCGGTATATCAGAGGACCCGTAGTAGCCGACACCGTAAAGTGTTAGTTCGTGCCGTCCATAATTGAACTGGCGAAGTCCGTTCACTTTGTATTGTTGGCGATGCTCAAGGCGGTCGAGGTAGCCATTGCCGTAAGCAGCTTCACCCGCTACCCATGCGTTGGTACGAGGATTACTCGCGCCCCAAGCCCCTATCAGGTCAACGTCGCGGTAATCGCCAGTCAATTGAATAAAGCTACCGACATGACGCGAAGGAAGATAAGTTGCAGCCAGGTCCACCGAATTGTTTCCCTCGCGCACATTGAAAGCTCCCCCGTCCACAGTCACACTCTCGATTGTCGGCGGAACAAGCACGTTGGGGTCTGCATATCCGTTGCCGTGGGCGTTGGCAGGTAGATTGTTTGGGTAGAGGAAGCCATCTAGTTGAAAGAATTGTGCGATTGGCTCACCGTGGTCGCCAGCAACACCTGGCGCAAAATACTGTGGCGCTTTGATGCCGCCCGAAGCCGTTTCTATTGGAAGGCCGGGAATGGAGATGGGTGCTCCCGGGCGACCGGGATTGGCGTCAAGCACCTGGTTATGGATGATTACGCTTTGCGACGGGTCTGGAGTCAGTACGGAGGGTGAGGAAGAGACAACGGTGATGGCCTGCCGGACCGAGACAAGCTGCTTGAATTGTAAGTTCACAACCTTGTGCTCATCCGTCGTGAGCGAGACGTCCGCGATGACCGGTGGGAAGTCCTGAGCTTCCGCTTTCAGTTGATACTGGCCTGGGAGGATGTCCGTGAATAAATAAATGCCGGCGGCGTCAGTAATCTGTTCCTCTACGATTGCACCAGCGGCATTGACCAGCGCGACATGAGCTCCGGCCACAGAAACACCTTGAGGGTCCGAAACAACTCCCGAGAGATGAGCATTCCCCCCAGCCAAGGCGAGGTTTTCGATAATAAAGCACAACAAGAATAACAAGAAGACAGCAATGAGTCCCCACCTCAGAGCACGGTCCCAAATGGATATGCTAGCCACGGATTCTTCAGTTTACCCATTCTAATGGAAGGTCGTATGCCGCTTTAATGGTCGAATCGTGGCCGCGAAAGATTGTCAACTCCTGGTTAACCGCCGAAGTCATTTTGGCGCGGAAACTTTACCGGTTTGCGGACATTACCGAGCCTTACGTCTCGATTTCGTGAGACAAATAGCCGATATGAAGCCCCTACAACCGCTCTGCAAGTTAATCGCATTTACTGTGGCGTCCATTTTCAGTTCGACCCCTCCTCTGGGGAGTCAAGAAATAGGACCAAAGACCACCCAATCCAGTACCCCCGAGTCCTACCGGAACACCGCCGACGGCTTACGCTTGCTGCTAACCGATTTGTTGGTCGCGGCCAAAAATGATGACCAAGGCAACCTCTCGGCAAAGATTGAAGAAATGGAGATACCAAATTACGAAAATTGGTTGACGAGCATCTTCGGGCAAGAGAAAGGGCAGACATTGGCCAGCGAGTACGGGAAGGCCCTAAGGCTAAGCGAACAGCAGTTTGAGATGCTATGGGCAGAGCTTGCGAAGCAGGAGGGTGAGATTTCGATTAGCAAAATAGACCGGGCGAATCGAAAATTTGAACTCGCTAAAAAGGATGACATGCTCCAGAACCCGATGGACGAGTTCAAAGCGGATTGGAAGAAAACGGATTCGTCGGTTGGGCCTGGGAGCCAGTCAATCGGGTACTTTTATTTTGTGGATGGTAGGTTCCGTCTGCATAGTTTCCCCCGCCAAGAGGTGAAGATACTTTCGACCGTTAAACCCGGACCGGTTGTGCCAGGAAAACTCATTGACAGGGTGCCTCCGGTATACCCTGAGGCGGCGCGACAATTGCGGATTCAGGGTATGGTGGCGCTGAATGTGATTGTGCATAAAGATGGGACTGTGACAGTGCAAAACGTGGGGGCGGGTCATCCACTACTCGCGCCTGCCGCGGTCACAGCAGTCCGGCAATGGAAGTATGCACCGACTACGGTTAGCGGCGAGCCCGTGGACGTGCAAGCAAAAGTCTATGTGGTTTTTGAATTGAATAAGCAATAGGCAAGCAAAAGCAATAATTGAACTGCGGGAAGTCCCCGGGAAACAGTGCCGGCCATTTGGGGGGTGGTCCCTTTTTCCGGGCTGTATCCGCAATCCCCACACAACGTTGACGGGCGAAGCAAAGGCGGCAAATCCTGGGCGCCCATGGGGAGGGGGCCGGGGTACAAACAGGGGGTACTCTCCTCTAACCCCCCCTAACCCCAGTTTGCGTTGACGGGGTATTACGCGCTGAGGGGATTTTGCTACACCCCCTGGGCAGCAGTCTCGCGCGATCGAACTTGTGTGGAGTCCACCAAAGCGTTGGGGCTTTTGCAAACGAAATGAGAACGTTGAAATGGATCTTCCCGACAAGCGCATTTCTTGAATTTTCTTGACAGCGTGCCACCAGGGCCAATCTGGGAAACTCTTACCGAGGAAGCTCGGGTCTTTACCTGATTCTGGTTTCGAGTATCGACCGAATTGTGCAAATTGGGTTCCCACCTAAAGCGTTGACGTGGCTTGTTCTCAGATATGTCGGTGAGAACGTGGAGATTCCCGAAAAGCAGGGAATGGTATTCTTGGCAGCAGTGGATGTCCGGCGGCGTTCAGGACGCCGAGCCGGCAATCGTCGAATATTTCCAGGACCGAACAAGTTTGATTCTTCACTGACAGCTCTCGGCCACTCGCCTCTCGAAGTGCGGTTAAGGAATAGAAGGTTACAGCATGCACATCCGCAGCACGACAGAATTATTCCCATGATCTTCCGGAGGCGAGAACAACGACTCGGTGGTGCTCAGATGAGTCTTCTTAAATCGATCTTAGTCTCTATCGCAATGCTAACGAACGTCGCGATCATGGGTGTTGTGCTTGTGGCTGGACTCCGACAGATAGATCCTCC
>Ga0310913_10000900_pt1 | contig 14569 bp, 26 predicted proteins | sample GREbulkMGOX082_FD_203447 | JGI IMG/M metagenome (GOLD analysis project Ga0310913, IMG submission 203447) | Lab enrichment of tropical soil microbial communities from Luquillo Experimental Forest, Puerto Rico - GRE.bulkMG.OX082 | ecosystem: Environmental > Terrestrial > Soil > Tropical forest >...
ATCGTGCATCAGGGCGAACGCGAGGAGTTCGACGAGACGGTGCGGATGTCGTTCGCCTTTGCGCTCGATCAGCTGCGTTTTGCCATCGCCGCGCGGCGCACGGCGATTCTCGACCATTCGGGAACCGAGCCCGAGGCAACGGCCCCCGCTGCCGCCACGATGCAGACCGCATTCCACGGTCAATTGAACCGGCAGTGGTGACAGTGGTCGGCCGACAGGAATATGCCTGGTGGCGCGCCTGCACCACTGCAGAGGCGGTAAAGCTATTCGCACAAGAGGCGGCTAGAAAGTCTCAGAACGACTTAAGCCGACCAGTGACTGCGGATGCGGGGCGGAGATGGTCGCACGCCCTTGCGCTGCCATTGGCTCGGCGCCCGACGCACTGGTGTATCGCAAAAAAGCCCTGGATCTCGACAGCCCCCAGCGTAAGTTCATCAATCGTATCCTCACAGGCCTGCGCTACTCCTGTGACGAGGCCGGCGGCATCATCGAGGATTTGGATTTCGACTGGGGCGCGCTACTTGTCGCCCTCTCGCTGCATCGCCCGCGACAGAGCTGCGGTAAGTCCTGCCGCTCCCCGCGAATAAGACCGCGCCGCACCACTTCATCGTGCGGCATGCCGGTGAGGAGCATCCTGCTGTTTTCATGGCAAAGCCTGACATGACCACCCCCACCGTTCGTTTTGGAATTTTGAGAAAACGGAAACCGATCCACGGATTCAAAATTATGGGAAAACTGAAATCGAAAAGCGAGGCAGACATCTCTGTCGACTAGGCGCAAATTTGAACCAGGTACCGCTACCTGAAAATCGAGCCGGGGGCGGGGGACCACCTTTCAGCCACCGACTGTAAATGACGGACAGCTGTTGGTGCCCCATACAAGGCTCCACAGCGAGGCCGTGCGCGACTAATTCTTTGTATAAATCCTGCTGCCCTATTGTGTGGGCGTAGTTGCCCGATGGCAAACGCAAGCTATGCAAGTCGTGAACGTATTTCCTTCCGTCTGAAAGCTGCTCGGTAATTTGAAGCATCTGTTTATTTTCCTTATCAACGTCGCTTGTGGTTGGATTGGTCATTGGAAACCTCTGGGTTCAAAAACAGTTTCCGCAGGCGCTCCTGCACTGCAGGATGATCGAATGATTCTAATACGAGGCCGGCGAAGGCTTCTTTCTCGGCCTTCAAGCGCTCCCCGTGGCGCCTGCGTGCATGCTCAACGCCATCAAATAAAATTCCCGTCATTGTATGTCCTCAAGTTCGTCGGCACATTCGCAGAGGGCTTCAGCAAGCCTAATCAGGCCCCCGCGCGTCACCGAGACAAAAAGGGGCTCACCCTTGGTATTCAGTCGCAAAAGACCGAGTGTTGGATCATTTGGATCGCAGAAGAACGTGTAGCCCATGAGTAAATCCGCTTTTATGGTTTCCATTGTCATATCCTCGCAGAATGAATTGGCCGGGCTGGGAAATTGGGACGCCCAAGCCCATAGCTCGCAGTCGTCGCATACCGCTTCATCATGATCGCGTAGCTCAAAGCTTTCCAACAATCGTCGCGCACCGCCACAATCTTCCCGTCCTTACGATGCAAATCGCGCATCTCCTCGATTAACGCGGTGCATGTAGAGAAGATCTTCAGACGACCGGAGCCCATACGCTCCAAGACTTCGGTCACGACGGGTTCGATTGGCTGCGCTCCGCCGCGTTCCTTCTCTCCAACTCCCGACGGATAGCGGGCAGACTTGCCGAGCATGTTCGCACCGCAATCACGATAGAGTTGTGCCAACGTCTTGCCGGAATGCGCCTGCCGATTCTCACCATCATGCGGCCACGCAATCGGGATCGGGCGATCAAAGGAGTTCAGCCATTCGCAATGATCTGCGACGCTCGCGCCCTTCCGACGATAATCCGCATAAACATAAATCACATCGCCATCGGTTCGCGTGTGGGCAATCGCAACGCCGGCGTGCGGGTGGTCGATGCCAAAATCGATTCCTTTTAGTTTGGTCCAATGGTTGCCGAGTGCGCAGGGAGGAATGATGCACTCCTCGATCAGATGGGCGAACACACCACCCTCACCAAGCTTAGGCATTCCCTTGGTTCGCGCGTCGCGTTCGTGTTTCGGGTAGGATTCGAGCATGCGTCGCTTCTGCGCTTCGTCGAGGTGTGGAGCGTCGTCCCACGTCGCGGTCTTCATGTAGCGGCCTGGCCCGCCGACTGCGAAATGCTCGACAAGTTTGGAATGACCTCGAAGCGGCGTGAACGTTACAAACACCAGACCGCCGGTCGATAACGTTCGGGTCAACGATTCCGTGTAGATCGCGAAATCAGCCGGCTCCTCATCGAGCCAAACAACATCACAGGCCGCGCCCTGGAATTTTTCTGCGCCCATTTCAAACACCTTCAGGGAGCAGACCGAATTGCCGCCGGCTACGTGCTCGACCTCGAACCGCTCAATACAATTCCTGACGCCGGCCTGGCGCATTGATGGCGTGCCGCGTATGAGACGACGAGGAATAAGACCGGTGCTTATGCCCTCGCCGGTGGGGCCGAGCAGCTGGCTTTGAATGATGTCGCGCGTGGATTCGTTGGTGACGCCGGCACACCACACCGTTGTTGGCCTGTCGAACTTCCGGCCGCGATACCATTTCGGATAGATGCCCGTTAGGTGCATCACCACCGCGGCTGCGGCGGTCGCTGTCTTGCCAACACGGTTTGCAGCGCGGACCATCAACTCGTTATGATTGGCAGACGCGTCAAGCCACTCCGACTGCCAGGCGTAGGGGACAAACCCATCGATCTTGTTGCCGGTTACGGCTGACAGAAAGCGGGCGCAGTCAGATTCATCACGCAAGGCCGACCTCCTGAAACTTCAGCCGATGACCAGGCAAGCTTGTTTGATACTGCTGCCATCGATCTGGGAAAGTCGCGGCTAGACGGGTCACCAGCCGCGTAAAGGACTCACAGGACCACGGCAGTGAACGGTGTTGCTGATAGAAGGCCTCGACCAGAAACTGCGCTCCGTAGTCGCCGGCGGCCTTGGTAGCGGCATCGAACGCCTGATCGAGTGAGAGCTCTTTGCGATCTCGCTGCTCTTCCTGATCGAGAATCTTTGTCAGCGATTCGATGGCGCGGATTTTCAACGCCGGATCGTTATCGTGCGCGATGTTGGTCAAGATCGCCTTGGCTTGCGCAGGAGTTAGAGCTCATTCCAAGATGGTTGCACGATCACTCAAGAACCTGGTCGGCGAGATTCGCATTGTCTCCTTCCCTGACGTCAAAGAACGGGGAGATGTTACGGACTGGATCAACGCCGGCCACGCTAAAGATGAGCTCATGGCCCGCTGCAAATCGTCACCGGTTTTCGCGGAGGAGAATAGGTATCAAAAGCCGTTCAACGCCGCCGATCTTGAGACGAAAGAGTTCGCTGCGGTGAGCATGATTATCGAAGGGATACTGCCAGAGGGCCTGCCGGCATCGTCATTGTCTTCGAGAATGAAGATCGTCTTGCGGCCAATAAACCACGAGGCCAATTCCGGCTGCCATACCTTAGAACCACCGGGATTTGTCGTGGCAACGAGCCCGAGCTCGCGCAGCGTCAGACAATCTTTCTCGCCTTCAGGGATGAATATTGGCTCGTCCAGCGGCGCAGCAATCAGTGCCGGCAATTGAAATGGAAACTTCGGACCCTTGGGCGCGCCATTGATCCAACTGCCATTGGCATAATGTTGTTGTGCGAAGTGCTTCTGCCACTTCCCATCCTTCTGCTTGTAGTACCGCTTAGCGCCCTGATACGGCCGGCCAGCAGGATCGGTGTAGATGTAGAGAACATCCTCGCCGCGTTGATCGTCGCCAGGATGAGCTTTGCCGGAATTGTGATAGTTGCCCCAGCGATCATCCTTCGTGCTGGCGCTTTCCGCCACTTTGCTGGCGCCGGGCGCCAGGTCATCCGTAACCAGGTCGATATCGTCGAACCACGGGACGGCGGATTTAGGTGAAGTAGACTTTTCCGCCGGCGCGTAGCCACCAACCCCACCAGGGCCGCTAAAATTTTGGTCCGTTGCCCAATTTTGTGTAGCCGGGTCAGGGCCATACGCCAATCCGACCTTGACTGTTTGACGAACTAAAATCGGCGGTAACTACAAACTGTCAGATAACCGGCACTCGCGCCGAAGTTGGCGCACTTTCTGCCGTTCTGACGCCAACGCTGGCATTTCGCACTAACAAACAAACCCTGCTGGAACGGTATCTGACGGTGCCGTCACAGCTTTATTTGATGGAGAACATATTGAGCAAATCTAATCGCATTTATGGACGCCAAGATATTCGGTGGGACGGCCACCGGCTGCGTCTTTCTACTGGGCGGCTACTTGCCACCATTGAACCGGATCGCGCCCGGGCTGGCATGTATCGGGTTCGTTTCGACGGCCGTCTGACTGACATGGTGAACCTTACTCGGGCGAAGGATGCGGCGGTCTGCCTGGCGCTCTCCGCTCTCAACAATTCAAAGCAGGAAGCGGCATGAGTGAACAAGAACAAATACCGTGGGGCGAAGACGAAGGCTTGGGCGAGGCGTGGTTCACCGAATCGGCGGCCATCTGCAACGCAACTTCCGCCCAAAAAATCATGGCGGCGTGTCTGCACGCGGGCTGGACCGCGACTGCCAGCGCCCGCCGAGCGGGGTACGCTGGGTCCGAGGACGGCATTAGACAGGCTGGCCATCGCGCATCACACAGCACCGCCGTTGTTGCATTACTGGGCATGGCCCACAGCGTGAGCGGCGTTGGTCCGACTGGTCATGCTGAAATGCCCGAACTTAAGGGGATACTTTCCCGGGTTGCCCGTTCTGGCGACACAAACAGCCGGCTGCGCGCTTGTGAGACTTTGGTCAAAATCCACCAACACGAACTGGAGCGGGAACGCGAACACCCTGCAGAAATGGATATTCGTGCGGAGATTGCCGAGATTGCGAAGCTGAGTCCCGAATTAGCAAAGTCTTATGCGGAGTCCAAGGGCATCAAATGGGGGTCCGATGATGAATAACTTTGACGCAATATTTGCGCACCTTGGAAAGCATGAGCGCATTGCAGTTGCCGAGTTGGTTAACCGGATTGATGCGAAGCTGGCTAGGCGGGATGCAATGGCTGATTGGATGGTCATCCTACTTGAGCCGAGAATTATTCAATTGATACGAAAGGAAATTGCCAATGCAAAAACTGGGAATTTATAGCACTCGCACTCACCTTCACGCCGACACCAACCCCGGCGCTCCGGGTCGCGGTTCTGGCCCTTCGTGGCCGCCTGGCTTGCATGACGATTTGAAATTGCCATCGGGGCGGACCATTGGCGAAACCGACACTGACAGCTTGAGGCATGAGTTTGCGCGGCTTGGGGTCGCTGAGGCTCAGACGGCCGGTCGACATATCCTCTGCCAAAGATATGCGGAGTTATTGGCGGCTATCGGTGAGGCAGCAAGCGAAAAAGCCATTGCCGAATTTCTGGAATCAAAGAGGGTTTAGCGATGCATCAGATTTATACCAACCGTATTGACGGCAAAAACCGTTCTGTTGATTTGCACGATTTGTCGATTGGGAAAACGTATTGCCACAAGCTAACGCGGGACGACCTTCTGCGGAAGGTTATGGCGCTGAATGTTCCGGGTGTTGAGACTTGGATGGGCCACCAGGACATCGCTCTCCGTTATGGCGTCTGGTGTCAGTAATGCCGAGAACAGGCAGCGACCCAATGAAGAACGGTCGCGGTGACGCTAGGGGCGCAATAAAAAAGGAACGTGAGTTTTATAAAAGAGAGGAACAGCGGCGGAAGAAGCTAGAGAAGCGCATGAAGGATTTGGAGCGGTGCGGTGAGGAACTGGAAAAGGACATGACCAAGCACGCCCTATATCGGCCGCCCCGAAATCTGTCGGAGCTTCTGGCACGGTGGCGACCGGAATCGGACAAATTAAATTAGGAGGAAAACATGATTACGCAATGGCCGAGAATCTTTGAGTTTGGCAAACAACGTGGCGAGTCGGCGCAGAACTATGAAGACCGGATGCGCTCGACCAACACCAGAACAACCAAGCACAATATTTTGCCCCGTGATGGTCGCGGTGTTCGGGATACGAAAGTCGGCGGCAACCGGTTCCAGTCGCCCGCCAAGCCCGACAGGGGGCGGTAAGCAATGACGGAAATCGCCACCGAACAACAAATCTCGGAAGCACCGGAGGTTGTTGAACCACCAGTGGTGATCGTTGAGCAACAGGACGACGACACATTTTGCGGCGTCAAAATCCCACGCTGGCGATAAATAACCTTGCGACCGGACACAACTCCACGGTTGCGGGACAATGGCCGTTGCGCACTGCACTCAGCGGCCCAACTTGGCGGGCATCCCTCCCGCCCCTTATTCAGTTAGCGCGGCCGCGGCTACTAGCGATTCAGGGGCTTGACGTGGAACGCTAGGAAATTATATTGTACGTATAATTTATGGAGGTAGGTCATGTCTCGGACTGGACATCTCAGGCAGGTAGGGGGATCGGTCATGTTGGCAATTCCGCCCGCAATGCTTGAGGCGCTGGACTTGGACGCGGATGCCGCCGTAGACATCTCGGTTCAATCCGGCGAACTTCGGGTTAAGCCGCACCCGCGACCTCGGTATCGGCTGGACGATTTGCTGGCGCAGTGCGACCCCCGTGCCCCGCGTTCGAAGGAGGATCGGCGCTGGGTTAGCGGTAGCCGTGCTGGTCGCGAACTCATCTAATGGAGCGCGGCGATATTTATGTTGTGCGCCTCGATCCCACCGAGGGCACCGAACAGCAAGGCACCCGCCCGGTTCTGGTAATATCGCCCGCGAAATTTAACAGGCTGACGGGCTGTCCAATTGTTTTGCCAATAACTGGCGGCGGGAGCTTTGCTCGAACGGCTGGTTTTGCCGTGTCTCTGATGGGCGCTGGCACCAACACCGATGGCGTAGTGCGCTGTGACCAGCCCCGGGTATTAGATTTGCGTGCCAGAAAGGCAAAAAGGATTGAGTCGGCCCCTGAGTACGTTGTTGATGAGGCGCTTGCGAAAGTTGCTGCTATTCTAGAATAGTTTTTCCGGCTACTACCCGGACAATACTTGTGCATCCGCGTCCATGATGTGGCGCTGACCCTCGCACGCGTTCGGGTTTGACGGATTGGCTGTAAGGCAAGCTTGGTAATTAACGACGGCGTCGTCATAGTTCTGTTCGGCGGCGCAAAGCCCATTCCACTGCCTGCAGAGGATTAGGTCCCGCCACGGGAGGGGCAGATAGATCACCTTTGGGGTCTTGCTGGTATCCTCGCGCGGTCATGCAAGACGCGAACGCATGATGCGCTGCGGCATTACGTAAATTTCACGTAGGTGAACGGTTTCTGCCGCGCCACTTCACGCCGCGTTCACTGCTACAAGCGCATCGTCGAAACTGGAAAGAACTAAAAAGGAGGAACGCATCATGCGAACCCTAGGGAAAATCGCCGCGGCATTAGGCGTCGTCGGCGCAATTGGTATCAGCGGCGTGTTGCCAGCATCCGCTGATTGGTACGGCTACCATCACCGCTATTACAACTACTACGGCGGTGGCGGACACTACGGCGGCGGTGGATGGCCCTGCCGTCCGGGTTGGACAGTTCAGGGCGGCGTCTGTAAGCCCTATCAGTATGGTCCGTGGGACTACTATGGAGGGACGCACCAACAGTGGGGATATCGATAACATATACGGAGGCCGCTTCGGCGGCCTTCTCTTTTTGGCCTTTACGTCTAAAGATTATTCGAGCGTTAGCCGCCCCAATCCTCTTCGGCCTCATGGCTTCCGTAGTAGGTCCGGCAGCTTGGCGATATTCACCGCAAATCCGGCGCGCCTCGTCGAGCTTTTAATTGTCGCTGCGCCCTTGTAATGTTGTGCCGAGCTGCCGATTACGGGAGAGCCGAAGTCCCCGTAAGAGTGAAAGTGACAGCGCGAATGCCGTCGGCGGGCATACTCCTAACAGACCTCAACCTTTCGGTCTGAATGCGTGTCACGCAGCGCGCGACTGCGCGCCAGCGGCAACGCCGAAAACTCTCAGATTACGTATCGCGGTTCAGGTTTCGTTGCAATGGGACCGGGAACACGATCAAGGGAGGGATTGCAACGGTCACACCAGTGGTATCGCTGGTTCGCGTGGCGTCCGGTTTTCGTCGTCGACCGAGCAGGACATCGACGACTGGTATAGTTCCGATTTGTTGAACGGATATGGAGCGAATCCAGCAGTTTGGGACCACGCTGGGTTTATCGGCGAGTTCGGACTGGCGAGAGATTTTAGTCCAGGCAGCTCCGGCAACTTCGCCATATTCACCGCAATACGCCGCGCCTCATCCTTGGTGAGCAATTTCGCCGCCGATCTTCGCCCCGGCTCATCCTCGAAATAGACATAGGCGAGCCGCTGTCCGCGGAAGTACCGGCAGCATGCTCCGCGTGGCCAACACAAAAAGAAAGCGGTGCCACAAAAAGGAAAGAGACCGGCCTCTCCTGAAGCCGGTCCCCCCAGAAGGCTCGCCTAGCCTTTCGTAGCAACCGGTGCCGGCGGCGGAGGGGCTTTGCCCTTGCCGTAGAACGGTCCGGTTTGCGCAGAGGCCGCGACGCTAAAGAGGGTCAGCGCCGCTGCCGTAAGTAGAGCGAGTGCTCGCATTGCATCACCCCCTCAGTCATGACAACAGATCAATCGTAACCGAGGGGATGACGCTGCCACTAGTGCTGAAAAGACACTGTGGATAATTCAATTGGGGCCGCGGTTGGCAAGCTCTTCGAGCCGCGTGTGAGAATCAGGTATTGAGACCAACCGCCATCGACTCTCCGGCTTCGTCGATGGGTCGGCACTAGGACTCCTGCCTGGGCGGCCGGAGTCCTTTTTTTGGTTGGAGCCCGGAGCTGGGGCTTTTGTTATGAGCCACGACCGCATTAGCGCCAATGAGGCTGCGACTTCAGTAGCTCTGGCAACCTGGCAAAGTTCACAGCGATCCTTCGCGCCTCATCTTTGGTGAGCAATTTCGCCGCCGATCTCCGCCCCGGCTCATCCTCGAAATAGACATAGGCGCGCTGCTGCCCGCTGTGGTCGCGCACGGCAAAGCAGGCATCTAATTCTTCGACAGTCCAAGGCGGCGGGAAGCGGTTGTCACTGTCTCACAGCATGAAATAATAGAGGGCAACTGCAGCTACGGATCCGATCAGTAAGCCAAATAGGGCAATAATCACCGCTTCATGGATTGGCCGCCATCCTTCCACTGCCATCGCCAATCCTCCTCTGGCTCACGTCACCGCTTACGCAAAAGCTCTGGCAGCTTGGCGATATTCGCCGCAATCCGCCGCGCCTTGTCGCGCGATGAAAGCGTACCTTATTTACTGGACGCATCAGCGACAGGTGGCGCAAGTGAAAATGCGACGGTGACGGGGCAATGTGGACGTATGCATCAGTGCCATTAACCATGGCAACGCTTTTCCGTAGCGCAGGCCATCCTTTTAGTTAATGAGCTTTCCACAAAAATTGCGCGGTTACTTTTTCTGGGGGATGGATTTGGTGAGACTGCTTCTCATCAGCGCTCTAGCTGCGACTTTAATAGGGTGTTCTTCTGCCTCGCGGCAGATGCGCCAGGATTTCGAAGGTCCCGGGCGCGGGCTGTATCAACCCGTTCAAGAGCGGTCGCCACAGATGCACTCCGCGCACCAGCACGGCTGGGTCATCGCTGCGAAGAAAAAGAACGCTCGACACCGCAACAATAATAACCTCGCCAAAATTCCGGAATCCCACATCGTGCCGAAGATGGATGCTTCATCACTCGTTCGGCCAGATGACAGGTCTAATATTGTAACGACGCCCGCCAGCACAGCGAAGACGGAGACTGCACCATCATCCTCTCAGGAGACCACACCATCATTCCCTCAGCTCGACGATGAGACTGTGATAAAAAAAGCAAAGGCAGCCATCGCAGCAAAGATGAGGGACCCGGATTCTGTTGAGTTTGAAGACATGGTGCGGGCCGCCAGGAAAAATGCGCTTGGCAATTCTATCGACACCATCTGTGGCTTCGTCAGGGACAAAAACGGTGGACCAAGACCGTTTCTATATGTCGTCCAAAAAGACGAGGCGTACATCGGCGGTTACACTATAGCTACCAGCGCATACCGTAATATTTGCTCGATTACGACGTTGCCAGACAGATAAACAGCGAACATCAGGTCTTCTGCAATAACTCCGGCAACCTCGCAATATTCACCGCGATCCGCCGCGCCTCGTCGCGCGCGAGAAGGGAACAATGCATGGGCACGCGGTGTTTTTAGCGGAGGGCGACTAGGGAAGTGGCCATGAGGCTTTTGCTATTCATCCTGGGTGTTTTCGCGGCTGTCGTCTGCTTTGAAAAACCCGCTGCAGCGCAAACCTATCCGTGGTGCGTCTATTACGATTTTGGAGGAGGAATGGGCGGCGGCGGAGCCACTAATTGCGGGTTTTCAACGTTTCAACAATGCTTGGCCGCCCGGGCTGGGAACAGCGACTCGTGTGGACCCAATCCGCAGTACCAGCGCTCACCGGGACTATATCTGTCGACTAAGCCCCCGAGGCGCCATTCTCACTAACCGATTACGGCTTGCGCAATAGCTCCGGCAGCTTGGCGATGTTCACCGCAATCCGCCGCCTCATCATCAGCGTGAGCAGCTTGGATCGGCGGCGCGGTTCGGGTGTTTACTGTGGCGTGGCCCGAAGAAGCCGCTAGCTATATTTGGCTATAGCATTACTTAAAACCGCCGTTTTCTTTGCATGCTTTCGGGTTTCGCACGTTTTGCCCGCTTTTGCAGACATATTTCGGAGGCCCCCTTCCCGCCCCGTGCGTCGCTTGTGCTTGTGCCAGTGGTGCAGGATTAAATAGCACCGCGATCAATGCAGCCAGAGATGCGACAATACAGATATTTCTCATTGTCGCGCCTCCCTGTTTGGAACCGCAACTATCCTTACCAATATCGGGGGGGTGGTCCATAGCCGCTACAACTGCACCGCCGCTTGTCCCTCAACAGACCAAGGCGGCGGGAAGCGGCGGCCGGGCATTGATCAGACGCCCTGCCCTACGTCCTATTACTCTGGAAGTTTTCTTGATAAGATCATTTGTGGGGGTTCCTGCTGGCAGCACGGGAGCCATACCATGTCGAGTTATCAGGCCGAGTTGAACAAAGTTTCGAAAACTTTTCAGAAACAAATCGCTGAAACAGAGGAAAAGATTGGCGAGGTCCAGACGGAATTCGCCAAAACTCTCGAAGCAATGAGTCGAGCAGCCATGTCGCGCGCGACGGCCGAGATTGAACTTGGCCTCAAGCTGTCCAAAAAATTGAGTACCGCTCGTTCGCCTTATGATGCTCTGTCGGCCTGCCAAGAATGGTTTACCGAGGAGATGAGTGCGCGCAACGAAGATGCTCGTCAGTACATGACCACCTGTCAGAAGTTTATTGCTGAGGGCACGCGCTTTTTTTCGAACGGTGGGTCGAACGGGCGCATGAGCAGGTAGCGAGGGCGAGAAAAAGATTTCGCTGACCCAATCCTCCTCCGCCTCACGCTCCAATGTGCTGTGCGCCCCGACCGGTAAGGCGAGCCAAGCCGGGCGTTTAATAGGAACTGAAATCAAAAGAGTCGAGTGGGCGTGGCCCGGCCCGCGCTGGGGGTGAGGGTGGTGAGGACCGGGCCACTAGCGCGGCCGGCAATCGAGGGACTAGCCGGACCGCTCACTGCAACGAGCGGAGCATCTTTCCAGAGCCCGTTCCAGCACCCAGAAGGATGATCGAGCTACTCCCAACGAGCGTCGTCCGAAATCCGGGAAGGACATCGCCGTCGCGTGCTGGGCGCGGCTAATTGCAGCCCCGGCCGCTGCGCCGAGGAGTGCGGATCACCGATGATGGCGCTCGTCTGACCCGCAAACCCCGCTAGTCCCGTTAGCCACAGACAAAGGCGGGGGAAAATCCCAGTCGTGACGCCGCATACCTTGCGCTCCGGCAAAAGTCTGCCATCGTCTGAATCAGCGCACTTAAATCGGTATTCGAGGACATATGAGCGGTAGACCAGCACTAATACGGCAACGTGACGCCAAGCAGATTATTGCTGCGGCCAAAAGGGCGGGCGTCCGGTGACGCAACCAAACTCGGGCGGCAACATGTCCGGCAGGGGGCCGCTACGATAGCGACCGAAAAAAACGGCACGGTCGTGTCGCTTCCAGTCCTGACGGTTTTGCAACGAACATTAGATGCTGGTCCCTGCGGCGACCTGACATTCATTGTTGGCGCTAAGGGGCGACCATTCACCAAAGAGAGTTTCGGCAACATGTTTGCGGAGGCGGCGCGATTAGCTGGCGTCAAGAAATCCTGTCACGGAATGCGGAAGATTGCCGCCACCAGATGCGCAGAGAACGGCGCAACCGTTCCACAGATGAACGCAATATTTGGTTGGACTGGGTCGCATATGGCGCTGCATTACATTGAGGCGGCCAATCGTAAGAAAATGGCGGCCGATGCAATGAGCAAATTAGAGCGTGGAGCGTGAACAAAAGGCGTTTCTATTGTCGCACCTAAAAGGGTTTGAGTGTCGCACTCGGGAAAAATGTAAATGAAAACAACGTCAAGATTTCAAGATGGTGGGCCCGGGAGGACTCGAACCTCCAACCAAGCGGTTATGAGGCGTATGCTTTCGACTAGCGAGGCAAGAGCAACAGCTAGCCGCGCTTAGCACAGCAACGATAAATGCTGGATTATTGGCCTTAAATCCCGTAACGGCCCTATGCTTTGACTAGCCACCAAAAGCGGTTACTTTGAGGCCACTGGTAAGGCCAGTGGGTTCGGGACGGTGGCAGGAATGGCACGACGGCTTACCGAACAGTCAGTCAAACGGCTCAGAATCCCCAAAAGTCAAGCTTACGTCGAATGGGATTCTCAGGCTACAGGTCTGGCCATCAGGGTCACACCGTCACGTTCGAAAATTTGGATAATGCAGTCCGTGTATCCCGGCGCGACGACGCAAGCGCGTCGGACGCTGGGAAAGTATCCTGACCTCGGCGTCGCGGCGGCCCGCGACAAGGCCCAACGCTGGCGTACCTGGATCAAGGACGGCATTGACCCTGCGCAGGCCGAGGAAGCTGAGCGCGACAAGCGGGATGCAGAACGCCGCGCCGAGGCCCTTAAGCGGAACAACACCTTCGCCAGCGTCGCGAAAGCCTACATCCAGGCGCGGACTAATCGCCGCGCTGAAGCCGACGCGCGGGAAATCCGCCGCATGTTGGTGACCGCATGGGGTGAAAAACCCATCCATAAGATCGAGCCGCGCGACGTGCGGGAGCTAATCGACAAGATCAAGGTCCGTGCGCCTTACGACGCGCGCAATGCTTGGGGCCATGCGGTTGGCATCTTCAAACAGGCAGTGTTCGACGGACTCATGCCAACATCGCCTTGCGCCAGCCTCGACAAGCGCATGTTATTCAAAAACGTCAAACTTCAGCCGCGCCAACGTGTCCTCAACGACCGCGAAGTTGGCGCGCTATGGCGCGCCAGCGGCAAGCTGGGCTATCCGTACGGGCCGCTTTACAGGCTCTTGTTGCTGACCGGCACGCGGTTGAATGAAGCGGCACAAGCGCGCTGGTCAGAACTTCATCCCGATCTAAGGCGCATCTTGAGCGGGGGCAAGAAAGTCGATTGGACTGCGGTCCCGGAAAAGGTGAAGGTGTGGACCATTCCGGCCGAACGGTTCAAATCAGACGTAGAGCATTTGGTGCCGTTGCCGGATGACGCGCTCCGCATCCTTGAAACCTTGCCGCGTTTTGCCGACTGCGACTGGTTGTTTTCGGTCGGTGGAAAAAGTCCCGTTCAAGGCTTTTCCAAGATCAAGAAGCAGCTCGATCAGCTAATGCTTGACGCGCTCTGCGATGCTGATGAGAGACTCCAACCGTGGGTCAATCACGACTTGCGGCGCACGTTGCGTTCAAATTTGGCCGCTTTGAAAGTTCCCGGCGTCGTTGCTGAGGCGTGTCTCGGCCACGGTCGCAAGGGCATCGAACGGATTTACGATGTGCATGATTACCAAACTGAGATGCGCGAAGCTCTCACGCAGTGGGCAACCAAGCTGCGTGGAATTGTCGGACCCGAACCCACAACACCTCCTGCCGATAACGTCGTCGCGCTGAGGCAAGCGCGGTGATGGTCCGGTTTCGGCCAGAAGATTACCCCGATCTCTCTCCGGATCAAATTTACGATCTAATTGAGGAGCGCAGCCTCGATGAGGCGCGCCTCGCTCACAAGGAACGCTATGGGCGACCGTGTACCGCCAAAGAAATTGGTGCCGAAATCGACAAGCTATTTAGGAACTGGGCCAGGGGGGAATATTTGGACCAGAACGACAACCCGGTTTTTGCGCCCACGATTGAGGTACCGCCGCACCTGTTGCTTGGATTGCTGCTCCGCGAAGGTTCGGTGCGTGGTCGCGGTCGTCGGCCAATGACTGTTCGGCAGCGACTCACACGCTACCGAAAGGTCGATCATGCTTACCAGCATTTTAAAAA
>Ga0310913_10000902_pt1 | contig 14553 bp, 10 predicted proteins | sample GREbulkMGOX082_FD_203447 | JGI IMG/M metagenome (GOLD analysis project Ga0310913, IMG submission 203447) | Lab enrichment of tropical soil microbial communities from Luquillo Experimental Forest, Puerto Rico - GRE.bulkMG.OX082 | ecosystem: Environmental > Terrestrial > Soil > Tropical forest >...
ATTTGGGGCGCCCCGAGCCACGCCGCTCCGACCTCGTCACCGCCTCGCTGCAGAAATACAAGAATATGATCGACGCCTGGGGCGGATGGGCGCTGTTCCAGGAGCTCCTCGCCGCCCTTAAAGAAATCGCCGGCAAGCATCGGGTGAGTATCGCTAATGTCGGGGTGCGCTACATATTGGACCGCCCGGCAGTGGCCGGTGTCATCATCGGCGCGCGCCTGGGCGTCAGCGACCACCTCGCCGACAATGCCCGCGCCTTCGGCTGCGAGCTCGATGCCGGTGACATTGCAGCGATCGAGGCGGTGCTCGCAAGATCGCGCGACCTGATGCGGGTGATCGGCGACTGTGGCGCCGAGTATCGCTAGTGCTCAGACAGAAACGTAAGAATTTCCTCTTCGTCAGTGTTGCGGGCGTATCTGGCCGTCGTGGCCACGAGCCACGCCTCAGTTCGCCGTCGTCAACGATCGCGTGCCGCAGCTCGTATGCTTTGAACCTTTATGCATCCTGTGATGCCACCGGGGCGTGCTCGACCTGCCAATGAGCGGCCGTGACAAACGGTTCCAGGCTCATCCGGCCGATCACCTGCTCCAGAGCTGCGTCGTGACGGCCGGCGGATACGAGAGACGCGCTCACCGTAACCTGCGGTGAGTCTTCGAGATTTTCACTGGTCAGTCGGCGAAGGCCCAGTCCGGCACTCGCTGCGGCCTGCAGGAGGAGCGCGCGGACATGCGCTTCTTCCTGACCGCGGCAGCGTATCTCGACCGCATAGTGGGTCTCGACCTCGACTGCTGTGAGCGGCTGCCTGTTAATGAGCCGGACAATCGGCCGCAGGAACAGGTTCGTGCCGATCACAAATACGGCGCCAAGCGCACTGGCGACGATCTGGCCCGCCCCGGCAAATGTTCCAACCATGGCCGAGCACCAGAGTGTCGCCGCAGTGTTGAGGCCCTGGACATTGAGGCCTTCGCGAAGGATCACCCCGGCGCCGAGAAAGCCGATGCCGGAAACGATCTGGGCGGCGACCCGGCTCGAGCTGTCGTCGCCCGAGACCATCGTCGAGAAGACGACAAACCCGGCAGCGCCGATCGCCACGAGAGCATTCGTCCTAAGTCCGGCCATGCGCTGCCGCCACTGCCGCTCGAAGCCGATCAACGAGCCGAAAACCAGAGCGGATCCGAGGCGGATAGCGATTTCCTGCGGGTCCATGGCAGCTTACATCCTTGGGGTTCGATGGATCACTAAGACCCGGAGGAGACTCCGGAGACAAGGATTCTCGTCCGAACGGTTTCGGCGCCATACGGCGGCCCGGCGGTCCACGCGCCTGCTCGATGCGGCGCAGGCCTGCGCTCCAAGCCCAGTTTAAGCCGGGAAAGCCGGACAAAACCGGGTCAATCCAGTCGCTCTTTTGTGCATACTTCGATCAATAGCCACCTCCATGCCCGGGGCGGACGTTCGGACACTGGCCAGCAGGAGGGCAGAGGACGTCGATCGCATCGGCGCAACCCGAAAGGATCGACACCAGGCCGACCAGAAGCAGAGCTTCGAAAATTCGTTTCATCTCCGTCACCCGTGCTGGGGCACGCTGTGTCGGCGCCGGGGATCACGATTTCAGTCGGTTCGCGGCCTCTACGCGAGCGCGGCTCGGCCCCGAGGGATGCCGTCGAGGAGCCGATCGGGATTATCCACCCCGATCTGATCAAAACCGCTCTTATCGCCCTTAATGAATGTCCTCTTGTTCGTCAAAGGCTTGGCGCAGGCGCGCGACCGAGAAGCCGGGGGTCTTGGAGGCGTCGATGATCACCTTTTCGCGGCGCGCGAGCAGGGCTGCAGCAGCTGGAATCTCGTTGACTGCATCCGGCGGCACGACGACCGCACCGTGGCGGTCGGCGTGGATGATGTCGTTCGGCGATACGACCATACCGGCGACGCTGACCGTGCCGGCGTAATCGACGAGATGGACGTGCGCATGCGACGGCATGACCGATCCGGCGAGAACCAGAAAATCGGGCGCCATCGCATCGAGATCGCGGACCGAGCCGTCGGTGATGACGCCGGCGCAGCCGAGCCCCTTATGGATATGGCTCTGCACCTCGCCCCAGAACGCACCAAAGCCGATATCGGGAGCATCGATATCCTGGATGACGGCGATGCTCGGCAACGGCTCGGCGGCGATATGCGCGTAATAACCGAGCCGCATCTCCTTGGCGTCGTCGCGGCTGCGCGGATGCGGTTCCCGGGAGCGGATGATCGCGGTGCGGGCAAAGGCGACGACCGGCTTGAGCCCCGGGAATGCGGCGAACAGCGGTCTTCGCGTGAAGCCGATCGCCCGCCGCGCCGGCACGACGAGCTCCAGCGCGTTGCAGATTGTCGGCGTGTCGAACGCCTTCAGCGCTTCGAGATCGCCAGGATCGGGCAGGCGTGGCATGGCGGCTTCCTCGGACCATCACTACGGAAGCCCAGCCTTTATGGGGAATGGCCGACGCCATCAAGGCTTTTCGGCCAATGCCGATTATGTCGGCCGGATCAGCAGACCCAGCGGGATCGCCAGCGACAAAAGAACGAGCGCGATCGCAACGCAGCGTTCGGCGCGGCTCCACCGTTTCCAATCAGCAATCCAATCCCGCATATGACAGCACCCCCGGCCACCTTCGGCCCCCCTCGGCCGAAATGCTTATGACCGATCAGCGTGATAAAAATTCGACGGAACTATGGCTCTGTGGTGATAAAGAAACCGTAATCTCGCCACAGATATTTACGCGTAAGGTTGGAGGGAGAGGAGTGTGCGATCCCGATCGGGTGAACACCCTGCGGCGTCCGCGCGGGCACCCTTTTCGCATCGGCAAGATCGGCCATGTCGTGCTCAATGTGCGCGACGTGGAACGCTCAGCGCGGTTTTATACCGAGGTGCTCGGCTTCGAGATTTCGGATGTCTATCCCGAGGAGATGGTCCCGGGCGGGATGGTGTTCCTGCGCTGCAACACCGATCATCACGGCATCGCACTTGCCGGCTCGCTGACGGAGCCAGCGGCGAATACCGATCTCAACCATGTCGCGTTCGAGGTCGCGACGCTCGACGAGGTCCTGCGCGCGCACGACCATTTGCGCCGGCATGGCGCGCAGATCGACTTCGCCGGCCGCCGCCGCGCCGGCTGTCAGATCGCCGTCGAATTCCGCGATCCGGACAATCATCGGCTCGAGATCTACTGGGGCATCGACCAGATCGGCAGTGACGGCCACGTGCGCGCGGCGAGCGAGTGGAAGGGTGCCCGCAGCCTCGAAGACGCGATCGCCGACCCGGTGCTCGGTCAGGACGCCACCCTGCACGACCCCTCTCTGCTCAGAGACTGACACGCTGCTGTCGCCGGACGTCCGGCCTGATCATAGGCGCGGGCATCTCTATGGCCCAGGCTCAAATAGCGAGAAGCTTCCGGGGCTGCCGCCGGACGTCCGAGCGGGCGCCACCGTCAATCGGCATTGACGTTATAAGCCCGGCTTTATAGCGTATGGCAGCGGCTCCAGCGAGGGAAGGCCGGGGTATGCGGAGGTCTCGGAGGTACTTTCTTTCCATCACTGCAGGAGGCTTGGCCTTCAGCGTCCGCGCCGTTTTGGATCCCTTATTACTCGACAATGCGCCTTTCGTATTCTTTCTCCCCGCAGTTCTTGTCGCATGCTTTTTTCTCGGCAGAGGCCCGGCGGCGCTCACAACGGGGCTGGGTCTTGTGCTTGGCGATGTTTACTTCCAACCGCCGAGGGGGACGCCGACGGTCGCCTATGACGCACTCGCCGAAGGCTTGGCTTATCTGATTGTGGCGTTCCTGATTATTGGGTTTTGGCCTGCGGGGCAGCGGTTCACGGCGTGGCTCGAACGGGCGTTTCTCGATCTTGATTCCCACAGAGCGGCCGGTCGGATTGGCGCAGGCGAACACCACAAGCCGCGATCGCCGGCTGGCGGCAATCCTCGCCGCCGATGTGGCAGGCTACTCACGGCTGACGGGCGCCGACGAAGAAGGCACGCTCGCCGCGCTGAAGAAGATCCAGCACGAGTTTACCGATCCCAAGATCGCCGAACACGGTGGCCGCGTCGTCAGGAGCAACGGCGACGGAACTCTGGTGGAGTTCGCTAGCGTCGTGGACGCGGTGCGTTGTGCTGCGGAGGTGCAAGAGGCCATGGCCGAGCGCAATGTCGGTGTGCCGACCGACAAGCGCATCGAATTTCGCATCGGCATCAATCTCGGGGACATCCTCATCGACGAGGGCGACATTTTCGGCGACGACGTCAACATTGCCGCGCGCCTCGAAGCCATGGCTGAGCCCGGCGGCATCTGCGTGAGCCGGTTCGTGCGCGACCAGGTGCGCGACCGGCTCGACCTCGCCTTTGAGGACATGGGGAAGCAAGCCCTCAAGAATATTTCCAATCCTATTCAGATCTATCGGGTCGCGCTATCGGAAGGATAGTTGCGCTGGTCGCGCGCAGGGCGACGGCGAGGCCTGCGCAACGGCTCTCGAAACCGAGTTCAGCGACGCCTGCCCTCTCGCACCGCGTGGGGATATGCAGTTCGAACTGCCACGTGCCGAGACTCCCTCACCTCAGGTCACGGTGGGCTCCGACGAGGATCCCGGCGTGGAGGGTCAACCTTGTTACTCCTGCACCAGCGCCCTCAGCCGGTAGATGAGCTCGAGCGCTTCGCGCGGGGTCAGCTCGTCGGGGCGGGTTTCGCGCAGCATGCATTCGGCGGCGGATTCGCGCGGTGGCGGCTCGGCGCGGCGGCGGGCGGCGCTGAACAGCGGCAGATCGTCGGCCAGCCGCGCCAGCGCGCCGCCCTGCTCGCCTTTTTCGAGCACCCCCAGGACCTCCTCGGCGCGCGCCGTGACGCTCTTGGGCAAGCCCGCGAGCTTGGCGACATGGACGCCGTAGGAGCGGTCGGCGGTGCCGGGACCGACCTCGTGCAGAAAGACGACATCGCCCTTCCACTCCTTGACCCGCATCGTGTGGCAGGCGAGCGCCGGCAGCTTCGCGGCGAGCGCGGTCAGCTCGTGATAGTGCGTCGCAAAGAGGGTGCGGCAGCCATTGACCTCGTGCAGATGTTCGAGCGCGGCCCAGGCGATCGAGAGGCCATCGAAGGTAGCTGTGCCGCGGCCGATCTCGTCGAGAATGACCAAGGAGCGCGGTCCCGCCTGGTTCAGGATCGCCGCGGTCTCGACCATCTCGACCATGAAGGTCGAGCGGCCGCGCGCCAGATCGTCGGCGGCACCCACCCGGCTGAACAGGCGATCGACGACACCGATCCTTGCCAACTGCGCCGGCACATAGGAGCCCATTTGCGCGAGAATCGCGATCAGGGCGTTCTGGCGCAGAAAGGTGCTCTTGCCGGCCATGTTCGGGCCGGTCACGAGCCAAATGCGGTTCTCCGCCAACACGCAATCGTTCGCGACGAACCCGCCGCCATCTCCGGAAGCCGCAAGTGCCGCCTCGACCGTCGGGTGGCACCCACCGCGGATCTCGAAGGCGGTGCTCTCCTCGACGACAGGCCGCACCCATTGCGCTTCAGCGGAGAGCTCGCCCAGCGCGGCGGCAAGATCGAGCCTAGCGAGCGCTGTCGCCGTCGCGGCGATCTCGACGCGACGGCCCATGACCTCCCCGACGAGGTCCTCGTAAAGCCGCAGCTCCAATGCCAATGCGCGCTCGGCGGCGCTGGCGATCTTGGTTTCGAGATCGGCGAGTTCGGCGGTCGTGTAGCGTTGCGCCCCCGCCATAGCTTGGCGGTGAATGAACTCCGGCCCGAGCTTGCCGGCATGGCCCGCCGACACCTCGATGTAGTAGCCGATGACGTTGTTATGGCGGATCTTCAGCGCCGCGACGCCGCTTTCGCCGGCATAGCGCGCCTGTAGCGCCGCGATCATGCGGCGGCTCTCGTCGCGCAGCTCACGCCATTCGTCGAGCTCCGCCGAATAGCCCGGCGCGATAAACCCGCCGTCGCGCGCGAAGAGCGGCAATTCGTCGGTGAGCGCGCGATCGAGGCGCTCGACGAGGGCAGTATGCTCGCCGAGCCCCTCGCGGGCTCCGGCGAGCTGCTCGGGGAGCGGAACGAAGCCCTGCTTGGCGAGCATTTCGTTGAGTGCGGCGCTCTCGTCGAGCGACCGGCGCAAGGCAGCCAGATCGCGTGGCCCGCCCCGCCCCAATGTCAGGCGCGTCAACGCGCGTTCGATGTCGGGACAGCGCTTCAACCGCTCGCGCATCGCGGCGCGCAGCTCGGGACCATCGACAAAGAATTGCACTGCGTCCAGCCGCGCCGCAATCGCCGCCGGTTCGGTCAGCGGCGCCGAGAGATGGTCGGACAAGAGGCGCGCTCCAGCGGCGGTCACCGTGCGATCGATCGTGGCGAGCAGGCTGCCTCTGCGCTCGCCGGCGAGAGTCGTCGCCAGCTCGAGATTGCGGCGGGTCGCGGCGTCGATCTGCATCACCGAATGGGGCGCGACGCGGCGCGGCGGATCGAGATGCGGCGCCCGCCCTTGCTGCGTCAAGGCTACGTAGTCGACGAGAGCGCCGCCAGCGGCGAGCTCAGCGCGGCCGAAAACGCCGAAGCCATCGAGGGCGCTGACGCCATAATAATTCTCAAGCCGGCGGCGCCCGGCTTCGCTTTCGAAGCGCGGGTTGGGGAGCGGCGTCAGCGCCGCCTTCCACTCGGCGAAGAGCTCGAACAGGTTTGGGCGGGTCAGCATGCGTTCAGGTAACAAAATCTCGCCCGGCACGAGGCGCGCGAGATCGCTGGCGAGCACGCTCTCGCTGGTCGGCGCCAGTGCAAAGGCGCCGGTCGACAGGTCGAGCCAGGCGAGCCCCAGCTCGCCGCCGGCCTCGGCGATCCCGGCGAGATAATTGTGCCGCCGCGCGTCGAGCAGACCCTCCTCGGTCAAGGTGCCGGCGGTCACGACGCGGGTGACCGCGCGCCGCAGCATCTTGGCGCCACGCCGCTTCGCATCGGCAGGGTCTTCCATCTGGTCGCAGATCGCGACCTTGAAGCCCGCACGGATGAGGCGCGCGAGATAGGCTTCGGCGGTATGCACCGGGACCCCGCACATCGGAATGTCGGCGCCGTCGTGCCGGCCGCGTTTGGTAAGCGCGATGTCGAGCGCCTGTGCGGCGGCAACCGCGTCGTCGAAGAACAGCTCGAAAAAATCCCCCATTCGGAAGAACAAAAGGCAGCCCGGGTTCGCCCGTTTGATCTCCAGGTACTGGGCCATCACCGGAGAGGCCGCAGGGGGATGTTCGGTCATCAGGGGAAGAGCAATGAGGGCGGGCGCTTCACGATGTTTGACGGTAGCATAAGACAGCACCGGGGCACGAAAGAGGGGTTCGGCATGACCGCGAGTTCGCCGTCTTTTCCCGTCATTCGCGAGGCGGTCGCCTCGTTTCCCGACCGCGAGCATTTCCATCGCGCCGTCGGGAACCTGCTCGCCGCCGGTTTTGATCCGGCTGATCTTTCAGTTCTGGCCTCGCACGATTCGCTGGCCGCGGCGCACGAGCCGGGCGGGCGCGAGCCGAAACTGCTGCCGGCGGGCCTCGCAGACGAGATCAAATACCTCGCGCCATTGACCATCGCCGGCATCATCCTGCTGTCCGGCGGACCGATTGCCGCCACCGTGGCAGCGCTGGTCGGCGCCGGCCTCGGCGGAGCCGCGCTGAAGGAACTGTTCGACGAATATACCGCCCCGCGACACGCGCAGGATTTCGAGGCGGCGTTGCACGCCGGAGCGGCGCTGCTGTGGGCGCGTTGTGAGGATGCCGAACGCGAGCTGACGGCGACCCGCATCCTCGAAGAAGCGGGCGGCCGGGATGTCCATGTCCACGGACGGCCGCCTCGTCCCATCCAACGCGGACCCTGAGGCTCAGATGAAAGGCCGGGCGAGCGCTGTCCTCGCTAATGCCTCCCGCTGTTTTCGCTGTTTTTCCCGGAAATTATCAGCGGGCGAGGCGTCGTTCGCCGCGGAAATCCTGGGCCGCCGAAAGCCCCGATAGCGAAATAACAGCGAAAGCGCCCGCTGTTATTCGCTGTTTCCCGCTATTTATATGCTAATATAGCAAAATATTGATGATCGACACCTTGTAATTGGGCTCAACGCCAAGTGAAAATATATTACAGAAGCTGGGATTTTGTCAATTTAATAAATATCGCGCTGTGCGCGTTTTTCAATCCATCAAGAGGCCGCCGGAGATGTTGATCGACTCACCGGTCATGTAGGCGGATTCGTCGGAAGCGAGAAAAGCCGCGATGCGCGCGACGTCGTCGGGCACCGAGAGGCGCCCGACCGGGATCGTGCTTGCCCGCTCCTCGGTCGTCGGAAGCCCGTACTGACGCTGCTGCGCCTCGATCGCCGTGCGCATTGCGGTGTCGACGACGATACCCGGGCAGATCGTGTTGACCCGAATACCATGCGGCGCCATCTCGCGCGCCAAGGCCTGGGTAAGGCCGATGACGGCGAACTTGCTGGCGCTGTAGCCGGCAAAATAAGCGTTGCCGGTCTTGCCGGCCCAGGATGCAAGGTTGACGACCGAGCCGGAGCGCCGCGCGATCATGTGCGGCAGTACCGCGCGGCAGGTGATGAAGACACCCTCGACATTGACCCGCAGCATCGACTGCAAGGCCCCGAGCGGCATCTCCAGCGCCGGCCCCATCCACGCGATGCCGGCATTGTTGACGAGCAGGTCGATCTGATCGAAGCGCCCCAGGACGGCATCAACGGCACGGCTCACCTCCACCTCCGCCGTTACGTCGGCCGTGACCGCGAGCCCGCTGATCTCCACTGCGACCGCCTCGGCTGCGGCGCTGTCGCGGTCGAGCACGGCGACCGCCATGCCCTCGCGGGCGAGGCGCTGGGCGATTTCACGCCCGATGCCAGAACCGCCGCCCGTGACCAGTCCGACGCGTCCGTTCAGCGTATACATTCCTCGCTCCGTGTTAGCCGACCGGCGCCTTCTGGCGCGCCAACTCGGGAAAATCCTCTTCCCAGAACTCCGCCGCGCCGCGCTCACCGCGATCCCGACGGGTGGCTTCTTGCTGACGCAGTTCGGCGCGCCTGATCTTGCCCGAGATCGTTTTGGGTAAATCGCAAAACTCGATACGCCGCACGCGCTTATAGGGCGCCAAGCGCTCGCGCATTTGCACAAAAATGTCGAACGCCGTCGCGCTGTCCGGCGCGTGGCCCGCGGCCAGCATGATGAAGGCCTTCGGCACCACGAGGCGTTGCGGGTCGGGGGACGGCACCACCGCGACCTCCGCTACGGCCTCGTGCTCGATGAACGCGCTCTCGATCTCGAAGGGGCTGAGCCGGTAGTCGGAAGATTTGAACACGTCATCGGCGCGGCCGATGAAAGTGAGCCGCCCGCCCGAATCCGATCGAGCCAGATCGCCGGTGCGGTAATACCGACCCTCGACCGGCAGGATCGAGCCGTCCTCCTGCTGGTAGCCCTGTAACAGCCCGAGCGGCCGGGGTCCGAGCCCAATCGCGACCTCACCCTCCTCGGCCTCTTCTCCATTCTCGTCGAGAAGTGTCACGACATAGCCGGGCATCGGTCGGCCCATCGAACCCGGCACGATCGCCTGGCCAGGGGGATTGCCCACCGTCAGAGCCGTCTCGGTCTGCCCGTAGACGTCACGCAGGACGAGACCCCAGGCGCGGCCGACATGCTCGATCACCTCGGGGTTGAGCGGCTCGCCACCTGAGAGCACCTCGCGCAGCCGCGCCGGCCGGGAGCCGATATCCTGCTGGATCAGCAGGCGCCAGACAGTAGGCGGGGCGGAAAATACGCTGACGCCGCAGCGGACCAAATCGGCCAACAACTCCTTCGGGTCGAATTGCGGCCGCGACCTCGCGACGATCGCGGCCGGTGTGCTCCAGGTTGCGAAGAGGCCCCATACATGCGCCGCCCACCCGGGCGGCGCGACGCCGAGACAGACATCGCCCGGCTGCACCCCGCCGGCATACATCGCGGTCAGCAGTCCGACCGGATAGCTCTGATGGCTGTGCAGAACGAGTTTCGGCTTAGCCGTTGTGCCTGAGGTGAAATACAGGACGAGTGGATCGTTTGCGTCCGTCTCGCCCTCGGGGAGAAACGTCGTCGGGGCGTCATAGGCGTCCTCGAAGCGGTGCCAACCGGGCGCGCCACCGACGGCAATTCGGGTAAAGCCGGACGGAAAATTCACCAACCGTCCGACGAGTGCAGCATCGACGATCGCATGCCGCATGCGCCCACGTTCGAACCGGTCCCTGATTTCGGTTTCGGTCAGCAGAGCCGGTGAGGGGCTGAAGACGGCGCCCAATTTCATCAGCGCCAGCATCGCCTCCCACAATTGGCGCGCATTGGGCAGCAGCAGCATGACACGGTCGCCGCGCCGCACGCCCAACCGGCGCAAGTGGTTGGCCACCTGATTGGAGCGGGCCTGTAGCTCGCCGAAACTCAGCTTTTCCTCGACCGCGCCGACGCACCACAACGCCAACGGGTCCGGCGGCAGATGGTTGAAATAGTCGATCGCCCAGTTGAACCGATCCATCACCGGCCAGCGGAACTCGCGCACCGCCGCCTCATAGTCGGTGCGCCGCAGCAGCAACAGATCGCGCGCGGCGATGAACGGCGCGGCATTATCCGGAAACATCGAAATCCTCCCCGTTTTTGAACATGGAGCCTGCCGCGTTCTTCGCAATTCCCGCTAAAGTGCGGGGCTCTCCCGGGAAACTTACCACGCGCCTGATGCGAGCTCACGCAACTCCCGGCCGAACCGTCACGGCGGAACTTGATCCGTGGACTATTGAAGAGGGTATCCTAAGTGTCATTCGCACAGCACAGACCCTTGGGTAGCGTCGTCAGGTGATTGGGATACAACGGGGCCATCACAGGGGTTGAACGCAAATCAGCCGAGACTCACGCGCTGGCTCATTTGTGTGGCGCACGATGCGACTCGATCATACGATGGTTCAATATATCACGCGCAAAACACCGAGGGACCCGTCATGCAAGACAAGCTGATCTCCGGCGACAACCACATCGACCTGACTTATTTGCCGCCCGACCTGTGGTCGTCAGAGGCGCCCAAGAAGTGGAAGCTATCGGCGCCGCGTGTCGAGGAGATGGATGACGGGCTGCACTGGTTCGTCGAGGCGCAGGACAAGGGGATGTGGAACGGCATTGGGCCTGGCTTTCTCCCCTATCAGAGAGGGATGTTCGGTCATATCGACGAGATGAAGGATCTCGGCTTCGAGTGGAGCTCACGCCCCGGCGCCAGACCGCGGCCGACGACGCCGGAATTGCGGCTGGCCGATCTTGACCGCGACGGGCTCACCGCCGAGGTCGTCTATGGCTGCCTGATGATCAACGATCTGATCGGCGACGCGCCGCTGCGCGCCTGGGCCGACGGGGTCTACAACGATTGGGTGGCCGATTTCGCCAAGCGCGCCGACTCGAACCGCGTGTTCCCGCTCGCCATTGTGCCCAACACTGACCCGGTCGAGGCCGCCGCCGAGGTCCGGCGCTGCGCCAAGATGGGTCTGCGCGGCGGCGACCTCGCCTTCAAGCGCATGTCTCCGCCGCTCTACACGCACGAATGGTACCCGCTGTGGGAAGCGGCGGCGGAGTGCCGCTTCCCGATCTCGTTCCACTCGACCGGCTTCAAGGCATTGCGCGCACCCGACACGCCGGAGATGGAGAAGCAATATTTCACGCAGTGGCGACTGGTGCGCTCGGCGCTGTTCCAGCTCGACACGATGGAAGTGCTGGTCTCGCTCTTGGCATCGGGCGGCTGCGAAAAGTACCCCGACTTCAACTTCGTGCTCGGCGAGTCGGGGGTGACGTGGCTGCCCTATGTGTTCGACCGGCTCGACACCGAATATGCCGATCGCGGGCGGGCCCTCGGCTTCAAACTAAAGCCGAGCGACTATTTCCGCCGCCAGGGCTACGTGACTTACCAGCAGGACCAGTTCCTGGAGCCGATCATCCCGCTGATCGGCGAGGACAACATCATCTGGGGCGCCGACTACCCGCACCCGGACTGCATCTGGCCCAACTCACATGAGGTGCTGGATCGCAACCTCGCGGCGATCTCGCCTAGCGTGCGCCAGAAGATCACCGTCGACAACGTAACCCGCCTCTACCACCTGCACCAGTAGACCTCGCGGCAAAGGCGGCGAGCGCCGCCCTCTCGGATTTAGATCCGTCCCAGACCGCAGTAGCGCCGACGGTCGCCGCCTGCGGCGGTAGCTTGACCCGTCGCCGCGGGACTTCGATGGGGCAAAGCTTCGCTGACCCGGTGCGGCCCTGGATCACCGCGGCTAGACTAACGCGCATTCCCGTCAGCGATTACCGCCAGCCGGGGTTGACGCCTCAGCGCCGATGATCGCGGATCGCGGGCCGAAATCGGATGATTTCCTCGGACGCGATGCGCTCGACCCCCAAAGGCGCGGGGATGATTTCCTCATTCCAAGCGAAATAGGCCAGAAAGGACGGCACCGTTCGGAATCGGGAGTAAACTTCGATGAGACGCCGCCGCTTCCTCGCCGCCGGCTTGTCGCTGGCCGGGGCGACCGTGCTGCATGTTCCGCCCGCGCGCACGGCCGCCGCCCTCACTCGGGTTAGGCCCGGCATGCCCGGCTGGCCGACCGAAGCCGAGTGGGAGGGCCTCAAAGAGGCGGTGGACGGGCGTTGGTCGCCGGTCGCTCTGCCCGATTTCAAAGACCCGGCCGTCCGCAAGCTCCTGAGCGATCCGTTCTACATCGGCGATCAGCCGGGCCTCACGCAAAACTCCGGCTGGTTGGACGCGTGGCGATCCTCGCCCAGCGCCTATGTGGTGGCGGCCGAAACCGCCGCCGATGTCGCCGCCGCCATCCGTTTTGCGCGCGCTCACAATCTCCGCCTCGTGGTCAAGGGAGGGAGCCATAGCTTTCTCGGCACGTCCAACGCACCGGATTCCCTCCTCGTCTGGACCCGGCGCATGAACGCCGTCACCGTCCATGACGGTTTCACGCCCCAGGGCTCCGAAGCCGCGCCAGTCCCGGCCGTGTCGGCCGGCGCGGGGTGCATCTGGCTCCATCTATACCAGGCGGTAATCGGCGGCGCGGGCCGTTATGTGCAGGGCGGCGGGTGCACCACGGTGGGGGTTCCGGGCCTCGTGCAGGGCGGCGGCTTCGGCAGTTATTCCAAGGCGTACGGCACCGCCGCCGCAAGCCTGCTGGAAGCCGAGATTGTCACCGCCGATGGCGAGACCCGCATCGTCAACAAGGCCCGCGAGCCCGATCTCTTCTGGGCGCTGAAGGGCGGCGGAGGCGGCACGTTCGGCGTCGTCACCCGGGTGACGCTTGCCACGCACGAGCTTCCCCGGACTTTCGGCGCCCTGCACGCCGACCTTCGTGCACGCTCGGACGAGGCCTATCGCCGGCTCCTTGCCCGCTTTATCGACTTCTATGCGACAAGCCTCTGGAATCCGCATTGGGGCGAGCGAGCGACTGCGCGGCCGGACAACCTCCTGCAGATCCAAATGGTCTTCCAGGATCTCACACATCTGATCGATTTTCTCGGTGCCAACAGTGGCGATTATGAGGGCCTGGACACCCTGTTTGTCGGCGCCCTGCCAGCCCGGTATCTATGGGACGCCGAGTTGCGCCGTTACTCCGCGCCCTCCAGTGTCGTGTTCGACAGCCGGCCGGGCGCTGCGCCGACCGACTTCTGGTGGACCGGTGACGCGGCCCTGGTGGGGGCCTTCTGGTACGCCTTCACTTCGGCCTGGTTGCCCGCCACGCTGCTCAAGCGGCAGAATCAGGCCCCGCTGGTCGACGCGCTGTTTGCGGCCAGTCGCCATTGCGGGATCGAGCTGGCCTTCAACAAGGGCCTCGCCGGCGCGCCGGCCGCAGCGATCGATGCCACGCGGAACACCGCGATGAACCCCGGTGTCCTCGACGCGTTCGCGCTTGCAATTATCGCTGATTTCGGCGCACCGGTTTTCCCCGGCTTTCCCGCTCCTGATCAGGCAACCGCCGATGCCCGCCGCTCGCGCGCCCAGGCGGCGATGGCTGCGCTGCGCGCCGCCGCACCCGAGACCGGTACCTATGTCAACGAATGCGATTACTTCCAGGCCGATTGGCAAAAGGCCTTCTGGGGCCCGAACTACCCGCGTCTTTTGCGCGTCAAGCAACGCTACGACCCCGACGGCGTCTTCACCGTCCACCACGGCGTCGGCAGCGAAGACTGGAGCGTGGACGGCTTCACCAAACTGCTCTGACCACCTCAATTGACCGAATTTCACCACAGAGACACGGAGGACACAGAGAACCCTACGTGCTCCGTGATCTCTGCGTCTCCGTGGTGACAACTACCAATACTCAGCTTTCAGTCGCTGTCGTCGGGTCGATCATGCGGCGCACTTCGGTGATCTTGTTCGCGGGAAATCCGCTGCACCGGGCGTGCTCGCGGATGATCTCTTCGTCCCGCGCCAGATAGACGCAAAAGGTCTTGTCCGCCGGGACATAGCTCTCGACTCATTGAATGTCGAGACCAAGTTCCTTCAATGTGGC
>Ga0310913_10000909_pt1 | contig 14527 bp, 12 predicted proteins | sample GREbulkMGOX082_FD_203447 | JGI IMG/M metagenome (GOLD analysis project Ga0310913, IMG submission 203447) | Lab enrichment of tropical soil microbial communities from Luquillo Experimental Forest, Puerto Rico - GRE.bulkMG.OX082 | ecosystem: Environmental > Terrestrial > Soil > Tropical forest >...
GCGACGGCGGAAGCCGGAGACGCCGAGATGGCCCGCCGCATCGCCGCCCATCGGGCGCGGCGGGGGGCGTTCTGGCATACGGTCGAGACGCCGCTGGCGCTGACGCCGGTCATCGCGAGCGAGGCTGCGCCCGAGCGTCCGCTGCTCATCGACTGCCTGACCCTATGGTTATCGAACCTGCTGCTTGCGGAAAAGTCGGTTGACGACGAGGCCGCAGCCCTCTGCGCCGCATTGCGGCTGGCGGCCGGTCCGGTCGTGCTGGTCGCCAACGAAGTCGGGATGGGACTCGTCCCCGAAACACCGCTCGGCCGGCAGTTTCGCGATGCCGCCGGCCGACTCAATCAAGAGGTCGCGGCACTCGCCGACCGCGTCGTCTTTGTCGCCGCCGGCCTGCCGCTGCTGCTGAAGGAGGGCTGAGCCGATGCGCCGCGTCCCGGCGACGGTCATCACCGGCTTTCTCGGGGCGGGCAAGACGAGCCTCGTGCGGCATCTGCTGGCCTGCGCCGACGGACGGCGGCTCGCCGTCGTCGTCAACGAGTTCGGCGAACTCGGCATCGACCGCGAATTGCTGCTCGGCTGCGCTGACAGAAGCTGCAACGATGAGGACGTCGTCGAGCTCGCCAATGGCTGCATCTGCTGCACCGTCGCCGAGGATTTCCTGCCGACCCTCGAACGGCTGCTCGACCGAGCTGTACCGCCCGAGCACATCCTGATCGAAACCTCGGGCCTGGCATTGCCCAAGCCGCTGGTGCAGGCCTTCGCCTGGCCCGAGATCCGTACCCGCACAACGGTCGATGGGGTGCTGACGGTGATCGACGGCGCCGCCGTCGCCGCCGGCCGCTTTGCCGACGATCCCGAAGCCGTCACCCGGCAGCGCGCGGCGGACCCGGCGCTCGCCCACGACAACCCGCTCGAGGAGGTCTTCGCCGATCAGCTCGCCTGCGCTGATCTCGTCATCCTTAACAAGACCGACCTCGTCGGCGCGGCGCGTTTGACCGGGCTGTGCCGCGAGATCGAGGCGCGGCTTCGCCCGGGGGTCAAGCTGGTGACTGCGAGAGAGGGCAGGATGCCGCCCGAGATAGTGCTGGGGCTTGGCGCCGCAGCCGAGGACGATCTCGCCGATCGGCCGTCGCTGCACGACCTCGCAGCCGAGCATGATCACGACGACTTCGAGAGCTTTGTCGTGACGCCAGGCGTGGTGCACGACGGTGAGGCGTTCCTCGCCCGCCTGCGCGCCACGATCGACCTTCACGACGTACTCAGGGTCAAGGGCTTTGTCGATCGGCCGGGGCGCGACCGCCGCCAGGTCGTGCAGGCGGTCGGCGGCCGGCTGCAGCACCATTTCGATCGGCCTTGGGGCGTGGGCGAAAAGCGCGAGACTCGCCTCGTCGTGATCGGCAAGAAAGGCCTCGACCGCGCCGCGATAAGCTCGGTGCTCGAGGCGGCGGGCGGCTGAATGCATCTGCTGGCGACCATCTCCGGGACGATCCCCGACGGCTCGGCCGCGGTCGATCTCGCCCAGACCCCAGGGGACATCGTGCTGTTGTCGAGCGCCGACACCGAGCTGGCGCTGCTCGCCGCGGCCCAAGCCAGGCTTCGCGCGCAGGATCCCGACGTGCCGGGCCTGCGCCTCGCTTCGATCCTGCGGCTCGGCCACAATTTCTCGGTCGATCTCTATATGGAGACGGTGGTGGCCGCGCGGCTCGTCATCGTCCGGCTGCTCGGCGGCAGCGCCTATTGGCCCTACGGCGTCGAGCGTCTGGTCGAGACCTGTGGCGCACATGGCATTCCGCTGGCGCTGTTGCCCGGCGACGACAAGCCTGACGCCGAGCTATCCGGACTCTCGACCCTCGCGCCCGAGGCAATCCGCCGGCTGTGGTGCTACCTCGTCGAGGGCGGTCCGGTGAATGCCGAGAATCTGCTGCGCTACGCGGGGTCGCTGTTCGGGCACGAGGCGGCGTGGGCCGAGCCCGCGGCGTTATTGCGTGCCGGGCTCTATTGGCCCGATCAGGCTTTGCCGAGCCTCGACGAGATCGCCGCAGAATGGCGCGGCGCGGGCGGCATCGTGCCGATCGTCTTTTATCGGGCGCTCGTCCAGTCAGGCAACACCGCACCGGTCGACGCGCTGGTCCGGGCTCTCTCGGCGCGCCGGATGCGACCCTTGCCGATCTTCGTACAAAGCCTGAAGGACGGCGAGGCGGCGGCATTGCTCGCCACGGCGTTCGCAGAGGCTTCGCCCGCCGTGATCCTCAACGCAACCGGGTTTTCCGTCCGGGCTGGTGCCGCCAGCGACCCGCTCGCCGCAGCGGACTGCCCGGTCCTGCAGGTCGTCTTCGCCGGTAATGACGAAGAAAGCTGGCGCGCCGGCACGCGGGGGCTCGGTCCGCGCGACCTTGCGATGAATGTGGCGCTGCCCGAGATCGACGGGCATATCTTGTCGCGCGCCCTTTCGTTCAAAGCACCGCTCGGCCGCGACCCCGAGACCGAGGCCGACCTCATCGGCTACCGGCCGGTCGCCGACCGCGTCGTCTTTGTCGCCGACCTGGCGCGCAACTGGGCGCGGCTGCGGGCGAAACCAGCGGGAGAACGCCGCGTCGCGGTAGTCCTCGCCAACTATCCGAACCGCGACGGCCGCATCGGCAACGGCGTGGGTCTCGACACGCCGGCATCGGCGATCGCGATTTTGCGCGCATTGGCCGATGCCGGCTACCGGATCTCCGATGCGCCGGAGGATGTTGAGACGCTGGTCCGGCGGCTGCTCACCGGCCCGACCAACGCGAACCCCGGAGCGGCGGCCGAGGAATCGCTGTCCTTAGCCGACTACTCGGCGTTCTTCGCGACCTTGCCCCGTGCCGTGCAGCAGGCCGTCGAGGCGCGCTGGGGTCCGGCCGAGCGCGACCCGTTCTTCCGGCCGGGCCGGCTCGATTGCGGCCGGTTCGCAATTCCCGGCTTTTGCGCCGGCAACGTCGCGGTGCTGATCCAGCCGGCGCGCGGCTACAACATCGATCCAAAATCGACCTACCACGATCCGGCACTGGTGCCGCCGCACGCCTATTTCGCGGCCTATGCGTGGCTCGCCGAGGATTTTCGCGCTGACGCGGTTATCCATCTCGGCAAGCACGGCACGCTCGAATGGCTGCCGGGGAAGGCGCTGGCCCTGTCCGCCGAGTGCTTCCCCGAAGCGGTATTGGCGCCATTGCCGCATCTCTATCCATTCATCGTCAACGATCCGGGCGAGGGGACGCAGGCCAAAAGGCGCGCGCAGGCGGTGATCGTCGATCACCTGACCCCGCCGCTGACCCGAGCCGGCAGCTACGGACGCATCGCTGAGCTCGAGCGCCTGATCGATGAATATTACGAAGCCGCCCAGGGCGATGCGCGGCGGGTTGGCGTGCTTGCCGCGGCGATCCTCGACCGGGCTCGCGCCGGCGGGCTCGACGGGGATTGCGGCATCACCGGCGAGGAGGGCCCGACAACCGCGTTGCGCAAGCTCGACGGGTTCCTGTGCGAGCTCAAGGAACTGCAAATCCGCGACGGACTCCACGTTTTCGGCGCCAGCCCTAGGGGTCAACAACTCGACGCGCTGCTGCTCGCCTTTGCCCGCGCCGGGCGCGGCGTGGCACCGGAGGATGCCTCGCTGTTGCGCGCCCTCGCTGCCGATCTCGGCCTCGGACGCGATCCGCTCGCCTTAGATCTCGCGGAACCGTGGAATGGTCCGCGTCCGGCGGTGATGACCGGCGCCGGGACGTGGCGCAACGCCGGGGATACGGTGGAGCGTCTCGAGGCCCTGGCTCTGCGTCTGGTTGCGGGCGAAGCCCGCTCGGAAGAGGGTTGGCTCCAGACCCGAGCCGTTCTCGAATGGATCGAGCGCCAACTTCGTCCGACCGTTGCCGGGTGCGGCGCGTCCGAGCTTGCTGGGCTGCTCGCCGGGCTCGACGGGCGCTTCGTGTCACCCGGACCCTCCGGTGCGCCGAGCCGCGGCCGGCCCGACGTATTGCCGACCGGCCGCAATTTCTTCTCGGTGGATACCCGCGCGGTACCGACCCAAGCGGCTTGGCAGCTCGGCTGGAAATCGGCGGCTTTGCTGCTCGAACGGCATGCCCAAGAATACGGAAGCTATCCGGCGCGGGTCGCGTTGTCGGCCTGGGGCACGGCGAACATGCGGACGGGCGGCGACGATGTCGCCCAGGCATTGGCGCTGATGGGGGTGCAGCCGGTGTGGGAACCGTCGAGCGGCCGGGTGACCGGGTTCGAGATACTGCCGGCCTCGGTGCTCGATCGGCCGCGGGTCGATGTCACCTTGCGCGTCTCGGGCTTCTTTCGCGACGCGTTTCCCGGGCTGATCGACCTCGTCGATGCGGCGGCCCGCGCAGTGGCGGCGCTCGCAGAGACGCCTGAGACCAATCCGCTCGCCGCCCGGGTCGCAGCCGACCGGCGCGCCCTCGAAAACCAAGGGGTGGCTCCCGACGAAGCGGAGCGAGTTGCCGGTTATCGGGTCTTCGGGTCTAAGCCCGGCGCCTACGGGGCCGGGCTGCAGACCCTGATCGACGAGCGAATTTGGCGCGAGGAGGCTGATCTCGCTGACGCTTATCTCGGCTGGAGCGGCTACGCCTACGGTGCCGGCGCCGAGGGCTGCGCGGAGCGAGCGATGCTCGAGGCGCGGCTCGGTGCTGTCGACGCCGTATTGCACAACCAGGACAACCGCGAGCACGACCTGCTCGACAGCGACGATTATTACCAATTCGAGGGCGGGCTCGCTCTCGTCGTGCGGCAGCTCTCGGGTCGCGCACCGGCGGTCTGGCACAACGACCATTCGCGCCCCGATATGCCGCGCATCCGCAGCCTGCGTCAGGAGCTGGGACGCGTTGTCCGCGGCCGCGCGGCGAACCCCCGCTGGATCGCCGGCGTGATGCGCCATGGCTACAAGGGTGCGGCCGAAATCGCGGCGACGGTCGACTATCTTTTTGCATTCGCGGCCACCTCGCGGGCGGTCGACGATGCGCATTTCGATGCGCTCTACGACGCCTATCTCGCCGACGACGCGGTGCGCGACTTCATGGCCGAGCACAATCCAGCCGCGCTCGCCGAGACCCGCCACCGCTTCGCCGAGGCGATCGATCGGGGGTTGTGGCGCCCGCGGAGCAACAGTGCCGGTGAGGCTCTCGCCAGATGGAACGCACCGTGAGTGATCTCGCCGACACAGAGGAGGAGATCAACCGTCGTCACAACGAGAAGATGGCGCGGCGCAAGGCGGCACGCGAGCGCATGCTGGCCACCAAGACCGAGGAGCGTGGGCTGTTGATCGTCCATACCGGTAAGGGAAAAGGCAAGTCGACCGCCGCATTTGGGACGGTGCTGCGTTGTCTCGGCCACGGCATGCGGGTCGGCATCGTCCAATTCGTCAAGGGCGTGTGGACCACCGGCGAGCGCATCGCGCTCGAGCGGTTCGGTGAGCTCGTGACTTGCCGGGCGATGGGCGAGGGCTTCACCTGGGACACCCAGGATCGGGCCCGCGACATCGCCGCCACGCGCAAGGCGTGGGAGACGGCCAAGGCGATGATCGCCGATCGCTCCTACCGGCTGGTGTTGCTCGACGAGCTCAACATCGTGTTGCGCTACGACTACCTGGCGCTCGACGAGGTCGTCGCGACATTGAAGGCCAAGCCGCGTGACCTGCACATCGTCGTGACCGGCCGCAATGCCCGGCCCGAGCTCGTCGAGGCGGCCGATCTGGTAACCGAAATGACCCTTGTCAAGCACCCGTTCCGCAGCGGCGTCAAGGCCCAGATCGGGATCGAGTTCTGATGGTGCTGGCGCTGATGCTGCAAGGGACCGGGTCGGATGTCGGCAAGTCGACATTGTTGGCGGGAATGGCGCGCGCCTTCACACGGCGAGGGCTCAAGGTCCGGCCATTCAAGCCACAGAACATGTCGAACAATGCGGCGGTAACCGCCGACGGCGGCGAGATTGGTCGGGCCCAGGCACTGCAGGCGCGCGCTTGCGGTATCCCTCCTGCTACGGACATGAACCCGGTGCTGCTGAAGCCGCAATCGGAGAGCGGGACGCAGATCATCGTGGACGGCCGGGTCTGGGGTACGGCTTGCGCTAGCGAATATCGCCAGTTGGCCCCCAGTCTGTTGCCGCCGGTGCTTGCTGCTTTCACCCGGCTCGCCGAGGCAACCGATCTCGTCTTGATCGAAGGGGCGGGGAGCCCGGCCGAGATCAATCTGCGCGACGGCGACATCGCCAATATGGGGTTTGCCGAAGCCGCTGGCGTCCCGGTCGTGCTGATCGGTGACATCGAGCGTGGCGGTTTCATCGCCCAGCTGGTCGGCACGCACGAGCTTCTATCGGCGAGTGAGAGGGCTCTGCTCGCCGGCTACGTCGTCAACAAATTCCGTGGCGATGTGCGGTTGTTCGACGGCGGTATCAACGCGCTGCGTGCGCGCACCGGGCTGCGCTGCTTTGGCGTGGTGCCGCATTTCTCCGCTGCGGCGAGACTTCCGCCCGAAGATTCGTTGGCGCTCGCGCGTCGTACTCCCTCTCTCAGCTCGGAAGAAGAGGGATGGGGCAGGGGGCGCGTGCGCATCGCGGTGCCGGTATTCCCGCGCATCGCCAATTTCGACGATCTCGACCCGTTGCTCGCCGAGCCTGGGGTCGAGCTCGTCATGGTCGCTCCAGGGCAACCGCTACCGCGCGATGCGATATTGGTGATCTTGCCCGGTTCGAAAGCGACGATCGGCGATCTCGCATTCCTGCGTTGCGAGGGTTGGGACATTGACCTTCTGGCTCATTGGCGCCAAGGCCGTCGCATCCTCGGTCTCTGCGGCGGCTACCAGATGTTGGGACAAACCATCACCGATTGCTTTGGCACGGAGGGGCGAAAGGAAACCGTCAGGGGGCTGGGGCTGCTCGAGGTCGACACCGTGCTCGGCGATGCTAAGCGGCTCGTCGATGCCGCCGGTGTTGACCTTTCAACCGGCATGCCCGTCAAAGGCTACGAGATGCATATTGGCAGCACGACCGGGCCCGAGCTCGAGCGACCCATGCTCCGCCTGGTTAGCGGCGCCGATGGCTGCATTACCCGCGATGGCCGAGTCGCCGGATGCTATTTGCACGGCCTTTTCGCCAGCGATCTGTTTCGTCGCGCCTTTCTCAAGGGGCTCGGTGCCGATAGCGGCGAGGTCGCCTACGAGCAGCAAATCGAGGCGACCCTCGATGGGCTCGCCGATCATCTCGAGCGCAGCCTCGATCTGCCCGCCCTGCTTGCTGCAGCGCGGCCACCGCACCTCAAACCGGCAGCGTGAAATGCACGGCAAGCCATGCTCCCACCAGCAGACCGGCCTCGATCAGGCAGGCGAGTCGGTAGAGCTGCAGCGCGCGAGCGATGTCGGACGTCGCGGCCCGTGCGTTGCCGTCGCCAAGCCAGGGATCGTCGACGAGACCCCCGGGGTAGCGGCGAGGTCCCGCCAGCGCCAGCCCGAGCGCCCCCGCCATCGCGCTTTCCGGCCAGCCGGCGTTCGGCGAGTGGTGCTTGCATCCGTCGCGCACCATGACCACCAGCGCGCGGTCCGGGCGACCGTTTTTGGCAAAGATCGCCGCGGCGATAAGCAGCAACCCGCTGATCGGCGCGGGCGCCAGATTGAGGAGATCGTCCAAGCGCGCCGCCGCCCAGCCGAAGCTGCGATACCGTGGACTGCGATGCCCGATCATGCTGTCGAGCGTGTTTGCCATCTTGTACGCAAAGAGGCCGGGCAGACCGAGCAGCAAGTACCAGAACGCCGGCGCGACGACGCCGTCGCTGAAGTTCTCCGCGAGACTCTCGATCGCCGCCCGCACTACGCCATGCGCGTCGAGGCTCGCCGGGTCGCGGCCGACGATATGTCGCACAGCTCTGCGGCCCGCTGCGAGCCCGCCCGAATTAAGCGCCTTCGCGACGGCGGCGACATGCTCGTAGAGGCTACGCTGGGCGACGAGCACCGCGATCAGCAGGGCTTCGACAACGGCACCGAGCGGATGGCCGCGGCAGAACCGCTCGATCGCGAGCCCCAGCGCCGCCGCGGCGCCGACCAAGACGATCACCGTGATGATGCCGCGGTAACGCCGCGAGGCCTGGCTGCGGGTCTCGCGATTGAGCTTGCGGTCGAAAAACGCGATCGCGCTGCCGGCGAGCGCGATCGGATGCGGGACACGGCGGAAAACCGCCGGCATGTCGCCGAACACCCCGTCGACTGCGAGGCCGGCGACGAGCAAGAGCAATCGGTCGGCACCGGCCGGCGTCATGCTCTCGGCCTGCGCCGCGAGTCCGAAGGAAGCGACCGATGACCGATACGGCGGTGCTGATCTGCGGGCACGGCAGCCGCGATCCGGAAGCCATTGCCGAGTTCGAGCTCGTCGCCACAGCACTGCGCCCCCGCCTGCCGGATTTCGATTTCGCCACGGGTTATCTTGAATTCGCCCGCCCGACGATCCGCGACGGGCTCGCCACCCTGGCGGCGCGGGGTGCACGGCACATCCTCGCTATACCGGGCATGTTGTTCGCCGCGAGCCATGTCAAGAACGACCTCCCCTGGGAGATGAACAGCTTCATGGCCGACAATCCGGGGATCGATGTCCGCTTGGGACGCGATCTGGCGATTGACCCGAAGCTGTTGCGGGCGGCGGCCGATCGAATCGCAGGGGCGGCGGTGGATCCCGCAGTCGCGCGCGCCGAAACATTGCTCGTCGTCGTCGGACGCGGCACCAACGACCCCGACGCCAATTCCAACATCTCCAAGCTCGCCCGCATGCTGTGGGAAGGAATGGGGTTCGGCTGGGCCGAAATCGCGTTTAGCGGCGTCGCCAATCCGCGGGTCGACACGGCTTTGACGCGCGCCGCGCGGCTTGGTTTCCGCCGCATCATCCTGTTTCCCTATTTCCTGTTTACCGGCGTCCTGGTCAAACGCATCTACGCACAGACCGACGCAGTCGCTCGTCTCTTTCCCGAGATCGAATTTGTCAAGGCGCTGTATTTGCGCGACCATCCCGAGGTGCTCGAGGCGTTTAGCGACCGCGTCTGCGAGGTCCACGACGGCCAGCCCGCGATGAATTGCCAGCTCTGCAAGTACCGCACCCAGATCATCGGCTATGAGAGCGATGCCGGCGCGCCGCAGGCTGCTCATCACCATCACGTGCGGGGGATCGGCACTGATGGCGACCATCGGCATCACCATCATCGCTGATGTTTGACGCGTTCGTGATGGTCGATTGGAGTGCGGCGAATGTGCCGCGCACCGGTCGCGACAGCATCTGGATCTGCTGGCATGATTCGGCGGGCGAGAGACTCGTCAATCCTGCCACCCGGCATCAAGCAAGGAGCTTGCTCGCCGATTGGCTGGCGGGACCGATGGCGCAAGGCAAACGGGTGCTGATCGGCTTTGATTTTCCGTTCGGTTATCCCGCCGGTTTTGCCGCACGTCTCGGCCTTTCCGGGCCGCCCTGGCGGGCGGTCTGGGAGGAGATAGCGCGCCTCATCAGCGACGATGAACGAAATTCCAATAACCGGTTCGATGTCGCTGCCGCGATGAACGAGCGAATATCGGGCGATAAGTTTCCGTTCTGGGGCTGTCCGGCGCAGCGCGCAAGGAACTGCCTCGGGCCCAAGCATCACCGCAGCCACGAGCAGAACGGATTGGCGGAGCGCCGGTTGATCGACGAGTACATGACGGGGGCCCAGCCATGCTGGAAGCTGCTCGGCGCTGGCTCGGTCGGTGGCCAGGTTCTGACCGGGATCCCGGTGGTGCGGGCCTTATGGGAGGACCCGCGCTGGCACGACGGCGCTCGGATCTGGCCCTTCGAGACGGGTCTTCGCGCGCAGCCGGATGGGGCATTGATTATGGCTGAGGTTTATCCCTCCCTGTGGTCAGTATCACCCGAAGCGGGCGAGCCCAAGGACGCCGCCCAGGTGCGCACCGTAGCCCGCCATTTCGCCGAACTTGACAGAGACGGCGCGCTCGCGGAGCTGTTCGCCGGCGATCCGGACCTGGCACGCGAACAGCGCCGTCGCGTCGAGGCCGAGGAAGCTTGGACGCTCGGCGTGACGACGCGAGCCCGCCGTCCGATTCCAGTGCGTTCGGCGATACCACCTCGCCCTCTCCACGCGCCCTCGCTAACCCTTCGCAACTGACCCATGTCCCATCAACGGCGCTGGGCACAGGGGTGCAGGGGCACCGCGGCGGGGGATGTCTTGCGGGGGATGTGGCCGCATCCGGCCGGCGGCGAAAAACAACGAAAATCGTGCTATCACCACAAAACGGCCATGGTGGCCGGGTACGATCGCTTGTTATTTCAGCCACTTATGCGGCAAATTCGTTGCTCGGCGGATCAATGGAATTTTTTCGCCGATCAACGAATTTTGCGCGCACTTACAATCCAATAACAATGGAATTTGTGCAGGTTGGGGAAACCGGGAAATGTGGTCACCTGTCAGCGCTCGATACCCCGCCCGAACGCCGACCCCGATGACGGAAATCGATCCCGGCCGGAGCCTGTCTGCGGCACCCGGATCGAACCGCCGGGCTGAAGGTCCATGGCCCGGTCCGTGAGCTTCCCATTGTTTGATCCACCGGCCCGTGGCCAGTCAGGCGTGGCTGTCCCAGCCCGAGTTATGGGTAAAGAGCGGCGCAAGCGGGGGAGGGAGGGCGAGGGGCAGTGCCATGTCGTTCACGGCTCCATCTACCTCCGCGATCCCGCCGAGATTGTGCGCCGCTCCTTCGCGTTGATCCGGGCGGAAGTCAATCTCGGCCGGTTTCCACGCTCGCTGCAGCCGCTGGCACTGCGCCTGGTGCACGCAGCGGCGGATAGCGCGATCCTCGACGACCTTGCGTGGTCGCGCGGGGCGGTCGCGGCGGGGCGGCGGGCGCTCGCCGCCGGCGCGCCGATTATTGCCGATTCGGCGATGGTTGCGGCGGGTATCAGCGGCGAGCGGCTTGTGGCTGGCAACGCGATCCTGTGCACGTTGCACGATCCGAAGACAGCCGGGCTTGCCGCTGCGCTCGGCACGACCCGCTCGGCGGCCGCGGTTGAGTTATGGCGGGCACATTTGGCAGGCGCGGTGGTCGCGATCGGCAACGCACCGACGGCGCTGTTCCGCTTGCTCGAGATCATCGCGGAGGGGGCGGCAAGACCGGCTCTCGTGCTCGGCTTCCCGGTCGGCTTTGTCGGCGCAGGCGAGGCCAAGGCCGCGCTCGCCGTTGTTGGCCAGAGCACCCCCTACATCACATTACACGGCCGCCGCGGCGGGAGCGCGCTCGCCGCCGCGGCGGTCAACGCGCTTGCGAGCATCGGGTGAAATCATGGCTCGCAGTGGTCGGCATCGGTGAGGACGGGTTGGCCGGGCTTGCCCCCGCGGGACGCGCACTGGTCGAGACTGCTGAGGTGTTGGTCGGTGGCGCTCGCCACCTCGCCATGGTGCCGCATGGCGGCGCCGAACGGCTCGCCTGGGAACGCCCGCTTGACCGCACGATCGAGGCGATTGCCGCGCAACGCGGCCGCAACGTGACCGTGTTGGCGAGCGGCGATCCCCTCTGGTACGGCGTCGGCGTCACGTTGGCCGGCCGCTTCTCACGAGACGAAATGACGATCGTGCCGCAGCCCAGCGCCTTCAGTCTTGCCGCTGCGCGGCTCGGCTGGCCGGTCGCCGATTGCGTAACGATCACCCTGCATGGGCGGCCGCTCGACACGCTGCGGCTCCACCTTGCCCCGGGCGGCCGCATCCTCGCCTTATCTGAGGACGGCGATACACCTCGCGCGGTGGCGCAGCTCCTTACCGGGCTCGGCTGGGGGCCGAGCCGCCTCACTGTGCTGGCCCATCTGGCGGGAACGCGCGAGGCGGTCATTGAGGAGGACGCACAGTCTTGGGGCGATCGGCGGGTCGCCGACCTGAACACGATCGCGATCGCGTGCCGCGGCGCGCCTGGGACCCGCGCATTGCCGCTTCTTGCGGGGCTTCCTGACGACGCCTTCGAGCATGACGGCCAGCTGACCAAGCGTGAGGTCCGCGCTGCGACACTCGCGGCGCTCGCTCCGCTCCCCGGTGAGACCCTATGGGATGTCGGGGCGGGCTGTGGCTCGATCGCGATCGAATGGCTGCGCGCCGGGGAAGGCCGCTCAGCGGTCGCGATCGAACGCCGCTCGGTTCGCGCCGCCGTCATCGCGCGCAATGCCGCGCGGCTGGGAGTGCCGGGGCTGCGCATCATCGCCGGCACGGCACCCGAGGCGCTCGACGGTCTGCCGGTGCCGGACGCCATCTTTGCCGGGGGCGGCATCGGGGAGCCGGAGCTGCTGCCGCTACTATGGACCAGGTTGCGGCCCGGTGGGCGTCTGGTCGCCAATGTCGTCACCGCCGAAGGGGAAGCGCGGCTTCTCGACTGGCATACGAGTTACGGTGGCGAGTTGACGCGCGTCGCCATCAGCCGCGCCGAGCCGCTCGGCCCACGCCACCTCTGGCGGGCGCTGGCTCCGGTGACGCAGCTGGCGGTAACGAAACCCGAGTGAGATGCCCAACACCGCCCGCTTGGCGCCGGCTGCCTTCCTCCCATTGGCGCGGGTCCCTCCCCATCCGGTTTTCGCGAGGGAAGAGCAAGGCGGGAGCTCGTTGAGAAGCGTTCCTGGTTTTGCAGTGCTGCTACTTCTCTGCCTGATCCTATATGCCCCGGGGCTCACCTCGATCCCGCCGGTCGACCGCGACCAGGCTCGCTTCGCTCAGGCGACGCGGCAGATGCTGGAGACCGGCGATTTTATCCGAATCCGCTTTCAGGAGGAGGTACGCAACAAGAAGCTAATCGGAATCCATTGGCTGCAAGCCGCCGCGGTAGCGCTGTTCAGCACGCCTGGAAGCACCGCTATCTGGCCCTATCGCCTGCCTTCAGCGTCGCCGCGCTGAAATGGCGGCGATACCCGGACGGCTGTTCGGCATCGGCGTCGGGCCGGGAGACCCGGAGTTGTTGACCTTGAAGGCGCTGAGGCTGTTGCGCGCAGCTCCTGTCGTCGCCTATCCTGCACCAGAGCGAGGCGACAGCTTCGCCCGTTCGATTGTTGCGATGTGGCTCGACGCGGGGCAGCGCGAGATCCCGATCCGCATTCCGATGCAACCGGCGCCGCCGCCGGCCGCGATCTATGACGCCGCGGCAGAAGAACTCGCCACCGAGCTCGACCGTGGCGATGATGTTGCGCTGCTCTGTCAGGGCGATCCGTTCTTCTACGGCAGCTTTATCCATCTCTTTACCCGGCTTGCCGGCCGATATCGGATCGAGATCGTCCCGGGTGTGCCTTCGATCACCGCTTGCGCCGCCGCCGCGTCAACCCCGCTCGTGACGCGAGACGAGACCCTTGCCGTGGTCCCGGCGACGCTCGGCGAAGCTGAAATAGCCCGCCGTCTCGGCGACAGCGATGCTGCCGCGATAGTCAAGCTCGGGCGCCATTTTCCGAAGGTACGCCGGGTTCTCAGCGAACTCGACCTGCTCGACAGCGCGCTCTACATCGAACGCGCCACCTTGCCCACCCAGCGGGTGGCTTCGTTTACCTGTGTCGATGCAGGCCCAGTCCCCTATTTTTCGACGACCCTGATCCGACGGCGTGTGTGAACTGGTTCATACACCATCCATGCGCGCGTGTGCAGAGTTGCCGCAGCCGATCACCAATTGGGTAGGGGTGACGCGAACGAGATCGAATGCGTGGTGATCGGTGCAGGGGTGGTCGGGCTTGCGACGGCGCGGGCTCTCGCGTTGGCGGGGCACGATGTACTTGTCCTTGAACGCGCCTATACGATCGGGTTCGAGACCGCGTCGCGCAACAGCGAGGTGATTCATGGCGGGCTTTATTATCCGGCCGGCAGCCTGAAAGCACGCTGCTGCGTCGCCGGGCGCGAGCGCCTTTACCCCTATTGCCGCGATCATGGAGTCCCTCATGTCCAAATTGGCAAGCCTATCGTAGCCGCTGAAGAAAGCGAAATCGCGGGTCTTGAACGCGTTGCCAACACGGCCCGGGCGAACGGCGTCGATGATTTGCAATGGCTCACGGCGAGACAGGCGCAGCGGCTCGAACCGGCGCTGCGTTGCGTTGCCGCCCTGCTCTCCCCCTCCACCGGTATCATCGACAGCCATGCGCTAATGCTCGCCTTTCAGGGCGAGGCCGAAGCGGCCGGCGCGATGGTCGTACTCCGCGCTTCGGTGCTTTCCGGCCGGGTTCGCGATGACGGTTTCGATCTGGCCATCGGCGGGACGAGCCGACCGCCATCCGCTGTCGCTGCCTCGTCAATGCAGCTGGGCTCTATGCGCCCGCCGCGAAACACCCCCCTGGCGAGCCGACCCCGCAGAAGCGGCAGAATAGGGTGCTCACCGACGCGTCCGGCGGTATCATTAGACCGACGGTCCCGCCTCCGATGGGGCCGGTTCGCGGCGGGGTTCATCGATGCTGATCGGCGTCCCGAAAGAGGTGAAAACCCATGAGTATCGCGTTGGACTCGTCCCTGGGAATGTGCGCGAACTCG
>Ga0310913_10000910_pt1 | contig 14527 bp, 11 predicted proteins | sample GREbulkMGOX082_FD_203447 | JGI IMG/M metagenome (GOLD analysis project Ga0310913, IMG submission 203447) | Lab enrichment of tropical soil microbial communities from Luquillo Experimental Forest, Puerto Rico - GRE.bulkMG.OX082 | ecosystem: Environmental > Terrestrial > Soil > Tropical forest >...
TGATAGGGTGATCATGAGATCCCATTCCTTCAGGACGCTTGGTGATCTATGGTCGCCAGGCCCGGCTGCAACCGGGAGAGGCGCCGTCGCGTGATCATCGATTGCTAGTCCCGAAGGGTTTCGCCGCCTTAAGGAAGGCATACAGTTGACCGGAGTGGGGGCAACGTTGACTCAGAGCGGCGATATCGCGGGCTCGGGCGGTAATCTCGTAAAATCGTGCGGTATCTCGAACAGCGCCGCGTCGTCTTCGCCAATCTCGACGTGGCGCAGCTCTCAATCGATCGTTCTGAGCTTGCCATTTCCGATTTCGAACTTGCCGACGCGCCTCATCGGGATTCCCGCTCGGCCGAGTCACAGCGAGCCGGCTCTCTGGCGAAGCCCGGTTCACTGCGAATTCCGTTGTTGACAGGCCCTCGACGTTCGTCTGCCTTATCGGCTTAGCTCGGGGTTCTTCAGGATCGAAAGCGCGTTCGAGCGCACAAATTCGAAGAGGGTGTGGAGTTGCGGACATACGATCTCCCCGACGGGCTGTCGGCGCACGATTAGGACAGGACTTAACGCCGTCAAGTCCTTGCCGTGTCGTTGCCCTCCCGGCATGTGCCATATCCTCCCAGCATATCTCCGTCCATCGAGGATCCTTACCCGCTCCGCGGTGAAGCCGACCCAAGCGTCGCCAGGGTCCACCCAGAGCTGAGGACGGCACGAGCAGCCGTAGCAAGGACATGATCCAAGGGAGACCTGTCACGCGCGTGCCTCGTCCCAGGCCCAGTAAGGGTTGATAGACGGCGAATGAGGCGGTTTCTCGATGTGCTGGACAGCGGCCGCGCAACCCTTATCTTGGAGAATGATGAAGATTAGGAACGAGAAAGCTTAGACATGTGAGACGGGCAATCGCAATGAACTACACGATCAATACGCCGACTTTCATACCTCTGAGCAGGCGATGAACGACACCAGCGGAACAATTTCTGTAAAAGTCCATGCAGCGATTGCCGAAATACCGGCCGCCGCTTGGGATGCCTGTGCGGGCGACGGCAATCCGAGCGTGTCTCACGCCTTTTTGAGCGCGCTTGAGGACAGCGGTTCGACGACGTTGCGCACGGGCTGGAGGCCGCAGCATCTTGCGCTCACTGACCCGGGTGGGACGGTCGCCGGCGTGGTGCCCCTTTATGCAAAAAGCCACTCCTACGGAGAATACATCTTCGATCACAGCTGGGCGGACGCCTACGAACGCGCTGGAGGTCGGTACTACCCAAAGTTGCTCTCGGCCGCCCCGTTCACTCCGATCCCCGGGCCGCGGCTGATGCTGCGTGCGTCCGCCCTTCCGGAGACTCGGGTGCACCTAATTGCTGCGATGATCGAGCTAGCCAAGCAGCAGCGCATTTCGTCTGTGCACGTCAATTTTCCCGAACGAGCGGATATGGACGCATTGGCCGAGGCAGGATTTCTGCAACGGCTCGGTCAGCAGTTTCATTGGGCAAATGACGGCTATCGCGACTTCGAGGACTTTCTCGCGGCACTGAACTCTCGCAAGCGGAAGGCAGTGAAGAAAGAGCGTCGTGAGGCGCTGGCCCCGGGTCTCGGGATCGAGGTACTGACCGGGTCGGATCTGAAGCCTCGCCATTGGGACGCATTTTACGAATTCTATCTCGCGACTTCGGACCGCAAATGGGGCTCAGCCTATCTCAACCGGCGCTTCTTCGCGCTGATCGGCGAGCGGATGCCCGAGAAAATCGTACTGGTCTTGGCACGACACGGCGTGAACTACGTCGCCGGGGCTTTCAACCTGCTCGGCGAGGACACGATCTACGGTCGCAATTGGGGCAGTTATGGCGACTATAAGTTCCTTCACTTCGAATGCTGCTACTACCAGGCGATCGAATTCGCGATCACGCACGGGCTAAAGCGCGTCGAGGCGGGCGCGCAGGGGCCGCACAAGATCCAGCGCGGCTATCTGCCTACGCCGACCTACAGTGCCCATTGGATTCCTGACCCCGCCTTCCGCCGTGCGGTCGCGCAGTTTCTGACACGCGAACGCGATATGGTTGCTCACAAAATGGAAGGGCTCTCCGAGTTCTCTCCGTTCCGCCGTGAGGAAATGCCCCCGTAAACCCGAGATGGTGGCAAGCCGGCTTGCTTACTCAACCAGCTCGGGCTCCCGTGGCACCGGCGCAACCGGGCGTTCCTCGAAAGAGAAGGCGAGCGTATCCGTATCCGGCTTCTTGGCAACTCGGACGATGCCACCCTTCGCGAGCCGTCCGAACAACAGCTCATCAGCGAGCGGCTTTTTGATATGCTCCTGAATAACGCGGGCCAGCGGACGAGCGCCAAACAGTGGGTCGTAGCCCTTCTCCGCGAGCCAAGTGCGCGCGCTCGCATCGAGTTCGATAATGACGCTGCGATCGGCCAGCTGCTCTTCGAGCTGGAGCACGAACTTGTCGACTACCCGCCCGATCGTCTCCGGCGATAGCGGAGCAAACGAGATCTTTGCGTCGAGCCGGTTGCGGAATTCCGGCGTGAACATCCGGTTGATCGCTTCCTCGTCATGGCCGGTGCGGATACCGCTGCCAAAGCCGATCGCCTGCTTGGCGAGCTCTGTAGCGCCGGCATTGGTGGTCATGATCAGGATGACGTTGCGGAAATCGACGATCTTGCCGTTGTGGTCGGTCAGCTTCCCGTAATCCATGACCTGCAACAGGATGTTGAAGAGGTCGGGATGGGCCTTCTCGATCTCGTCGAGCAGCAGCACACTGTGCGGGTGTTGGTCGATCGCGTCGGTCAATAGCCCGCCCTGGTCGAACCCGACATAGCCCGGCGGCGCGCCGATCAGGCGCGAGACCGTGTGCCGCTCCATGTATTCCGACATGTCGAAGCGAGTGATCTCGATGCCCATCGTCCGCGCGAGCTGGCGCGCCACCTCGGTCTTGCCGACCCCGGTCGGACCGGAGAACAGATAGGAGCCAATCGGCTTTTCGGGATCGCGCAGACCGGCGCGCGCAAGCTTGATCGCCGAGACCAAGGCCTCGATCGCGGCGTCCTGGCCAAACACCATCGTCTTTAGATCCCGGTCCAAGTTCTTCAGCACCTCGCGATCGTCGCGCGAGACGCTCTTTGGCGGGATCCGCGCCATCGTCGCGATGCAGGCCTCGACCTCTCTCGCGGTGATGGTTTTGCGACGGCGGCTCTCGGGCACGAGCATTTGGGCCGCCCCAGTCTCATCGATAACGTCGATCGCCTTGTCCGGCAGCTTGCGGTCGCCGATGTAGCGATGCGACAACTCGACCGCGGCGCGCAATGCATCGGCCGTGTAGCGAACCTTGTGATGCCTCTCGTAATAGGGTTTTAGGCCCCGCAGGATCTTGACGGAATCCTCGACCGTAGGCTCGTTAACGTCGATCTTCTGGAAACGCCGGACCAGCGCTCGATCCTTCTCGAAATAGTTGCGATATTCCTTGTAGGTGGTCGAGCCGATACAGCGGATAATCCCGCCGGAAAGCGCCGGTTTCAACAGGTTCGAGGCATCCATCGCCCCGCCGCTTGTCGCGCCTGCGCCGATCACCGTGTGGATCTCGTCAATAAACAGGATGGCACCGGGTTGGGCCTCGAGCTCCGACAACACCGCCTTGAGCCGCTCTTCAAAATCACCGCGATAACGGGTGCCCGCGAGGAGCGCGCCCATATCGAGCGCGTAGATCGTCGAATTGAGCAGTATTTCGGGCACTTCACGCTGGACAATGCGTCGAGCCAAACCCTCGGCGATCGCCGTCTTGCCAACACCAGGCTCGCCAACATAGAGCGGGTTGTTCTTCGCCCGCCGGCACAAGATCTGGATTGTGCGTTCGACCTCCGCCTCGCGGCCGATCAGCGGATCGATCCTGCCGCCCTTTGCCTTCTTGTTTAGGTTGACGCAATAGGTATCAAGCGCGTCATGATTGCGCTTCTGCGACTTTTCGACGCGCTCATCCTCATCGGTCCCTTGTACGCGCCGGGTTTCCGAACGCCCTGGCGCTTTCGCGATACCATGAGATATGTAATTCACCGCGTCGAACCGGGTCATGTCCTGTTCTTGCAGATAATATACAGCGTGGCTTTCGCGCTCCGCGAACATGGCAACGAGAACGTTTGCGCCGGTCACTTCCTCTCGACCGGAAGATTGAACGTGAATCGCTGCGCGCTGCAATACGCGCTGAAAGCTTGCTGTCGGCTTTGCGTCGTCACCGTGGACGGCTACGAGGTTGCCGAGTTCATTATCAACGTAGTTCAGGATCTCGCGGCGCAGCCGCTCGAGGTCGACGCCGCAGGCGCGCAACACGGCCACCGCGTCCTGATCTTCAGTAAGCGCGAGCAGTAAATGTTCGAGCGTGGCATATTCGTGCCGACGCTCGTTGGCATAAGCGAGAGCCCGATGCAGCGACTTTTCGAGATTGCGTGACAACACGCCCGCCTATCCTTCCTTGCCACCCTGGCGGTGATAGCTCAGGGACTAGTCCTTTTCCAGCGTGCACTGCAGAGGGTGTTGGTGCTGTCGGGCGAAATCCATGACTTGGGTCACCTTCGTCTCGGCCACCTCATACGTGTACACGCCGCACACCCCCACCCCCCGGCGATGCACGTGCAGCATGATGCGGGTCGCCTCCTGTCGGGTCTTGTTAAAGAACCGCTCGAGAATGTGGACGACGAATTCCATTGGCGTGTAGTCGTCGTTTAACATCAGCACCTTGTACATCGATGGTTTCTTCGTCTTCGGCTTTGCCTTGACGACGACACCCGTACTCGGCCCATCCTCGTCGCGCTTTCCGTTCTCACTCATCTCGGCCCGAGGGATGACGCTGCTTGCTGGCCTAATGATATTGGCTTTCTGCCCCTCCGCAAACGCCTTTTCCTCCTCTTGGGCCAAGCTCACGGCGCTGTAGGTTACTCACTCCGATAAGGACGGCGTAGCAAGCCGTCGATCATCGCGTCGATCGACGCGCCACGGCGCAGCACCGCCTCCACGGCTTCACTGATGGGCATCTCGATTCCAATCCGGTTCGCCAATCCCGCAACCGCTGTGGCGGTTGCCACGCCTTCGACAACGGAGCGCCGACCGGCAAGCGCGGCGTCGAGATTCTGACCGCGCCCGAGCGCAACTCCGAGGGCGTAGTTGCGCGACTGGGTTGCGCTGCAGGTCAGCACGAGATCGCCGATGCCGGAGAGACCTCCAAAGGTCTCGGTGCGGCCTCCCTTGGCAAGCCCCAGGCGAATCATCTCGGCGAGACCGCGAGTGATCAGGGAGGCGCGGGCATTCTCACCTAATGCGCGACCTTGGACGGTCCCGCACGCGATCGCCAGCACATTTTTCACGGCGCCGCCGATTTCGACGCCAGTCGGATCGCTCGACAAATAGGGTCGGAACCTACTATTTCCCAGCGCCGTCATGAAGGCGCGCGCCAGCGGCCCGTCATGGCTGGCAATCGTGACAGCCGTCGGTAGTCCGCGAGCAACCTCGGCAGCGAAAGTCGGTCCCGACAGCACGGCGAAAGGCGAATTGGGTAGGAGTTCAGCCGAGACCTCTGACATTGTCTTGAGAGAGCCGGCTTCGATTCCCTTAGCGCAGTGCAGCACCGGCAGTCCTTCAAGTAGACTGGGCTGAAACGCGCCGATCACGCCGCGGAGGAATTGAGCTGGCACGACGAGCAGCGCCGCTTCAGCACCCGCCATCGCCACATCAATGTCCTTCGTCGCGACAATTGTTGGGTCGAGCGCTATACCGGGGAGGAAGAGCGGGTTTTCGTGCCGGTCGTTAATCGCGGCGACGACATCATCGTCACGCGCCCACAGCACAACGTTGGAGCCGGCGCGCCGGGCGACGACGGCGAGCGCAGTTCCCCAGGCACCGCCCCCGACGATCGCCAACCGCTTCACTCGCCCGACCTCATTTACACCCCTTTATGATCTCCGCTCGCCGCTGTCGCGGCGCGTCGGCGTCGAGCGGCCAGCGTGGATGGGGGGCCGCATCGAGATCGTCGACAAGACCGAGAAGGAGCCGCTCAATCCCCACCCAGGCGATCATTGCCGCGTTGTCAGTGCACAATGACGGTGGTGGCACGACAAAGCGCAAGCCTGCACCCTCTGCGACCGCGGCAAGGCGTCTCCTCAGTTGTTCATTGGCCGCGACGCCCCCCGCTGCAACTAGGGCGGTCCCGTCTGGATGGTGACAGCGAAACCAGTCGACGGCATTCGTCGTTCTATCGATCAACGCATCGCAGATGGCGAGTTGCACCGCTGCGGCTAGATCGGCGGTATCCCCAGAATCGAGACCGCCGTCCGCAATCAACTGGCGCACCGCCGTCTTCAATCCGGAGAACGAGAAGTCACAACCGGGCCTGCCCTTGAGTGGCCGGGGCAAAACAAATCGGCAGGCGTCACCCTTGTTAGATGCCTGTTCGATCGCGGGACCGCCGGGATAGCCGAGCCCGATCAGCTTTGCGGTCTTGTCGAACGCTTCTCCGGCCGCGTCGTCGAGCGTCGTGCCTAAGCGCTTATAGAGGCCGATGCCGGCGCAGACCAGGAGCTGGCAATGCCCGCCGGAGACGAGTAGTAGAAGATAGGGGAAGTCCACAGCATCATCGGTGAGACGAGCGGTCAGCGCGTGACCTTCGAGGTGGTTGACCGCGATGAACGGCTTGCCGGCGCCCCAAGCGATCCCCTTCGCCATCATCGCGCCGACAATCAGACCGCCGATAAGACCGGGGCCGGTGGCAGCGGCTACTCCGTCGATCTCGGCCAGCGTGATATTGGCTTCGGCGAGCGCGCGGTCGATCACAGTATCGAGATGATCGAGATGCGCCCGCGCGGCAATCTCAGGTACGACACCACCAAAAGGCGCATGTTCGACGAACTGCGCCCGAAGCTGATTGGACATTATCCTCGGACCCTGAGGGGTCGCGGCAACAATTGCCGCGGCGGTCTCGTCGCAGCTGGTTTCAATGCCGAGGACGATCATCTGGCGGAGCCGGCAAAACTCGTGAACACAACCTCCGGCCGGTACGCTGCGGCGTTCGCGATCAGTCGGGTGGTGCTACCTCGTAGGTCTTGAGCATCTTCTCGGACGCAGCGTCGATCTCCAGCAGCTTGACGGAATACCCCCACAGCAATGCCGCATGACGCAACACGGCGCGGCTACTTTTCTCCTCAAGCAAGACGCCGTCATGCACGTAGTGCGCAAGGACTAGGCAGCGGTCTCCTCTAAGATCGACGTCGACGACCTGAATGTCGGGCTCACGACGAGACAAGTCATATTGCCGCGATAAGGCGCTGCGGATCTTACGATAGCCGACATCGTCATGAATGGCCTCGACCCGGAGAGCCGGCTTGGTGCTATCGTCCGAGACCTGGAACAGGCGGAAGCGGCGGATGAGCGCCGGGCTCAAATACTGCAGCACAAAGCTCTCGTCGCGGTAGTTCGCCCAGGCGTGACGCAACACTCCATAGCCGTCTCCCGCCCCGGCGATGTCAGGGAACCACTCCCGATCCTCATCGGTGGGGTCCTCGCAGATGCGATGGATATCGCTCATCATCGCAAAGCCGAGCGCGTAAGGGTTGAACCCACTAAAGCGGGGGTCGTCGAAATCCGGCTGAAAGACCACACTCGAATGCGAATGCAGAAACTCCAACATCGAGCCTTCCGTAATCATACCCTTATCTTGCAGCCGTCGCATGATTTCGTAATGGACAAAGGTCGCACATCCTTCGTTCATTAGTTGCAGCTGTTTCTGCGGGTAAAAATATTGGGCAATCAACCGGACGATACGAACCAACTCGCGTTGCCAATCCTCAAGACGTGGAGCCTTTTTCTCGATCAGATACAGCAGGTTCTCCTCAGGTAAGCCGAGTTCCCGCTTCATCTCCTGCAGCCGCGCCTCAGCCGTGTCGGGATCTTCCCTGTCCTTTTCGGGGCCCGGCACCGTCCGCCACAAGTCGTTGTAGCTTGCCTCAGAGTGGGCTCGCCGTTCCTCGGCTCGGCGCTCTTCCTCCGCCAGGTTCGGCTTGCTGCGATGGGCGTATCGGTTGACCCCGTGATCTTTTAAAGCGTGCGCTGCGTCCAAAATCCGTTCGACCGCCTCGACGCCGTGTCGCTCTTCGCATTTGGCGACGTAGTCGCGCGCAAAACTCAAATAATCTAGAATCCCGTTCGCATCGGTCCACTGCCGAAACAGATAGTTGTTCTTAAAAAAATGATTGTGGCCGAATGCAGCATGGGCAATGACGAGCGTCTGCATCGTCATCGAATTTTCTTCCATGATGTAACAAATGCAGGGGTTGGAGTTGATGACGATTTCGTAAGCAAGTCCCTGTAACCCTCGGCGGTAGAGCGTCTCATGAAATGCAAAGCGCTTACCAAAACTCCAATGGCGGTACATCAGTGGCAAGCCGACCGAAGCGTAGGCGTCAAGCATCTGCTCAGAGGTGATCACCTCGATCTGGACGGGATAGACATCCAGGCCGAGTTCGTCCAAGGCGATCCGTTCGACTGCGTCGTAAACTTGGCGCAGCGCCGTGAAATCCCAGTTTGGACCGACGAAGAGCGGGGCCGAGGCCTCGAGGCGTACCGCCTCGGCCAAACGTGTGTCAGGCACGGACTCCCCCCTTTGCAAACAGTTCGTGGAACACTGAGAAGATTTGAGACGGGTCACCCACCCGGCGCATCGCGAAGTGCGGGTGCGCAGGCGCGACCTCGCTGTAGGCTCGCCATAGATCGCTGTCACGCGACAATCCCGTCAGACTACCTCCCATGCCATCGCCGACCTCAACATACGCAAAATATTGACATAGTGGGAGGACCTCGCCCCCAAGCAGGGCCACGCAACGACCGCTGTCGGCTCCATAATTGTCGCCGTCGGAGGCTTGAGCCGCGTAAATGTTCCAGCGATCGGTGAAGTACCGAGCCCGCGCGACCTCAAGCATCTTCTCGAGTGCGGTCGAGACAACCGTGCCGCCAGTCTCGCGACTGTAGAAGAAAGTCTCCTCGTCGACCTCCTCCGCGGTACTCGTGTGGCGGATGAAGACGATATCGACGTGCCGGTAGCGCCGGATTAGGAAGATATGCAGCAGCATGAAGAATCGCTTGGCGAGGTCCTTCATCGCTTCAGTCATTGACCCCGATACGTCCATCAGACAGAACATCACCGCTTCGGTGTTCGGACGAGGTACACGCTCGAAACGGTTGTAGCGGACATCGAGCGGGTCGATATAGGGAATTATCTTGCTACGGTGCTGGAGTCGTTCGAGTTCGCGGACGAGCCTGTCCGCCTCGTCCTCAGCCCCACGGGTGCGGGCGTTCTCGATCGCTTCGCGGATCGCTTCGAGCTCCCATTGCTTGGGCCGCCTCAGTGAGATACGCCGGGCCATACTATTGCGCATTGTGCGCCGCACGCTTAGATTGGCAGGGCTACCGGTGACGGTGTAGCCGGCGCGGTGCAGATCGACCGCGAACGTCTCTTTGAGGCTCTTCTTTACGAGATCAGGGAGCTCCAAATCCTCAAAGAACATGTCGAGGAACTCTTCCTTCGACAGTGTGAACTCGAACGCGTCTTCGCCGGACCCGTCGGGGCTGCCCTGCGAACCGCTCCGCCCTTCGCCGCTGTTCGGTCGCGGAATTTCGTCACCCCTGAGATACTCCTTGTTGCCGGGAACGACATGCTCACTGCGGCCGGTGCGCCGACTGTGGTGAAAGATCGGCTCGGTGATCCCGCGGGTCGGAATCGCGACCTTCTCGCCCTGACCGACATCGGCAACCTTGCGCTTGCGCAGCGCTTCTTGGACCGCCGATTTGACCTCCGCGCGGGCGCGAACGAGAAAGCGCTGCCGATTGCTCAGACTCTTGCCCTTGGGGTTGGGTCGCCGGTCGACGATATTCATCGGTTGTCCTCCAGACCGGACGGGCGGCTCGCTCGCCTATCCGGCCTTGTTCACCCGCATATACCACTCGACGAGGCGGCGCACTTGCCGCTCGGTATACCCCCGCGATACCATGCGCTCGAGAAAATCGGCGTGCTTTCTTTCGGTTTCCGAATCCTTCTTTGAACCGAAGCTGATGACCGGCAACAGATCCTCTACCTGTGAGAACATGCGGCGCTCGATCACCTCGCGCAATTTCTCGTAGGAGGTCCAGGACGGGTTGTTTCCTGCGTTGTTGGCACGCGCCCGCAGCGCGAATTTGACAACCTCGTTGCGAAAATCTTTCGGGTTCGCGATGCCGGCGGGCTTTTCGATCTTGGAGAGCTCCTGGTTCAATAACTCGCGGTTCATCAGCTGCCCGGTGTCGGGATCCTTGTAGTCGGAATCCTCGATCCACGCATCAGCGTAGGCCACGTAGCGGTCGAACAGGTTCTGGCCATAATCGGAATATGATTCGAGGTAGGCTTTCTGGATCTCGTGCCCGATGAATTCGGCGTAGCGCGGCGCGAGCTCGGCCTTAATAAAGTTGAGGTACTTTTTCTCGGCCTCGTCAGGGAACTGCTCGCGCCAGATGGCCTGCTCGAGCACATACATGAGATGGACAGGATCGGCCGCGACCTCCTGCGTGTCAAAGTTAAAGGTGCTCGACAAAACCTTGAAGGCGAAGCGCGTCGAGATGCCGTCCATCCCCTCGTCAACACCCGCCGCGTCCCGGTATTCCTGGACCGATTTTGCGCGCGGATCGGTGTCCTTCAGGCTTTCGCCGTCATACACGCGCATCTTGGAGAACAAATTCGAATTCTCGTGCGGCTTCAGCCGCGAAAGCGTGCTAAAACGCGAAAGAATGTCGAGGGTTGACGGTGCGCATGGCGCGTTTGCCAACTCGCTGTTGGCGAGCAGCTTTTCGTAAATCTTCCGCTCTTCGGTCGAACGCAGGCAATAGGGTACTTTGATCACCGAAATGCGGTCGATAAACGCCTCGTTGTTCCGATTGTTCTTGAAGGACTGCCATTCGGCCTCGTTCGAATGGGCAAGAACGATGCCCTGGTAGGGGATGCCGCCTATGTTCTCGGAACCGACATAGTTGCCTTCCTGCGTCGCCGTCAGTAGCGGGTGCAGCATCTTGATCGGCGCCTTGAACATCTCGACGAATTCCATGAGCCCCTGCGTCGTGCGGTTCAGACCGCCGGAATAAGAATAGGCGTCGGGATCGTTCTGGCTGAAAAACTCGAGTTTGCGGATGTCGACCTTGCCGACGAGGCTCGACACGTCCTGATTGTTCTCGTCTCCCGGTTCCGTCTTGGCGATGCAGATCTGCTTCAGCCGTGAAGGCTGCAGGCGTACGACCGTGAACTTGGTGATGTCACCGCCGAACTCCTCCAGCCGCTTGACCGCCCAAGGCGAGATCGTGCCGGTGAGACGACGTATCGGGATCCCATAATGCTTCTCCAGCTCAGGGCCGAGCGTCACCGGGTCGAACAGACCCAGAGGGCTCTCGAAGACGGGGCTGATCTCGTTACCGGCCTTCAGAATGTAGACCGGTTCCTTCTCCATCAGCTGTTTCAAACGCTCGGCGAGTGAGGATTTGCCCCCGCCGACCGGGCCCAGCAAATAGATGATCTGCTTGCGCTCTTCGAGCCCCTGTGCGGCATGCCGGAAGAAGCCAACGATTCGCTCGATCGTCTCCTCCATGCCGTAGAAGTCCGAGAACTCGGGATAAACCTTGATCGTGCGGTTCATGAAGATACGGCCAAGCCGCGGCTCCTGGCTCGTATCGACCATCACCGGCTCGCCGATCGCGCGCAGCATCCGCTCGGCCGCCCCGGCATAGTAGGACGGATCGTCGGAGCACTTGCCGAGGTATTCCTCGAGCGAGAGTTCGACCTCTCGTCGGTTCTCGTACAACCTCGAATAGAGCCCGAAGATCCCGTCGTCGAATTTCATTTCTCACCTCAACTTGCCCGCCCCGGTGCATCTATCCTTTTACGTAGGAGAGAACGGCGGGCGACAAGACACGTTTCGCCTGAATTTCCAAATTTGTTGTAACCGCGTTTACCCTTAGGGTAAACGGGAGCAGGCACGATGCCCGCCTCCGATATTTCCCGTGCTCGCAAGCTGCCTGCCTAAGGCACACTGCTTGTGGTGCTCGGTTAATCCCAATCGTACACCGCCGGCTCTGTGCCGCAGTGTGAATAGCGTCACTTTGTGGCGAGAGTGCGGATATTTGCGGCTCGGCAGCGTACGGCAATTGCCACGAAGCGGCCTTTGCTGATCCATCTTCCCTCGCGATAACCAACAACATATTGTGGCAAACAAATCATTGCCGCGCATCATATATTAAATCCGGGAAAATCCCAATGAAAATATGAGTTAACCTACTCGATTGCGACGAGGTACAGTTTCGCGCCTGCCCTCAGTCGCGCCCAAAGGACCAACTCCGCGGCGTTCTGCCGCAATCGGGCGGCATTGTTCGGCACAGGGTCGCTGCCCCTCCAATTAGCGGCGCGGAGCAGTTGGCCCGTCATACATCTGCCCAACGGACGCATGAAGGCCGTTGCCCTCGCGATGCAGACCAACGGTCGAATCTGGTAGCTGGCCTCTGTCGCTAACCTCCGCACGGGCGATCCGCGTCAGCAAAAAACGTGGGTGCAAATCGTCCCGCGTGTAGACCCGTTGGCAATGTGCGGGTGACATATCGGACAATCGAAAATCCGGAAGCCTGCTCGACTAGTTGATGCTCAAACCACGGCACCGGCTACCTGCCGGCTGTGCAACGGGACGCTGGCCCCGTCCTATTGCTATATAAGGAGTCGCAATTTGTCAAGCAAAAGTATCACAATAGCAATAATTCGAAATTGCCACTTAGCGGCTCGACAGGCTCGCTATTTGAGCCAAATGCTCGCCGCTGGCCATCGCAATTCGCAGGTGCACCATACAATCCATAATCGGTTTGCAATTTCGTTATCCCTTCTAAGTCTGCAGGAAGTATCATGAGGCGTCCCGCTCGAGTTGTAAATGGATCAATTCGCTACCCGCGCAGATGACTAGTACGATAAGATCGCCTTACGCATCCTCGATGCAACTGGTTCGCCGCAATGGTGATTATTATATAATGATACAATGGTAATTTCAAGCTTGTCGTGGGGTGTCACGATGCGACAGTCCGTCGGCTTCGTCGACATAGCCGAAGCTTGCCTCCAGCGCTCCGGTTTAGCCGCGACAAGGTAGCGGAGCTTCTCGGAGTGAGAGTATGCTCGTCCCCCTCGGGCGACGGAGGAGGCCTCAATGAATAAAGTCTACCCCGATGCTAATGCTGCGCTCGCCGGCCTTCTCCGGGACGGCATGACGATAATGTCGGGGGGGTTCGGGCTTTGCGGTATACCAGAGCTACTAATCGCAGCGATTAGAGACTCCAGAGTGACCGGGCTGACCATGATCTCAAACAATGCCGGGATAGACGGTGCAGGGCTCGGATTGCTGCTCGAAAGCCGGCAAATTCGGAAAATGATCTCATCCTATGTCGGAGAGAACCAGCTTTTCGCGGACCTTTATCTTAAGGGAGAACTCGAGATTGAGTTCAATCCGCAAGGGACCCTCGCGGAACGAATCCGAGCCGGCGGCGCCGGAATACCGGCGTTTTTCACCAAAGCCGGTATCGGGACATTGGTCGCAGAAGGTAAGGAAATCCGCGAGTTCGACAGTGAAAGCTACCTTATGGAACGCAGTCTCGTCGCCGATCTCGCTATTATCCATGCCTGGAAGGCCGATCGCGAAGGTAATCTTCTCTACCGCAAGACGGCGCGCAATTTCAACCCGGTGATGGCAACCGCCGGGCGGGTAGCCGTCGCGGAGGTGGAACATTTAGTCGAATCCGGCGCTATCGACCCCGATCACATTCACACACCGGGCATCTTCGTCGACCGGATAATCCATGCGACATCCTTTGAAAAGCGCATCGAACAACGCACGGTGCGCAAGCGTGGCAATTGAGTTAGAGGAGGAGCGCATTGTCGTGGTCGCGAGATGAGATGGCGCGCCGTGCTGCGGCAGAACTGAAGGATGGTTTCTATGTCAATCTCGGCATTGGTATCCCCACTTTGGTGTCGAATTTTATCTCCCCCGGCATCACTGTTCAGCTGCAAAGTGAGAACGGCATGCTGGGCATGGGTCCGTTCCCGTTCGAGGGCGAAGAAGACCCGGACCTAATCAATGCTGGCAAACAGACGATTACTCAGCTGCCGACGACTAGCTATTTCGACAGTGCGCAATCTTTCGGGATGATCCGCGGAGGGCATATCGATGTTTCGATCCTCGGAGCAATGCAGGTGGCCGAGAATGGTGATCTTGCAAATTGGATGATCCCCGGTCGGGTGGTAAAGGGCATGGGCGGGGCTATGGACCTCGTCGCCGGCGTCAAGCGTGTGATCGTTGTGATGGAGCATACCGCCCGCAATGAGCCAAAATTGCTTCGGAGCTGCACTTTGCCTCTGACAGGCAAAGGCGTGGTCGACATGGTGATCACCGACCTCGGCATCTTCACGATTGATCGGGCCGGGATGACTCTGACTGAGAAGGCTCCGGGTGTGTC
>Ga0310913_10000916_pt1 | contig 14493 bp, 17 predicted proteins | sample GREbulkMGOX082_FD_203447 | JGI IMG/M metagenome (GOLD analysis project Ga0310913, IMG submission 203447) | Lab enrichment of tropical soil microbial communities from Luquillo Experimental Forest, Puerto Rico - GRE.bulkMG.OX082 | ecosystem: Environmental > Terrestrial > Soil > Tropical forest >...
CGCAAGTCGAGGTCCAAGCTCGTGAACATCGTTCACATCACCCACCGAGACGAGGTGGAACCGCCGATCACGGACTGGCTGAAGGAAGCCTACGAGCTTCCTGACAGGCGCGGCGCACGCAAACCAGAACGGTCCAATCGGAGGAAATCCAGGCCGAAGCGTAGCGGCGGCTTCAGCGCGCGATGACGCACGGGCTGGCCACCAGATTGCGCGTCTCGACCGGTCGATGGCGGCCGTCATCGACCCGCTGGTGAGATCGATGCGGCGGCCGAGCTCGCTGACCGGCTGTGGTCCTTTGTGCAGCAGCGCCTCGAGAATCGCGAAGTCCGAGAACATCAAGTAGTTAGATATCAAGATAAATTCCGCGAGAACGGCCGGAGGTGCGTTTCAGGCGGGCCGGGGCGCATCTCAGGCGGGCCGGACGTTGGATTGGGCCAAGCCTCCCGACCCGATCGGGTAGCGACGCCAGGCAAGCGTGCAGACTAGGATGCTTGGGTGGCGTCTGAGGAAACGGGACGCGTCGAGGCGTTCAGCGATGGAGTCTTTGCCATCGCGATGACGCTGCTCGTGCTCGACATCAAGGTGCCGCACGAGCTCGGTGGCGGCCAAAGTCTGGCGCGGGCGCTCGCCTCGCAGTGGCCGACCTATCTCGCGTTTCTCACGAGCTACGCCACGATCCTCATCATGTGGGTCAACCACCACCGGCTCTTCACGCACATCGCACGCTGGGACGAACGCCTGCTCTTCGCCAACGGCGCTTTGCTCCTTGGCGTGGTGCTGGTGCCGTTCCCGACCGCGCTCGTCGCCGATTACCTTGGCCAGGCGGGGCAAACCACCGCTGCGATGGTCTACAACGGCACGTTCATCGTCATCGCCATCTTTTTCAACCTGCTGTGGGCCACGGCATCGAAGGAGGGGCGCCTCCTGCGGGCGGATCACGACGTCGAGGCCGTCCGCGGCATCACGGACAGTTACAGGTTCGGGCCGCTGTTCTACGTCGTCACGTTCATCGTCGGCCTCGTCAGCGCCACCACAAGCCTGGTCATGAGCCTCGCGCTCGCGGTGTATTTCGCGCTCCCGTCGAGAGTGTCCTCGGCGATTGGCAAACCGCGCCGAACCTTGTGACGCGTCGATTGGCCCGGACCACGTTCGAAGACGCTGATTGTCCTGTGGCGGCGCGCTCCGGTCGATCCCCTCTCTTGATTAGCTAACAGCGATTAGCTAATATCACTCCATGGCCAAGGTTCACTCGATTCACGCGGCGAAGACGAATCTCTCGCGGCTGGTGGAGCGTGCGTGCGCCGGAGAGGTCGTGGTGATCGCGCGCGGAAAAAAACCGGTCGTTCGACTGGTCAAACATGACGCGGAGCCGGTGGCGCGCCGATTTGGGGCGATGCGCGGTCGGGCGCGCGTGACCGACGCCTTCTTCGAACCGCTGCCGCCGGACGAGCTGGATAGGTGGGAGCGATAGCGTGCGGCTTTTGCTGGATACGCACGCGTTCCTGTGGTGGCTCGACGGGGACCGTCGCCTGTCGCGTCCGGCTCGGGCGGCGATTGCCGACGATCGGAATGTCGTGCTGGTGAGCGCCGCGTCGGCGTGGGAAATCGCGACGAAGTCAAGGCTTGGCAGGTTGCCCGGCGCGGCGGATGTCGCCGGCGATATCCCCGGGTGCGTGTCGCGGCAACGTTTCGAGTCGCTCGACATTTCCCTGCTGCACGCGCAGCGAGCCGGGCGGCTGCCCGGCGATCATCGAGATCCTTTCGATCGCATGCTCATCGCGCAGGCGCAGATCGAAGACCTGACTCTCGTCACAAACGAACGATTGTTCGATCAGTACGGCGTCACACGGCTCTGGTAGGGAAACCCCATGCAATCGGCGTTACCGTGAGCCACTGAGCGTGTAGTCGAATTCGTACGAGTGCTTGCCGTCCGCGATGACGATCATCATCGTGCCGGCCAGCCCGACGAGCTCGTCGGTGCCCGAATCGGGCACGACCGTCACTGTCAGCCTCGTGGCGCCCCGCGTCATCGTCCCGCTGTGCTGCAGCGCAAACGTTCCCCGGCGGCCGCGCAGCGCTCCGCTGACACGCTCGACCGCGACGTACGCGCCGGAGTCCTTGACGCTTCCGCCGACCGTGAGCATCTCGCCCACGCCCGTCGCTTCGAGCTCGCCGTGGTATTGCTTCTCGATCGACATGCGCTCGACATACGCAGCCGGTGTCTTGTCGCGCGATGGCAGTGGATTGAGCTTGACGTCGAACTGACCGCTCGCATGCGTTCCAGCCGTGATGACGGGTTTTCCTCCGGACTTTTTCTGTTCGATGTAGGCTGTTCGCAGCGCCGTCGTCAGGCGCGCATCCACGAGCCCTGGCGCGTCGCCCTGGTAGTCGAGACCATGATCGCTGCGGAACCTGTCCACCGATGCGATCGTTTCCTCGTCGAACTGGGCGTAGTCGCGAGTGTACGCGGCGTTGGCCGCGCGCGCCTGCGCAATCGCCTTGTCGTATTCGGCAGGATTCGTTTTGCGCAGCTCCTGAAGCTTGGGCGTGTTCGTGGGCGGGGGTGGATCGGGAAAGGCGGCGAGCGACGGACGCCAGTAGCCGACGGCGTGCAGCATGCGCTTCAGCTCGATGATGTCGGCGCCTTCGATACGAGAAAAGCTACGATAGCCGAGGTGGCGGCCGGTCGTCTCGTAGATGCGTTTCATCTCGGCGACGGGATCGGGATGTTCGCCGACTTCGATCGCGAGTGCGATGTAGTCGCCGCCGCGTCCGGGATCGTTCGGGTCCGCGATCTTGATGGCCGCCGACTGCAGGTTGCCCCACCTCCGATCGCCGCCCCTCGCGTAGCCGGCTTCCATCGCAAGAATCATCCGCTCGGCGAGCGGGATCCCGGTGCCTTCGGTCGATTCGAACGTCGTCGCGACAGCGTCGACGACTTCCGGCCCGACCATGATGTTGGCCTGCACGGTGTAGTTCTTTCCCTGCCGGCTGCCGGCCCAGTTGCCGTTGTTCTTGCCGGTGTGGGCCGCCGATCGCCCCTGCAGGTCGATCACGCCGACCTGGCGCGATTCGCGCTGATCATCATCGGCGAGGAGCTGCGCGAGCACTTCCTTCGGCTCGACTCCCTTCGCGAGCAGGTCGAGGCCGTGCGGACCATACTCGACCACCGTGGAAGCTTGCGTGCAGACGGCGCCCACCCCGGCGCGCACGTGGGGCACGGCGCGGCCGACAAACGGGACGCGGGTCGTCACGCTCGCGCCCGACTGGCCGGTCGTCGGATCGATCGCGCAGAGGGAAAAGGTCGAATACTGCGGCTGCCCCTCGTCGTTGATCGTGACGCCGTCCGCGGCGTGTTGTCGCGCCGGTGGAGACTGCTGTGCGCGAACGGGCATGACCGCAAAGAGCGATGCGAGAAGGATACAGGTGCCATTGGATTTCATGGTCGCGATCGTGCAATGTTGGACCGACTGGCGTCAACAGCCGCGGGGCCGGGGCGAGGCCCGCGAGCACGAGGAGAGAATGAAGACCTCGTCCCTCATCTTCGTTCGACGGGCTTCATCCCGGGCCCGGCAGGACAGAAAAACTGACCGGTGGTCAGGCCGAGTCGCCGGTACATCTCGACGCAGTAACTGATGTCACCAAGCCGCTCAGCGGTCTGGTAGTTGGACCCGAAGGCGAACGTCACGCCCGCCGATTTCGCCATCTGCAGGAGTCGTTCGCTCGGCACGCGAAAGCGGGAGTCGATTTCGAACGCGACGTTGAACTTGACGAGAGCGTCGATGATCGTCCGCGCCCGCCGCGCCGTCCAGAGGCGGTCGTAGTCCGCGCGCAGTGCCTCCGGAAGGAAGGTCGGCACCGCCAGGATGTCGATCGGGTGCGTCGTGATGAGGCGCAGGTGGTAATCAACGTACCGGTCCATGAACTCCTGCGGATCGCCTGGCCGGAACTCCGGCCGCCAGATCTGGATGGGCGTGCCGGATTTGTCAGGTACCGCGAGCGGATCGGCTTGCACGTAGTCGAGCCTTGCGATGGCGGATTTGGAGAAGGCCGACATCCAGTCGGTCCCTTCGCCCTCGATTCCTTTGAAGACCGGCTTTCCCTGGAGCGATCGGATCCAGGCATCCAGCTCCTCATCGTCGCTGACAGCGTAGCCATGACCCTTCACACCTGCGTGCTGCAGGAGTCCAAGCTTGAGGCCGCGTTGCCTGGAGAGCTTGATGGCGCCATCCACTGAGATCCCGTCGCCGACATGAGCGTGGTAATCGACGCGAGGCACGCCATCGCGGATTGGGAAGTCGCATGCGGCGGCGCGAGCCGTGGATCGGGCAGGGGTGACCAAGGAGAAGAGTCCCGCCGCGCCCGTCGCAAGCATCTCACGGCGGCTGAGAGTGGCAGGGCCGGCAGCGTGACGCTGTTGGGGTGGCTGGGACCTGCGCATATGGTTCTTCTGGGCGCCGGACCGCAGCCGTGCCCGATCAGCGACAAGTCGATCATATCCTGGGCCCGGCGGTGATCCGGCGACCCCAGCTATCTGGTGTGCTTCGTGCGCGCCTCCAGAAACGCGATGTCCTCAGCATCGCCCGGCGCCGAGCGCTCCGCTTTGACAAGCCTCTTGAGACGCAGGAGGTCCTCTTCGGAGGCGACGTGGAAGACGTGCGCGCGGACTTTGGTCCTGGTCGCACGCTCGGCTAGCGTCGCCGCCGGGATGGGGAAGTCGAACAGGAGGTCGACTCGCAAGCCTGTCTTCGCATTGAAGAAGTACGCGCTGGCCGGCGCATCGAGGCGAAGCCGAACGGCCGCGACCCGACGACTGGCGATCGTCGCGATCACCTGTCCCACGTCGTTCACACGGGACGCGAGCTCGAGGCCGCGATCGTAGAAGATGGCAATCGTGCGCGCGAGACGGTCGCCCGGATGCGCGATCACGAAATCGAAGTCGCGCGTCACTCTACGCGATCCCAGCACGACGAGCGCCATGCCTCCCACGAGCACTGGGTCGAGGCCGAGGTCGCGGAGCCCTCCGACAATGTCGCCGACGGCCTGCAGGTGATCCACGGGGTCGGGCATCTCACGAACTCGGTCGATAAATTCCTGGAAGGGGGCCGGCGAAGACGCTCATGCGCCTCACCGCGCTCGGCTGCCCCCGAAGCTCGTCGACTGTAGCGGCATATCGGAAGTTGTCGGCAACGCGGCGGGCTGCGTGAAGCGAACGGAGGCGAGCCTTGCCTCCCAGGGACGCGATACGTTTCTTGTCCGCTCCAGATAACCGTCGTGCCCGGGCTCGTCCTCCTCGGCGCCCCAACGCTCTGGCCATCTCCGATGTCTTCATTGGCAATATTTTACTTAGCGCTAAGCACAAATCGCAAATGAACCCGCCATCTTCTGAGGCACACGGTACGGGCCGAGGCGAATTCCGGCGGATAAGGCCATGCGGGAGCGCCAGCTGATGTGGACACGCAGATTCTACTGGGTGGCGGAATCGCGTCAACCGCGTGACGTTTCTTGCGAGTCAGCCGCTATTTCCTGCCATTCCCCGTAAACGCCGCGGCCGCGCCAAGCCCAATCAACGCGCCGCCGGTCACGTAGCGCTGTCCATCCGTGAAACGGGGGTGTTGCTTGATCCAATCACCCGCCGTGCCGGCCGCAATCGCCCACCCGGAGTCGGTCGTCGCCGAGAGCGCGACGAACAACAGTCCGAGCGTCAGCATCTGCACGGGAACGTCTCCGCTCGACGGGTTGACGAATTGCGGCAGAAACGCGAAGAAGAAGAGCGCCGTGTGCGGGTTCAGCACGTTGACGATGACGCCCTGCGTGAACACGCGCCGGAGATCCGCGCGCTCGATGGGAACGCCGGTCGGCGGCGGTTGCGGCCGGAGCAACGTCTGAAGGCCGAGACCAACCAAGTACGCGGCGCCGGCGTATCTGACAATGCTGAACGCGACGGCCGAGGACACCAGCAGCGCCGAAAGACCAAGAGTGGCCGCGATGACGTGCACGAGCGTGCCGGTGCAGATTCCCGTCACCGACACGAGACCGGCCGCGCGACCCTGCTCGATGCTTCGCGTGACGATGTACAGCACCGCGGGACCGGGCGTCATGAGAAGCGCGATTGCCGCGCCGACGAACAGGCCAAGGCGTGAGACGTCAGGCACCGAAGAAGCATACGACACGCTGCATCACGACCGCGGTGCCGCGCTGCGGCTACCTATATTGCCCCCCGACGTGACGGCTTGACAGGCAGATCGTGTCGTGCCATATTGGTAACCGATTGGTTACCAGTAATCAGAAGCTCGATCGCACGTTCGGCGCGCTCGCCGATGGCACTCGGCGCGCCATCCTCGGCCGGCTCGCCCTTGGCGAGGCGACGGTCGGCGAGTTGGCGCGACCCTTCCGCGTGTCTCGCCCAGCCATCTCCAAGCACCTCCGTGTGCTCGAGCGGGCCGGCCTGGTCCGCCGCGCGCGAGACGGACGCATCAGCCGGTGCGCGCTCGACGCGGTGGCACTCCGCGACGCGGCGGAATGGGTCGACCGCTACCGTGCGTTCTGGACGGGACGACTGGACGCGCTCGCTCGCTACATCGAACGGACACGATCATGATGCCCGCGCCTCACTCGCTCCGCGTATCACGAATCATCAGGGCGGACGCCGACACGCTCTTTCGGGCCTGGACGGATCCAAAGGCCCTCATGCACTGGTGGCGCCTCGAAGGCGACGGCTGGGCGTTCTCCGAAGCGTCGATTGATCTTCGAGTCGGCGGGCGCTATCGGCTGGGCATGACCGGCCCCGACGGTAAGATGCATGTGGCGGTTGGCGCCTATCAGGAGGTCCGGCGGCCCATCCGCCTCGTCTTCACCTGGGACTGGGAAGACCCGGCGAGTCGCGTGGGCGACACGCTCGTCACCGTGGAATTCAAGAATGCCGATCGTAACCAGACCGAGGTGATCGTGACTCACGAACGGTTCGCCGATGCGGTGAGAATGGGCCGTCACGAGGAGGGGTGGACGGCGCTCCTCCGGTTGCTCGACCGATTCGCCATCAGCGCCGCCAAGGGGTCGGAGCTGAACGCGGACAGATGAACGCTCTGGAGACACGCATGACGACCAAAGAGACGATTCAAGGGTATTTCAGCAATCTCGAACAGAAGAAGAGCTGGGAGTCGTTCCTGTCCGACGACATGACCTTCACCAGCTTCACGAGCCCGATCAGGCGGATCAGCGGGCGCCAGGCGTACCTCGAGTCGACCAAGCGTTTCTATTCGATGATCACGGCCATGAAGGTCAAGGAACTGATGGTCGACGGAGACCGCGCATGCGCCTTGACTCGATACGAGCTCCAACCGCCGGGCGGCGCCCCGGCCTTCGGCAGCGACGTGGCTGAAGTGTTCGGAGTTCGGGAGGGCAAGATTCGGTCGTTCGATATTTACTTCGACAGCGCGCCGTTTCCTAAATAGGGCGAGGTCAGAACGAATGGCACCCGTTTCAGGCACTGCCGCGCTGGTGAGCCGCGTAAAGACCGCGCTGGGGCGCACGCGGCCTCTCGAGGAAAAGAGAATGTTCGGCGGCATCACGTTCATGGTGCGCGGCAGAATGTGCGTGAGCGTGGGGAAAGGTCGAATCATGTGTCGCATCGATCCGGCCATCCATGACGACGCGCTGAAACACAAAGGCTGCCGAACTGTCGTCATGAAGGGCCGGGAGTATCGAGGGTTTGTGCACGTCGACGCCGAAACCGTGAGGTCGAAGCGCGATCTGGATTACTGGATTGGCCTGGCGCTCGACTACAACAGGAAGGCTAGTCGAGCAACTTGACGGCCTCGGGGCCGTACCGCGTCAGCAGATCGCGCAGCGTCTTTCCAGCCTCGTCCTGAAACGCCTCGTCGAGCGCGACGAGCCCGCTCGCCCGGCCGGCTCCTGACAGCGTCCTCTCAGGAGTCTTCCCGGTTCCATGTTTCGCGGTATGGTTTAGGGGCTTGCCGCGCTACCGGTTTGCCGATTTCATGCTCTCGCCGCGCCAGCGCGTCCTCACTCGAGGCGGCCGAGAGCTCCGACTGATCCCTCGCTACTTCGATCTGCTGGTCTTCCTCGTCGAGCATCGCGCGGAGGCAGTCCATCGCCGCGACATCTTCGATCGCGTCTGGACCGATGTGATCGTCTCCGACAGCGCACTCAGTCAGGCGATCCGCACGTTACGGCGGACGCTTGGCGACGATTCGCGCGATCCCACCTACATCCGGACGGTCTCGCGACACGGCTATCGGTTCGTGAGCAAGGTCATCGAAGAGGCCGATGAGAACGCGGGTGAACAAAGCAACGAGCAGGCGATCGACGATCACACCGGCGACGAGAATGCGAGATCGTCGGCCGCCCGGGTGGTCGGGGGGACCGAGGATTGCTTCGAGCCGCTGCTTCAGCGTCTCGTCGCGCCCGCGTCGAATTCAGCTGCAGAGGAAGACCGGCGCGACGCGGCGGAACGGCTTCACGCGTTGGGCACGGCCCAGGCACTCAAACGCCTCGGCGTTCGCCGCGGACATGCCCGGGCTCGGGCCCTGCTTCGCGATACACGCTGGGACGTCGCAGGCGCTGGGCCGGTCCCGCTGCTTCACCAGCCGGGCGCCGCTGCCGCCGCCGCATCGCTCATCCTGCTGCGGCTCGGCCGCCTGGCCCGGCCCGCCGCGGCGCGGGCTCTCTCGGCTTCGATCGGCGGCGGTCTCGCTGGACTCTGCGGCGGGATCTTCGGCGGGTTCGTGCTCATCATCGCACCAGGCAGCCAAGCCCCTCCCGCGGTCGCAGCCGTACTGGGCATCATCGGAGGGTTCTGCGGCGCAGTTGGCGGCGCCGGCGTCGGCGCCAGCCTCTCGATGGCCGAGGCGGTCACTCGGTCACATCGCGCCCTCTGGCTCCTCCTCGGAGGGACGATCGGTGGGGGCGCCGTCGGCTATGCCACAGAGTGGCTCGCCCGCGCGATCCTGGTGACGCTCGTCGGCGTGCGAATCCCGCTGGGCGGCGGCGTCGAGGGAGTCGTCATGGGCGCCGCGGCCGGGGCGGGTTACGCTCTCGCCACCCGGGGGGCAGCGGGAGGCCTTGCAGCCCCTCGCGGCCGCGACCGGTTGAAGACGGCCGGGCTCATGGGCTGCGCATGTGCCATGGCCGCGCTGGCGCTGACGCTTGGCAACCACGCGCTTGTTGGCGGGACCATTCACGCCGTGGCCAAGGCCTCCGCAGGATCACAGGCGGTCCTGACCCCCATCGGGCGCCTGATCGGCGAGCCCGATTTTGGTCCGTGGACGCGGACCGTGATCGGCACGGGGGAAGGCCTGCTGTTCGGGTTCGGTCTCGCGCTCGGCCTGACCTACCGGCCACATTAGCAAGTACTAAGAACCAAGTACTGAGCACCAACGAGTCGGCGCTCACCAACATCTCACGCATCGCTCACCTGCCGCTCAAGACTTCGCAGTCCGCCTCCGTCATTTTGGTGGCCACGGAGGACATCGATGCAAAGGCCACTGCGGGCAACTTCGACGCGCTCGACATTTTCGACAAGTCCGAAGGAAGGGTTGTGCGGGCACGCGCTGATCTCCCTTCGGAGCGTCCATCCCACCCAGTTCATCGACATCACCGACCGGGTCAGCGCGCTCGTCGCCTCCAGCGGCATCTCGCTGGGCTTCGTCAACGTGCAGGCCCTCCACACCACGACGGCAATCATCGTCAATGAAGCCGAGCCGCTCCTGCTCACCGATTTCGAGGCGACGCTGAACAAGACCGCGCCAATCGACGCCACCTATCGCCACGATGATCGACGCCTGCGCGTCAAGAACCTGACGCCGAACGAGCGAACCAATGGCCACGCGCACTGCCGAGCACTGCTCCTGGCCACTTCCGCCTGCCTGAACATCGTCGACGGCCGGCTGCTGCTCGGCGAATGGCAACGCATCTTCTTCGTGGAGCTCGACGGCGCGCGAGACCGGGCCGTGTCGATCATGGTGGTGGGGGAGTGAGGGGCGGCGATGAAGGTCAAGATGATCTTGCCGGCGCTCACCGAGGCGAAGAGCCCGTTCTGGAGACCCATTAAATACTCACTCTTTCCCCCGCTTGGACTCGCCACGCTTGCGGCATACCTGCGCGACGATGACGAGGTCGAGATCAAGGACGAGCATGTCGAGACCTCCGACGTCGTCGATGACGTGGACCGTGCCGCGGGCGATCCGATGGACGGAACGCGGACTGCCGGGTGTCCCGATCTGGTGGTGATCCAGGTCTATATCACGTCGGCGCACCGCGCCTATCGTCTCGCCGACTGGTACCGGAAGCGCGGCGCGCACGTCGCGCTCGGCGGGCTCCACGTCACGTCGTTGCCCGCGGAAGCCATCTGTCACGCCGACACGATCTTTCTCGGCCCCGGCGAAGACACCTGGCCGGCGTTTCTCGACGACTTCCGGCGCGGCCGCCCGAATCGCGTCTATCGGTCGCGGACGCGCACGCTGTCCGCCCTCCCGCCCATTCGCCGCGACCTGATTAAGCGCGACCTGTATCTCGTCCCGAACTCCATCGTCGTCTCGCGCGGATGTCCGCACGTCTGCGACTTCTGCTACAAGGAGGCGTTCTTCCAGGGTGGGCGTTCGTTCTACACGCAGACGGTGGAGGCGGCGCTCGCGGAGATCGACCGGCTGCCGGGCCGTCACCTCTACTTTCTCGACGATCATCTGTTCGGCGCCCCGCGCTTTGCGTCGGCGCTCTTCGAAGCCATGCGGGGTATGGGACGGTTGTGGCAGGCCGCGGGCACAGTCACGTCCGTGCTCACGCCGAAGCTCATCGAGCAGGCCGTGGCGTCAGGCTTGCGAAGCCTGTTCGTTGGCTTCGAGACGCTGGATCCGACGAATCTGCGCGACCAGCGAAAGTACCAGAATCTCCATCGCAGTTACGCGGACGCGATCGCGCGGCTGCACGACCTCGGCGTGATGATCAACGGCAGCTTCGTGTTCGGTATGGATCAAGACGACGAGTCGGTCTTCGATCGAACCGTCGAGTGGGCTATCGGGCAGGGAATCGAGACGGCGACGTTCCATATTCTCACGCCGTATCCCGGCACGGCGCTCTACGAGCGCATCTCGGGTCAGGGGCGTCTCCTTACGGGCGACTGGGATCTCTACGACACGCGCCACACGGTATTTCGTCCGGCGCGCATGTCGGCGGAGGCGTTGGAGTTGGGATACCGCCGCGCCTATCGACGCTTCTATGAATGGCGGTCGATCGCCCGGGGCGCGTGCACGCACGAGAGCCTCGGCGGGGGACTGAGGCACCTGGCGTACGCCGCCGGCTGGAAGAAATTCGAGCCGCTGTGGGACTGGCTGATTCGCGCGAAGCGCGTGAGCGCGATGCTGCCGCTTCTTGAGCTCACCCTGGACGGGGGGCGCCGCGACCGCCGAGCCTCGACGCCACCCGTTAGCCGCGGCGTGACCACGAGCGGCCGACTCACGACTTGATAACGATGAACCACGCCGCGATGATCGGGCCCCGAGGACCGCGCCCCCGTCCGCCCGCTCCGGCGGCAGGCGGCGGCGCGTCAGGGGCGGGCGGCGGAGCCGGCCCGCGCTCGGGCTGGAAGAGATACACGTTGTGGGTCTTCGGATCGACGCTGATCGTCTTCGCGCCTGGAAACGTCGGGACGGTCGCGACCACAGTGTACTTGTCGGGTGAATCCTGGTGGACGACGGTCACGTTGCCCTCGTTGTTGACGAAGATGTGCCCCTGGCCGTCAGCTGCGGCACCTTCGGGCGCCGTGTCTTCGAGCTCCGCGGTGGCAATGATGTCGCCGCTCTTCGGATCGAGCGCACTGAAGCTTCGCGACACGAACACCCGGCCCGTGGCGGGCTCCACCGTGAGGTAGTCCGTGCCGCCGTCGCCTTTGATGTCGAACTTCTCGGTTTTGACCATCTGCGCGTGACCCGTGGTGAGTGCCGCAAGAACGACTGCGGCCACAAAAATGAGCGCGAATAAGCTCCTGATCATGACAACCCTCACTTGCGGGCATGCTGCACCTGGTGTCAATCGTTTTCTGGTCCGCCCGCCCGCGTGCCGCCGCTCTCCTCAACGACCTCGAAATGATCCACCTGCGCATCGAAGTCTGCCAGCACCGCTCGCGCCGCTGGCTCGACGACGGCGCGGTCGGGCGTGTCTCCCGCGAATGCCTCAATCGCGCGCACGGACGCCCACTCGGTCATGACCAGGAACTCGACATGGCCCGCGACATCGCGACGCAGAACGCGGCCGCGAACATATCCGTCGAGCGCCTTCAGCTTGGGGAACACCTTCGTAGCCACGTGGCGCTGATACGCGTCGGCCAATTCAGGGCGCGTCCGCCCTTTCCATAGGCGAACGATCATGATGAGCTCACAGGATAAACGCCCGCCGGCCGGGCGAGGCCAGCCATACATAGGCGCCGAATCAACTCGCTGCGGGGCGCACGGGTGTCGCCGACTCCCGGCCCGCGACCGTCGTCCATTCTCTGACCCGCCAGTGCGTCACGAGGCCGTTCGTCACGTACGGGTCGCGTTCAGCGAACCGTTCCGCGACCGCTCGGCTCTCTCCTTGAAAGAGCAGGACCGCGCTGTCCACGGGGTCCGCCAGCGCGCCCGCAAGAATCAGCTCGCCGCGGTCATGCGCCGCCCAGGCGAGCATCAAGTGCGCATCGCGGAAGGCGGGCCGCTTCGACACATAGTCGTCGCACATGTCGTAGAACAAGAGGAAGTGCTTTCTCATCTCTCGACAGCCTAGGCCGGGCATGTGTATGTTGCAAGTTGACGTGCTGGACGTCCTGATTGTCGGCGCGGGGCCGACGGGCCTCGCTCTGGCCACACAACTGCACCGATTTGGCGTCCGAATCCGACTCATCGATCGTCTGCGCGATCGGGCGCGCGAATCACGGGCGCTCGCGGTTCAAGCGCGAAGCCTCGAGTTGCTGCAGATGGTACAGCTCGGCGAGCCGCTGGTCGCTCGTGGCATGGCCACCTCGGGCCTCAAGCTGCACGTGGAGGGGCGCGCCGTCGCCCAAGTCCGGCTCGGTGACGGCGCCATCGGCGCCGGCGACACTCGCTTTCCGTTCATTCTGCTCGTCTCGCAAACCGAAACGGAGGCGATCCTCGCCGATCATCTTCAGTCGGCGGGACTGACCATCGAGCGCGGCGCCGAATTGGCAGCCTTCGACGCCAGCGTCGATCACGTCCGTTGTCTCATCAGGCACGACGATGGCCGTCAGGAGGAGGTTCGAGCACGGTTTCTCGCAGGCTGTGATGGCGCCCACAGCACTGTGCGGAAGGGCGCAGGCATCAGGTTCGAAGGGGGGAGCTACCCGCAAGACTTCATGCTCGGTGACGTCGAAGCGGACGTGTTGCCTTCCGCGGGGCCCGTTCGCCGCGACGTGTTGCAGTCCGGGACCATCAACGCCTTTATCGGTGGCGGCGGCGTCGCGATGTTCTTCCCGATTGGCCGGCCGACGACCTGGCGCGTCATCGCCATGGCATCCGAGCCCGACGGCGCTTCTGGTGCTGGCGACGGCAGCGATCGCGAGCGGCAAGATCAACCGATGGCGACAGCCAGCGATATTGGGCTGGCGGACCTGCAGGCGATGGTGAATGCCCCAACCGCCCGTGGCGTTCGCCTCCGCGATCCAGCCTGGCTCACGCGGTTCCACCTCCACCATCGGCAAACCGCTCACTACCGAAAAGGGCGCGTGTTCCTCGCGGGCGATGCGGCGCACATTCATAGTCCGGTTGGCGGCCAGGGCATGAACACTGGAATCCAAGACGCGTGGAATCTCGGTTGGAAGCTGGCGCTGGTGGCGCGGGGCTCCGCCGATCCGCGCCTTCTCGATTCGTACGAAGCCGAACGCTGGCCGGTCGGGCAGTTTCTTCTCCGCTACACCGATCGTGCGTTCCGCACGTTCACCGGCGCAATCTCGAACCGGCCGCTCGCCGCCTGGGCCCGCCGTGTCCTCGCGCCGCGAGTCCTGCCGCATATAGTCGCGTCGCCTCGACTGCGTCGAGCGCTGTTCGCGTTCGTGTCGGAGCTGGCCGTCCGGTACCGGCGAAGCGCCGCAGTCGCGGAGGGCGAACCGCGGCAGGTTGGGGGACCACGCGCGGGCGACCGGCTGCCGGATGCCCGCGTGTTGAGGCATGGGCGTGCCGTGTGGCTGCAGGAGGCGATCGCAGGACCTCATCTCTCACTCCTCCTGTGCGGCGATCTACGCATGTGGGATGGACGCCGTTTGACGCAGTTAGGAGAGCGATACCGAGATGTCGTCAGGATCTACGGTGTCAGCCAGGTTGCGCCGGACGCCTTACCGGTTACCACGCGTGTTGATTCGCTCGTCGATGATCAAGGAGAGGGGTTTACGCGGCTCGGCGTACAAGACGCGAGGCAGTACCTCGTGCGGCCGGATGGCTACATAGGATTCCGGTGCAGCGGTCATCGTCTTGATTCACTCGAACGATATCT
>Ga0310913_10000925_pt1 | contig 14427 bp, 14 predicted proteins | sample GREbulkMGOX082_FD_203447 | JGI IMG/M metagenome (GOLD analysis project Ga0310913, IMG submission 203447) | Lab enrichment of tropical soil microbial communities from Luquillo Experimental Forest, Puerto Rico - GRE.bulkMG.OX082 | ecosystem: Environmental > Terrestrial > Soil > Tropical forest >...
CGCCGTAAGACGCGGTCGAGCGATATTTGACTCTCGGGTTGCCACAGGCAAACGGGGAGATGCTGAATGATTCCGCCTTGCGTTCCTGCCAGGCGAGGTTGGTCGTAGCCACGAGGTTCAGGGTCGCGTTGATTACCGGGAACAGACAACGGGACCCGGTGTTCGGAGGCGGCCATAGCTCCGCCATCGGAAGGTTATCCTTGAGATCGAAGCCGGTGAAGCGGTCGGCATCCGGCCGCGCCGCCCGCGCGGACCCGAGAAAACCGCGGGTCAGCCGATTACGATAAACTGCATGCAACGAAAAACGGTTGACATTGATGAACCACGACATCGCCAGCGCACCGACGAAGCAGACCACGCAGGCTATTGCCGTGACCAGCAAGCGCAATCCGGGTTGGAGAAAGTATCGGTAGTCATCGGGCGACAGGCTCTTTTCGATCGCGTCGAGCGTGTGCCGTGCCCCGCCCGCGACGAGGATCGCCAACAAGGGCAGAAAGATCAACGTCGCGATCGAGACGGTCAGGCTAACCGGCAATCTTTCGATCGCCTGCCGCGCCGTCGTCGCTGCCGATTTGGCACTGGCGCCGGTCAAAATGCTGATCAGCCCCGAAACTCCGCCTCCAGCCGCGGCCAATTTCCAAGCCCAGGCGGATTCGAGAGAATCAAGCGCGGGCGGGCCAAACAGCACGATACCGGCCAGCACGATCCATACCAGGGTCACGGCGACGATCCATCCGGAAGACCGGGCCCGCCATTCGCGTTCGGTGTCCCCATCCGGAGCGTAGCTCGCCAGCCCGACATAAAGGGTGTCGCCGAGGAGCAACGCTAACATCGCCCAACCGACGCCAGCGACCACCAATAAGTTTTTTACCAGCGGATCGCCGATACAATCCGCGTAGTTCCTGGCGCCTCGCGTGGCGCGCCAAAGCTCGTATCCGAATGCAAGGATCGCCCCGGCGACCGCACCGGTGACCACCCAATAGAGCAGCAGCTGCAATGCAGGTACCGGGTCCTTCTCGCTGCTCAGCACGGCAAACCGGCCGAAGGCGGGGCGCCACCAAAAGAACGTGATCCACCACGCAACGCCATAGATGACGGCGCCGGCGCCGGCGCTCAGTGCAAGCCAGCCGCCCGGGGTGCGCGCCGCGGATCCGAGGAGCGGGTGCAGCGCGACGGCGCCGAGCAAAGTCGCCGCCAGATATTGCGGGATCAGGATTTGTCGCAAGAAGCGCCCTTGGTCTATACCGCGACCATGAGCGCCCGAACGGCTGGCCAACGACTGCACCAGTGCCCAAATGAGCAGCAATACCGCCAATACTAGGCACACCTGAGGCCATGGGCTGGGCCACAAAGGCGACCAGCCAACGAATTCAGCCGCGCCGATCGGGACAAGCACGACTGCTACAAGGAGCGGCAGGAATATTGTCCAGTTCAAAACCAAATTCCTGACGACCAGCGCTACAGCCGTCCAGGTGTCGGGCGACATAGCGCCTGTCCGGGGGGTCAGATAATTGCTGCTGGCCCGCAAAGCCCGTAATTCCGGAGCCTCATCGGCCGGATCGACGGCGCGGGTGGTCAGCGACCGCAATACTGCGTTGTCGTCGCCCGCATGATGGCGCCAGGCTGACAGCCAGCTGCCGATGTAGCCGCCGCCGGAAATGGTGGACAGGTAGTCGAAATCGAAGAGCAGGCCGTGCCGCGCCAGCGCCTGCAACACACCGAGCGCAAAGGAGGCGCTGCGTATCCCGCCGCCCGAGAGGCATAGCGCACTCTGCGGCCGCTCTAGCTGGTGAATAGAAGCATAGAGATCCGCCAGCGTGCGGCCAGCGTCGGCACCCGGATGCAGCGCGGCGAATTCCTCGCCTAGGATATCGAGAGCCTCACGGGCTCCCGGCCGCGACACGGCGCCGCCCGGATCGGTCGTGGCTCCTTGGCTTTGCATCTCCCCTCCCCATCGGTCCGCTCACCCGGAGGCGGATACTTCGCCTCATGCCCTCCAGCGAGATCCGCCCGGTCAGCGAGCCGGACGGTACGTTGTCGAATTATTTCTGTTGGGTGTGTGACCTGGCTTACTCTCCGCTATCAAAAGACTTGGCGCTCCGCGATCGCGCCGGGAGCGCAGTTCACATCGCGGCTGCTCGCCTAACCAGTTCCTTCGGCTCGACGGTGGTCTGGTCCGGCCGGTGCTTGGGCAACGCCAGCCACTCGGCCAACAGCTTGCCGCTCTCGGCGATGAAGCGCTCGTCGATAGATCGGGCATTCGAGATGCGATCGACACGGAAGTTGCGGAAGTCGTTTCTCAGCTCGCACCACGCACCGAGCACGGTGACGTCGACATAATAGGCCATCGCGACCGGGCGAACGGTCCGGTGCGTGTGACGTCCCTGCTCGTCGATATAAGCGATGGCCACTTTGTGCGCGCCGTGGATGGCATCGCGCAGTACCGCGGGATCGACACCAGTGACCGGCGGCGCATCGCCGTCGGAGACATAAATCGGGGCCGAGACGAGATGTGGTTGCAGTGGCTCCGGGACCACGACAGCCAGCTTGGCGAGCACGCTTTCCGCTGCTTGCTGAAGTTTTGCGTCACGCAACCGGCGCAGGAGGCGCACGCCGATCGCAATTGCGTCGGCTTCCTCGCTGGTGAACATCAAGGGCGGCAGATCGTAGCCGCGCCGCAGGACATATCCGAGGCCGGGTGCGCCCTCGATCGGCACACGGCTTCCCTGGAGTGCCGCGATGTCGCGATAAATCGTGCGGGCTGTGACCTCGAGCTGCTCGGCGAGCGCTGCGGCGGTGACTGGATGCGGGGCGGTGCGCAAGGCCTGGATGATATCGAACAGGCGGCCGGCGCGGCGCATGATCTCTCCTGACAGAATGTTGTCAGTATACGCCGGTTAACTTGACTGAGCAAACGCTTCGAAGGAGGGATCGATGGTTTCGACCCATGTCGACATCGAAAAAGCCGAGTGGATCCCCGGTACCCCGTTTTATGGGTCCGCAGCGGTTTATCAGGGCAAGGACATCGTCCAGCTCAAAATCCTCAGCGACCGCCGGCCGGAGGGTGGCGGCATTGCCTGGCTCGCCAAGTTCTCGCCGCCGCCCGGCAAGCTGATCAAGATTGTCGCCACCGCGCTATCGGACGAGCACGTCCTCAACCTCGCAGGCGGCCGGGTGACAAAGGCCGGGCAGCTTGCTCGTTCCTCCGGCGGCTACACATTGAACCCCAAAGGTCAGCCGCACAGCGCGCTTATCGGGACCGAAACGGTCAGCCTCGTCATCTACCGCGGCGAGCCGGACGAGATCGTGTCGATGGAGGTGGTGGATCTCGAGCCGCCGTCCGAGGACGAGCGATGACCGGCAACCCGGTCCTGACCTTCCCCGAAGCGCGCGAGCCGCAGGCGGAAGCGGCGATCCATCGCGGGCTGGCGGCCTACAACACGACCCGGTTTCGCCCAAGCGACAACACGACCCTGGACATCCTCGTTCGCGGCGACAATAGCGGCGAGGTTCTCGGCGGCCTCCTTGGGCACACCTCGTACCGGTTGTTTTTTCTCGACCTGTTCTATCTGCCGGAGGAACTGCGCGGCGCCGGGCTCGGCAGCCGGATCATCCTCCTCGCCGAGGACGAGGCCCGGCGGCGCGGGTGCACCGCTGCGTTCGTCTATACGGTGGCGTTCCAGGCGCCGGAATTCTACGAGCGCCACGGCTACCGTCGGTTCGGCGAGATCGCCTGCCCGCCCGACGGTGCCACCCGGATTTTCTTGAGCAAGGCGCTCGTCTGAAACTCGAGCCCCTTATCGCACCGATGCAGCTCGGCTGCTCTCTCTAAGGCTGTCTCCAAGGGCGCATTCGGCGATCGCCGGTCGGCGCACTAGGCCGCCACCGACAAAGGTTTCGAGAGATTCCCAGCAGCTCCTGCGCGCTCCCCAGGGAAATTGGGCGCCGAGGCACAGTGCCAGCTCACGCGACCACAGTTGGCGGCGGGCTTCGCGGCGTGCCCATTTCCAGCTGCGTCCGGCGACGCGTCGCCAGGCAATGCGCCGGTAGCGGGCCGGCAAATCCGGGTTGTCATCGATAAAAAGCAGTAGCGCTAGGTTCAGGTCGTGGAGAATCTGCGCCTTGTTCGCCGACAGGCGATCTGCGCCCATTTCGTTGGGATCGGGTGCGGCGACCATCGGCGTGTCGGAGATCCCGAAGCGGCATCGTTGGGCGAGACGCAAGGCCAGGGTGTAATCCTGGACAAAGACCCGCTCGTCGCAGCCTCCGCTCCGCTGCAATGCCTCGCGGCGGACCAGCATGTTGCTCGGCGTGAACCAGATCGCGCGCAGTAGCGCCCTGAGCGGATCGGATAACAGCCGCGGCAGAGATGCGGCGGGCCTAGGCCACACCGGCGCCTCTCCCGGCCGATAGGGCAGCCCAGCACCGATCATCACCTCGACCCCGAGGCATTGCATGCAATCGATCAGGTATCGGGTGGCGTCGGGAGCGAGCAGGTCATCGCCGTCGAGCAGCTTGACCAGCGGCATCGAGGCGGCTGCGAGCCCGCGATTGGTCGCCACACTAGGACCCTGGTTGGACTGTGCGATCAGACGAAATCCCGGCAGCTGCGGGCCCAGGCTCTCGAGCACCTCACGCGATCCGTCGGTCGAGCCGTCATCGACAATAATGACTTCGCGCTCGAAATCGCCGTCCTGGGCCGCGACTGAGGCGAGCACATCGGCAAGATACCGCCGCTTATTGTAGACGGTCAGGACGAAGGAAACGGCAGTTCGGGACATCAGCGTCGTCATTCCCGCGCTGATGAAGGGCTATCGCGCTCCCTCGAGATTGCTTCGTCGCCACGCTCCTCGCAATGACGACCCGCTTTGTTGTCATTGCGAGCGAAGCGAAGCAATCTCGTGCCTATAGGAAGCCAGAACTCGTCGCTCAAGCCGTCACTGCCCGGCCGCTCGTTCGGCGCGGAACTCGGCAAACACCTTGCTCGCCACCATCATCGACTCGCGGATGATCGGCGCGCCGACATAGCCGGAGAGGTGGAGCAGCACCTCGGTCAACTCATCTTCGGTCCACCCCTGGCGCAACGCCATGCGCAGATGCAGCCCCAACTCGGGTTCGCGCCCGGGGGCAACGTCGGAGACGACGCAAACAAGGGTCCGGGTCTTCAAATCGAGGCCCGGCCGTGTCCACAGCGTGCCGAACACCGTCTCGGTTGCTAGGTCGATGAACTTCTTCATGACCGGGTCGCTGTAGATCTCGCGAGCCGAACGTTCGACCGCCGCATCGCCCAAGAGCTGCCGCCGCAGCGCCGCCCCTTTTCGATAAAGCTCGCTTTCCGCCATCACCCCACCTCGCTCCGCGAAAGATTGCGCAATTCTCTCTGTGTCGCCGGTCGCGAACAAGCGCGGAGCGCCGGCTCTGGCCTTGGCCCATCGGTCGATGCTATCTCGCCGATGATTAGTCGCGAGGGGTCATGAACGACATTCTTGGACGCCTGGAGGAAAAGCGGGCAGCGGCACGGGCCGGCGGCGGAGCCCGGCGTATCGACGCCCAGCACAGCCGGGGCAAGCTTACCGCGCGCGAGCGGCTCGAAATCTTGCTCGACCCCGATTCCTTCGAGGAATGGGACATGTTCGTCGAGCACCGCACCCACGATTTCGGCATCGACGCGCACAAGATCCCGGGCGACGGCGTCGTCACCGGCCACGGCACGGTGAACGGCCGTTTGGTCTTTGTCTTTAGCCAGGATTTCACGGTCTTTGGCGGCTCGCTCAGCGAAGCGCACGCCGAGAAGGTCTGCAAGATCATGGACCAGGCGATCAATGTCGGCGCCCCGGTGATCGGGCTCAACGACTCGGGCGGGGCACGCATCCAGGACGGGGTGGCCTCGCTCGCCGGCTATGCCGAGGTGTTCGAGCGCAATGTTCTGGCCTCGGGTGTCGTGCCGCAGGTCTCGCTGATCATGGGACCGTGCGCCGGGGGTGCGGTCTATTCGCCGGCGATGACCGATTTCATCTTCATGGTCCGCGAAACCTCTTACCTGTTCGTGACGGGCCCCGAGGTGGTCAAGACGGTGACCCACGAAGCGGTGACGCAGGAAGAATTGGGTGGTGCCGTCACGCATACGACGCGCTCGGGTGTGGCGGATCTCGCCTTCGCCAACGATGTTGAGGCATTGATTGAGCTGCGCCGGTTCATCGACTTTCTGCCGGCCTCGAACCGGGCGCAGCCGCCGTTGCGGCCGAGCACCGACCCACGCGACCGGGCCGAGCCGTCGCTAGACACGCTTGTCCCGCGCAACCCGAACCGGCCCTACGACATGAAGGAACTGATCGAGAAGGTCGTCGACGACGGCGATTTCTTCGAGATCCAGCCCGACTTCGCTCGCAACATCTTGATCGGGTTCGCCCGAATGGAGGGATCGACAATCGGCATCGTCGCAAACCAGCCGATGGTGCTGGCCGGCTGTCTCGACATCGACAGCTCGCGCAAGGCGGCACGCTTTGTCAGATTTTGCGACTGCTTCAACATCCCGATCTTGACCTTTGTCGATGTGCCCGGATTTTTGCCGGGGACCGCCCAGGAGCATGGCGGCATCATCAAGCACGGCGCCAAGCTGCTGTTTGCCTTTGCCGAGGCGACCGTGCCGAAGGTGACTTTGATCATCCGCAAGGCCTATGGCGGTGCCTATGACGTGATGAGCTCCAAGCATCTGCGGGGCGACGTGAATTTCGCGTGGCCCTCGGCCGAGATCGCGGTGATGGGACCGCAGGGTGCCGTCGAGATTATCTTCCGCGCCGACATCGGCGACGCCGCGGCAATCGAGGCGCGCACCGAGGAATACCGCGAGAAATTCGCCAATCCGTTTGTCGCGGCGAGCCGCGGTTTTATCGACGACGTGATCCTGCCGCGCGACACACGGCGCCGGCTGTGCCGCGCGCTGGCAATGCTGCGCGGCAAATCGCTCGCCAACCCCTGGAAAAAGCACGACAACATCCCGCTGTGACTCAATTGCCGGGTACTCTATCGAGATTGCCGCGGCGCCTGAGGGCGCCTCGCAATAACGTCTCCCTCTCTGCTGTCATTGCGAGCGGAGCGAAGCAATCTCGTGCCGCAACTTGGGCCCAATGTTCAAGAAAATCCTGATCGCCAACCGCGGCGAGATCGCCTGCCGCATCATCCGCACGGCCCAGCGGATGGGCATCGCCACGGTCGCCGTCTATTCCGAGGCCGATGCCGAAGCGTTGCATGTGCGTCTTGCCGATGAAGCTGTCCCGATCGGGCCCGTGCCATCGGCCGAGAGCTATCTGAAGATCGAACGGATCGTCGAGGCCTGCCGTGCGACCGGTGCCGAGGCCGTCCATCCGGGCTATGGCTTTTTGTCGGAAAACCCCGCCTTCGCGACCGCGCTCGCCACGGCGCGAGTGACCTTCATCGGGCCGGGGCCCGAGGCGATCGCGGCGATGGGCGACAAGATCCAATCGAAAAAGCTGGCGCGCGACGCGGGGGTATCGAGCGTGCCCGGCCGCCTCGAAGTGATCCCGGACGCCGACAGCGCCGTCAGGGTCGCCCGCGACATCGGTTATCCGGTCATGATCAAGGCCTCGGCCGGCGGCGGCGGCAAGGGAATGCGCATCGCTGCGAGCGACGAGGAAGTTCGCGACGGGTTTCGCTCGGCGGCGAGCGAGGCCAGATCGAGCTTTGCCGACGACCGGATTTTTATCGAGAAATACATCGAGGAGCCGCGCCATATCGAGATCCAGGTCCTCGGCGACACCTTTGGCAATCTCGTCTATCTCGGCGAGCGCGAATGCTCGATCCAGCGCCGGCACCAGAAGGTCATCGAGGAGGCGCCGAGCCCCTTTCTCGATCGTGAAACGCGTAAAGCCATGGGCGAGCAGGCGGTGGCGCTGGCCCGCGCCGTCGAGTATCGCTCGGCCGGCACGGTCGAGTTCATCGTCGACCGCGAGCGCAACTTCTATTTTCTCGAGATGAATACCCGGCTGCAGGTCGAGCACCCGGTGACCGAGCTAGTGACCGGGCTCGACCTCGTCGAGCTGATGATCCGGATCGCGGCCGGCGAGCCGCTGCCGTTCACGCAGCAAGATGTCCGGCTCGAAGGCTGGGCGATCGAGGCGCGCATCTACGCCGAAGATCCGGGACGCAATTTTCTGCCGTCGACCGGTCGCCTGATCCGCTATCGGCCGCCCACCGGAGAGGATCTGAGGCTCGATACCGGCGTTTTCGAGGGAGCAGAGATCACTGTCCACTACGATCCGATGATCGCCAAGCTCGTCGCCTCCGGCAGTGATCGGAAGACGGCAATCGAGCGGCTGCGCGGTGCTCTGGACGGCTTCTATGTCGCCGGCGTGCAGCACAACATCGCCTTTCTGGCGGCAGCCGTGGCAAAGCCGCGCTTTAGTGCTGGTGCCTTGTCGACGAACTTCATCGTAGAGGAGTTCCGCGGCGGGTTCGCGTCCCCCTCGGGGTTTGTTGAGCCCGACCGCGTGATCCTGCTCGCCGCCGCTCTCGCGCACCGGCGCATTCGCGAGCGCGAAACGGCGATAAACGGCAAGCTCGCGGGGGCGAGAATCGAGATTGCCGAGCACTCGATCGTGCTGCTCGACGGACGGTCCTATCCGATCTCGGTTCGACCGGAGGACGGCGCGTATCGTGTCGAAATCGAGGGTGAGAGCCACCTCGCGGCCACTGATTGGCGGCCGGGAGAGGTTTTACTCCAGATCGGAGTGGGCAAGCGTCTTGCCACGGTGCAGATCGAGCCGCTACCGGGAGCAGCATTCCGGCTGATGCACGGCGGCGTGATCCGCCGCGCGCAGGTGTTGCCGCCGCGTGCTGCCGAGTTGCTCGCGCTGATGCCCGAGAAACAGGCATCCGACACCTCGCGGCTCCTGTTGTCGCCGATGCCGGGCCTGCTCTCCTCGATCACGGTAAGCCAGGGCCAGGAAGTCAAGGCCGGCGAGCCGCTCGCCGTGGTCGAGGCGATGAAGATGGAGAACATCTTGCGCGCCGAGCGCGACGGCCGCATCGCGCGCGTCATCGCCAACCCCGGCGACAGCCTGGCGGTCGACCAGGTGATCCTCGAATTCGAATAATGGGTCTCGAGAAGACCGTTCGTTTGCGGATCACCGGTGAGGTGCAAGGTGTCGGCTATCGGATCTGGGCGACGCGCACCGCAACGGGGCTGCGGCTGCGCGGGTGGGTACGCAACCGCAAGGACGGCAGCGTCGAGGTGCTGGCGAATGGTGCTCCTGATGCTGTTGCAGCGATGGCCGAAGCCTGCCGGCGTGGCCCGTCAGCCGCACGCGTTGCCAAGGTGACGGTCAGCGACGCCGAAGATGACGGTAGCCGCGGCTTCGGCACCCTTCCGACCGAGTGAGTTTCAACCCCCGCCGAGAAAATCCCTTGTCCATTGTTGATACTGATCGGCGCGGGTAACCCGTCGCATCAGCTCGGGCGGCGCGATGTTCTTGAGTTCGCGCGGTGCGACACCATCGCGCAGCGCCTTCAAGGTGTCGTAGACCGCCTGCACCGCGGCCGAGAACGGAGCGTGGGTCTGAAGCGCGACCCGAACGCGATGCGCCGCGAGCCAACCGAGATCACCAAGCTCGCCGCTGCCGCCGCCGAGTATCAGCGGGATCCTGATCGCCGATGACACCGCCTCGACCGCCTCGGCGGTCACGCCGCCGGCGAGGAACACCGCGTCGACTCCGGCCGCCTCATAGGCCTTGGCGCGCTTGACGGCCTCGTCGAGATTGGCAATCGCCAGCGCACTGGTGCGCCCGGCGATTACCAGATTCTTGTCCTGGCGCGCCGACAGTGCCGCCTTCATTTTGCCGACACCTTCCTCGACCGAGCTCAGGCTCGGCTTGCCGTTGGGTCCATAGGGCCGCGGTAGTACGGTATCCTCGATCGACATCGCGCAAATGCCGGCAGTCTCCAACTCTTCAACGGTGCGGCGCACGTTGAGTGCGTTGCCGTAACCATGGTCGGCGTCGACCAGCAATGCCAGATTGCCGGCGCGGCAGATGCGGTTGGCTTGGCTCGCGAACTCGGTCAGGGTCAGAACGACGAGATCGGGAGCGCCGAGCACCGACATCGAGCCGATCGAGCCCGAAAACATCCCGAGTTCGAAGCCGAGATCCTCGGCGATGCGCGCCGAGATCGCGTCGTACACCGATCCCGGATGGACGCAGCGGTTGCCGGAAAGGATCGCGCGAAAGCGCGCGCGCCGTTCGGTCCAATTCATCGTATTAAGCCCTCGCAGGTTTTCCGGATGGTTTCTTGCGCGCCGAGCTTATCATGGCCCGGCGCGGGTCAAAGAGGGAGCAGATGATGGACAAGCGTATATCGGTAATCGGTGCCGGCGCGATCGGCGGCTATACCGGAGGCCAGCTCGCCCATAACGGGTTCGACGTGACCTTGATCGACCCTTGGCCCGAGCACGTTGAGACGATCCGCAAGGACGGGCTGGCACTCGAGGGCATGACCGAGCAGGAGTTCGTCTGCGCCCGGCCGAGAACGATGCATCTGACCGAGGCCCAGCTGCTGGCCAAAGAAAAGCCGATCGACATCGCGATGGTGGCGGTCAAATCCTACGACACCGAGTGGGCGACAAGGTTCATCGCGCAATACCTGGCGCCCGACGGCTATGTCGTGTCGTTGCAGAACTGCATGAACGAGGAGCGCATCGCCGGTGTTGTCGGCTGGGACAAGACCGTGGGCGCCATCCCCGCACTACTCGGCGCCGAGCTCTACGCGCCGGGCCGGGTGCGCCGCACCGCGGCGCGTGGCGCCTCGCCCTATGAGGTTTACCGCGTTGGGGAAGTGCATGGCCGCATCACGAAGCGGCTCGAAGAACTGGCGGACATGATCCGCACCGTCGACAGCGTAAAGGCGACGACGAATTTATGGGGCGAACGCTGGTCGAAGCTCTGCGTCAACGGCATGGCCAACGGGGTCGCCGCGGCCACCGGCATGTCCGGCAACGAGATGAACCGCGACGAGAAGATACGGCGGCTCAGCATCCGTCTCGCCGGCGAGGGGGTGCGCGTCGGGCAGGCGCTCGGTTATCAGCTCGAACACATTCGGGCACACGAGCCGGAAACCCTGGCGCGCGCCGCCGAGGGCGACGCAAAGGCGCTCGACGAGATCGAAACGCAAATCCTCACGACGTTGAGATCGAACACCCGCAGCGATCTGGCGCGCCCGTCGATGGGCCAGGACATGTACAAGGGTCGACGCACCGAGATCGACTTCATCAACGGGGTCATCGCCGCGAAGGGGCGCGAGGTTGGCGTTCCGACGCCGAGCCATGTCAAGTTGATCGAGGCGGTCAAGCAGGTCGAGCACGGCCAGAGGCCGGCTAGCCCGGAGAACCTCTACGGGATTTAGCCTTCGGCGGCGCGAGGATCAATCGAGCTTGAGCGGGGTGCCGTCGAGCTCCTCGGCCCGCTCGATCTCGATCAGCACGGCGTGACCTTGCTTGTCCGGGTCGCGGTCCTTTTCGGGCTGGACCAGCCGACGCCACACCTCCTCGTAGACCGGCCCCGACCGATAGATCTTAGCGCGCCCATAGAACCGGGCGATGCCGCCTTTCGGCAGAACCCCTTCTTCACGCAGCTGCGGTTTTCTAAAGAAGACGGTCAGCTTCGTTCCGTCGGATAAATTCTCGTTTGTCGAGCCCTTGCCGCGCTCCCACAGCCCGATATGGGTGTCGTCATACACCATCGTGCTGCCGCGCGGGGTGACCTGAGCGAACCCGTTGGGCAGCACGCTTCCGACCAAGCAAACATTTGCCGGAAAAGCTGTATTGATGTGCGGTTGCAGGACCTTGGGAATGGTCGGCACGGCGCTTTCCTCCATCGGCATTCAAACGGGGTTCTCGACCCAGCGCTCCGTGAGACGCGCGCTCGCAAAGCTCGCCAGCGCTTCGATCAGCTCGGTAATGTCAGCCTGCACCCGGCAGAAACCGGGGCTCTTTTCCAAGGTCTTCTGATCCATGTAGAGCGCGCGGTCGACCTCTATCTGCAGGCTGTGCCGGCGCATCGCCGGGCGGCCCTGCCGCTTGACGATCTCGACACCCTTGTAGACCTCGTTGATGCGCACGGTGTAACCGCGATCGCACAGCTCGCGGGCGACAAAATCGGTGAACTCCGGCTCACAAGTCGTGCCGTCGCGATCGCCTAGCACGAAATCAGCGCAGTGGCCGCCCTTGTTGCTGGTCTTGGCGCTGCGCTGTGACGGCATCGAATGGCAGTTGATGTGCCAAACGGCCCCGAATTTGCGGTGGGCGCGCTCGCATGCCTCGTCGAGCACCCGGTGATAGGGCGTGTGGCAGCGTTCGAGCCGCGCACGGATCTCGTCGATACCAAGCTTCCGGTCGTAGATCGGGATCCCGGTCCTAGCCACGCGGCGCACCAGCCCGAGACCGGATCGCGTCTTGTGCGAGGGGGCGAGGCGCGACGGCCACGTGCCGTCGATCAGCGCGGAATCGATATCGTCGACCGCCCGGTTGGCATCGAGATAACTGCGCGGAAAGACCGCCCCGATCAGTGTCGCGCCGAGAGAAGGCGCCGCTCTGTAGAGCTCGTCGACATAGGTGTCCTCGGCGGTGCGCAGCACTTCAAACGGGCAGCAGAATTGGAAGTCCTCGGGATAGCTCGACCCGCTGTGCGGCGAGTCGAAGACCAGCGGCACTTCCGCCTTTTGCGGATCGCGGCGCCACAGCACGCCGGGGATCTCGAAGCCGATCTCGGTCAGTTCGTTTCTTGCCGTTACGGTGCTGTGCACTTCTGCCATCGCGCGAATGTACGCAGAGGCCTGTCGCCGGGCAAGTTTCGCTGTCTCCGTGGGCGTGACGCCGCAGCCCGACGTGTGCAAAATACGGCTCTTTGCCCTCTGAGACCGGGAGCGCCTCGTGCCCGAGCCGAACTATGCGATCGAGCTGACCCCGCCCGACATCGAGCTTTACCGAGCCGGTAATACGGGCGTCGAGTACGTTTCGACATTCGACAGCGGCTCACCCGGACCGCACGTCCTCGTTACCGCGTTGACCCACGGCAACGAGATCTGCGGCGCGATCGCGCTCGATCGGCTGTTTCGCGCCGGGCTGCGGCCAAGGCAGGGCAAGCTGACCCTGGCTTTCGACAACGTCGCTGCCTATTGCAACTTCGATCGCCGGGTGCCCACTGCCTCCCGTTTCGTCGACGAGGATTTCAACCGGCTGTGGGCGCCCGCGACCCTCGACGGCGAACGACAATCGACCGAGCTGGCGCGCGCGCGCGCCTTGCGCCCCTTTGTCGATGCCGCTGATTTCCTGCTCGACATCCACTCGATGCAACATGCGACGGCACCCTTGATGCTGGCGGGCACCCTCGACCGGTCGCTGGCATTGGCGCGCTGGGTAGGGATCCCCGAGCTGATCATGTGCGACGCCGGTCACGCGGCGGGTCCGCGGATGCGCGACTATGGCGGGTTCGGGGATCGCGCCTCGCCCAAAACCGCGCTCTTGATCGAAGCCGGGCAGCATTGGGAGCGCCGCGCCGCGGAGGTCGCGACCGACGTCATGCTCAGGTTTTTGATCGCCGTCGGGACTTTGTCGCGCGAAGATGCAATGCCGCTTGGCGGAGCGGATTTCACCGCGCATCCCCGGCAGCGCGTCATCCAGGTCACCGAAGCCGTCACGATTACCGGCGAGAGTTTTGAGTTCGTCCAGCACTTCCGCGGGCTCGAGGTGTTGCCGCTAAAAGGAACATTGATCGGCCGAGACAACGGGCGCGAGGTGCGCACACCCTACGATGATTGCGTGCTGATCATGCCGTCGCGGCGCCTGGTCAAGGGACAGACCGCGGTCCGCCTCGGCCATTACGTCGCGTGAAGGCGGCAGTCGAACGCAGCATCGCCAAGCGCAGCTTTCCGCCGATCGCCGACCCGCGGGCGCGCGTTCTGGTGCTGGGCACGCTGCCCGGCGAGGAGTCGCTGCGCCGCGCCGAATACTACGCCCACCCACGCAATCTGTTCTGGCCGATCGTATTCGCGTTGTTCGATGCCACCCCGACAACGGATTACGCGGAGAGGCTAGCTTTCGTCGCGGCGCAACGGATCGCGCTCTGGGACGTGTGCGAACTCGGCGAACGCGAGGCGAGCGCCGACTCGACGATCCGCCGCGAGCGGCCGAACGCGATCGACCGGCTGCTCGATGCGCACCCGCTGATCCGCGCTGTCGCCTTCAATGGCAGCGGCGCACAGCGCCTTTATGACCGTCACTTCAGGCGGCGCGCGGAGCTCGCCTATCTGGCACTGCCCTCGACCAGCCCGGCGCACGCCCGGCTAGACTTTGCCGCCAAGCTCGCGCGTTGGACGGCATTGCGCAAGGTGCTGTTGGCGCCGTGAGCGCGATACAAAAAC
>Ga0310913_10000940_pt1 | contig 14359 bp, 9 predicted proteins | sample GREbulkMGOX082_FD_203447 | JGI IMG/M metagenome (GOLD analysis project Ga0310913, IMG submission 203447) | Lab enrichment of tropical soil microbial communities from Luquillo Experimental Forest, Puerto Rico - GRE.bulkMG.OX082 | ecosystem: Environmental > Terrestrial > Soil > Tropical forest >...
GTTGATCGCAACCGCAAAGGGCGTGGGTACCGGGCCGAATACTGGACTAAGCCGGATTCCAAGCGCGCGCCGGCACCGCGAAAACCCGTATATCCCGACGCTGCTCTATGGCTCAGTGACCAAAATTAAATACAAAGACGCGGAGGAAAAGCTCGGTGAGCTGACTCGCCAGGTGGAAGAAAGCAACCACCTCAAGACCGAAGCTGCCACCATCCACTTTCGCGGCGGAACGGGCATCAAGCACGTGATCTACATCATCCGCGAGAACCGCACCTACGATCAGGTGTTCGGCGACCTCGAAGTCGGCAACGGCGATCGCTCACTGACTATGTACGGCGAAGAAATCACGCCTAACGCCCACAAACTGGCCCGGCAATTCGGGGTACTCGACAACTTCTATGACAGCGGGGAAGTCTCCGGCGACGGCCACGTCTGGTCCGACGCAGCCATCACCACCGACTACAACGAAAAGACCTGGCCTCTTGCGTATCGCGGGAAAGAGCGCACCTACGACTTTGACGGCACGCTCGCCGACGAAATCGCCGTCGACCGAGGCATTCCCGACGTCGACGCCCCGGCGACGGGTTTCCTCTGGGCCAACGCTGCCCGCCACGGCCTCACCTACCGCAACTATGGCGAATTTGTTTCGGCTGACTTCTGCGTGATGGGAATGAGCGATCACCCCGCGGCAGAAGAAGATACTCCGTCTGCCTCTGGCGGCCCGTGCGACCCGAAGGTGATCCGCAACGGCGACCCGCTGCCTTCTCCGACCTCCGGCGATCAGCCGGTTCCGAGCCCGTACCCCTGGAATATCCCCCGCCTCAAGTCGGCCACGCCGGCCATGGCCGAACTGCGCGACCACTCCGACCTGAAATTCGCCTCGTTCAACGTCGAATATCCCGACCAGTTACGTGTTGACGAGTTTCTTGCTGAGTTCAATGGCTTTGTCAAGGGACACGGACAAGGGAAAGACAATGAACTCCCGCAACTCATCACCATGCACCTGCCCAACGATCACACAGGAGGCACGCGTCCCGGTCGGCCCACTCCTTCCGCCAACGTTGCCGACAACGATCTGGCCCTGGCCCGGATTGTCGAAGCCGTCTCGCACAGCCCCTACTGGGACGACACCGCCATCTTCGTCCTCGAGGACGACGCTCAGGACGGCGCAGATCATGTCGACGCGCACCGTTCTCTGGCGCTTGTGATCAGCAAGTACGCACCGGGATCCGCATCGCATCCGTTCGTGGAGCACGACTTCCACACCACGGTCAGCGTCATGCACACGATCGAGACCCTGCTCGGCCTGCCGCCGATGAACCTCAACGACGCCTATTCGCCGGTGATGGCCAACGAATTCTCTGGGGCCGGCGACCAGCCGCCATTCACCGCTGATCCACGCAACCGCGACAACGGAATGATGTACCGTATGAACTCGGCAAAAGCTCCGGGTGCGAAGAAATCGGCGCAAATGGATTTCTCGCGTCCTGACGCTGCCAACGCGCATGCGCTGAATGCGATCCTCTGGCGCGACCGGAAGGGAAGGACTCGCATGCCGAAACCGCGCCATACCGTAACTCAGGCTCCAGGACCGGGCAGCGGTCTCGGGGACGCCTTGGTCGATCTTCTGGGAACAAGTACCCTGCGGAGCTCGTCGGGCCCCTGAGGTGCAGCCATCATGTCGACCTCATCCAGCCAGCGCACGACCACCAATTCCCGCCAAGGCGTCCCACGGCAGCTTACGGCCTGTTTCCTCACTCTGTTACTTGTTATTTCCAACGCCTCGGCCAACGTCGATCCGAAGCTGGGGCGCGTCACTGCCAACCCGACGGCAGGGAATAACTACACCATTGACCAGGAAGTTGCGTACGGTCAGAGGGCGATCCCGGAAGTCGAACGACAGCTGCAACTGCTGCCCGTCGACAGCCCCGTCTCGCAGTACGTCAACCAACTCGGCCACAAGCTGGCTGCGAAAGCGCCGGGATACAAATTCCCTTACAGATTTCGCGTGGTCAACCAGAAGGAGATCAACGCATTTGCCTTGCCCGGTGGACCGATCTATGTGAACACGGGAACCATCGCCGCAGCCAACGAAGCTGAACTTGCGGGCGTTATGGGCCACGAGATCTCGCACGTAGTGATGCGCCACTCCACGCGGCAGGCCTCTCGACAGACCAAGGCCGCTGTACCTCTAGCCATCCTCAGCGGGGTCCTGGGAGCGAGCGTCGGCGGCTGGGCCGGTCAACTCGCCCAGATGGGAATCTCCATCGGCGCTGGATCGGTCTTCACGAAATACTCGCGCGACTCAGAAACCGAGGCCGATATGGTCGGCGCCCAGATTATCTACGATGCTGGCTATGACCCTCGAGCCATGGTCGCGTTCTTTCAGAAGCTGAAAAACCAGCAGGGAGCCAGCAGCGGGCCTAGTTTCCTCGCCTCCCACCCCGATCCCGGCGATCGCGCGCGCAATGTGGCCAGCATCCTCTCCCGGTTCCCGGCAAAGGCGTTTGATGACCAGGACAGTGATGAATTCCGCATCGCCAAGTATTCCCTTGGCGCAATGACGGCGGGAAATGCGGCCCAGAGCGTCATGGAGTCGTTGGGCATGGGCGGTTTGCGTCGACTGACGAGTAAGGAGTTCACCGCCAGCGACTTCCAATCCTACGACCAGGGAGCCTTCCGAATGACTTACCCCAGCAACTGGCAACTCTCGGGCAATCCCAACTTCTCGTTGACGCTATATCCCCAAGGCGGCGCCAACCTCCAGACCGTCAGCTACGGCATCATCATCAGCGGTTTTACCCCCAGCCGTGGAGGTAAGGACCTCAACGAGGCCCTCCGCCAATTGGTCAGCTCTATCCGCGACACCAACCCCAAGCTGCGGACAGCAGGAAACCCCGGCAACCTCACCGTGGGGGGCAGGGACGCCAAGGTCGTCGAGATGTTGGGCGAATCTGCCATTCGCGAGAATAATCAGCCCATTCCCGAGCGCCTCCGGGTGATCGCCCTCCAGACCAGGTCCAGCACGGTCCTGTACCTGATGTGCGTGGCACCCGATGCTGACTTCGACTCCTTGCGCCCCACGTTTGACCGGGTCTTGAGAAGTTTTGCACCGAACTAGAGTCTCAGGTGGTCTCTGGCACTCACGACCGCCATCGTCCGCAAACGCAAACAAACGCAGGTGCTTTCCCCGGATTTCCCGGATAACCCTCCCCTCCCTTTTGGCGTCCAACTCAACAGAATCGTTGCTACTTCCACTTCCACTCGGGCGTATACTCTGACCATGTGGGGCCCGGGTCCAGGGCAGGAGTTGGTTATGAGGTTTCGGCTCACATTAGCAGCTGTCGTTCTTTCTGCGCTTGTCCTTTCGTTGGGAGCGTTCGCGCAACAAACCGACAAGTCACCTTCCGATGCGCAAGCCGCTCCTGCGTCCACGGACTCAAAGTCCGCACCGGCCACGCCAGACTCCAGCGCCAAGTCCGATCCGTGTATCACTCCAGTTCCAGACGCCAAGCCTGATCAGCACGCCAAGACATCAAACGATTCTGATTCGAAGGACTCGGCCGCAAAGCCGCCCGCTCTTCCGCCTGTGGTTAACCAGCCTGATGACAGCAACGTGAAACACGATGGCAGCAAGAACGACGTGAACGCCATCGGCAACCGAAAAGTCGGTGGACGGGGCCTCGGAGACTGGTATTCGCTTGAGGGCGAGATCCGCATGGGCAAGCAGTATGCCCAGGAAGTCGAAGCGACTTCGAAACTCATTCGGGACCCGGTCATCAGCGAGTACGTCAACCGCATCGGCCAGAACTTGGTACGCAACTCTGATGCCCAAGTGCCTTTCACCATCAAGGTGATTGACTCTGACGAAGTGAACGCCTTTGCCTTGCCCGGCGGCTTCTTCTATGTGAATTCCGGGTTAATTCTGGCTGCCGATGAGGAATCAGAACTTGCGGGAGTCATGGCACACGAGATCGCGCACGTAGCTGCGCGTCATGCAACGCGTCAACTGACGCGGGCACAATGGGCTAACATCGGCACGATTCCCCTGATCTTCGTGGGCGGCGGCATCGGCTACGCCGTCCGCTCGGCGGCTGGCATCGGCCTTCCCATGGGATTTCTCGCGTTCTCCCGCGGCTTTGAATCGGAGGCTGATTATCTCGGGCTGCAGTACATGTACAAAGCCGGATACGATCCCAACGCCTTCGTGAGTTTCTTCGAAAAGTTGCAGGCGCGGGAAAAGAAGAAACCCGGAACCTTAGCCCGGGCTTTCTCAACTCATCCGCAGACACCTGATCGCATTTCGAAATCGCAGGAGGAGATCTCCAAAATTCTTCCCGCGCGACCGCAATACATAGTGACCACGTCGGAATTCAATGATGTAAAAGCGCGGCTCGCGAGCATCGAGAACCGGCGCAAAGTAGTCGATGACAAGGCCGGCAACAAGCCCAGCTTGCGCCGCACGTCGACCGCCGACAAATCCGGAGACAAGAACGGAGACAAGGGTGACAACCAGGATGACGGTCGGCCGACCCTGCACCGTCGCGACGACTAAGTAAGGGGAAATTTTCCCAGAAAAGCAAAACCGGCAGCCTGTTGGCTGCCGGTTTTCACTGGATGGCGTAACACTACGCGGCTTCTTTAGCGGCCAGCGAACGCATGGCCGAGGACCCTTTTCCATTTGGATTCACAACCCTCATCTCTTCCCAAGAGTATGGGAACTCTTTGCCGCAATCCAGGCACACAACATACGTTCCAGTCACCGTGGCGGCTTTGTTCCGGCGCGAACCCGGGCGAACCGTGATGGGAAAGCTGTAATGGCTATGCCAGCAACCAAATAGAGCGTTGATGAATTTATCAACCATACCCCCTACCTCCCCAGAACCAAACGATTAATGGTGCAATTCACCAGCCAATCCGTATCAATCGATTAGATTCGGATGTCGTGTAAAAGGTTCGCCTCCTGGCACACGTCGGCGACTCTGAGGCGAAAGGAATGAAAACAGTTGCACAGAAAGTGATGATTTCGGGAATGGAGCGAAGAAGGAGTGTTACAAGGTCTCCCGCGTTTTCTTGTGCTGCTGGCATTTCGACATGATTGCCGAGCGTAGCCGTGTGCGCAGATCGTCGGGCAATTCGTAGAGTTCGGAGTTGCGGTAAATCTCGATGGTCTTCTTCGTCGTATCGCACACTACATAGCAGTTGTGGCACCAAGCTAGATGATCTTCCAGCTCAGACTTTGTGCGATCGTCCAAGGCGCCGTCCAAGTAGTTGGTCAGCTCTTGCAGGAATTCAGAGCATTTCACTTTTGGCCATCTCCACTCTCTCGTTTCTTGAAGTACCGGCTGAGCCGCTCGCGCAGTTGCAAACGAGCTCGTAATAGCCGGGACTTGACCGCTGGCACGCTGAGCCCAAGAGCATCAGCTGTTTCCTCGGTCGATAAACCTTCCACATCTCTCAGGACAAAAACCGTCCGGAAACTCGGCGGCAGCCCCTGCACGGTGCGCGTCAAAATGTCTTTCAGCTCCGCCTGCTTGTAGAGCTGTTCGGGGTTTGGACTCCAGTCCGCAACCTCGCGCGGTACCGAATCCTCTTCCGTCTTGACGTCTTCATCCAGTGACACCATGCGCTCGGGGCGACGGCGGCGCAATTTCATCAGCGCCTCATTCACCGCAATGCGCACCAGCCACGTGTAGAACTTCGACTGACCCTGGAATTGATCCAGGTTGCTGTAGGCCTTCAGGAACGCGTCCTGAACGACATCTTCAGCGTCTTCCCGGTTCTGCGTAATGTGCTGCGCGATACGAAAAACGTTGCGATCGTATCGTCGAACCAGGTCTTCGAATGCCGAGACGTCGCCCTGCTTGGCCGCCTGTACCAGTGCCAGTTCGTCGCTAACGGGCTCACCTACCTTGGGTTGGATGGCGCTCATTCCAGGTCCGATGCAGTATTTTGCAGAGCCTTCACGAAAGATTGATTTGTTATTTTACTTGGTAACCGGCACTTCTGACGAACGATTTGCCATAGGACGCTGCATGGGTTTGCGCTACATTCAGAACAGGCCGGTTGACACCGGGGGAACACGTCCTAAAGGTACTCAGGACGCGCCGTACAAGTGCCGTATAATCAAGGGTTAGCTGCTGGCTTGGGCCCTGCACCACGAAACATTCACTTTCATGTCTGAGAAAAACGAAATCGAAGCGGTCATCGAGCGTGTCGTGACCCAAGTACTGCAAGGGCACATCTCGCAAGTTCGAGAAGACCTGGTTCGGCGCGTTCTCGACGAGTTGCCGCAAAGCGCCAGTGAATCCGGAAGTGAAACTTCCGGAGCCAACGCGGCTGACTTGTTGCGCGCGGTTTCTGCCGTGCACGCGGGCAACACGCAGAAAGAGATCCTCCGCGCGCTTCTCGATGGAGTTTCCCGCTACAGCGCTCGAACTGCTCTTTTCGTAATCAAGGGTGGCAACTGCTCCGGCTGGCAGGGGCGTGGGTTCGAGGACAACGACGCCGTGAAGGAATTCGCGCTCGATACTTCGCGCGGTTTGCCCGAGCGGGTGCTGCACGAGAAAGCTCCCTTCGCCGGCCAGATCATCGATATGGATCCGCGCTTCGTCGACCACTTCGGTGGTCCGACCGATGAGCATATCGTCATGCTGCCGCTGCTCCTGAAGGACAAAGTTGCCGCCCTGGTTTACGCCGATTCCGGACTGGAGCCCAACCGGCTCGATACGGCTGCCGTAGAACTGTTGGTGATCTGTACAGGGGCGTGGCTGGAGTTGGTTTCAATGCGCAAGCAGGCCCCGCGTGATGCCGCCGGCTTCAGCGAATCTGCGCCGCCGCCGATGGCCCAGGCGGCAACCAGCTTCAACGATCCCTTCGCAGGGCACGCACCTCGGCATACCGCAAGCGCTTCGATTGCCGCCGAACCTGCGCCTCATGCTGCTCATGCCGAAGTTGTGACTGCAGCCGCGGCAGCCGCTGCGGCCGGCTCGAGCTCGCACGCAGCGCCAACCCTCAGCGAAGAAGATGCCGAGGTGCATCGCAAGGCGCAGCGGTTCGCTCGTCTCCTGGTCGATGAAATCAAGCTATACAACCAAGCTAAGGTGTTGGAAGGCCGTAAGAACAAGGACCTCTACGACCGACTGAAGGAAGACATCGACAAGAGTCGCGCCACCTACAAGAAGCGTTACGGAAACACGGTTGCCGCTGAGGTTGATTATTTGCAGACGGAACTCGTACGCAGTCTGGCCGAAGACGATATTTCATTGATGGGCGCCAACTTCAGGCGATAATAAAAAGCAGTGCGGTTCTCCCGAACATTCGGCTCCTGGCTTGTCGCTGGATTTCTCACATGCTCCCTGGTTGGGGGTACGCTCTCGCACGCCCGACAGAACGAGTCTTCTTCCACCGCGTCGGCGTCTCGGAAAACATCAAAAGCTAAGGCCAGCAAAACTAGCTCGAGCAAGACGGCTCGGCACACATCGGCCAAGAAACGCCATCGCGTTTCGCCTCGCGTGCAACGTCTTCACCAGGCCTTCGCCACTTCCACCAACCTAAAGCCGATGGCACAGCAACTTCTGCAAGAGCGCAGTCCCGCTGCTTACACGGGGGTGACCGCTTACGCGCAACGGCATTCCCGGGAAGATGCCGGCGCTCTCGCCTGGCTCGCTTTGGGTTATGCCCACATCCTCGATCACGATTACGCAAAGGCGATTGACCCGCTGAACCGCGCCCGCTCTCATGCCGGCGATCTCGGGGACTACGTTGCCTACTACCTGGGAAGCTCTTACCTGCAGACGGGTCGAAGCGCAGAAGCCGCAGCCGCGCTCGCGAACTTCAGCGAAGCCTATCCCGACTCAGTGCTGACCAAGGATGCGCACGTGGTCTACGCCGGAGCCCTGATCGCCGATGGTCGCGCCGCCGCCGCTGCTGCGCTGCTGGAAAAGGACCGCCTGCCCTTGCGCGCTGATGTCGAGCTTGGGATCGGACGCGCCTACGCGGCCAGCGGTCAGACCGCCAAGGCGGCCGCAGCGCTCCGTAACGTCTACTACTACATGCCCACCAGCCCCGAGGCCGACGCGGCGCTCATCGAATTGCGCAAACTTTCCGGCATAGCGCCGGTGACGGTCGCCGTGCGCCGCATCCGTGCGGATCTGCTGGCGAAAGGGAAGCGCTACTCCGACGCAGCCAGCGACTACCGTGACCTGCTCGACGAGGTGAGTGCCGAAGAACGTCCCACGGTACAACTTGCACTAGCCACGGCCCTGCAGAAGAGCGGACGCAGCCGCGACGCAAAACAACTGCTCGCGAGCATCCCTGAAAGCACCCCTGAAGTTTCTGCTCAGCACTTGTTCCTGCTCGGCGAAGTAGCACGCGCTAGCGATGACGACGATGGGTTCCTTCGCTACCAAGCTCAGCTTCGCCAGGCAAACCCGAATAGTCCATGGCTCGAGCAATCGCTGCTGGCCAGCGGGAACCTGTATCTGCTCAGACGCGACTACGACAAGGCCATCGATTCCTACCGCGAGATGCAGCAGCGGTTCCCCAACGGGGGACGGGCTTCCTACGCACACTGGAAAGTCGCTTGGCTAAGCCTGCGCCAAGGACGCAACGAAGAGGCGAAGCAGGGGTTCGACCAGCAGATTGCGCTGTATCCGAATTCCGCTGAGATTCCAGCCGCGCTCTACTGGCGAGCGCGCCTCGCGGAAGAAGACAACGAGCCATCAAAGGCCCGGGCCTACTACCAGAAACTCTCGGATCGATTCCGCAATTTCTACTACGCGGAACTCGCCCGCCAGCGCCTGAACGTCCTCAAGCCCGCGACTGAGCCGATGCAGTACGCTCTGCTGGACCGCATTCCTCCGCTCGACATCTCAGGCAAGATCACGCCGGCCGACCCTCCGGCTGACGATCTGCACGTGCAGAAAGCGCACCTGCTCGAAAATGGAGGCCTGGTCGACTCCGCGGTGCGCGAAGTCCAGGCAGCTGCTACCGATCAGCAAGGCAATTGGGTGCTGGCCGAGATGGCGCGCATTTACCAGGACAGCGGCCGTTACGACCGTGCCATCGAGGTGATGAAGCACGGCGTTCCCAATTACTTCGCCGTGGATGTTCCGGAGTTGCCGCGACCTTATTGGGAGGCTTTGTTTCCCAAAGCGTACTGGGGGGATCTGAAGCGCTTTTCGACCCAGAACGAGCTCGACCCCTACCTGGTCGCTTCGCTCATCCGCCAGGAGTCGGAATTCAATCCCAACGCCATTTCGCGGGCCAACGCTGTGGGCCTGATGCAGTTGCTACCGGTCACGGGAAAGAAAGTCGCAAAGGAAGTGAACATGCACCATTTCACTCCCAGCCAGCTCTACACGCCAACCGTGAACCTGCAACTCGGTACGCGCTATTTCAAGAGCATGGTCGACAAGTTCGGATCCTTCGAATATGCACTTGCGGCCTACAATGCCGGCTCCGACCGGGTGCAGGACTGGCTTGCCCAGGGAAAATTCCGTGACCCACAGGAGTTTGTCGAATCCATCCCCTTCACCGAAACTCGCGAGTACGTCCAGGCCATCCTGCGCAACGCGAACGTGTATAAGCAGCTCTATGGAACACCTTAGAGGCAGTTACGGGTTCACAGGTGACAGGTCAGAGGCAGACGCTAAAGAGCGTCGCGGGGAGTCAGTGTCTTTCTAAGAATTGCGGGGCTAAATATCGAGCCCTGCGAAAGAACGCGCTGGATGGATGGAAAATTTCTGCGACCCGTGACTTGTTACCTGTGACCTGAAGGTTCGCCGGTCACCTGTGACCCGTCACCTGTCATCTGTTCCTTCGCGAACATAATCTCATACACCAGCAAACCGGCTCCCACCACGATCGCGCTATCGGCCACATTGAATGCGGGCCACTGATATTGCCCGATATAGAAGAGCAGAAAGTCCGTGACGTGCCCGGCGGTCAGTCGATCCCACAAGTTGCCGATGGCCCCACCCAGGATCAGCGACAGCCCCACTCCCGAGACCGTCAGGCTTACGCTGTTCTTCCAGAGCAGCCGCGAAACCACCAGCAGCGCGATCAACGAGAACAGCACCAGCAAGCCAATCTTCCAGGGAGATGGCGAATCCGCGAATAGTCCGAAGGCAGCGCCCCGGTTCTCGAGGTGGGTCAGCCGGAAGAATCCCGGGATGATCTGAATGCCATCGTGCAGGGGGATCTTGTGCTCGACGGCAAGCTTCGCCACGCGGTCGAGCACTACCACACAGAGTGCAATCAGAAAGTGAAGCGCGCGCATGGGGGACTTGCGACTCATGAAAACGACCTAACGTTCCCCCTCGATCTCCCGCAGCACCGCGCTGCAACGCTCGCACACTTTGGGATACACCTTGTCCTCGCCCACGTGCGTGGAGTAGTTCCAGCAGCGCTCGCACTTCGCCCCGTCCGCCTTGCTGACCGTCGCCGCTACCGTACCGGTTCCATTGCCCGATTCTTTGCGCTCCAGTGTTACCGCCGAAACGATGAACAGATACCGCAACTGGTCGCGATACGCCTCCAGCGCCGAGTACACCGGATCGGCCGCGGCAATCTTCACCTGGCCCTCCAGCGATTTGCCGATCAGCTTGCTGTTACGCGCGTTCTCCAGTTCTTTCAGCACCTGTTCGCGAACCCCCAGCAACGACGCCCAGTCCTGCGCTTGCTTGGGGTCGTCGCCTACAGCCTTGCTTCCGAGGATCTCCTCGCGCGTGGGAAACAGGGCCATATGAACGCTCTGCGGACGATCGGCCATCTTCGGCAGATACCCCCACACTTCTTCGCAGGTGAAGGTCATGATCGGCGCCAGCAGGCGCACCATGGCTTCGAGAATCCGCCAGATTGCCGTCTGCGCTGCCCGCCGTGCGGCCGATCTCGGCGCCGAGGTGTAAAGTCGGTCTTTTAGCACATCGAAATAGAACGCGCTCAAATCTACCGCACAGAAGTTCAGCACCCGCTGGTAGATCTTGTGGAAGGCGAACTCGTCGTACCAGCGCGTTACATCCGCCGCCATGGCCACGGTCTGCCGCAACATGTGCTGGTCGATCCGCTGCAGCTTCTCGAAGGGCACCGCATCCCTCGCCGGGTCAAAGTCGTAAAGATTGCCCAGGGCGTAGCGGAAGAGATTGTTCCGGATCGTACGGTAGTTTTCGGCGATGCTCTGCATCAGACGCTCTGAACCCACCACGTCCTCGCGAAAATCGACGGAAGCCACCCACAGGCGCACGATCTCGCCGCCCAACCGTCCGGCGATATCGACCGGGTCAACGTCATTGCCACGCGACTTCGACATCGCCTGCCCGTTTTCGTCGAGCGTCCATCCCTCCGTTGCCACGTGTTTGTATGGCGCGTGATTCTCGGTGCCCACGGTGCAGAGCAGGGAAGAATGGAACCATCCGCGGTGCTGGTCTCCGCCCTCCAAATACAAATTCGAGACCGGCGGATACTCGGGTTCGGCCGCCTTCAGGGCGAGGTAGCTTGACCCCGACTCGAACCACACATCCAGGATGTCCATCTCCTTCTTGAAGGCCGTGCCCTGGCAGTGCGCGCACTTCATTCCGGTTGGGAGCAGGGTGTCAGCTTCGCTCGTATACCATCCATCTGCGCCAGCACGCGCAAACAGCGCCTCGACCTTGCGATCGATCCCCGGGTCCATCACCGGTTTACCGCATTTCGCACACAGGAACACCGCGATTGGCACGCCCCAGACGCGCTGCCGCGAAATGCACCAGTCCGGGCGGGTAGCGATCATGTTCGCGATGCGGCTCTCACCCCAGGCCGGGTCCCATTTCACCCTACTGATTTCTTCCAAAGCTCGCGAGCGTAGCGTTCCGCCCGCCATCGGTGTTTCCATCGAGATGAACCATTGCTCCGTTGCGCGGAAGATGATCGGATTGTGACAGCGCCAGCAATGCGGATACGAGTGCTCGATCTTCTCCGTGTGCAGCAGCACCCCGCGCGTTTTCAGCAACTCGACGATCGAGGAATTGGCGTCGAAGACCTGCTTCCCCTCGTACTCCGGCATTCCTTCGTGAATGATCCCGGCTTCGTCTACGCGCGAAGTCGCATCCAGCCCATACTTCAATCCAGTGAGGAAGTCGTCCGCGCCATGCGACGGCGCCGTGTGCACGACGCCTGTGCCGGTGTCCATGGTCACGTATTCGGCCAGCACACCCAAGACGTTCCGGTCGAGGAACGGGTGACGGAAGTTCACTCGCTCCATCTTGCGTCCCTGAAAGCGCGCCAATTCCTTCGCCCCGGCAAGGTTGCATTTGGCGATCACATCCCCGGCCAGCTTCGCCGCGACGATGTACACCTCGCCCCCCGACTCAAGCGCCACATACTCTTCATCCGGATGAAAAGCGACCGCCATCGAGGCCGGAAGCGTCCAGGGCGTCGTGGTCCAGACGATGGTGGAGACCTTTTTCCCGCGCAGATTGGCGTCCACCGTGGCGGGATCGTCCACCATTGCGTACTTCACCCACACGGTAGGGCTGGTGTGGTTCTCATATTCAACTTCCGCCTCGGCCAGTGCCGTCTTGTCGTATATGCACCAGTACACCGAGCGTAGGCCCTTGTAGACGAATCCGTGTTCGAGGAAGGAGTAGAACGTCCGCAGCACGACCGCTTCGTACTCCGGCGTCATGGTCGAATACGGACGGTCCCAGCGCCCGAAGCAGCCGATCCGCTTGAACTGCTCGCGCTGCAAATCGAGGAACTTCTGTGCGTACTTCCGACACTCCAACCGCACCTGGGACGGGTCCAGCGACAGCTTCTTCTTCCCCAGTTGCTGGTCGACCTTGATCTCAATGGGCAGGCCATGGCAGTCCCACCCCGGCACATAGGGCGCGTCAAACCCGGCCATACTCTTCGACTTGACGATGAAATCCTTGAGACACTTATTCAGGGCGTGGCCCAGGTGCAGCGCCCCGTTCGCGTAGGGTGGCCCATCATGCAGGATGTAGCTCGGCAACCCCTTGCGCGCCTCCTGAACGCGCTCATAAATGCCCGTTTCTTCCCAGCGAGCCAGGATTTTTGGCTCGTTTTGCGGCAGGTTAGCCTTCATGGGGAAGTTTGTATTAGGCAAATTGACAGTCGTCTTCAATTCGAGCGGCACGCTTCGCTGGTCTCCTAAATGGTTGATTTTTCATTATAGGGAGCACTGCGGGGTACGTCTATGCGAGCAGCCTCCTGCACCGAGGTCGTACGCCCGAGGGGACTCCAAAATGCACTGCGTAATTGAATGAAAAAGAGTGTACAATTTTCCTCGACTACGACTCTTGCTGTCTCCAAGCGCCTGATGGGGTGGGGAATATTGTCGTAGTCGAATGGGCAAATGATTGCTCGGATGCAACTCTGGGCCTTTGTTGATCATCACGTATTTACGGGCCTGAGATGTGGGAGCAAGTAGACGGTAAGAGCGGCTGGCTCATTTTTTGATATGGCAACAGAACAACAGAACTCACCTTCACCGGAACCTCAGCTCGACTTGCTTCTGCCTAAAGGGACGCTGGACGTCCCGCTGTGGAAATCTCTGTTTGCCGGCATCGACGCCGCCCTGTTCCCCAAGAAACTTCCTCCACTGGTACTGAGTTCCAAGCCCGCGGAAACCGGTGAGCTTGACGAGCAACTGACGCAGCCGTGGTATCAGTCGGTAATCAGCAATCTGCGTGACGCGCTGTTCCCGAAGAAGCTTCCGCCTCTGCAGCTCAGCTCGAAGCCGGTCGAAGGCGAGAACGCGCTTGACGACAGCCTCGCTCTGCCCTGGTACCGCTCGCTCTTCGAGAACGTTCAGGAAGCGCTGTTCCCGAAGAAGCTGCCTCCCCTGGAACTGACCTCAAAACCGGTCGCGGTTCGCGATATCTGGGGCTTCTATAACTACAAGCGTGATGGCGCGCTGGCGTCAACCGGTGTTCACGTCGTGCTGATTGCCTTGTTGATCGGCGGAACCATGTTCGCCCGCAGGGCCGTGACCTCGGCCAAGAACCAAGGCCCGGTCATGCCGCTGCTCTCTGACGCTGATATTCCCCCTCTGCCTCCCTCCAAGACGATTGCAGGAGGTGGTGGAGGTGGCGGCGACCGAGACAAGCTGGCAGCAACCAAAGGGCGTTTGCCCAAGCTGGCCATGGAGCAGTTCACGCCTCCTGTAGTTGTGGCTAGAAATGACGCACCGAAGCTGCCCATGGAACCCACCGTCGTGGTTCCCCCCCAGATGAAGTTGGCCATGCCGAACATGCCTAACCTTGGCGATCCGATGGCTGCGATTCCGAACGGGCCCCTTTCGAACGGCACCGGCTCCGGTGGTGGCATTGGGTCTGGTTCGGGCGGCGGCGTCGGTTCG
>Ga0310913_10000943_pt1 | contig 14336 bp, 9 predicted proteins | sample GREbulkMGOX082_FD_203447 | JGI IMG/M metagenome (GOLD analysis project Ga0310913, IMG submission 203447) | Lab enrichment of tropical soil microbial communities from Luquillo Experimental Forest, Puerto Rico - GRE.bulkMG.OX082 | ecosystem: Environmental > Terrestrial > Soil > Tropical forest >...
AGGTTAGGTAGTCGACCTGGTGACCGAACGGCGGGATGTCCGGCCGCTCCGTGGAGTCCAGATCGACCACCAAGACGTTCTCGGCGGCGAAATCGATGTGCGGCGTCAAGTCAAAGGAGAACGGTGTATAACCGCCTTTGTATTCGCCAAGACAGACGCCGTTAATCCACACGGTCGAGGCCAGCATGGCGCCTTCAAAATCGACGAAAACGCGCCGCCCGTGCGCCTCAGGCGGGAGTTTGAATCGGCGGCGATACATGGATACAAATTCGTATGTCTTGTCGTCGAAACTGTGCCACGGCAGCGGCACGTTCGTGTGCGGCAGGACCACGCTTTCAAAAGCGGAGTCGTCGAAGTTCTTCTCACGTGCCGCCGCGACCACCGAACGGTTGTAACGCCAGTTGCGGTTAATCGGCAGAACGATTCGGCCGCCGGCCGTCGAAGCGGCGGAAGGTGCTGGATTTCCTTTCACGGTTCCCTGCCCGAGCGTCGCACCAGCCAGCACGGTTCCGGTTTTTATCAGGAAATCTCGTCGGTTCATATTCTTCCTCTTTGTCGAGTGTAAAGGCGAGCGGGGCGGGCATCTTCTAAAAATCTTAGCAGGTTTACGAGCGACTTGCAGGCGGCCCGAAAACCGCGTACGTAACCGGTTGAGAGCGGCTTCTGCATTAAGAGCGTGCGAGCTCCGGTCGAATGCATGCCAACCCCTTTCGCAGCCGAACGGCCACCCCACGGTTCGGAGCCTCCGAAGCCATGATGATTCAGCATTGGCACGAGCCGCGCTGGATCGCTTCTCGGATTACCCGGGCTGTAGCCCGGGACGACCGCGGCAGTAGACGAACAGACCGGTCGAACGCACGACAATCAAGGTGTATTATCGGTGCCTATAAGTTCACGTAGGTGCTGCGATCGCAGCGCTGGCACCAGGAGATCCCGCCATGACGACCAAGCTGCCGGAAGAGGAGTGTGAAGGCCTCCGGGCGCGGCGGCCTCGTTCGATGAGGATCGTTGGCGCATGGGGGATTTTGCTGCTCTCCTTGGCGATGGGTTGTTCGCGGAAATCCTCGCCCGAACCGCCCACGGTCACATTTCTCGATATTGAGTACGACGCCCCTGATCGTCTGCCTGGATTAGGTCGAGACCTCGAGGCCTTTACACAAGAAACGGGTATCCAGGTCAAGCGACTTCCTCGCCCGGATGGTTCTCTCCGGCAACTGGCCTTGTGGCGGGAGTTACTTCAGAAAGGCGGTGCTACGCCCGACGTGTACGGCATTGACGTCATCTGGTCCGGAATATTCAACCGGTATCTGATGGATTTAAAGCCCTACTTCACCTCGGAACTTTCCTCGCAATATCCGGTGGTGCTCGCGAGCTACACTGTGGGTGACAAAGTCGTGGCCATACCACGTCACGCCTACGTGGGTGTCTTACTTTATCGCTCGGACCTTCTGCGAAAGTACGGGTATCCCGAGCCGCCTAAAACTTGGAATGAACTCGAAGTCATGGCCGCGCGGATTCAAGCGGGTGAACGCGCCAAAGGCCAGAAAGACTTTTGGGGTTACGCGTGGGAAGGCGGTATGAACGAAGATTTGACCTGCTCGGGTTTGGAATGGCAGGTAAGCGAAGGCGGCGGACGCATTATCGAAGAAGACGGGACGATCAGTGTAAACAACCCGATCGCCATCCGGACATGGCAGCGCGCAGCGCGCTGGGTGGGTTCCATTTCACCACCCGGTGTGGTGGCCTACGAGAAGTGGGACGCCGAAAACATGTGGAACTCGGGAAAAGCAGCCTTCTATCGGGGTTGGACATCGGACTATAGCCTGATCACTTTTCCCGGTCGTCCAGAAAACGTCGCGCAATTTGGCATAACCAGTCTTCCGGCGGGCCGTGCCGGGAGTGCCAATGTGTTGGGTGGGAATGGTCTGGCGGTTTCCCGAACATCGGGGCATTCGCGGGAAGCGCTGGAGCTGGTCCGCTTTCTCCTCCGCCGGGACGCTCAACTGCTAAGTGCCGCAGAGCATGCGGAGATCCCCAAAGAACGGGAGCTTTACGAATTACCGGATATCCTGCGACCGTATCCTCAGCTGGCCAAATTGGGGGAAGGGGGAGGCCGTGTGGTGGCGCGTCCATCGATCGTGGCCGGCGAGAAATATGAAGAAGTCTCAAGAGCGTATATTGGGGCTTTGCATGCGGTGCTGATAGGGGAAAAGAGTGCGCCTGCGGCGGCGGCAGAGTTAGAGAAGGAATTGGTTCAAATAACTGGTTTGAGGCCCGGACCGCCGTCGAAGCGAGATTCACAGTTCGGTGATAGAACTCTTTGAGCGCATGGATCGCAATTGTTTCCGCGTGTTTCGATTGGGGATCGGCTTCCTGTCGTTTGAGACAAGCGATTGGGAGTAACGTGTGACGGTCGTGAAACCTGCCAGACGGGCGAAAGAGGTTAGCGAGAGCAACTTTCACCTGGACCGTCTCAATATCGGTCCTCGCCTGACACTCTGTTTTCTCTCCATCATATTGGTGCTTTTGCTGGGAAATGCGGTCCTGCTTTGGCAATTCCACCAGGCGCGCGCACAAGCCGAGCGTCTGAGGGCTGTGGACCAAGAGTTGATTGCCGTGCTGCAGTCGCATGTCAGTCTCATGTCGTTTTATGAGAGGCTCGAGGCGTTCACGCATTCCGAAAACACGGGCGATCTGTTAAACGAAGCGCAAACCATTCGTAACGCCCTGCTCGAAAACAGCCGGCGCACGAGAGATGCCCTCGGCCAATTGCCGCCAGAAGTAAAACTGGACCCGGCGCTGCTGCCGACCCTTTTGACGATTCAGGACACGCTACCGGCGGAGCTCGAGGAAATCACTGCCTTGGCGCAATTGAGAGACTGGGAGGCGGTGCGCTTGCGCTTAACCCGTCAGTTGCGGCCGTTGGAATTCAGGAGTGCGCAGCTGGTCGAGAACATTGACCGCCAGGTCGCCGAGGAGCGCGCGCAAGCCGTTTTGAATATAGCGCGGGTGCAAAGGAAGATTTTGTTCATCGTGCCCATAACGGCCTTGTTGACGCTTCTGTTCGCGGCTTTCCTGGGCTTGGTCGTCACGCGTAGCATCACTCAGCCGCTCGGGCGGTTGATGCAAGGCTCCAGGGCTTTGGCGCAAGGTGATTTCACTCACCGGGTCCCGGCCGCGGGGAAGGACGAAATCGGGCGGCTCGGCAAGGTCTTCAACGACATGATTGTAAGACTCCAAGAGCTCTACCGCGAGCTACAGAGAAAGGAGTCCTACCTTGCCGAGGCTCAGCTGTTGAGCCACACCGGCAGCTTTGGCTGGGAAGTTTCTAGTGGAAAGATTCAATGGTCGCTTGAGACTTTTCGGATTTTTGAATACCCGCCCGGCAGCGAGCCCACGATCGAAGCCGTGATGGAACGAACCCACCCGGAAGACAGGTCGAGTGTGCAGCAATTCGTGGAGCGCGTTTCTCACGAGGGCGAAGAGTTCGACTTTGAACACAGGTTGCTCATGCCTGACGGGACGGTCAAGTATCTGCACGTCGTGGGCCGTCCCTCAACCGACGAGTTGGGTCGCTTCGAGATTGTGGGCGCCGTCACAGATGTCACCGAGCGCAAGCGCGCCGAGGCGGCCCTGCAGCGAAGCGGCCAGCAGCTGGCTGAACAAAGGGCACAGCTCGATGAGCTGTTTGAACAAGCGCCGGAAGGTGTCGCTCTTCTCGACGTGGACGACCGGGTGCTGCGGATTAACGCGGAGTTCACCAGGATCTTCGGCTATGCGCCCGGGGAGGCCATCGGACGTGCGATTAATGACCTTATTGCGCCCGAAGAACTGCGCGGCGAAGCGGAGGAGTATAGCCATCGGTTAACCCACGGAAAGCCTGTGAATGCGGAGACCATCCGCCGCCGGAAAGACGGCAGCCGTGTGCATGTTTCACTGCTGGCCGTTCCCATCTCCGTACCGGGCGGACAGATCGCGGAATATGCCATCTATCGCGATATGACGAAGCACCGGATGGTTGAAGGCGAACTGGCGAAGCAAAGGGCTCACCTCGATGAACTCTTCGAGACCGTACCGGAAGCGATTGCACTGGTGGATTTGACGGACGCGATCGTTCGTGTGAATCGGGAATTCTCGAAGATTTTCGGCTATTCACGCGACGAGGCCGTGGGACGCCCGCTCAACGAGTTGGTGGCCCCCGGAGAACTTCGCGAGGAGGCCGAAGAGTTCACCAAGCTAGTCACCGGACGTGGCGAGACCTTGAATGTGGAAACAATTCGTGGGCGGAAAGATGGCTCGCGTTTTCCGGTCTCGATTCTCGGCGTACCGGTGTCAATTGGCGGAAGCCAGGTTGCCGAGTACGCCATCTATCGCGACATTACCGAACGGAAGCGCGCTGAGCAGGAACTTCAGCAACTTGTGGATCTCGTCCCTCAGGTGATTGTGGTGTTGGACCCGGACGGCAAGTTGACTCATGCAAATCGCATCGCCCGTGAATACGCAGGTCTGCCACTTGAGGAGTTTCGGCCCCTAGGTTTAGTCGGCAGGATAAGTCATCCCGACGACGTGGAGAGGGCGCTAGCCGCACGCGAGCGTGGGCTTGCCGGCGGTGAGCCGTTTGAACTTGAGGCAAGATTGCTTGGAGCGGATGGCGTCTACCGATGGTTCCTGTTTCGCTACAATCCGTTGGTGGAGGAAGGCCGCGTCAAAAGATGGTACGGGACCGCCACGGAAATTGAGTCGCGGAAAAAGCAGGAAGAGCGGGTCCGTCAGGAAAACGTGCTCCTCGAAGAACGCAGCCGAATTGCCCAAGAACTCCACGACACCCTACTCCAGAGCTTCCTCGGGGCCTCGATGCAGCTCGGTGGCGCCATGAAGAGCCTGGCATCCGATTCCCCGGTCAAGCCCAAGTTAGAGCAAGTTCTTGAGCTCATGGAGCAGGGGATAGAGGAAGGCCGGGCTACGATTCAGGGTCTGCGTTCGTCCGACTCTCGCCCCTGGGACCTCGTTCTGGCGCTGTCCGGGGTTCAGCAGGAACTGGAGGTGCCGCCCGATATCGACTTTCGTGTCAGCGTCGAAGGCCGCGAGCAACCGCTGCGGCCAGCCATCCGGCAAGAGATTTACCGCATTGGCAAAGAAGCGCTGGTCAACGCGTTTTGTCATTCCGGAGCCAAACGGGTCGATTGCGAACTTGAATACACCGACAGTGAACTGCACCTGCGCGTTCGCGACAACGGATGCGGAATCGATCCTCAAGTGCTCGACGCGGGGCGCGAGGGACACTGGGGTCTGTCGGGCATGCGGGAGCGGGCTACAAGAATTGGGGCCGTGCTTAAAATCTCGAGTAGCGCAAGTGCCGGGACGGAGATTCAGCTGTCCATCCCTAGCCATATTGCGTTCAATCCGTCACCGAGCGAATCTCCTTTCGTGAATGATTGACCTTATCTTGGTCCCCTCGCCCCGATGCGAGCGGGACTCAAATCATCCACGCTGCCGGTCTTTGCCGGGCGGTGCTCGGTGGCTCACCATGCAGAGCGTTTCATCCGGATCCCGAGTTCGCGGCTGGCATCACTTCGGATGGCGGCGCTTTACGCGCAATTGTGCCAGCGAGCGAGCTAGAGCAGCGTTGACGGAAGCCACTTCCGCAGAAGAGATCTTTTCGCGGAGGCGTGCGGCCGCACGCTGGCGTGCTTGTTCGGCTTTTGCTTCGTCGATGTTCTCGGTCGCCACCGCCATGTCGGTCACGATCGACACGCGATCTCCCGTGACTTCGACAAGCCCCTGGCCCACGGCCAGAAAACGAACTTGCCCGTTTTTGCGCACAATCATTTCGCCCGGCACCAATTGCGTCATCAGCCGGACATGGTGAGGAAGAATGCCCGCTCCTGGGGCGCTCGGACTGGCCGCCAATGCCACGGCAGCTGCTCCCGTTGGGGCGGCGGAAGCAGGTGTCAGGTTGGCCGAAAGACCCACAAACGAAACAAAAAGCAGCACGGCCAATTTGCTGTGCAGTTTGGCGACGATTCCCCTCAGCGGAGAAACTAGAATCGGTTCGAGTCTTCGGTTCGACATATCGATCATTGCCATATTCGCGTGCGACACCGCTTTTAGTTATCCCGCCGCGTGCGCGGCTTCCTTTCGCACATGGAGCTTAGGCATTTGAATGGCCAGCGCCGCGTCCCTGTTCGCTACTTGCCATCGGCTTAAGAAACAAGCCACTTGGACCGCGCGAGGCGTCTTGTTCGAGAAGGCCAAGCCTCGACGGAGGCAAAGCGACGACCAACTCGTCAAACCTTCGACCTGCACCGCAATCCTTGTAAGCAGCCATTTCCGCACCTGCCTCGAGAAATCCCTGGTTCCTGCGCGCCATGTTTTCCGAACACGCCTCAATGGATGAGCTTCCGGGTGTGCCGCGCGATCATGAGTTCCTCGTTGGTCGGAATGGACCACGCCGAAACTCTTGACGCCGGCACACTGATTCGTGGGCCGCCTAGAGCGTTCGCCGCCGAATCGAGCTCGACGCCGAGCCAGGCCATATCCCCGCATAGGCGCCCGCGGATGGCGGCTGAGTTTTCGCCAATGCCGCCGGTGAACACGATTGCGTCTAGCCCGCCAAGCGCGGCAGCCAGCGAGCCGGCTTCCCGTCGAATGCGATAGCAAAAAAGGTCAATCGCCAGCTTGGCCCGCTGATCCCTAGAGGCCAACAGCGTGCGCATGTCGCTCGAGATGCCCGATACACCAAGCAGCCCCGATTGGTGGTAGAGGAGCGTCTCGATGGCGCGCACATCCATGCCGCGCTGATTCATCAGGTACAAGATCACGCCCGGATCGAGCGAGCCCGACCGCGTGCCCATGGCCAGTCCTTCGAGCGCGCTAAAGCCCATGGTGGTCGCGACACTCTGGCCGGCCTTGATGGCGCACAAGCTTGAGCCGTTTCCGAGGTGCAGCACGACCGCTCTGCCCCGGGCGGCGTTCGCATCGAAGTCGGCCAGCACCGAGGCGATGTATTCATACGATAGACCGTGGAATCCGTAGCGCCTTATGCCAGCTTCGTGGAGCTCTTCGGGCAAAGCGAAACGGCGGGCGAGATCGGGATTCGTACTGTGGAAGGAAGTGTCAAAGCAAGCGACTTGCGGCAAGTCGGGCACACGATCGAGAAGACGCCGGATCGGCGCGAGATTGTGCGGCTGGTGCAGGGGAGCGAGTGGAACCAACTTCTCGAGTGCCGCCGCCACGCCCGCATCGATACGTACCGGCCCTTTATAGTCGAGTCCGCCGTGCAAAACGCGATGTCCAACCCCGATGAGATGGTCATCGGCGAGTTCGGCGCGCAGAAACGCCACCAGGTGATCGAGCGCGCCATCGTGGCCGAGCTTCGTGCCCTCGGCCCAGACCTTCTCGGCTGCCGTCGTCCCGTCGCGCCTTTTGGCGATGAAGTGCGGTGTGCTGTAGACGCTTTCGACCTGGCCGTGCAGCTCGAGTTCAAGTTCAGCGCGGCGCGCAACGAATAGGGAGAACTTAATACTGGATGAGCCGGGGTTCAGGACGACAATTGCGTCGGCCATAGTGTCCTCCTCCGTCAACTGCCGTTCGACAGATCTGCCATATCGGTGCCGCTAAAGAAGTGATTGATTCTCGCGTACGGTACCCGCAATTGCGATGCTTTCATCGGCCAAGACTCTTCGAAGAAAAGATTCGATGGCGCCCACAGCCTTTGGCTTCCGCCGATAAGATCATACGGGTCGACCCCTCAAACGACTGGCGATCGCCCGGGCAATGTCGTCCTGCACTTCGAAGATGTCCTTTAACTCCCGGTCGTAGCGCTCAGACCAGAGGTGGTAGCCGTCGGCAACGTTGATCAACTGCGCCGTGATTCGTACCCGGCTGCCTGCCTTTCGAACACTACCCTTTAAAACCGTCTTCACGTTGAATCGCTCCCCAACGATGCGCCGATCGACGTGCATGCGCTTGAACGTTAAAGCCGAAGTTCGCGCGGCAACACGCAGCCCTTTAATTTGCGTGAGCGCATTGATGACTTCCTCGGTAATCCCCTCGGCGAAGAACTCATTCTCTGGGTGCGCGCTGATGTTGGTGAAGGGCAAGACAGCGATGGATGCCCCTTCGCTGGCATCAGGCACGGAGACGCTTTGCGAACCGGAAGACATCTCGCGTCGCAATAATTCCAGAGCGCCGCGCAGCTCTCGCACCGAGGCATACCGCTCGGCCGGTTGTTTTGCGAGGCACCGCTCTATGATTCGCTCGAGGGCCATTGGCAGGTCCGCCCTGAGTCCAGAAACAGGTTTCGGTGTGTCGCGCAAGATCGAAGAAATCAGTTCCGCTGTTGTGTCGCCGACAAACGGACCTTGGCCGGTAGCCATCTCATACAACACGGCTCCCAACGAGTAGATATCCGTGCGGTGATCCACCTGCCGACCGTGAAGTTGCTCGGGCGACATGTACGGCAATGTGCCCATGACGATGCCCGTTTGTGTACCAGTGAGGGTTTTGAATTCGCTTTCTTTCGTGCCTGGAACGGCTATCTTCGCCAAGCCGAAATCCAGGACCTTGGCGTGTCCGTGTTCGCTCATGAAGATGTTCGCCGGTTTGATGTCCCGATGGATGATGTTTTTGACATGGGCTGCCCCGAGCGCATCTGCAATCTCGCAGGAGATTTCCAGCAAACGGTCCAGTTCCATCGGATGCCCGCCGATGAGGTCTTTCAGTGCCGCCCCGTCCAAGTACTCCATGACGATGAAAGCTTTGCCGCTCTCCTCACCGATGTCATAAACGGTGCAGATGTTTGGATGGTTGAGCGCTGACGCGGCCTTCGCTTCCCTTCGAAATCGCTCGAGCGCTTGCTGGTCTTGCGCCATACCGTCGGACAGGAATTTGAGCGCTACTTCCCGGTCGAGCCGCGTGTCTTTCGCCTTATACACCACACCCATCCCGCCCTTGCCGAGCTTGCCGACGATGCGGTAGTGCGAGATGGTCCCCCCGATCATGGCGTCCGCTTAATCAGTGTCGTGTTGGAAAGTCCGAATTGCATGTTGCGCCGCGGATCCATATGCGACGCGTTTGGTGGATCAGCATGAAAAAACGACGAGCATTGGAGCTTGCAGGGTCACGAACACTAACCTCCGAACAGGATCACTGCAACGCGCCTGCCAGTGAACCGGGCCGTCAGTCCCCGGAAATCGTTGAAAATGGAAGGGAAAAAAACAGGCGTGCTGCCCCGCCCGTTCCTGCGGTGACGACCTTGACGTTTCCGTCAAGCCCTCGCTCGAAGGAAGCGGTTCTTGCTCTCTCTTATCCCTTATCCCCTACTTCGATTGAGGGGGTAGTATCCTACGGGAAAAATTAGGCAACACCCTCGCCAGAAACGTCTAGCGGAAACAGTGGGATTTAGGGGAGTGGCGGAGCGGGCCGAGGGGTGGAGCGGAGGCCGGCGGCGGGCAACACAGGATTATCCACCATGGACTTGTTGGATTGCTTCCATCAGTTTCCTCGGAGATGCACCTTTAATCAGGAAAGCGCTTACTCCTGCTGCGAGCGCCCGCTTCCTTTCAGTTTCGGAGTCAAAAGTAGTCAAAATGATGATGCGGGCTTCTGGGAATTCTGTCCGAATTGCGGCGGCTGTGTCGATACCGCTCATATCCGGAAGCCTCAGATCGATGAGCGTGACGTCGGGGCGGTGCGTACGGAACAGATTAATCCCTTCCTGCCCATTCGACGCTTGCGCAACTAAATTCATGTCCGGGTGTGCTGCCAACAGCGCAGCGATTCCTTCCCGGTACCGGGGGTGGTCGTCGACGGAGAGAATCCGAATCGAATTCATGTGCTTTAGGTTACAAACATCGACTTTCACCACAGGCTGCTAAGCCTTTCGCCGGAGAGCCAAGGACGGCAGGAGTTTTAACTGCACGAAGCAGAGAGGAAGCAGAAGGCCCGCTAAGGCTTCTCGATCGTGTGGTTGATGGAAACGAACCGTCTCGGCGAGCAGTAGGATGGAGGCCAAGACGAGCAAAGCAGCCGATATTCCGCGATGGAAGCGGCGCACTTCGGAGTCGACCCAGGTATTCAATCTACGTTCGAGCAGACGTCCTTCGTTCGAGTCGGTACAGTTGCGCTTGAGAGAACAGGAATTGCAGGCGCTCGCGGGTGCGCGGTACAAGGTGACGCGGCGCTCAAGATCGGAACTCAACTGCACGAGTTGGTGGCCCGCGGGGCACTCCCAGTAGTCCAGCTCACGAAAGTAGACAAAGCCCGAGTTGCGATAGCCTTCCGCCCTCTGTTGGGAACGGCGCGCCAGATACTCGAGCAGAGCTGCCACACCCGCAAGGAACAAAGCGTAGGTGAGCGCGAGAAGGACTTCGCCATGGACACCTAGAATCATCGGTCAAGCACAGCTCCAGCGACCTCACTCAGCAGGACATCGCCCGGTTTTTCAGCGCCAAGGCTCGGTTTCGGCCGGCGCACGCCGAGCCAGGCGAGGTAGAGAACCGGAAGAACACCTCCGAGAATAAACAGGGTATCTCCCGGAAGACGCAGCCACTCAAGAAGGGCATTGGTGCGGTTGGACAAGTAGTCCAACGAACGGGCCTCGAAATACCCCGCGCTGACGGAGTGATAAAGCTGCAAAACCCCGAGAGGGAATAGTGTCGCGAAAACCATCCAGGCAAGCCCGATGTTCAGGGACCAGAAGCTAATTTTCGCCAGCCGATCACTCCAGGACTCTTCCGGAACAATGTACCGCAGGCAGAAAAGGGCCAGGCCCACGGCCATCATTCCGTATACGCCCATCATTGAGGCGTGTCCGTGGTTGGCCGTCAAGGCCGTGCCCATTTCGTAGTAGGAAACGATGGGCAAATTAATCAGAAATCCGAACACACCAGCTCCAAGGAAATTCCAGAACCCGACGGCGGCGAGAAACATGACGGCCCAGAGGTGGGGAAACGGAGTCCGGGAAGTCGAGTGCTGCTGCGTTCCGAGTTGCAAGAAGCTCCAGGCTTCGAGGGTCAGGAATGTCAGAGGAATGACCTCCGCCGCCGAGAAAAACGCGCCCAGGGCCATATGCATCGTCGGTTCACCCGAAAAGTACAGGTGATGCATGGTCCCGACCATCCCTCCGACGGAATAAAGGATGATGTCCAGATAGACGACCTTGAGGGCCACGCGCTCGTGGACAACACCGAGAAGGACGAACATATACGCCACCATGACGGTGGTGAACAGCTCGAGAAAGTCTTCCACCCAGAGATGGACAACCCAGAACCGCCAGAAGTCCGTGGTGGTGAAGTGCGAGTTCGTCCGGGCCAGCAGCCCCACGGCGTAGAATGCCGGAATCGCGAGTGCCGAGAAGAAAAACAACCACGGCATGTTGCCTATCGACTCGGTTCGCAGACGCGAGCGCAGTCCACGAAACAGGAGGATCACCCATAACACCAGCCCGACGGTAAGCAATATCTGAAAGAACCGACCGAGATCAAGATACTCAAAGCCCTGGTTGCCAAACCAGGACCATCCTCGTTGAATCCAGCCGTGAATTCCCGCATATTCTCCGGCCATACTTCCAAACACCACTACCGCGAGGGCAAACAGCAGCCCATAGGAAAGCCAGTGCTGCCGGTTAGGCTCGTTGCCGGTGATGATGGGGACAAGAAAAATTCCGGCGGCGAGAAAAGATGTAGAAACCCACAGAAGTGACAACTGAACATGCCAGGTGCGAGCAATGTTGAAAGGAAGGAGGCGCGCCAGATCGACGCCAAAAAAATTGCTTATCTCTGCGCGATAATGTTGGGTCGCGCCACCGAGAAGTGTTTGCATGAGAAAGAGCGCCGCCATTACCAGAAAGAACCAAGCGCACGATCGTTGAGCCGGGGACAGCGCCACGCGGTCAGGAGGGCGAAAAGAAATGGTTTGCTCCTCTCTTCCGTGCCATCCGAGGAAGTTCCACCTCCCGAAGGCCCCGAGCAGAATGCCAGTACCGCCGAGCAGCACGATCAAGGAAAGTACGCTCCAGACCAGCGCGTCGGCGGTGGCATGATTTCCTACCAAAGGCTCGGGGGGCCAGTTGTTCGTGTACGAGTAGTCGCGTTTTGGCCGCAGCGCGGAAGCGGCCCACGCAGACCAACTAAAGAAGGCTGTCAGTTGCCGGATTTGCTCTGGATCGGTGATCGCCGAGGGCCTGAGGCCGTTTCGGGTGTCGGGCGCTGCGAAGAATTCGCCGTAGTGTTCGACAAGCTTGTGAAAGGCCTCGCTTTGCGCCGGTGAAAAAGAAAGGACCCCCGAAGCCTCGTCGTAGCGATTTGCTTTGAAGTCAGAAACGGTTTGTTGCCGGGCAATATCTCCGGAAGAACCAGCATAGTGTTCATCGGAAAGCAGGGCGGCTCGGTGAAGATAGTCGGCGGTGAAGTCAGGTCCGAGATAAGCGCCGTGCCCAAAGATCGAACCGTACTCCATCAGACCATTCTTCAAAAAGACTTCTTGGCCAGCGACGACATCTTGGCCCGTGAAGAGAAGCTCGCCCGTTGAACCGAGCACTTTCGACGGGATTGGCGGTTCGTCGGTGTACGTCCGGTAGGCGAGTATCCCGAGAAGAAGAAAGCCGAGGAGTCCCACAACGACGACCGCTTGTATCCAAGCTTTCGAAATCAGTAATTCACGTTTTGGCTGCATTGATTTTCCTTTGCTGAATGCTTCAGAGCCATAACCTGGGCTGAATTATATAGCGGTGGAAACCCAAGCACGAGCATTGCGCGTGCTCTTCGAACGGACCGGACCCCCAAAGCAGTTCGACTTCGTCTAGAGATTGAGCAACGCCCATGCCACGGCTCGAGGATGCGTAACTGCTTGGCGCAAAAGAGGATTGGAAAAAGACGATGGAGGCCAAAACATTTCCGGGAAGCGCAGGCGACAAACTCGTCAAAGAGTTGACGCCTGTTCTAGCAGCTTTCCTCCCGCTGACTCTGAAGACTCCGTCAAGGGCACGGTTGGCACGGGAGTGGCAAAGCGGCGATAGATGACGCGCAGCGTGGCGACCAAAGGCACCGAAAGGTAGACTCCAATGATTCCGCCGATCGCGCCACCAACCATCAATGTAAATATGGCAAGCAGCGGGTGAATTTCGAGCTCGCGGCCCATGACACGCGGCGCAATCCAATAGTCCATGAGCACACGCCAAATGCCCAGCAGGGCGAGCATCCAAATCCAGTGCGCATGGGCGACGGCGCCCGCGCCGGTAATGGTTGCGGCCGCGGCCATCCAGCCGACTACGGGAATAAATTCGAGGATCCCTGCTAGAAAACCGAGCGCCAAGGCGTTTGGAAAGCCGAGCAGGAGCATCGTCGTCGAACAATAGACAAGCGACAACACACCCAGAATTACCTTCGCTCGGATGTAATGCTGCAGCGTGACGTGCAATTCGCTGGCCAAGGACTGTAAGGTAGCGTAATTCTTCTTCGTTGAAACAAGATGGATGACCTGGTCGGTGAGATTCTTGCCATCACTTAGGAAAAAGATGGCCAGGATTGGAATCACGAGGATTCCGGCAATGGCCGTAGACGCAAATCGCCCTGCCTGGTCGAGAGAACTCGCGATCGTGGAACGATGTTCTTGGAGGAACGTTCTGATCCGCGTCGCTTGCGTCTCGTCCCAGCCGAATTCGTCGCCCAAATCATTCGCAATCTCTCCGGACGAAACTTTCTGGTTTAACGAAGGCACGGCACTCAGAACGCGCACGGCGTTCTTTTGCAGGTGCGGTGCGAGACCATAGGAGAGCAGGGCGATTGCGAAGACAAATGCCAAATATGCTTCGATTACGTGTGGGCCTCTCAGGTTCTTGAAAAACAAAGAGTGCCGCTGCAGGAATCGGACGACCGGATCAATCAAGTAAGCAAAGAGAATCGAGAAAACAAAGGTGATGATGACGGCTCGCGCGACGTACACAATGGCGAGCACGAGTGCGAAAACGAGGATGGTCAGCAAGATTCTTGCCGTGCGGCGGTCAAGGAATGTCATAAGCCTCCACCAGCGGAGACCTTCTCGGCCGCGTCAACTCGCTGGCTTTCCAGCTTGGCCTTGATTGTTCCCAAGGCTTTTTCAAGCGAGGATCGGGTTTTGTCGACGGCTACCTTCCTCACGATGCCGCCTTTCAAGCCGGTGAGCCCGGCCTGCTGTGAACCTTTTATGGTTATCAGGTACATGCCAGAGCGTTCCGGGTCTCGAACACAAACGGTCAAGTCGAGAGCGGTTTCGAAGTAATGGCTGGCATAGAGCTGCTTCACGGCCACCGCGTAAGCGGGACCTGTGGGATCGCTCCCGCGGTAGACAACTGCTTG
>Ga0310913_10000958_pt1 | contig 14197 bp, 11 predicted proteins | sample GREbulkMGOX082_FD_203447 | JGI IMG/M metagenome (GOLD analysis project Ga0310913, IMG submission 203447) | Lab enrichment of tropical soil microbial communities from Luquillo Experimental Forest, Puerto Rico - GRE.bulkMG.OX082 | ecosystem: Environmental > Terrestrial > Soil > Tropical forest >...
CAGTTTATCGCAGGCCCGTCCAACAGGGCCGAAGTCTTTGATTTGCTGCAGGTTCCATAGCCCACAATCGGGGCGTCGCTCAGCTCACCTTGAAGCTTAACATGAAGCCTTCGAGCTTGTGTTTCAAGGTCAGCAGCGAAGTGTGCCGGCGCCATTGCGCGGCGCGGTTTCTTGCCGGCCGCCCGTTACGAACGGAACCTTTCAAGGCTCTTTCGACGGCGTTTCGGCCGATAGCAGCGCCGCCAGCCGCGCTTGCTCCTGCGCGGTCAGCGCCTTGCCTGCTTCTCCGTCTTTGACGCGCCGTCTTGTGTAAACCCATAGCGCGAGCCCGCCGCCCACAAGCAGCAGCGGCGGCACGAGCCAGAGCAGCAAGGTCTGCCGCTCGAAGCGCGGCCTCAACAGGACGAACTCCCCGTAGCGCGCGACCAGGAAATCGATCACCTGGGAATCACTGTCGCCGGCGGCGATACGCTCACGCACCAACAGCCGCAAGTCACGCGCGAGCGGCGCTTCGGAATCGTCGATCGACTGGTTCTGGCAGACCATGCAACGCAGTTCACGCGACAGCAATCTGGCGCGCGCTTCCTTGGCGGGATCGGCCATGACCTCGTCCGGCAGCACCGCGCGCGCCGGCGACAACCCCATCAGAGCAACAAGGCACGCGGCCAGGACGACGCGCTTCATGTTTCACTCCGCCGCCTGCAGACCGCGCACCGCCTTCGCCGGTTTCGGCGCGCCGACGCGCAGCCGCCGATCCGACAGCGATAGCAGCCCGCCGAACGCCATCAGCACCGGCCCGAACCAGATCAGGAGCACCAGCGGCTTGTGGTAGATACGTGCGGTGATGCCGCCATCGGCCGTGGGATCGCCGAGCGAGATGTAGAGCTGGCTTGCGCCCCGCGTCAGCAACGCCGCTTCGGTCGTCGACATGCCGCGCGTGGTGAAAGTCCGCTTCGACGGGGTCATGACCGCGAGCCGCTCGCCGTCGAGCCTCACGGTGAACGGCGCGACCAATTCGCGATAGTTCGGCCCCTGCTGTTGGATCAGGCCCTCCAGCGTCATTTGATATCCCGCGACGCTGATGGCGTCGCCGGGCTTCATCGTTCCGATGTATTCGCTGTTCCAAGTGGTCTCGCAGACGATACCGATCAGCGCCACGCCGATACCGGCGTGGGCGAAGGCCGTTCCCCAGACCGAGCGCGGCAAGCCCATTGCGCGGCTCGCCGAGCTCGCAAGCGGCAAGCGGAAAAGGCCGACACGCTCGGCAAGATCGCTGAGCGCGCCGGCAATGACGAACACGGCCAGTCCGATCGCAAGCGGCGCCAGCGCGCTGCCGCCGCGCGCCCAGGCCCACGCCACCGCGATCGCAAGCAAAGCTGCGATGCCGGCCGCGAGCAGCCGCTGCATCGCTCCCAGGAGATCGCCGCGCTTCCAAGCCAGCATCGGCCCGAACGGCACCGCGACCATCAATGGGATGAACAGCGGGGCGAAGGTCAGGTTGAAGAACGGCGCGCCCACCGAAATCTTGTCGCCTGTCAGGACCTCCAGCGCCAACGGATAGAGCGTGCCGATGAAGACGGTCGCACAGGCTGTCGTCAGGAAGAGATTGTTGAGAACCAGCGCGCCCTCGCGCGAAATCGGTGCGAACAGGCCGCCCTGCTTCAGCGCCGAGGCGCGGCCGGCAAACAAGGTCAGGCTGCCGCCGATGAAAACGCAGAGGATCAGGAGGATGAACACGCCCCGCGTCGGATCGCTGGCAAACGCATGCACCGAGGTCAGAACGCCGGAGCGCACGAGGAACGTGCCGAGCAGCGACAGCGAGAAAGTCAGGATCGAAAGCAGGATGGTCCAGACTTTCAGTGCGTCGCGCTTTTCCATCACCAGCGCCGAATGCAGCAGCGCAGTGCCGGCAAGCCACGGCATCAGGGACGCGTTCTCGACCGGGTCCCAGAACCACCAGCCGCCCCAGCCGAGCTCGTAATAGGCCCAGTACGAACCCATCGCGATTCCAAGCGTCAGGAAGATCCAGGCCATCAGCGTCCACGGACGCACCCAGCGCGCCCAGGCCGCATCGATGCGGCCTTCGAGCAACGCCGCGATTGCAAAGGAGAAGGAGATCGAGAAGCCGACATAGCCGAGATAGAGCATCGGCGGATGCACGGCCAATCCGATATCCTGCAGCACGGGGTTAAGGTCGCGCCCCTCGATCGGCGGATCGGGAAGACGCAGGAACGGATTCGAGGTCGTGAGAATGAAGAGATAGAAGGCGCCGGCGACCCAGGCCTGCACCGCCAGCACGCGCGCGCGCAACGTCAGCGGCAGATTGTTGCCGAAGGCAGCGACGAGCGCGCCGAACAACGCCAGGATCGAGACCCACAACAGCATCGAGCCCTCGTGATTGCCCCAGACACCGGTGATCTTGTAGATCAGCGGTTTCAGCGAGTGCGAGTTCTCGAACACGTTGGCGACGGAAAAATCCGAGGTGACGTGCAACGTCACCAGCGCCGCGAAGGACGCGGCCACGAAGCCGAGCTGCGCGAGCGCGGTCGAGCGTGCGACATTCATCAAGGCGGGATCGCGCCAGCGCGCACCCACCAGCGGCACGATGGACTGGATCAACGCCAGCCCGAGCGCCAGCACCAATGCGTAATGTCCGCTCTCGGCGATCACTGGGTCACTCTCCGTCCCTCGCAGGTCGCGCCGCCCACATTCTGGGCGAGCTTCTTGCCGTAATCATCCTTCCAGTGGCCCTGCTTCTTGAGCGCGTCCGCAACGTCTCTTGGCATGTAGGTCTCGTCGTGCTTGGCGAGCACCGTATCGGCCTTGAACACGCCGGCCCCGTCGAGCGCACCTTCGGCAACCACGCCCTGCCCCTCGCGAAACAGGTCGGGCAGGCTTCCGGAAAAACTGACCGGCAGTTTGGCGCTGCCGTCGGCGACCTCGAAGCTTACGGTCTTGTCGCCGCATTTGAGCGAGCCGGGCTGCACCAGGCCGCCGAGCCGGAACCGCTTGCCGGGCGCGATGTGCTGTTCGGCCGCCATCGATGGCGTCGAGAAGAACACGATCGACGATCGCAATCCGTACAGGACGAGACCGGCCGCGAGCGCGAGCACCGCGAGCGAGCCGCCGATCATCGTCAATCTCCGCTGCTTGCGCGTCATGCCTGCTCGCTCTCGCCGCTGTCGATCCCGCTCATCCGTCGAAACCGAGGTTTTTCAAGCCTTCGTTGAGAAGACGCAGCCGTTCGGCGTCGCTGCCAACCGCCTGCCTTGCGTCGGCGCCCGCACGCCTGGCCTTCTCCTCATCGCCCATCACCAGATAAGCGCGCACCAGGCGCAGCCATCCATCGACGTCCTCGCCATTCTGTTTCAGTCGCGTCGCAAGCCGATCGACCATGCCGCGGATCATGGCGGTGCGGTCGTTCTCGCTCATGTTCTTTGCCGCTGATATCGTCTTGTCCGATAGTGCCGGCGCCTCGGTCCCGCCACCGCCGACCCGCGTCAACGCCTCCTGAACCAGCGGCCGCCACGGTGCATCGGCAGGCGCCTTGTCGAGCATGGCGTGCCAGATGGCGGCCGCATCGGCATTGCGGCCGTCCTGCTCGGCTGCGAGTCCCAGATAGTAGCTCGCCTTTGTCTCCTCGGCGTTGAGCGCCAGCGCACGTTCGAACTCGGCCTTGGCCTCCGCGGTGACGACCCCGCCCGCGGCGGCCGTCATGACCTCACCAAGATCGGCGCGGCGATCGGCACTTTCGCCGGCATAGGTGATCGAATTGCGAAAAGCCCGTACCGCGTCATCGAAGCGTCCGATCCGCGCCAGCACCGGTGCCAGCACCGTCCAGCCGCGGCCATCATTCGGGTTCTGCTCCAGATGCCGCTCGACCTGCGCCACCAGGTTCTCGAGCGGTTGGGTGCCATCCGGCGTACGGGCGCGCGCGGACAGCGGGAAATCGCCGAGCCGTGGCGAGCCCACCGGCAGATACATCGCAACCGCAACAACGGGCAGACCGACGAGGCCGAGCACCGCCGCCGCGCGACGCAGTTTCGCATTTGGTTTCACGGGCCGGCCGCCCTCCTGATCGGCAGCCGCCAACAGACGACGACTGATCTCGACGCGCGCAGCCTCCGCTTCGGAGGGTCCGATCAAGCCTGCCGCGACATCGCGTTCGATCTCGGCGAGCTGATCCTTGTAGACATTGGTCTCGTCGCCGCCCGCCCGCGTGCGGCTGCCCAGCCCCAGCGGCAGCAGCACGGCGAAAATCGCCGCGGCTGTCATCAGCGCAAAGACGAACCACAACGTCATCAGGCGAGTTCCGGCGATGCAGACAAAAGGGCTCCGATGCGCGCTTTACACTACCCCCGCCAATTGCGGCAATTGACAATTATCAATTCGCCGTAAGCTGAGGTTTGCTGAAAAGGCCAGCCACAATAGTCCGTTAGCCGTCCGTCGGGAGGTGTTACTCTAGCCGGCGCGGGATGGCTTGCGTTCCGCGTTCCGTTCGACCGTCAGTGCATTCTCGACTGCCCGCTTCATCAGAGTGGAATACTCGCGACCGAACAGGACGTCGCAGAAGCGGATCGCCGCTTCTGCCTGCATTTGCCGGTAGTTGCGGAGCCTGGCGTCGCCGCCGCGCAGCGATTGCACCAGCGATTCGGTGGCTTGCTCGACATATTGCTGCAGATCCGAATAGGTCCGCAGCGTGACCTCATTGATGGCAAGCTCGCTGGCACAGGTGCGACACACCGCGACGAAGTCGATCAGCGAGGCGACCTCTTCGACTTCGGAAGCATCCACCCTGGCTCCCGCCGGAATATCCTTGTCCGCGCGCTGGCGCAGGATTCGCCGGACGCGGCCGGGGACGCTGTCGATCTCGGATTGCAGCGTGTTGGAGATGTCGGCCCTGATCGAGGCCAGTTGCTTGCCCCACGTTGAATCGTGGCGCAGGTCGAGTTCGGTCCGCAGGCCGCGAACGCCATCGTGAAGCGCCTTCAAATTCTCGCTGACATTGGCGAACTGGCCGCGACGGATGTCCAGTCGCAGCCCCGCCGCGAGGCAGAACAGATCGTGCAGCGCGAGGCTCACGGCAAGGCCATAGGGGGTCGCCGCCACCCGAAGTTCGTCGTCGGATGCGGCCATCTTGAGAGCGATGCGGATCACCTGCCAGGGCGACGCCAACCGTTGAATGATCAGCGACAGCGCGAACGGCAACATCTGTGGCGTCTGCAGCGTCGGCACATTGAGCGAGGCGCAAAGGGAGGCGACCTGCGAATCGCCGAACATGCGCAAATACATGGGCAGCCGGCCGCCAAGCCCTTCCAGCGCTTCGCGCGACTGCAGCACCGATCCAATCGGCAACAGGTCCTCGATCACCTCCGGCGAACCGATGCGCCCCAGCGCACGCTGGTTGTCGCCGCGCGAGGCCGGCCCCGCGATCTTGAAAATCGCCTCGGCCGCCGCGAATTGCAGCTTGCGGAGAGCGGCCTCTAGCGGCGGATCGTCATCCTCGCCCGAGCTTTGCGCCAGGGCTGCCTGATATTCGCGCACCTGGTCGGGTGCGCCGTCGCGCGAGAGCCACTGCCATATCGGCAACAGCGAGCTGCGGCGAACCTGGCCCGGCCGCACCGGAACGTTGCCGTCGACCAGAAACGGCTCGAGCGGTCGGAACAACAGCCGCGCCTGATCCTCGGCGCGCGGCGGCGTCTCCTTTTCGGTTCCCCGCGCCAGCTTGCGCAATTGCTCGAGCACGAGAGTGGCCACGGCGGTGTCTTCGCCGCGCTCGATAGCGCGCTCGAACTGCCGCATCAGCAGCGCCTGCGACTGCGGCGGGAGCTGCGCGAGATAGTTCTTCAGCCGCTCGTAAGATGTCTGGCCCATGCGCCCTGCAGAATTGCTCGCGAGACGGTAAAAGCGTCCACCCCGCACCATAAGTGCCCCGGCGTTAAGAAGTCGTTATCCGAAAGATACGGAAAATCAGCGGCTTATGCTGCCTGGCGGGCAGGGTTGCGACACCTGAAACGATTGAGAAATTTTCCCGGCTGCCGTGGCTTCACTTCGCGCGCGACTACGCCGTCGGCGAACTGGCGCATGCACCGTGTGGCGTTGGCGGAAACAGATGGAGCGATGAGACGGCCTTAAGGCCAATCGAGAACGCGTCGCGTCTGCTCCGATCGACCAGCCCGCCGGTTCCGGATGACGTGCTGCGCGGGCCGTACGGCCGCAATCTGTAGCGCGTTGCATCCTGATCTGTTGTTCCGATGATCAGCGCAGCCGCTCGCCGGCGATCAGTGCAGATCGAAGGCCGGACGACGTTCGGTTGTCCGATACAGAGGATCAATTTACCTGCACAGCCCGTGGCAAGCGCGGCGCAGACGTGAGGCCGGGCGGAATAAAAATTTAGTCGTCGTAATCGCGTGTCGTTTGCGAGCTCCGGATGGCGAGGCCGTCTGACTTCTGTTACGATTGGAGAATAAAAAAGAGCAAGCCTTCCGAAAGTGAAGGAGTACGGTGATGTTCACCTGGATTTTGATCCTGGGTGCTTGCGCCTGGGTTGCGTTGCTTCTGCTGATTTTGCATGACGTGACCAAAAACGACAATGAAGGCAGCGCCATTTTGATTGCCGGCAACAATGTTGTGACGCTTGTCCGTTGGGCCGCGCTGAAGACCGGAGAATTGTTTCGTTGGGCCGTGCCCAGGGCCGGAGGGGTGCTTCGTCGGACCGTGCTCAAGGCCAGAGAGTTGCGGAAAGCTCCAGGCGTCAGGTTTTCGCAGGCGACCGTATCAAAGCCACGCGTGAGTTTGAAAGCGGCAGTTGAAACCGGCTCTTTATCCTTAAAGCCAGTCCGACAAGACGCGCGACCTGTGATCGAGCAGATGCTCGCTACGCCGACACCGAAGATCGAACAGATGCCCGCTGCCTCGCTACCGAAGATCGAGCAGACGCCCGCTGCCTCACCACCGAAGATCGAGCAGACGCTCGCTGCGGCGCCGACGAAGATCGAGCAGCCGCTCGCTGCGCTGCCGCCGAAGGTCGAGCAGCCGCCCGCCGCGCCACCGGCGAGGAAGTGGTGGAGCAAGGACACTCGGGTTGCAAAAACAGCCGAAGAGCTCGAATTGACGATCACCGAAGCGGTTCAGGCTACGCCTGGCTGCGAAGCCTTCGTGGGTGTGATTATCCAGCGCACAACGCCCAAATCGCGTCTGGATGCAAATTGGGAGCTTCGGGGGACAAAGTTCGGCCGGACGGATCGAAAAATAGCCAAGGAAGCTTTGACGCCCATCGTCGAGCGCATGCAGCGGGAATTTCGTCTTCCCGAACGTCCGACCAAGAGCCCGTTTGCGCGATCCAAGGCCGCCGCGGATGTACGCCCGATCACTGCAAGAGGCAGTGTGAGCGCCTCCGTGCATCCCCCCATGAACTAGGGTCGTGAACTAATCTTCGGGCTGTTGCCGGCAACGCCGCCCGAGACGCTATTGCGCCGCAGGCAGGACCAGTTCGGCTCGCAGGCCTCCGATCGGCGCACTGCCGAGCGACAGGCTGCCGCCATAGAGGGCGGCAAGGTCGACCACGATCGACAGCCCGAGCCCGGAGCCCGGCTTGGATTCGTCCAGCCGCTGGCCACGGCGGGAGACCTGTACGCGCTCGTCGGCCGACAGGCCGCGCCCGTCATCGTCCACGATGATCCGCAGCATCGCGTCGGCGTCGGGCTTGAGCGCCCGCTCCACCAGCACCTCGATGAAAACCTGCGAGGTTGCCCATTTGCAGGCGTTGTCGACGAGATTGCCGACCATCTCCTCCAGATCCTGCCGCTCGCCGCGGAACCTTGCCCTTGCATCGGCCTTGAGCTGAATGACGATGCCGCGGTGGCGGTGAATCTTCTCCATGGTCCGCTGCAGCGCCTCGATTGTCGGCGCGACTTCGGTCACCGTGCCGACGACGGTGACGCGCGCCGCGATGCGCGCGCGCTCCAGGTGATGCGCGACCTGGTCGCGCATCACGTCGGCCTGTTCCAAAACCTTGTCTGCGAAAGGGTCGGCGGTGTGCGCGCTGGCCTCGTTGACGATCACCGACAGCGGCGTCTTGATGGCATGCGCGAGATTGCCGACATGGGTACGCGCGCGCTCGACGATCTCGCGGTTGGCATCGATCAGCGCGTTGGTCTCGCGCGCGAGCGGCGCGATCTCGACGGGAAATACGCCCTCCAGCCGCTCGGCGCGGCCGGAGCGTATATCGGCGATCGATTCCGAAATGCGCTTCAGCGGTGCAAGGCCGAAGCGGACCTGGAAGATCGTGGTCAACAGCAGCACGATGCCGAGCGCAGCAAAGGTGCCGCCGAGGTAATAGTCGAAGCTGCGCGTCTCGTCGAAAATCTCGGTCGCGTCGCCCGCGACGCTCACCAGAAACTTGCCGTCGGCGCCGAGGTCGACCGGGCGCTCGACCATCCGAAGGCTCTGCCCCTCCGGCCCGTCGACATAGGCTTGCCGGATGCCGGCCGCGGTCAGCTCGATGCCGCGGTCCTCGAGCTTCGGCAGTTTTTTGTCCCACAGCGAGCGGGAAGCGCGCACATCGGCCTTTTCGGAGTCGGTGCGGGTAATCTGCCAGTACCAGCCGGACAGCGGCAGCTCGAACAAGGGCTCGCCGAGCGACTGAAACTGGCGGTCGGGCGGCTCGTCGGGGGTCGCGACCTCGGCGATCAGCGTGCGCAAATAGAGGTTGAGCCGGCGATCGAAGGCGCGTTCCGTCGCGCTTCTGTAGACCGACGACAGCACAAAGCCGGTGATGACGAGGATCACCACCACCCAGGCGGAAGCGGACAAGAACAGCCGGGTGGCAAGCGAGTTGCGGCGCATGATGCCGCTAGTGTCCCGGTTCTGACATTCGTATCATGTCGCAGCAATCCCTCTTACGAATGTCAGAACCAAAGGGGACACGAATAAAAACATTGATGCTCGTGCGGCCTTGAATCTGGCATTCGCTCCGCGATTAGCGGGCACGAAGCAGCGAATGTCAAATCTGCCGCACGAGTGCCGATTTGAAGTCCATGCACTTTGCACGACAGGTGCCGCGGCCGATCGCGAACTTCGGCAAGCGGGCACCTGTATCAAGCACCCGCAGGCGGCGGCGTCAGCAAATACCCCAATCCACGGACGGTCTGGATGATGTCGACGTCCAGCTTCTTGCGGATGCGGCCGACGAACACCTCGATGGTGTTGGAGTCGCGGTCAAAATCCTGGTCGTAGAGATGCTCGACGAGCTCGGTACGCGACACCACGCGCCCGGCATGGTGCATGAGATAGGCGAGCAGCCGGTACTCGTGCGAGGTCATCTTCACGGGATTGCCGGAGACGCTGACACGGTTGGTGCGGGTATCCAGCGATACCGGGCCGCAAGTCAGCTCGGACTGGGCATGGCCGGCGGAGCGGCGCAAAAGGGCGCGTATCCGCGCCAGCACTTCCTCGAGGTGAAAGGGCTTTGCGACATAATCGTCGGCGCCGGCATCGAAGCCCTGAACCTTGTCGCTCCAGCGGTCGCGCGCGGTCAGGATCAAAACCGGCATCGCGCGCTTGTTGCGGCGCCAGGCTTCCAGCACCGAGATGCCGTCCATTTTCGGCAGCCCAATGTCGAGCACAACGGCATCATACGGCTCGCTGTCGCCCAGAAAGTGCCCCTCCTCGCCATCGAACGCACGATCTACCACATAACCGGCGTCGCTCAGCGCTGTGGTGAGCTGACGGTTTAAGTCCGGATCGTCCTCAACGACCAGCAGGCGCACGTTGGCCTCCAAAGCTGAGCTGCACGATGTCTGTCATCAAGATGAACCCCGCAGGCGTGAACCTTGAATGAACAGAGCGCGCATCGAAACCTAACTTTTTTTTCACAAAAGGCCGTCCGGACACTTCTCCACACACAGGCGCTTTGACAGCCGGCAGCGCCCGCCGGCCGATATAAACGTCTGGTACATCGAGTCGGAAGCCCCGGGACGCCACGATCGGAAGAAACGCCGCACAGCCGGCGATGTTCCCCTTCCGCCCCTGCACAGAGACGCAAAAGACGGCGCAGCACGGGTTCGTGGGCAGGCGACGGTTAACGCCGTTGCCAGATTCCTCGAGCCCCCTTCCTTGAATCCGGGACACCCGGTGTTATCCTCAAGTTTTGGTCGCCTGTTGCGTATTCTGGAGTCTGCCATGGCCCCCCGCGCCAATTGGAAGGGTTTTCTGCGGCTGTCCCTCGTGACCTGCCCCGTCGCGCTCTACCCGGCCACCTCCGACACCGAAAAGGTCTCGTTCAACCAGATCAACAAGAAGACCGGCCATCGCATCAAATACGCCAAGGTCGACGCGGAAACCGGCGAGGAAGTCTCGAACGAAGACATCGTCAAGGGCTACAAGGTCGACACCGACACCTACATCGAGGTGACCCGCGACGAACTCGAGGACATCGCGCTGGAATCGACGCACACCATCGAGATCGACGAGTTCGTGCCGAAGGACGAGATCGACAACCGCTACCTGATCCGCCCCTATTACCTCGTGCCCGACGGCAAGGTCGGCCATGACGCGTTTGCCGTGATCCGCGAGACGGTGCGCAGCATGAACAAGGTCGCCATCGGCCGCGTGGTGCTGACCAACCGCGAGCACATCATCGCGCTCGAACCGCTGGGCAAGGGACTGATGGGCACGCTGCTGCGCTATCCCTACGAAGTGCGCAACGAGCAGGAATATTTCGACGACATCCAGGACGTGAAGATCACGAAGGATATGCTGGAGCTCGCCAAGCATATCGTCGAGCAGAAATCCGGCGACTTCGAGCCGGAGGACTTCGAGGATCACTACGAGGCCGCCCTGATTGACCTCATCAACAAGAAGCGGTCCGGCGTGCGGCTGCCCGCCAAGGCAGCGCCGAAGGCGAGCGGCAATGTCATCAATCTGATGGATGCGCTGAAGAAGAGCCTCGCCAGCGAGAAGCAGGCGCCGCCGACGGCGAATGCGAAGGGCAAGAGATCGAAGCGGGTCGAGGGACAGCGCGAAATGCTGTTACCGATCGCAGGCAGCGGCAAGCGCGCGGCCAAGGAAGAGCAGAAGCCGAAGAAGGCGGCAAAGCCGGCCCGCGGCACGAGCCGATCCAGGAAGGCCGGCTAGCGAACTCCTACTCTACTTCAGTGAATTGTTCACCGAGCTGTATGTCGTGTTCAGCGCGGAGCCGATTCCGTTGACGGCGGCCACAATCACGATGCTGATACCGGCGGCGATCAAGCAATATTCGATCGCGGTCGCGGCGGACTGATCCGCCAGAAATTTCGAAATCAGCCGCATTCAAAACTCCTGTCGCACGCCTGCCGGATTCTTCCGCAATCATTGGCAGGCGCCAATCTAGGTTGGAGTGGTTGCCGGCGCGTTCACGAACAGGCTGAACGATCCGTTAAATGGCACTCAGGTTTCTGTCGGAACGGCCGCCGTAAATGGAAAGCCGGCCGGCGCGGATGCATATCAGGACTTCGCCGGAGCGCGAGTGACGGCGCTTTACCCGCCGCCTGATTCCTGTTCCAAATAATGGGTAAAAGGCCGAACGAACAATCGGCCGCATTTTGGGGAGGGATCGCATGAAACTCGGCACCGCGATTGCGGAAATCCTCAAGCGCGAGGGCATCGAAATTCTGTGCGGCTATCCGGTCAATCATCTGATCGAGTATGCCGCCAACGCCAATATCCGTCCCATCATGGTGCGGCAGGAACGCATCGGCCTGCACATGGCGGATGCGATCTCCCGGGTCACCTCGGGACGCACGATCGGTGCGTTCTGCATGCAGCACGGACCCGGCGCGGAAAATGCCATGGGCGGCGTCGCGCAATGTTTCGGCGAATCCGTGCCGGTGCTGGTGATGCCGATGGGCTATGCGCGGCGGATTTCGCACATCGAGCCGAACTTCAATTCGAGCCAGGCAATGAAGGCGTTTTCGAAATCTTCCGAGCCGATCATCCTTGCTGCCGAAGTCGCCAACATCTTTCGCCGCGCCTTTACCAAATTGAAGAATGGCCGCGGCGGACCCGTGATTGTCGAAATCCCCTCCGACATGTGGAACGAGGAAGTGCCGGAGCCCTTGAACTACACGCCCGTGTTGCGCACCCGCTCCGGCGCCGATCCCGTCCATGTCAAGGAAGCGGCGGCCCTGCTCGTCAACGCCAAACGCCCGGTGATTTATGCCGGCCAGGGCATTCACTACGCGCGCGCCTGGCCGCAGTTGAAGCGGCTGGCCGAACGGCTCGCCATTCCCGTCACCACGAGCCTGGGCGGCAAATCGTCATTTCCCGAGACCCATCCGCTGTCGCTCGGCTCGGGCGGATTGGCAGTGCCGCGCGCTGTGCCGAAATTCCTTGCCGAGGCCGACGTCATCTTCGGCATCGGTTGCTCCTTCACCGAGACCTCGTTCGGCATCGCCATGCCGAAGGGCAAGGCCATCATCCATGCGACGCTTGATCCCAATCACCTCAACAAGGACGTGGAAGCGAAGATCGGCCTGGTCGGCGACGCCGGCCTCGTGCTCGATGCGCTGCTGGAAGAGATCGGCAAGACCGTCACGACAGATCGCGACACGAGCGCAGTCGCCCGCGAGATCGCCGCTTCCCACAAGGAGTGGCTCGAAAAGTGGATGCCGAAACTCACTTCGAATGCCGCGCCGCTCAATCCTTACCGTGTGCTCTGGGACCTTCAGCACACCGTCGACATCCGCAGCACCATCATTACCCACGACGCCGGCAGCCCCCGCGACCAGCTCTCGCCGTTCTGGAAGCCGGTCGAGCCGCTCTCCTATATCGGCTGGGGCAAGACCACCCAACTCGGCTACGGGCTGGGACTTGCGATGGGCGCCAAGCTCGCAAGGCCCGACAAACTCTGCATCAACGTCTGGGGCGACGCCGCGATCGGCTTCACGGGAATGGATTTCGAGACCGCGGTGCGCGAGAAAATTCCGATCATGTCCATCCTGCTCAACAATTTCTCGATGGCGATCGAGCTGAAGGTGATGCCTGTCTCGACCGAGAAATATCGGTCGACCGACATCTCCGGCGACTATGCCGCCATGGCGCGCGCCTTCGGCGGGTACGGCGAGCGCATCACGAGCGCGGAGGACATCGTGCCGGCGATCAGGCGCGGAATCCAGAAGACCCGGGAAGGCACGCCTGTGCTGCTGGAATTCATCACCTCCAAGGAGACCGAGGTTTCGCGACCGGGGACCTGATCAGGCCCCGACGGCGTTAACGCCCCGATCCGAAAAAAGCGCCTCCGGCGCTGGCCTGACAGCCGCCGGAATGGAATAATCGTGCGCCCAAAACGGCTTGTGAACATTTGAGCCCGGCACGCTCGGCGTCCTCCGGGCGACCTGGATTTGACCGGAATGACCGCGCTTCCCCATGACACGGAAGCCGATCTCAGGCGCAGGATTTTGGAGCTTGAGCAGCGGCTGCAATCGATCGTCGCCCAGCGCGACGAGGCGATCGAACGGCAGACCGCGGCCGCGCTGGTCAATTTCCGGCTGCAAAACGAGCTGCGTGCGACCGTCGATCGCCAGAAGGCCGGTGCCGAGATCCTGCGCACGATCGCGGCGGCACCCACCGACGCCGAGCAATCCTTGCAGCGGATCGCCGAGACCACCGCGCGTTTCTTCAATGCCTCCAGCGCCACGATCCGCATCTCCGACGGCAATCGGTGGACGCGCACGATCGCCGTCGGCCGCGCTTCGGAGCGCATCGTCGCGGCCGTTCCAACCGATCAGCTCGCGATCGACGGCAAGAACCTTCCCGGCATGGTCTATCGCGAGAACCGCCAGATCCACATTCCGGACCTCGATAAGGTCGACCCGTCGATCGCCGACTTTCCCGGCCTCGCGCCGGCCCGCGCCGGCGGCACCCGCACCGTGTCCGGCACGCCGCTCCGGCGCGGCCACGGCGCGATCGGCGCGCTGATCATTCACCGCGACCGCCTCGCCCCGTTCACGCCGGACGAACTGGCGCTGCAGCAGAATTTTGCCGATCAGGCCGTGATTGCCATCGAGAACGCGCGGCTGTTCAACGAGACCAATGAAGCCCTGGAACGGCAGACCGCGACATCAGACATCCTGAAGGTGATCGCGAGTTCGCCGTCCGACGCGCAACCGGTGTTCGAGGCGATCGCCAACAGCGCCAACCGCTTGCTTGGCGGTTTTTC
>Ga0310913_10000962_pt1 | contig 14182 bp, 8 predicted proteins | sample GREbulkMGOX082_FD_203447 | JGI IMG/M metagenome (GOLD analysis project Ga0310913, IMG submission 203447) | Lab enrichment of tropical soil microbial communities from Luquillo Experimental Forest, Puerto Rico - GRE.bulkMG.OX082 | ecosystem: Environmental > Terrestrial > Soil > Tropical forest >...
GGCTCGACCTTGGCGGCGCAGAATTTATATTCCGGGATCTTACCGAACGGGTCGAGTTGCGGGTTGGTCAGCACGTTGGCAGCGGCTTCGGCGTAACAGAACGGGATAAAAACCTGGCCCGGGGCGACGGCGCTGTCGCTGCGGGCCTTCAGTTCGATAGTACCGCGGCGGGTGGTGACGCGGATCTGTTCGCCGGCGGCGATGCCGAGCCGGCGCAATTCGACCGGGGCGAGGCTGGCGACCGCCTCGGGCTCGATCTCGTCGAGCACGTTCGCGCGGCGGGTCATGGCCCCGGTGTGCCAATGTTCGAGCTGGCGGCCGGTCGTCAATACCATCGGATACTCGTCGTCGGGCTCCTCGGCCGGCGGGATGATCGCCGCCGGCACCAGCTTGGCGCGGCCAGAAGGTGTCGGAAAGCCGTCGCCAAAGACGATCTCGTTGCCGGGCTGGTCCTCGGCGTCGCATGGATAGGTTACCGAGCTCTCGCGTTCCAGCCGCTCCCAGGTGATGTTGTCGAGAGACGGCATGGCGAGCTTCATCTCAGCAAACACGTCGCGCGGGTGGGTGTAGGACCAGTCGAGCCCGATGCGGCGCGCGACCTCCTGGATGATCCACCAGTCGAGCCGAGCGCCGCCGGGAAGCGGCAGGGCCGCGCGGCCCATCTGCACCTGGCGGTTGGTGTTGGAGACGGTGCCGTCCTTCTCCGGCCAGGCCGAGGCCGGCAACACGACATCGGCGTATTTCGCAGTCTCGGTCAAGAAGATGTCCTGCACGACGAGATGCTCGAGGTGGGCGAGCGCCTCACGTGCATGCTGGACATCAGGGTCGGACATCGCCGGGTTCTCGCCCATGATGTACATGCCCTTGATCTCGTCGCGATGCACCGCGTCCATGATCTCGACGACGGTCAGTCCGCGCTTGTCGTCGAGTGGGGTTTGCCACAGCGCCTCAAATTTCGCGCGGATATCGGGGTTCTCGACCGATTGGTAGTCGGGGTAGACCATCGGGATCAGCCCGGCATCCGAGGCGCCTTGCACGTTGTTCTGGCCGCGCAGAGGGTGCAATCCGGTGCCTGGCCGGCCGACCTGCCCGGTCACCATCGCCAGCGCGATCAGGCACCGCGCGTTGTCGGTGCCGTGGGTGTGCTGCGAGATACCCATGCCCCAGAAGATGATCGCCCGCTCGGCGCGGGCATAGGTGCGCGCGACGTAACGCAAGGTTGCGGCGTCGATGCCGCAAATCGGCGCCATCTTCTCCGGCGAATAGTCACGGATGTGCTCGCGTAGCTTGTCGTAGTCCTCGGTGTGCGCCTGGATGTATTGGCGGTCTGTCAGTCCCTCCTCGATGATTGTGTGGAGGAATGCGTTCAGCATTGCGACGTCGCGCCCGGGGTTGAACCGCAGCGTCGCCGTCGCATAGCGCATCAAGCTGTAACCGCGCGGATCGATCACGAAAATTTTGGCGCCGCGCTTGGCTGCCTGTTTGAAAAAAGTCGCAGCGACCGGGTGATTTTCGGTCGGCCGCGCGCCGATAACGATGATGACATCCGAATCCAATGCCGCCGTGAACGGCGCGGTCACCGCGCCCGAGCCGATCCCCTCCATCAAGGCCGCAACCGATGAGGCGTGACAGAGCCGCGTGCAATGATCGACATTGTTGCTGCCGAACCCGGTCCGCACGAGCTTCTGAAAGAGATAGGCCTCCTCGTTCGAGCCCTTGGCCGACCCGAAGCCGGCGAGCGCGCGTCGCCCCTCACGACCGCGAATGCGCTTTAATCCGGCGGCGGAGCGGTCGAGCGCCTCGTCCCAGCTGGCCTTGCGAAAGTGGGTGTAGGGATTGGCCGGGTCTATATCGGTGTCGTGCTTGGCGACACCGTCCCTGCGGATCAGCGGCTCGGTCAGGCGGTCGGGGTGGTGGGCGTAGTCGAATCCAAACCGACCCTTGACGCACAGCCGGTTATGGTTGGCAGGGCCATCTTTGCCGTCGACCGCGACGATCCGATCGTCGCGGATCTTATAGGTCAGCTGGCAGCCGACGCCGCAATAGGGGCACACGCTGTCGATCTCGCGATCGGGGGCATTTGTGTAGACGCCGTTCGCGTCGACCAAAGTCGTCGGCATCAATGCGCCGGTCGGGCAGGCCTGCACGCACTCGCCGCAGGCGACGCAGGTGCTATTGCCCATCGGGTCGTCGAAATCGAACACGATCTTTTCGTGATATCCGCGCGCCGCCATGCCGATCACGTCGTTGACCTGGACTTCGCGGCAAGCGCGAACGCAAAGATTGCACTGGATGCAGGCGTCGAGCTGAACCGCCATCGCCGGATGGCTACGGTCGGGCGCCGGTGCGAGGTGCCGCGGAAAGCGGCTTTCCTCAACACCGAGCCGGTCGGCCCACTGCCACAGGCGCGAGTTCGGGTCGTGCGCGACCGCGCGATCGGGCTGGTCGCCGATCAACAGCTCGAACACCATCTTGCGCGAAAATTTGGCGCGCTCGCTGGCGGTCTGGACCTTCATGCCCGGGGTCGGCTTGCGCACGCAAGAGGCGGCCAGCACCCGCTCTCCCTCGATCTCGACCATACAGGCCCGGCAATTGCCGTCGGCGCGATACCCCGGCTTCGGCAGCCAGCAGAGGTGTGGGATCTCCATGCCCCGCCGGTTGGCAACCTGCCAGATCGTTTCGCCCGGCTTGGCCTCGACCTCGGTCCCGTCGAGGGTAAAGCGGATCGGATCACTCATGTCAGATCCCTTTAAACCCGCTGGAGCCGTTGGATGAAATCATTGACCTCGGGCTGGGTCCAGGTATCGCCGCGATGCCAGAAATCCAATAGATCATCCTTGGTTCGCAAAACCCATTCGATCACTTGAGGAGCCATCTGACGAACCGTACGGGCCGGCGGACTATTGGCGACAACCCGCCGGCGCGTCGCCGATCGATACCGAAAAGCTCGGCTGGGTACGACCCGGCTGCAACAAATATTTCACACGCGGACCATGCGCTCTCATAGCGGTAGAGATGAAAATCGTGCCGAACACACCCGTTTGGGCGGTTGTGAGATTGGCGATCTCGACCACGCCGTCGCAGGATAGTTCTTCCGCTGACACGACGTCGGCGGGGATCGGCACGGCATCTTGGAGACGCGTCACGTCAGATCTCACGCCTTCAGATCTTCGCGGAAATGCTTCAGCACTTGCGTGACCGGGTTCATCGCCGCTTGCCCCAGGCCGCAGATCGAGGCGTCGCCCATGACCCGGGTCAGCTCTTCGAGCAGCGGCTCGTCCCAATGCGGCGCCGTCATCAGTTTGACCGCCTTCTCGGTGCCGGCGCGGCACGGCGTACACTGCCCGCAGCTCTCGTCCTCGAAGAACCGCAACAGATTCAACGCCACCGCCTTCATGTCGTCCTTATCGGAGAGGACGACAACCGCCGCCGAGCCGATGAGGCAGCCCTCGGGTTCGAGTGTCCCGAAATCAAGCGGAATGTCCGCCATCGCCGCCGGCAATATGCCGCCCGACGCGCCGCCCGGCAGGTAGCCCTTGAACACGTGCCCGTCGGCCATGCCGCCGCAAAACTCGTCGATCAGCTCGCGCACGGTGATCCCGGCCGAGGCGAGCTTGACGCCCGGCTCACGCACCCGGCCCGAGACCGAGAAGGTGCGCAGCCCGTTGCGGCCGTTGCGGCCCTGCCCGGTGAACCATTCCGCGCCCTTCTCGACGATGTCGCGCACCCAGAGCAATGTCTCGACATTGTTTATCAGCGTCGGCCGGCCGAACAATCCGACCTGCGAGGGGAACGGCGGTTTGTGGCGCGGCAGACCGCGCTTGCCTTCAATGCTCTCCAGCATCGCGGTTTCCTCGCCGCAGATATAGGCGCCGGCACCGCGGCGGAGATGAATGCGGGCATCCCGCGCGAGCCCGGCCGCCTCGATCGCTGCGATCTCGCTTTCGAGGATCGCACGGCATTGCGGGTATTCATCGCGGAGGTAGATATAGACCTCGGCGGCTTCGACGACCCAGGCGGCTATCAGCATCCCTTCGAGAAAGCGGTGCGGGTCGGTTTCGAGAAAATAGCGGTCCTTAAAGGTGCCAGGCTCACCCTCGTCGGCATTGACCGCCATCAACCGGGGCGCCGGCTCCTGGCGCACGAGGCGCCACTTGCGCCCGGCCGGAAACCCTGCACCGCCGAGCCCGCGCAGACCCGAATGCTCGAGGATCTCGATCAGGTCTTCGCGCTTACGCTCTCCGGCCAGGCAAGCCCCGAGCAGGTGATAGCCGCCCGCCGTGCGATAGGTGTGAAGGCCGACAAATTCCGGGATCGTTGGGTGGGTTTCGCCTGCCGCGACGGCAGCGCAAACATTGTCAACCGTGGCGTTCTCGTGCAACGCGTGCCCGATCGCCACGACCGGTGCGCGGTGACACCCGCCCATGCAAGGCGCCCGGACCACGCGGACATGGTCGCCGAGCTGGTGACCCAGATCTTCGAGCAGTTGCAAAGCGCCGGCCAGTTCGCAGCTCAAGCTGTCGCACACCCGGACGGTCAGCGGGGGCGGTGCCGCCTCATCATCCATGACAATGTCGAAATGGGCGTAGAACGAGGCGACCTCGTAGACTTCAACGAGCGCGAGCCGCATCTCCTCGGCCAGCGCCGCCAAATGGCGCGCACGGAGGCAGCCAAAATGGTCCTGTAGCAGATGCAGGTGCTCGATCAACAGGTCGCGTCGCCGCTCACGTTGCTCGAGCAGCGCCTGCACCTCGGCGAGGGCGGCGGGCTCGACCTGGCGTCCCTTCGGCTGATTGGGTCCGCGCCGGCGCCCCGAGCCCGGATGGATGCGACGATCGTGTTTTGGGGACGGCGGCATAACCGGCTTAGACCGCTCCTTCCTTGTGCATAGCCGCGATCTCCTCCGTGCCGTAGCCGAGCCAGCCGAGGATCTCGTCGGTGTGCTCGCCGAGCAACGGCGAGCGCTTTACCTCGACCGGCGAGTCGGAGAGCTTGATCGGTGAGCCGACCTGGACGTAGCGGCCGCGCGTCGGATGATCGACATCGACCAGAAAGCCGCGCTCGTAGAGCGACTTGTCCTCGTAAATGTCCTTCATCGACAGAATCGGGCCGCACGGCACGTCGACCTCGTTCAACACCGCCATGACATCGAACTTGGTCTTGGTCATCGTCCACTTCTCGATGATCGAGAAACATTCGGGGATCTTGGGCAGCCGCGCCTGCGGCGTCGCATAACCCGGGTCGGTGATCAGTTCCTCGCGACCGCAGAGCTTCATCAACGGCTCCCAGCTCGGCGGTTGGATGATCACATAGACATAGTCGTTGGGGCCGCCCGGCGCGCAGCGCAATGCCGCGCCGGGTTGACCGCCGCCCGACGCGTTGCCGGCGCGCGGCACGGCTTCGCCGAATTCCTTGTTCGGATATTCGGTTAATGGGCCGCGCGTCAGGCGCTGCTGGTCGCGCATCTTGACCCGGCACAGATTGAGCACCGCGTCGGTCATCGCGACCTCGACTCGCTGTCCCCGGCCGGTGCGTTCGCGCTGATAGAGTGCAGCCAGGATGCCGGCGATCGTGTGGACGCCGGTGCCGCTGTCGCCGATCTGGGCACCGGTCACGGTCGGTGGGCCGTCCTCCCAGCCGGTCGTGCTCGCCGCTCCGCCCATGCACTGGGCGACATTCTCGTAGGCTTTGCAGTCCTGGTACGGCCCCGGGCCGAAGCCTTTGATCGAGGCGTAGATGATGCGCGGGTTCAACTCCTGGAAACGCTCCCAGGTGAAGCCCTGGCGATCGAGCACGCCGGGGCCGAAGTTCTCGATGACCACGTCGCTGCGCTTGACCAGCGCCCCGATCACCGCCTTCCCCTTCGGCGACTTCAGGTTGACCGTGATGCTGCGCTTGTTCGAGTTCAGCATCGTGAAATAGAGGCTGTCGGCGCCCTTGACGTCCTGCAACTGGCCGCGGGTGATGTCGCCGCGGCCGGGTATCTCGACCTTGATCACGTCGGCACCCATCCACGCCAATAGCTGCGTCCCGGTCGGGCCCGCCTGGACATGGCTCAAATCGAGGACACGCACACCTTCGAGCGCTTTATTCATTGTTCGCCTCACCTTAATTCGTCATTCCCGCGAAAGCGGGAACCCAGGGGCCACCGCTCCGTGGCTCGCCCCTGGGCCCCCGCTTTTCGCGGGGGCGACGGTTTTCTGGGATGCCGAGTCGTCGTCACGTGTCGTGTCGAGAAAATCGCCGTGCTGCTCGACATGCGCGGCGAGCCCCAAGGTGTGCCCGCGCGCCAGCCGCTCGGCGAGCTCGGGGTCGCGGCGCTCGAGTGCCTCGATGATCCGCATATGGTCCGTAATCGAGCGCGCTGCCCGGTTGTCCTGATGGATCGTGATCTTGCGGATTGCGCGCATATGGATGAACAGGTTTTCCGTCATTTCGGCGAGCAGGGCGCAGCCGCTCATCTTGATGATCGCCTGATGAAAAGCAATGTTCGCATCCGAATACTCGGCGAGCCGCTCGCCCCCGCCACGGAACGCATCCATCAGCCGGCGTAATTCGGCGATGTCCGCGTTGGCGGCGCGCCTGGCGGCGAGCCGCGCTGCCATGCTTTCGAGCGCCGCCATGACCGTGATCATCTCGACGATCTCGCGCTTGGTCTTGCGCACGACGTAGATGCCACGGCGCGGGCGGGTGCGGACAAAGCCTTCCTGCTCGAGCAAGGTTATCGCCTCGCGGATCGGCGTGCGGCTTACCCCGAGCCCCTCAGACAGGCGCCGTTCATCGAGCCGGATCTCTTGCGGATGGTCGTAGATGTCCATCGCGGTAATCGCCCGTTTCAGTGCGGCATAGGCTTCCTTGGCGAAGCTGGTGCTGGTGTCCAGCCGCGGCACCTCGAGAGTGGGGCTGGGGCGCAGGCTGCCTTCGGACATAACCGAGGTATATGGTATACCAGAGCGCTCGGCAACCCGTTTTTGCAACCCGGACTATTTCGACTAGACCCGCACGATCGCTGGGAGCCGGTAAGCGCCGCTCAGCAGCTCGGCATGAGGCAGGTATGCACGCAGCGTCAGGGCAAAAGGGCCGTTCTTCGGTGCGGGTAGCCAGTTGGCTGTACGCGCGCCACCTGGATCAGAGCGGCCGATCCAGATGTCGAGGGCGCCGTCCAGCCCGCGCACCAGGCCTTCGGTCCGATCTCCAATCGCGTACCGGTTTAGTGGATTCTAGGTAAGGAAGAACCGGCCATCACCAATCGACTCGTACATCGTCAACGACCAAAAGGCATCGACGGGGATCGGCCCGGACAGGCTCAGGCGAGAGAGAGCGTCGCCCTCGAAGAGGCCATCACCATCTCCTGCGGGGCGCATATACATCGCCTCGGTGGGGTTTAGAGCCCCGAGACCGGTGATGGCTACGAATGCGCGGAAAATGAAGTGGTCGCCGAACTCCCCCAAATCCGGGGGAGGATAGGACCAGCCATCGATGAAGCCTTCCCTTTAGGCGGGTAGAGCGTGCAATTTCGGCGGCTTCAGCTACGCCGGCGTCGATCGCCGCAGCGGCCTCGGGCGTATATCCGGCGCGCGAAATCTCGCCCAGTGCCGGCATCGTGCACCCTCATGAAGGCGTCCAACCCGTTCTTGAACTGGGGTGGGTCGCTGTTCAGCAGCTGCTCCGCAGCAGCGAAATAAACCGGCCAGCTGGAGGTACGGGTCGCATCGTTTAGAGATGGCGGAACAGCTAGCCCCTGCAACAAGCCGATCCTGAATCGCATGCACGGCCGACAGGTCCGACGGGCCGTCCACCAAAATCCGCGCCACCAGCCAAGCGTGCGGGGTCGCAAGCCTGAGGTCAGGGGAATTCCGTATTTCGGCGTCCGGGGAAAGCAGATGCCACGTCCCGGTTGCACTGCCGGGCGTACGCGGGCTCAAGACAAAGTTGTTGTTCGTGTACATGTCCATGATCTGGACCGACAAATACCGCTTGCCGCTGTCTGGTACCCACTAAACGCACCGGTCCCTTCGTCGTATCCACAAAAGCAATTGAGTAGAGGGTGTCGGCGTCGGGCGACGTCACTGCACGGCTCGTCGGCCGGCAAGCGACCGGACGTGCGTGAACGCATTTATTGGCGCAGGCTGCCCGTTGATTGGGTTCCGTCGAGCGCGCAGCGCCGCCACCTCAATCAGAGGCAGCGCGAACAGCCAAGCGTTGCGAGCAGCCTCCCGAAGATCCGCCGAGGCTGACGCATCAACGCTCGCGCGCCCGGCGGCCACACTGGCAGCCGTACCCGCGAGAAATCCGCGACGATCCGTCACGATACCTCCCCTCACTCGTATCGTCACCAGCGCGGGTGTAACCCGCCGCCCTGTCACCAGAGCGTATGGCGGGCGTAACCCGCTGTTTCGGCAACAATCGGGATGGCGGGTTGCCCCCGGCTTTCGCCGAGGTCTACCCGCCCCACGGCTGCCTCGTGCGCTTTATTCGGCGGCGGCCAGGTTCGGCGTTGGCTCCAACGGCAGCCCCGGGTGACCGGTCAGTCTCTCGCCTTCCGCCCACATATCGAGCGCCTGCTTCTTAATCGCCGGAAAAACGGAGGCGATTTTTTCCATGTCGAGATCGGCCGCGATCCCCGGATAGCCGGCCCGCTCTATCATTGCCCGCAATTTACCGGTCTCGAACTGCTGCAGCGTCCATGCGAGCGGATCTTCGACCAAGGTCCGATCCCAATAGATGCGATGGTTCTTGTTGCGCGGGCCATAATGGTAATGCGCGCCGTTCCAGAAGTGATCAAAGGCCAGGAGCTCGGTTTCTTCCGTGTAAGCCTTGCCCGGCGTCCCGCCGATATCGGCCAGGACGTGGATCGCAAGGCCGCCATCGCCCATCGGCAGCCGCCGCATCTCAAGCCCGAACCGGATGTTACCGGCTTCAAAGATGTGCGTGCCGCGGTTGTGTTTGACCGTATTCCGTTTGGTCGCATAGAGCTCGCGGGCGCAAGCTTCCAAATCGGGCAGGATATCCCGCACCTCTGACATCTCGGTCGCCTTGGCGATCTGCAGATAGCCGGCCCGTTCCAGCATTTTCGGCAGCTTCGTCCCAAGCGTCTTTATGGTCCAGCCGATCGGGTTGCCGTCGGTGTTCGGGTCCATCCGGTACAGGTTCGTCAGGGCTGCCCCGCCCAGCATCTCCGGCCCGGCGACCTTCAGATCGGGATTTTCCGGCCCGTACTCGTAGCTTTTTTCGAAGTCGAAGCAATTGAACCGTAAGAGGGTCGTCGTTTTACCGGCGACATCCGCCTTCACGTCGATCGAGACACCCTGGTCCGCATGATCGTGAATGTTACCGTCCCACAGCTCGTGCCTGACGACAAACGTCAAGGGACCTGCCGCGAATTTCTGCGCTGCTTCTGCCATGTGTGGACACTCCTTTTTTGAGCGGTTGGTGAGAGTGTATCAAACCCATGCGATCGTCGCACGATTTCGTGCTTGCGCTAAAAAGCGAACATCGCCGTGTCCGGCGCAAGGCCGAAAAGGACGCGGCCGATCGTCTCGTAATGCGTTTGGCGTCCCTGGACCTGTTGCGAGGCGGTATGCATGTCGCGGAAGCGGCGCTCGAACGGGCGGTTGTCGAAGATCGCCGTAGCACCGGCGCTATGATAAAGGGTGTTGACGACCTCGCGAGCCTGGTCGATGGCCCAGGTCGAGGCTAGGCGGATCGTCGTGTTTTGCTCGAGGCTTAGCTCGCCGCTCTCGCCGACCGCTTCCCAGATTTCCACGAGACCGCTCAGCAGATAGGCGCGCGCGGAGCTCACCCGCGCCTCGGCCTGCGCCCGCTGGGACTGAATCACCTGGTTCTCGCAAAGCCGCTGGCGGGCGCCACGCGGCGTCTTCTCTGTCGCAAGTTCACTGAAGTCGGAGATCATGCCGCGCGCGATGCCGAGCGCCACCCCGGCAACGCGCGCGGCATACATATTGCTGCTGCTGAAGCAATAGAGTCGGCCCGGCTGGCAAGGCGCAATCTGGGGGTCGCGCAGCACAGTATGACGCTCGGGGATAAAGAGATCGGTCACCGAATAACGGTCGCTGCCGGTGCCGCGCAGGCCGACGACATGCCAGATATCGGTCATCGTCGCGCGGCTCTTTGGAAACAGCAAAGTGCGCAGGATTTCGCCGCCATCCGAGCGGCGCAGCGGCGCGCCGTCGGGGCCGAGCGTCGCGACATGGGCGCCGAGCCAGCTCGCGTGATGGCTGCCGCTGGCGAAACTCCAGGCGCCGGTCAGGCGGAACCCGCCGAGGACGACGGACAGCTCGGCCGGCCCGACCGGGCCCCACGCGACGATGCCGTCCGGCGGTCCGAAGATCTCTTGCGCGACTTCCGGCTCGAGATAGGCGGCAACCATCGAGCAGCCGTTCGCCTGTTCGACACACCAGCCGGTGCTGGCGTCAAGGCTGGCGAGTTCCTCAACCACCCGAGTGTAGGTCATCGGGTCGAGTTCGGCGCCGCCGAGGGAACGCGGCTGCAACAGGCGGAACAGCCCATTCTCTATCAGCGCCGACACGATCGATGCCGGTAGTTCGCGGTTTCGCTCGATCTCGTCCGCGGCCTCGGCGAGAGCGGGCCCGAGCGAGCGGGCACGGGCGACGTAATCCGGGCTGTCGTGCAAAACCGCGTCCATGTGTCATCCCCATCTGTGCCTTGTCACCAAATCGTCATTTAACCAGTGACGCTCTCGCTTGCCGTTGATCTGGATCAAGGATAGGCAATGGGGGCGACGCGGGACGGGGAAGCCACGGAAGTCGGAGCATTGCGGGCCCGAAGAGTAGTAGGGCGGGTGCAACCCGCCGTGATGGCCCCACAATCGGTGGCGGGTCGCGCGGCGCAATCCGCCCTACGACAGTCGGAGGCTTGTTGGTTCAGCCATGATAGGTGATCGGCCGCGAGTCGTGATCGTCGGTGCCGGCTTTGGCGGGCTGATGGCGGCACGCGGTCTTGCGCGAGCACCCGTCGATGTCCTGGTGATCGACCGCCACAACTATCACCTCTTCCAGCCGCTGTTGTATCAGGTCGCGACCGCGGCACTGTCGTCGGCGGATATCGCCCAACCGATCCGGGCTGTCCTGCGCCGCCAGCGCAATGCGACGGTGTTGCTCGATGAGGTTGTCGGCGTCGATCCCGGGGCGCGTGCGGTCAAAACCCGCAGCGGCGCTCAGCAGCGCTATGACTGGCTGATCCTCGCCACCGGGTCGCGATATACCTATTTCGGCCATGCCGATTGGCCATCACGGGCACCCGGCCTCAAATCGCTCGACGACGCGACGCTGATCCGTCGGCGCGTACTGCTCGCCTTTGAGGAGGCCGAAACCGCGCCCGAGCCGGCGCTGCGGCAGCGCCTGTTGACCTTCGTCCTGGTCGGTGCTGGTCCGACCGGGGTCGAAATGGCAGGTGCGTTAGCCGAACTTGCCCACGCCACCTTGTCGCGCGACTTCCGCAACATCAACCCGCAGACCGCGCGCATCATTTTGGTCGAGGCGGGACCACGAGCATTGGCGGGGTTTCCCGAAAAGCTTTCCGCCTTCGCCGTTCATTCGCTCGAGCGGATGGGGGTGGAGGTGCTGCTCGACACGCCGATCGAGGCGATCGACGACGTCGGCGTGACCGCCAAGGGCAGGCGCATCGAGGCCGCGAATATCATCTGGTGCGCGGGTGTCGAGGCCTCGCCTATAGCGCGGTGGCTTGACGTGCCAGCCGCCAAGAGTGGTCGGGTGCAGGTCGCTCCCGATCTCTCGGTGCCTGGCCATCCCGAGATCTTTGTTATCGGCGATGCCGCATTCGCGACCGGATCCAATGGCGAGCCATTGCCAGGTCTCGCACCGGTCGCAAAGCAGCAGGGACATTATGTCGGCGAGCTGATCACCCGCCGCGCGCGCGGTGACCCTGTGCTGCCGCCATTTCGTTATCGAGACGAGGGTGCCCTCGCCACGATCGGCCGCCACTCGGCGATCGCCGATTTTGGCTGGGTCAGGCTCACCGGCTGGCTGGCCTGGGTCATTTGGGGCATTGTCCATATCTTTTTCCTGATCGGCTTTCGCAATCGGGCGTCGGTGTTTCTGAATTGGGTATGGGCCTGGGTGACCTATGGTCGCGGCGCGCGTCTGATCACCGGCGACGTGACAACGCTCGCCCCGTAGGGCGGGTGCAACCCGCCATGGCGCGGATGCCACCAATGGCGAGGTGCGGCGGATTTTTGCCCTGTCGTGCCGGAGCCGTCGTAAAGTCCCCGATCCCGCGCTTCGATCAGACGGTAAACATCATTCAGGGGGAGCGCCTATGTTGAGCCGCAGAACCTTCGTGTCGCTTGCCGCCGCCAGCGCTGCCGCACCCAGATTGGCGGCCGCTCAGCCGGCTCCGCGCGAGGCCGCGCCAGTTGGGCAGGTAGCGGTTACCGCCTCGTTTTATGAAAAGGGCAATGTCCGGATCCGCTACCAGGAGGTCGGCTCCGGCTTCCCCCTGCTGGTCACCCCTGGCGGCGGCCTGAACTCGTGCATCGCCAAATGGCCGACTGCCGTGTTCAACGCCCCCGAAGAATTCAAGAACGACTTCCGCTGTATCACGATGGACCAGCGTAATGCCGCTGACGGCGAATCGACCGGCCCGATCCCGGTCGACGACCCGTGGGGCGCCTTCGCCGACGACCAGCTGGGGCTGATGGACCACCTCGGCATCCGGCAGTTTTTCTTTATGGGCTATTGCATCGGCGGCCCGTTCGCCTTGAGGCTGATGCAGCGGGCTCCTGACCGCGTCGTGGCCGGGGTGCTCTGCCAACCGGTCGGCCACCGACCGGAGAACCCGGATGTCATGTACAAATCCGGCAAGGATGTTTGGGCCCCCGCGCTGCTTGCCCACCGGCCCGACCTCAAGATGGCGCAGGTCGACGCGTATCTGCACAACCTCTACCGGGTGCAGCCCGACTTCGTGTACAGCGTGTCGCGCGACTTTGCGCGCTCCTGCCAGACGCCGATGCTGGCCATGCCGGACGACATACCGGCGTACCCGTACCAGGTTTCTGTCGACATCGCCTCGCTGTGCCCGAATGCCGAGGTGACGGTCTATCCCTGGAAGGAGCCGCCGGAGCTGAAAGCCCGCACGATCAACCGGGCCCGCACCTTCCTGAAGGCGCATCAACCGGCGACGGCGATGCGCTGAGACAGCATGTCAATATAGGGGGCGGCAAGGATCAGCTGTGCTGCTTTTGGCTGAACCGAACGAGTTTCGACCCTAAAGCTGCTCCACCTTGAAATTCTTGCTCAGGATGCCTTTGTCGCCGACCAGGTGGCCGGCGCCGACGACGACGAAGTAGCTGTTGGGCGTTTGCAGAAAGCGCTCGATCTTTGCCGTCATGGCGGTGTTGCGGTCGTCGAACAGCTTGGTCATCAACGGCTTGAGTTGCGGATAGTCGCGGACGCTGCTGGTGATCAACTCCTGCATCGCGGCGGCGTCGCCAGATTGCCAAGCCTGCGTCAGGAAATCTAAGACGTCGTGCGATTTCTCCATGTCGACCAGGCTGCTCAGCAGCAGACGGTCCTGGAACTCCTCGGACAGCGAGCTGAGCAATTCGAGCTGCGACCCGGCGTCCTCCAGTGCGCCGATCTGCGTGTGCGATTGCCGCGCTTCTTCGAGGAAATGTTGGTCCAACCCGTATGACGGGTCGAAACCCATGCGCTGCAATTCCAGTTGCTCGACGAGCATGCTGACCAGCCACGGCCGCATGTGCGTGATGGCCGGCTCGGGCAGATCGCCCTTTTTCAGATACGCCGCGAGGTGCGAACGGGTGACCTCGCTGAGATGATTGGTAATCGTGTCGCCGTTTGGATAGCTGCCCTCCTCGATGAGCCCTCGCTCCACGCGGGCGGCTTCGGCGGGCTGGCTGAGGTCGATTTCCTCGATCAGCGCGTCAGCCTTTGTAAAGCTGTCCTCGATGATCGACGGCAGGGGATAGAAATCGGCCTTGCCGGCGTGGATCGTGCCGAGCAGATAGACGACACCCTTGGGCCCGGTAACTTTCCACAGGAAATGCTTCTGCGCGGCATCCGTGGCCGCCGGCAGTACCGCTCCGGCCGGCACAAAACAGCACAGCGTCAAGGCCACAATCGCGAGCGCCCGCTTCCAAAACTTCATCAGCTGCGCCTCGTTT
>Ga0310913_10000976_pt1 | contig 14058 bp, 10 predicted proteins | sample GREbulkMGOX082_FD_203447 | JGI IMG/M metagenome (GOLD analysis project Ga0310913, IMG submission 203447) | Lab enrichment of tropical soil microbial communities from Luquillo Experimental Forest, Puerto Rico - GRE.bulkMG.OX082 | ecosystem: Environmental > Terrestrial > Soil > Tropical forest >...
GGCGGAAGCGTTATCTGGTCCGGGGAGGCGATGGAGTGATGCGATCCGCAGATTGATCTCGGCCATCTCGAAGCCGATAACGTCGATGCTGAAATCGAGACCGGGCAAGGAGAGGTCCCTGAGCTGCTCCGCCAACAACCGGTCGTTCCAGGTTGTGATTTCGGCGAGCCGATTGTCCGCGATCCTGAATGCGCGCGCCTGCGCCGGGGTCAGGTGATCGAGGCACAGCGTCGGCACCTCGGTCCAGCCGAGCTCTTTTGCGGCGAGCAGTCGGCCATGGCCGGTGATGACATTCCCGTCGCGATCAATGAGGATCGGGACGTTGAAGCCGAAGGCCTTGATGCTGCCGGCGATTTTCCCGGTCTGCTTCTTCGTATGACGCCGCGGGTTTGCTGGGTCTCTTTTTAGCTCGTCGATGCGGCGATAGATGACCGACGTTTCATGCGGAACGCGTGCGCCGGCGACGGGGGTTACGGGATTTTTCATAAGAAATTCCTGGAATGTTACGTCGGTGCGCCAATCCGCGCACACCCCAGGATGTAGCCCCTCGGAGCCGAAGGTCTAATTCGGCAAATCCGCCATCGTCGTTTTTTTGGCGGCCGAATTCCGGCTAATTCTATTTGGCCTTTATCGATCGCCGGCCCTGTTTCTTCCAGTCTACGGGCGCCAGTTGCTCCCGCAGCTCACGTAAGCGGGCTCTTGTAACCCGTCCCCCAAACTGCTGTTTTGCTGCCTCCCAATCGGCCTCGCCCGACGCCGCTTCGCCTCGCTCCATTAACTCCGAAACTCGTTTCTCGTACCACTCGCGCAGATCTCGGTCGGATAAAGGAGGTGCGCGTGTGGTCGGTGACCCTCCAAACTGCTGTTTTGCTGCCTCCCAATCGGCCTCGCCCGACGCCGCTTCGCCTCGCTCCATTAACTCCGAAACCCGTTTCTCGTGCCACTCGCGCAGATATCGGTCGGATAAAAGAGGTGGGCGTGTGGTCGGTGATCCTGGTTGGGACGCTGTTTGAGCCCGGTCATCAAAATCCGGTGGACCCGCGTGGCGAGACAATTCCGTGGAGGAGAGATCTTGTGAGCCGCCCTCAGCAAGCTCTCGCGCATTGATCAGAACCCCATACCAGACGGTTTTCCCCGTCCTCGGATCAACCGCATCGACAATTCGAAATTCGAGCCGCGCGAACTCGGCGGGATCGATGATTTCAAGGGGTAAATGCGGGGCCCGGCTGCCTTTTGCCGTTACGCCATTCATCAACTTATCGCAAACCCTTCGTAAACCCCTCTCATAACCTCCCCGAGCGGTTTGCACGTCCGCCTCCTCAAAGCGGGTCCGAAATGCACTTCGCGCTTCGGCGTCGTTTGCATCAGCATCAATTGAGGCAGATACGATCGGCGGAAGCAGTTGTATCGCCTTTATGAGCAGGAGGTGTGTGTCACGGGCTTCCAATGCTTTTGCCCGTTCCAGATCTCCGGTAGCCTCCAGCACCACAGCCTGAGGTATGTTCAACCATACGTCTGGCAACACATGCCCCCGAGTCATCGGCCATCAGCCCACCCATACACCATCTACCCGTCAACAAAACGAGAATCTGATCTGGGTGCCGGCTCCCTCGTTAACCTTTTGACCGTGCAGAATCGCGGGCCCAGCCTGGACCTCTCGAATCTCGAGCCGTCGCTCAAGTAGCCACACCGTTGGGTGCTTCAGATCGGCCCCAGCGGATACCAGCGTCCGCTGCCGACGGCCGGCCGGCCGTGGAACCGGCGCGAAATCGAGGATCCTACACCCTTACGGCTCCAGAAGGGCGTCACCCTCACCCGGCGCCCCTCGCGGCGGCAACCTGGCCATGGCTTCGTTGGGCAGCGATGGTCATCGCCGAATCATTGCGACCGGGGACGCCACGGGAGCGCCAAAGCTCGTCCTGCAGCCTCGGTCCTAGCATATTAAAACCTGAGCATTGGCCTTCGTGGGACAACCGCCGTAGCGGTCGGCGCGGCGAGCCTCACACTGGATGCCGCGTGTCGGGTCTTGGGCGGATCCTTAGAGTCCTGACCATGGGGCGCGACCAGTTTCGTCGGCCTAGTTGAGCCCGCGCGTCGCAACCCTCGCTCAGCAGGCCTCAACTGGGGCCGGTGGAAGATTAGCCTGATCAGGACTGGAATTTCCTTGATCACCCCGATTCAATTCCCTGTGAACGCGCAAAAATTCCCTGTTCGGATGCAGTAGGGAATTACTCCGTAATGCGCCGATTTCACTCGTCTATTTTAAGTGTTCGGGGCCACTCGGAAGGCGTAGGCGAACGAATTTCCCTGTATTTTCCCAGCTAGCAGGGAATTTGGGAGCTCCCCGCCACCCGCGCTGTGGGCGCCGGAGCGTTCGACCTCGGATGCGGCGCGCATGGGTGCCGCAAGGCGGTTCGATCTGGGTGTTTGCGCTCGACTAGACTAGCACTGGGCTGGAGCCGAAGGAGCGGGCGTCCGTTAAATCAACTGGGTGTCCGCTGCGGCGCGTGCGTAAAGGTTTGCGCCATTGCGTCGAAGGCCGCCTTGGGTTTGAGGTCGGCATCGAAGGGCAATGGCCGGGAAAGCATCTCGTCCTTCCGCCATTTTGAATCATTGGTCTCTCGCCGCACGATCCAGCTGTGGCGGTCCGACAGGCCCCAGGTGACCACCATCTTGACTGCCGGCTCGTCGAGGGCGACGTCAAGAAAGCGGCTGTAGGTATCGGCTACGAGACGGTCGCGGACGGTTTGGTCCGCCGGAGCATTCTCGTCAGTGACGTCGAGCTCGGTAATCTGGATCGTCAGACCGAGGCCCGCGATCTCGCCGAGAAACCGCCGCAGAACGGGCGCGGAGAAAGGAGGCCCGCCGGCACATGAAAGATGAGCTTGAATGCCGACTGCGTCGACTGGCGTTCCGGTTCGCCGCATTCGTTCGAGAAGATTGAGCAGCGCCGTGCGGCGTGCTTCCTGTTCCGGTGCGTCCAGCTCCACGTCGTATTCGTTGACGACGAGGCGGGCCGAGGGATCGGTCTCCCGCGCCGTATGGTAGGCGAGGTCGAGATAATCCGAAGTCATCATTTCGAGAAACACGCCGGTGCGAAGACCGTCAGGCCTGCCGTCCTTGGGTTCGATCGGTTCGTTGACGACGTCCCAGCTGTGAACCTTGCCGCGATAACGCCCCGCGAGGCCGTGGATGTGCTCGACGACGGCACTCTCCATCTCGTGCCGGCTCTCCAGGTCGAAAAACCAGCTGGGGGTGCGGTGGTACCAAAGAAGATTGTGCCCGCGCAGCACAAGCCCGTTCTTGAGCGCAAAGTCCGCAATGGTATCGGCCGGCCCGTAATCGTCGTCGCCGCGCACACCCCGGTTCATGACCTGCCATTTCATCTCGTTCTCGGCGACGACCAATCCAGCCTGCCCGAGGACAAGTTGAATAAACACGGGATCTCCCTTGATCTGCGTTGCAGAGATCGTCGTCCCGTAGACCAGCCCTTTGTCTGCCGCCAGCTTGCGCAGTGCCATGCTTTCTGCGGCCGGACTCCAACTGGGAAGCGCAGAGCCGAAGCCGCTGCCTAGCGCCGCGAGACCGGCGGTAATTAAGCGGCGCCGATCCAATCCGAACCGGCGGGGCGCGGCACCCCTTCGGCAGAGATGTTCGTCAGGGCTGCAGTCAGTCATTCGAGAAGGTCTTCCGTGATTGCCGCAATGCAATAACGCTTGTCGCGTTTTAGCGGCCTCTGCAGTCAAACCGCAACAAAATTGAACTCGATCGGGATCAGATCGAAGCGAGTGGCATCAGTCGGGTGACGATCCGCCCTCGACGAACCGGTCCGCGCTGTCCGCGATACCTGGTCACTACAAGCGCAGCGAATCAATCTCATGGGCGTCGCAACCCGGCGATCGAGATTTGCTTCGTCGCGGCCCTCTTCGCAATGACGAGAAGGACATCGTTTCCTTCGGCCGCTCGTGGAGGCTGTCAAGGTATCGCCGGCCGCCGGATCCAGCGGGGCGGCGACAGTCGCAATGTCGTGCCTATCCGGCGGAAATCTCTTCTAAAATCAGCATCTCCTCTGAGCTGGTCGCCTTCGTAACGGTGCGCGTCGGCGGCAGCGCGACCGTGACAGTCGTGCCGCGTCCCTTCTGGCTCTCGACTGTGAGCCGACCGCCATGAAGTTCGGCCAGCTTACGAGCCAGAGGCAGTCCGAGACCGGTCCCCTGGTGCCGGCGCGCGAGGCCCGCATCGACCTGTTGGAAAGGCTCCAATGCAATCTCGACCATCGCCCGGCGTCATGCCGCAGCCGGTGTCCCGCACGACGAATTCGACACCGCCGTCGCCCGCTCGGCGTGCCAGCACGTCGATTGAACCGCCGAGCTCGGTGAACTTGATCGCATTCGACAGCAGGTTCAACAGGATCTGGGTCAGACGCGTCTCGTCTGCCATCAAATAGGGCACATCTTCTGTGATCTCGGCCGACAATCGAAGCAACCCAGCAGCGGCACGATCCTTGAACGCGATACAATTGTCCACCAGCCGTCGCGGGTCGATGACCTCTTCGCGGAACTCGAGCTTGCCGGCATCGATGCGCGCCAAATCGAGGATTTCGTTGATGACGTGCAGAAGATGCTCGCCGCTCTGTCGAATGAGGCCGACATATTCGGCGTGCCGCGACTGCAAAGGCCCGGCAATACCGTTCTCGAGTACTTCCGAGAAGCCGAGGATGGCATTAAGCGGCGTGCGTAGCTCGTGGCTCATATTGGCCAGGAATTGCGATTTGGCGAGGTTGGCCGCCTCGGCCGCCGCCTTTGCCTCACGCAGCGCGCGCTCGGCCGACACTTTCTCGGTGATGTCGCGCGCCGTGCCGCGGTAGCCGAGAAACCGCCCCGTCGCATCGAATAATGGATTGCCGCCGACCGATATGACTCGCTCGGGATCGGCACCAATCTTCCGCGTGTACGAAAAATCGCGGAACGGTTCGTGCCGATCCAGAACTGCAACATGCTCCTGCCATTTGGCTGGTTCGCTGACCACATCCGTCGCGAGTTCGACACGGGTTCGGCCGATCCGGTTCTGCGGGTCCTGACCGAACGCACGAATATGGTCGGACAGATAAGTAAAGCGATGCTCCTCATCCGTCTCCCAGAACCAGTCGGACGACGCCAGCGCGAAATCACGGCAGCGCGCTTCGCTTTCGCGCAACGTCGCCTCGGATCGCTCGAGCGAGCGGGAATGCACGACCAGTGCCCGGAAAAAGAGCGCAAACCCGGCCACCGTGCAAAGCGTCGCGAGCAGGATGAAAACGGCCTGGCGACGCCAGTCGGTGAACACAGCTTCTTCCGCGGATGAGACGGCGATAACGAGAGGAAAATCGCGCAACGGGTGGACCGATACCATCCGCGCCACGCCGTCGACGTAGCCCGGCGAACGATAAGCCCCGCCACCTTCTTCGACACGGGCGTAAAACGGCGATTGCGAGGCGAGTTTTTGTGCCATCATCGCCTCGACCTGGGGATAGCGCGCCAGCATCACGCCGTCGCGGCGCCACACTGATGCCGATCCGCCCTCCTGCAACGTGATCGCGCAATAGAAATCCTCGATATAGCGGGCGTCGATCGCACTCACCACCAGGCCGAGCAAGACGCCGCCAGGACCGTCGACCCGACGCGCGACAAAAAACGACCACGCGCCCGTGGTGCGGCTGACAACAGGAACGCTGATATAGACGCCAGGGTCGTCATGCTGGCGCAGGTGCATGTAGTAGTCCCGGTCGGAGAGGTCGATTTCCGGCGCCGGCCAAGCGCGTGAACTGTTGACCAGGCTGCCATCGGCGCTGACCAGTCCAACGGCATCCGCTTGCGGAACCAGTTTCAATCTGTCGGCGAGAAAACGATGGACGCCTTCGCTGGCCATCGCACGCGCGAACTCTTCCGGGCTTTCGACCCCGGCGGCGAGAACCATCCCCCGCGTTTCCTGCAAGACGAGATCGACGGCTCGGAGCGAGCGCGCCATCTGCTCTGCCAGGACGATGCCGAGATTGCTCATTTCCTGCCGGGAGTGCGCAATCGCCTCCTCGCGCCGGTCCCACACGGCCAAGCCCGCCGCTAGAACAATCACTACGAGCAATCCGGTCCCGACAAGCGACAGCCTTCGGCTGGCGCGAACGCGTCGGCGGAGCGGGCGATCGGCGTTGACCACCCGAGAGCTTTAGCGAAAGATGCTTAGCAACTTGTGAAGACCGGCTGGGAACCTGGTCGCGCGCGAGCCGCGAACCGCTTATCGGCCGCTGGTGCTTCTCGCCGGCTGCTGGCTCTTGCTCCTTTCCATACGTTCGAGGTTGGCTCTGGCGGCCATGTCGGCCGGGCTACCCGGCGCCAGCTGGCCGACACGCTCCCAATCCTGGCGAGCAGCGTCGCCCTCGCCCTGCAAGCGCCGGATATTGCCGCGCTCGAGCAGCGCCGGCGCAGAATTCGGTGTCAGCGTGAGCGCCCTCTCGATATCGGCGAGCGCCGGGTCCAGCCGATCGAGAGCGCGATAGGCCGACGCCCGATAGATTAGCGCCGCGATATGGTTCGGGTTCGTCTTCAGCACTTGGTCGAGGTCGGCGGTGGCCCTGTCGAGGTAACCGGCCGATGCCGCCGCCACCGCCCGATCGATCAACAATTCCGGATCATTCGGCGCCAACGCTACCGCCGCTCCAGCGGCCGTATAGGCGCGCACGGGATCACCGGCGAGCCCCCAGGCCTGCGCGGCCTGATCGAGCACTTCCGCCCGCAACGGGGCCGGTGCGGTGGTCATCGCTTGCGCGAGCGCCTCGAGGCGGGTGGCCGCCTCCTTGTATTGCTTAAGCCCGATCAACGCGATCGCAGCGCAGTGATCAGCCGGATGCGCGCCGCCGCGCTCGCGCCATGTTTGCGCCAGTTTTTCGGCGGCGGCCGGGTTCTGCTTGGCGAGCTTGGTGCAGCGGTCATAAGCCGCCGCCTCGGCCTGCGCGTCACGCGGTGCCGGCTCGGCAGCGGTCGACAGCAACGCCAGCGCCAGGAGCGCGGCGCATATTCGTCCCGTCACCGGGCGAGCGGCATTCGTTATTCCCAAATCGCGACACTCTGGTTGGAGCCGCAGGCCGTGAACCCGATAATCCGACTGGCTCAAGCTTGGAAGCGTCCGCTTTCGACCCCGCACTGCCGTCGTCGTCACCGCGCTCGAAGAGCGGACCAGTTTGCGAACGAGATGGTCCCGGCCTTCCGCAAGACCAGACCTGCGACCACGGCGCACTAGACCCGCGGATCAGCCGCCCGCGCCCCGCTCGGCTGCACGTCAGCGTCGCCCCCGCGTCGTATCACAAAAGACGTAACCTACCAAACATCGCTCCACTGGGCCGAATGACAGCTTCGCGCCGATGAACGAACCCCCTCGCCCTGGCCGTGTGCGAAAACACTCAGTTCAGACCCGTTCCAAGGGCGCGGATGGAAGGAGCGGCACGCGGCCCGCCCGAGGTGGCAAGGACACAATAAGGGGACCGCCAAAATCTTAGTTAAGAATTAGAAATTGTAATTAAAAATAAAATCGTAGTTAAAAGAAACTCATTTACTTTGATTAAGCTTGCTTTTCAAACGACCACGATAAATGCTTGCTGCCGTATAACGGTCGCGCGTCAACAACCGATTCCAAAATATCACTCGAATACACCGAGCTTCTGCAGCCTTAGGCCGATGGGGTAAACGATGAAGCCACGCACCTTCCTTTCGCTGCTGTTGTGGATTGCCATGACAACGGGCGGCGCCACGCTGTCGGTCGCCGACGGGCGGCCCGATCCGGTCGGCGGTCAGGTATTAATACCCGACACGAGCATCGAACACGCCGACCACATCGGCCGCATCGCTCACACCAATACGAAAATCCTCGCCTTCACTGGTAGCATTGACAGCGTCCACCCTCCGTTGGGCGGAGGCGGCCGAGAGATCGCTCCCGGCTCCTCGTATTTCGAAACGCCGGCATCACTCGGCTGCGTCTATCGGCTGACATCGGTGTCGTCGGCTCAGATCGGCTGCAACCCGACCGATCCAACGCTCCTGAACCCGTCCGGCGGAGCGAGGGCGATCGCCATTGTCGACGCCTATGACTACCCTACGGCGTTCAGCGATCTGCAGATCTTCTCGGCGCAGTTCGGCCTCCCGGCCCCGACGACCGCGAATTTCCAGGTGGTCTATGCGACAGGCACCCCGCCCAAGGCCGATTCCGGCTGGGGCCTGGAGGCAGCGTTGGATATCGAGTGGGCCCACGCGATGGCGCCGCACGCGAAGATCTACCTCGTTGAAGCGGCATCAAACAGCTACGCCGACCTGCTCAGCGCCGTCAACGTCGCCAGCAATTATGTAGCGCAAGCCGGCGGCGGCGAAGTCTCGATGAGTTGGGGCGGCAGCGAGTTCTCTTTCGAGAGGTTCTACGACGGGTACTTCACAAAGACAGGCGTCGTTTATTTCGCGGCGGCGGGGGACAGCGCCGGGACGATCTGGCCCTCGACTTCCCCGAATGTCGTCTCGGCCGGCGGCACGACGAACAGCCGCGATGCAAGCGGCAACCTGCAGGCGCAACTTGCCTGGTCGTCGACCGGCGGCGGCCCGAGCAGGTACGAGTCTCGCCCATCCTACCAATCGGCGATTTCCCAAGTTGTAGGCAACAAGCGCGGGACACCCGACGTCGCCGCCGACGCGGACCCCAATACCGGCGTCTGGGTCTACAACGTTCCAGACTGCAATGGTTGGTGCATTGTCGGCGGCACCAGCGTCGCGGCGCCGGTGTGGTCCGGCATTGTCAACGCAGCAGGCCGGTTTTCGTCGTCTAGCCAGGTCGAGCTGTCGACCATCTACAGCAACCTCGGTAAGGCGGCCGATTTCACCGACATTACTCAAGGCTCCTGTGGTCCTCACCAAGGCTACGTGACCGGGACCGGCTGGGATTTCTGTACCGGTGCCGGCAGCGCCTTCGGCACAAAAGGAGAATGATCCAGGTCTAATACCGGGCGGCTGCGCCGATTCCGGAACTTCCAGCTCTCGCCCCGGAACGGAGAGGTCCGGCCCGGAGGGCCTCGCGAGCTAGCAATCCCGGAGTTCAGACTGGTTCGCGCGATTAACAGGTTGTCGAAGCCTGCATGCGTGCCGGATTGCCAAAGGCAGTAGCCCCAGCCGCCACATCACGGGTGACCACACTGCCCGCGCCGATCAGCGCATTGTCACCGATCGAAACGCCCGGCAGGATGATCGCGCCCGCTCCGATCCAGACGTTGCGCCCGATGCGGACCGGGCGGCCAAACTCCAGGCCGGAGGCTCGCTCCGCCGGGTCGCGCGGATGGTCAGCAGCTAGGATCTGCACCCCCGGCCCGATCTGCGTGCGGTCGCCGATGGTGACCTCCACGACATCGAGGATCACGCAGTTGAAGTTCAGGAACACGCCAGCACCGAGGCGAATGTTGAAGCCGTAGTCGCAATGGAATGGCGGCCGGATCACGGCGCCGTCGCCGACAGCTGCGAAGCGTTCCACCAGTAGCTTGTGCCGTTCGGAGAGGGACATGTCGAGTGCGGCGTTGTAGCGTGCGAGCCACTTGTGCGTCGCCGCCAAGTCTGCCTGGATTTCGGGCGCGTTGGCGTCGTACAGCTGCCCGGCAAGCATCTTGTCCTTCTCGGTGCGCATCATGCATCCCTTGCTCGCGGTCCGCCCTGGCTGCCCACCTGGTTTCTCCTGCGCACCTCGTGCAACACCAATGTCTACCGCCCACCCAGGCTCGCCGTCTACGAAGCCGCGCACCGCCGACAGCTTCGCGCCGAAAGCACTCGTTCGGCGGCTAACGCCAAATCTGCCGAGTTCGGACCTTGAATCGCGTTCGTAGCAAGAAACGACGAGTGTGAAGCAGTTCACAGATCGACCCTTGGAAGCGTGCTATACTAAGCCGTGGCGCTCGAGCCGGACCAACTCGCATCGGGTGCGCTGCTATCGTGAGCGATAAAAAGGACGCTCGCGAGACAGAGAGGAGGCGACACATGAAGACCCGGGAAATCGGCGGGAGCTTGACGAGCGGTGTGCCAGACACGAACCGGCGCGGGTTCTCCCGCCGCTCGGTTCTCGCCTTTGCCGGTGCTCTTGGAGCTGTAACCCCGTTCGGGGTCCTCGGAGCGGCGCGCGCGTTGACGGCGGCTGGGCGCGGATCGCTGCCCTATCTCCCCGGCGATCCGCTTATTTGCCGCGCGGCCGCAAACGGCGAAGAGCTGCAGGGCCCGCCGCATCAGCTCAAACTGGCCTGGAATGCGAATGCGGCCTGCACGGTCGCTGCGGCAGTCGCAAAAGAACGGGGCATCTTCGCCAACCACAACCTCGATGTCGAATTCTTCAATTTCGGCGGATCGACAGACCAGTTGTTGGAGGCGATCGCGACCGGCAAGGCGGATGCCGGTTTGGGGTTGGCCCTGCGCTGGCTCAAGCCGCTGGAGCAGGGATTCGATGTCAGGATCACCGCCGGTGTGCACGGCGGCTGCATCCGGCTCCTCGGTGCCAAGGCCGCCAATATCGACAATCTTGAAACGCTGCGCGGCAAGGCAATCGGGATCAGCGATCAGGCGAGCCCGGCGAAGAATTTTTCCTCGATTTTCCTCGCCAAAAACGGCATCGACCCGGTCCGGGACGTAGAGTGGCGCCAGTACCCGGCCAATCTGCTTGCGCTGGCCGTCGATAAAGGCGAAGTGCAGGCGCTCGCCGAGATTGATCCGCTCCCGTACCTGTGGCTCAAGGACGGCAAGCTGAACGAGATCGCGACCAACTTAAGCGATGGATTCGCCGATCGCACATGCTGCGTGCTTGCGATACGCGGCAGTCTCGTTCGAAATGAATTACCAGTGGCGGCCGCTCTGACCCGATCGATCCTGGAGGCAGCAGACCGGGTCGCCAGCGATCCCGCCGACGCCGCCGCAGTATATTCGGGCTACGGCGGCAAGGGATCGGTGGAGGATCTCACCGCTATGTACCGCAGCCATACCCACCACAATCATCCCGTGGGACCCACGCTGAAGAAGCAACTTGTGCTCTACACCGACGAACTCAAGGCGATCCACGTTATCAAGCCAAGCACCGACCCAGCCAAGTTCGCTGAGCGCATTTATCTCGACGTTCTAAGCTGAGCCGATCGGCACAGCCGTGGTGAGTTCCATCGTCGATGAGATATCGAAGGCTCAGGAACCTGCCATCGGTCTTCGTGCAGGCTCGGCCGCTCGATCGTTAGTCAGTGGGTTTTTTGCGGCCACTGCCTGGTCTGGGGTTGCTGCGCTCACCGAGCTCTGGCCGGATAGGCCCGAAAGCGATTGGGCCTATACGAGCGACTTCGCTGCTGTCTGTGGAGCATTGGCGGTTGCGCTCGGGTTGGCGGCCATCGCCGGCGTTCGTTTTGCCGTTTTGCAGCGCCTCCAGCGGCTTGCGCCATGGTTGCTCGCGTTGGCACTTTTCATGGCAGCTTGGGAGGCGGTCACGGCGAAGTTGGGGCTGTTGCCGCTGCCGTTTTTCCCACCGCCACAGGCCATCGTAGAAGCCCTGATCGAGGACTGGGGACAGCTGGTTGCGGGCATTTTCGCCTCGCTCCGTCTGTTGACGGCCGGCTATTTTCTCGGCGCGACGGTGGGCTTCGTGACCGGTGTGGCGATCGGCTGGTCGCGGCTTGCGAGTTATTGGATCCATCCGATGTTGCGTTTCATCGGACCTCTGCCCGCGACGGCGTGGCTGCCATTGGCCTTCTTCGTGTTCCCCTCGAGCTTCAGCGCCAGCATTTTTCTGATCGCGCTCGCCACCGGGTTCCCGGTCGCGGTGCTCACCTGGTCCGGCGTAGCAGGCGTGAACAGCACCTATTACGACGTTGCGCGCACATTGGGCGCCAATCAGCGCTTTCTTGTGCTCAAAGTCGCCATTCCGGCGGCAATGCCGCATGTTTTTGTCGGCCTGTTCATGGGTCTGGGCAATTCTTTTGCGGTGCTGGTGGTCGCCGAGATGCTGGGGGTAAAGGCGGGTCTCGGCTGGTACCTGCAATGGGCGCAGGGTTGGGCTGCCTATGCCAACATGTATGCGGCACTGTTGATCATGGCGTTCTTGTGCTCGGCTCTGATCACACTGCTGTTCCGGCTGCGTGACCGCCTGCTGTCCTGGCAAAAGGGGCTGGTGAGATGGTAGAAGCGTCTGCCCCGCCGAGTGCGCATTTGCCAACTGGCGATCCAGCGCGCGGGACGACGCTTACAATCCGCGATGTAAGCCATCATTTCGCGCTGCACGGCCAGCACCTACCGGTATTGGACCGGATCAGCTTCAGGGTCGGCCATGGCGAGTTCGTCGCCATCCTGGGGCCGAGCGGATGCGGCAAGTCGACCTTGCTGCGGCTCGTCGCGGGTCTCGACTTTCCGAGCACCGGGTATCTGCTCACAGAGGGCGAACCGATAGAAGGCCCCGACCCGTCGCGTGTTGTCGTCTTTCAGGATCCCACGCTTTATCCATGGCGGACGGTTTGGCGGAACGTCGCGCTCGGCCTCGAAGCACAGGGACTGCTGCGCACCCACCGTGAACGGATCGAAGCGGCTTTGCGGCTGGTCGGGCTCGAGGGTTTCGCCAACGCCTATCCGCACCAGCTTTCCGGCGGCATGTCGCAGCGCGCGGCTCTGGCGCGCGCACTGGTCAACGATCCGCGGCTCCTTATTCTCGACGAGCCGCTGGGCCAGCTCGACTCGCTGACGCGGATCACGATGCAGAGCGAGCTCGTGTCATTGTGGCAGCGGGAGGGCTTCACTGCGCTGCTGGTGACCCACGATGTCGAAGAGGCGCTTTTCCTCGCCGGCCGGGTCATCGTGTTGAGCGAGCGCCCCGCCCATATCAAGGCGAATATCGTAAACGTCCGGCCCTATCCCCGCCATCGCGGCGATCCGCATCTAGTCGAGCTTCGACGTGAGGTGTTTGCACATCTTGGCCTCGAGGCCAATTGGTGAGGGCCGCGGCCGCTAGCGAATATTGCGAACAGCCTGTTGCTGCCGTTGGGACCACGTCGGGCGTCAAGGCAGCTATTGCGCCGTCGAGTCGGATATCGGCCAAGAACCGCATTCCACCCCATTCAGCCGATCCTCCCGCAGGCTATGAACGGCTGCTAAGCGGGCAAACCTCGCCGTTTGTCTCGGCAGGATCTAGCGGCTGGCGTGCGCCAAAAGGAGTTATCGCGATCTCAACTAGCGACCGTCTGTGGAGTGTCGGCGGGCGGAAGATGCACTGCTCGCTGCAGCGCATCGAGGGAGGCGCGAAGCGCGGGCTGATCCGATCAATGTGAGACGTAGCGGCTCTTGGGCCGTTCGAGCTCCATGTTCTCGCGCAACGTCGTGCCTTCGTATTCGGTCCGAAACAGACCACGCGACTGTAGTTCCGGGATCACGAGCGCGACGAAATCGTCGAGCCCACCCGGCAAATGCGACGGATGAAACAGAAAGCCGTCGACGCCGTAACCACGAAACCATTCCTCCATATTATCGGCGATCTCGCTTGCCGAGCCGATGAGCGTCCGTTGCCCCCGGGCTGCGGCGAAGCGCTGGTAGATTTGCCGGATCGTCAGCCCTTCCTCCCGCGCCCAGCGGATGATGTTGCGGGTATTTCCGAGCCCGCTGAGTGCGAATTGCTGTTCGGGGATGTCGGGAAGCGGACCATCGAGATCGTATTCCGACAGATCGAACCCGCCGAGCTGGTTTGAGAGCAATTCGAGTCCGACATCGGGGTGGATCTTCGACTGCAGGAAATGGTGTAGTTCCTCCGCCTCCTTACGGGTCCGCCCGACGATCGCATTGAGACCCGGCATTACTTTCAGCGCTTCCGGTGGACGGTCGTACTTTCGCATGCGCCCCTTCAGGTCGCGGTAGAATTCCTGCGCGCTGGCAAGGGCGTGCCACCCCCTCCGCGAAGCGCGCTGCCACCTCGAGGCCAATCTCCGACGAGCCGGCTTGGAACAGCGCCGGATGGCCTTGCGGCGGTCGCGCGACATTCAGCGGGCCACGAACCGAGAAA
>Ga0310913_10000977_pt1 | contig 14054 bp, 15 predicted proteins | sample GREbulkMGOX082_FD_203447 | JGI IMG/M metagenome (GOLD analysis project Ga0310913, IMG submission 203447) | Lab enrichment of tropical soil microbial communities from Luquillo Experimental Forest, Puerto Rico - GRE.bulkMG.OX082 | ecosystem: Environmental > Terrestrial > Soil > Tropical forest >...
GGTCGCCGCGCGCTGCGCCATGAGGTGATAGACGCGGGTCGTGACATCAGGCGCATAGCCGGCTGCGGGGAGAGCCGTGAGCGGATCGACGCCAAAAAGTGCCTTGCGGATCACGTCCGAGCGCAAGACCAGGGCCCCGGGCGCAGGTTCGAGCATTGGAGCGAGGCCTCGCGCAAGCAGGCTCTTGCCGGTGCCGGACCGGCCGCCGATCGCGACCAGCGCCGGCGGCGACGGCGATATCAGGCGAAGCGCGAGGTCGAAATAGGATCGCGCCTGTGTCGCGATGGCAGCATCGCTTTCGGATTGCTCCTGCCTGGTAAAGAGCACGTGCGCGCGGATTGCCGCCCGCATCGACATGAACAGCGGCAACAACACAAGCGCGTCCGCCTGCTCGGCCCAGGTCTCCTGCAAATAGCGATTGAACAGCCGGTTCGCCGCGGCGTCCTGTGCGTGCCGGACAAGGTCCATCAGCGGAAAGGCGAGGTCGTACAGGACGTCGGTCGTCGCGATGTCGGGATCGAACTCGATGGCGTCGAACAGCACGGGTTTCTGCGCGATCAGGACGATGTTGCCGAGATGCGCATCGCCGTGACAGTGGCGTATCTGGCTGTCTGCGGCACGCCGCCGCATTAGCGGAAGATGCTCATCCATCTGTCGATGACTTGCCGCATGAAGTCGCTGGACCTCGTCGCGAGCGAGGTTTTTCTGCGCGTGAAATTTTGCGGTGTTGCGATCGATGATGCCGGCAATCGAAGCGGGCCAGATCGATCCGTGCGACACCGGCGCCGTCTTGTGCGCAATGAGCATCACATCTGCCAGCGCTTCGCCCAGTTCCGGCGTGATGGCGCCGCCGACAGCGAGATGATCGAAAGTCTGCTGCTCGTCGAACCGCGCCATCTCGACCGCCCATTCGATCACCTCGCCGCTGCCGGAGATCTCGGGTCCACGTGCACCTTTCGTGATCGGCACGACGCGGCGGTACAGCATCGGCGCATGGCGCTTGTTGACCGCGATCTCTTCCTCGCAGGCATGCTTGCGCTTGTCGAGCGTCGAGAAATCCAGAAAGGGCAGGCGGACCGCTTGCTTGACCTTCAGCACGCGGTCGGGTTCGAGGAAGACGACGGAGGCGTGGGTGTCAATTCGCTTGCGCGCGCCATTGTCGAGGAACGCGAGCACCGGCTCCTGGCTGGGGTCACGACGCTCGTTCGCCGGGGGCGTCACGGGCGCAGCACCGCGGCACCGACGAGCTTGCCGTCGCGCAGGCGTGTCAGCGCCTCATTGGCTTGTTGAAGCGGAAAGCTTGTCGTATGCGTCCGCACGCCGGCTTCGTGAGCGACCTTGAGGAAATCCGTGCCGTCCTTGCGCGTCAAATTCGCGACGGAGACGATCTGCCGCTCGCCCCAGAGAATATTGTAAGGGAACGAAGGGATATCGGACATGTGGATGCCGGCGCAGACCACCTTTCCGCCTTTGCGTACTGCGCGCAGCGCTTGCGGCACCAGCGCCCCGACCGGCGCATAGATGATGGCGGCGTCAAGCTCGACCGGCGGGATGTCTTCGGATGCTCCCGCCCAGTCGGCTCCGAGCGAACGTGCAAGCTGTTGTGCCTCCGTATCGCCCTTGCGCGTGAACGCATAGACCGTTCGTCCCTGCCAGCGCGCAACCTGTGCGACGATGTGCCCGGCCGCGCCAAAGCCATAGATCCCGAGCGTCTTGCCGGAGCCGGCCATGACCAGCGAGCGCCAGCCGATCAGACCGGCGCAGAGCAGCGGCGCAAGCTCGGCATCGTCGCCGTCTTCGCCAAGCGGAAAGCAGTAGCGCGCATCGGCGACGAGATGGCTCGCGAACCCGCCGTCGCGCGTGTAACCGGTAAACTGCGGACGGTCGCACAGATTTTCCTCATGCCGTCGGCAATAGGGGCAGGCGCCGCAGGTAAAGCCGAGCCATGGAACGCCGACGCGCATACCGAGGGCAAGATCGCTCACGCCATCGCCCAACGCGTCGACCCGGCCGACCACTTCATGACCGGGGACGATCGGATAGCGGATGTCCGGCAATTCGGCGTCGACGACGTGCAGGTCGGTGCGGCACACGCCGCAAGCGCTCACCTTCACGCGCACCTCGCCTGGTCCCGGGGTCGGGTCCGGTCGCTCCGTCAATGTCAGAGGCTTTCCGGAAGCCTGAAGAACCATGGCATGCATGAACTGCTCCTGGCGTTCGACCCAATTAGGGAGAGGCCAAAGAAGATCGCTTGATCCTGGTCAACGTTAAGCGGCCGGCGCCCCATTAGTAGTGTCGCCGCTAATTTGCTAGACTAGGAGGCATGGCGTGCCGCCTGATCGGGCGGCGCGCGCGAGCCGACGGAACTCTCACGAAAGAATCGGCCATGTACGAATTTCTTCAAGAAACTGTCGCAAATAACATGACGCAAACGGTTAAAAGTGTGACGCCAGAGACCACGGTGGGCGACCTTTACCGGCTGTTCGCGGCGGACGATTTTGACGCCTATCCGGTCGTTCGGAACGATACGGTGGTCGGCGTGGTGTCGAAGCTGGATGCACTCAAGGTGTTCGCTTTCGCAAAAGATCAGATCCTGCCGCACTATGCGGATGGCATGGGTGCGACTGTCAATGAAATCATGACGGCCGAGGTCATCGCCGTGGACCCCGAAACCAGGCTGCAGCGCGTCCTGCAGCTCCTGGTCGAGCATCGGGTCAAGAGCGTGCCGGTCATTGACAAGTGGCGAAATCTCGTTGGGATTATCGCTCGCGAGGATGTCATGCGGGCGATGGCGCGCTGTATGCGGCAAGCGGAATAGCCCCTGATCCCCCTGCGAGACGAAACGATGTCCACATACGGGCTAGAACGGGTCTTTGCGCCGCGCACTCTCGCGCTCGTCGGCGGCAGCTCGCGACCCTCGTCGCTCGGTGCCAAGATTTTGCAAAACCTGCTGAGAGGCGGCTTTGCGGGCGATATCGCTGTCGTCAATCCGAAATACGGTTTGATTGACGGCAAGAACACCTATCCCGATCTCGCTTCGGTGCCCTTCGTTCCCGACCTGATCGTGATCACGGCGCCTGCTTCGGCGGTGCCGGGCATCGTGGCGGAAGCGGGCCGGCTTGGTGTTGCCGGTGCTGTCATCATCTCGTCGGGCCTCGGCCACGGCGAGGGCTCGCCGGGTGAGGCGGTGCTCAAGACCGCCCGCGACCAAAAGGTCAGGATCATCGGGCCGAACTGCCTCGGCATCATGTTTCCGCGCTGCGGGCTCAATGCGAGCTTTGCCGCACATCAGCCCGGCAAGGGGAAGCTCGCGCTGATCTCGCAATCCGGCGCGCTCGCGGCCGCGATGGTGGAATGGGGTGCGGAAAGGGCGATCGGATTTTCCGGGATCGTGTCGATCGGCGATCAGCTCGACGTCGATATCGCCGACCTCCTCGACTATTTTGCGCTCGACGACGGGACCCACGCGATTCTGCTGTACGTCGAGGCAGTCAGGGACGCCCGCAAGTTCATGTCTGCGGCGCGTGCAGCGGCCCGGCTCAAGCCGGTGGTCGTCGTCAAGTCCGGACGCATGGCGCAGGGTGCAAAAGCGGCGGAAACCCACACCGGGGCGCTCGCCGGAAGCGATGCCGTGTACGACGCGGCGTTTCGCCGGGCCGGCCTGCTTCGCGTGTTCGATCTGCGCGAATTGTTCGACTGCGTGGAGCTGCTCGGCCAGAGTCGGGCCCCCGCCGGGAAAAATCTCACGATCCTTACCAATGGCGGCGGGCTCGGCATTCTGGCCGTCGACCGGCTTGCGGAATTGGGCGGCAACGCGACAGCGCTTGCGGCGGCAACGAAGGCGAAGCTCGATGCCGTCTTGCCGGCGACCTGGTCGAAAGCCAATCCGGTCGACATCGGCGGCGATGCAGATTCCGTGCGCTATTTGGCCGCTCTCGACGTGTTGCTCGCTGACACTGCCGGCGATGCCGTGCTGATCATGAATGTCGAGACGGCGGTCGAGCCGTCGGGCGACATCGCCAGGGCGGTGGCGGAACGGATCAAGGCTGACCGCGCGCGACGGGGCGCGTCGGCAAAACCGGTTCTCGCCGCCTGGGTCGGCACCGATCAGAATGCGGCGCCGATCTTCGATGATGCCGCAATCCCTCATTTCCCGACCGAGGATGATGCCGTGCGGGCGTTCATGCATCTGGTCAAGCATCGCGAGGCGATTGCGGCGCTGATGGCGACGCCACCCACCGTGTCGTCATTGTTCAAGCCCGACCGCGATGGCGCCAAAAAATTGATTGTAAACGCCCTGGCCGACGGAAGAAACTGGCTCGATCCGGTCGAAATATCAGCGCTGTTTGCGGCTTACGAGATCCCGATGGTACCGACGCTCGGCGCAAGCAGTCCCGACGAGGCGGCGACCATGGCCGCACCATTCCTCGACGAGGGGCGCGCCGTTGCGGTGAAAATCCGATCCAGGGATATCAGGCACAAGTCCGATATCGGCGGGGTCATGCTGAACCTCGCGACCAGAGAGAGCGTCCGCGATGCCGCAGCCGAGGTCATGGCCCGCGCGCGTCGCGCGCGGCCCGACGCAACAATCGAGGGCGTTACGATCCAGCCGATGATTTCGCGGTCGGGTTCGCGCGAATTGCTGCTCGGGCTTGCCGACGACCCGACCTTCGGCCCGGTCGTGGTGTTCGGCCACGGCGGCACCGCGGTAGAAGTGATCAAGGACAAGGCTCTGGCGTTGCCGCCGCTCGACATGAACCTCGCGCGCGATCTCGTCGGCCGCACGGCCGTCGCGCGGCTTCTGGCGGCCTATCGCGACGTGCCTGCCGTTCCGGCGGACGACGTGCCGCTGACGCTTGTCAAACTCTCCCAGATGGCAGCCGACCTTCCGGAAATCTCCGGGCTCGATATCAATCCGTTGATCGCGGATGGCGACGGCGTCATGGCTCTGGACGGCCGCGTTGCGATCAAGGTGCCCGAAAAATTCTTTGTCGGCCGGACGCGGCTCGCGATCAGGCCCTATCCCGCCGAATGGGAACGTCAGCTCCAACTCGCGGGCGATTGGAAGGTGGCGGTCCGTCCGATGCGCCCCGAAGACGAGCCGGCCATTGCCGCGCTTCTGACCCGCGTCAGCCGCGAAGACCTCAGGCTCCGCTTCTTCCATGCCATGAAGGAGTTCTCGCACGCCTTCATCGCCCGTCTCACGCAGCTCGACTACGCGCGCGCCATGGCCTTCGTCGCAAGCGACGTGGCGACCGGCGACCTCATTGGCGTCGTGCGCCTGCATTCGGATTCTCATTGTGAGACCGCCGAATATGCAATCCTGCTTCGGTCGGACCTGAAAGGCAGGGGCCTCGGCTGGGCGCTCATGCAGCTCCTGATCGAATATGCCAGGGCCGAAGGGCTCAAGCGCCTGACCGGCGCGGTGTTGCGCGACAATGCAACGATGCTCGCGATGTGCCGCGAGCTTGGGTTCGAGGTCAAGAGCGACCCGAGGGATTCGGCCGTGGCGATCGTTTCGCTTGATCTCGCCGTACCGAGCCCTGTCCCACCTGCGGCCGACCGCAAGGCTGTCGCCGCGCAGCCGTGACAAGTGGTGGAGGTTCGTTTACTCGGCCTCGCGAACCGAAACTGCTGGCCGGGTTCGTATCCTTCGCGAAATCAGGCGGCTTCCTGTTCGGCCTTTTCGGTTGCTTGCCTGCGCAAGCGCTTGATGAGGAGGGGGATCAGGGGCACGAGCAGGGGGATTGCGGCGCCCTCGATCGCGGCGCGCAGGGAAGCCGGTGAATCGCTCTCCGCCTTCTGGAGGTCCGCCTCGAAGGCGGCAAGCGCCTGCTGGTGGATTTCGTCCGCAAGCGCCAGTTCCCGGGTCTGCGGCCTGCGCAACGCGAACAGCACGATCACGCCGGCAAGGAGGAGATTGAAGGCGCCGAGGGCGACGGCCGACCAGATCGCGTTCCAGACCTGCACCAACGAGAAATAGGCGGCGAGCTCGAACAGCAGCAGAGCGCAGGCCATGATCAGCGCTGCGAGCGCCTGGAGACCCAGATTGGTCAGGAGACGTTTGAGGCGAAGTTCGGCGATGATTCGCTCGGTACGCCAGAGCACGCGCACGTGCCCGATCAGATGGCTTGTCGTCATGGCTTTTTCCTCAAGACCCAGCCGATCACGACGCCGACCGCCACCGCGGTCATGAGCGCGGCGGCAGCTCGTCCGGTGAAAGCGCGCTCGATCTCTTTCTCATCGAGTGCGATTGCGTCACGAAGGTCCGAGAGAAAAGCCTTGACATCGTCCGCGACGTCCTTGGCCTTTTGGCTCGAGACTTCCCGCCATTCTTCTGCCTGCGCGCCGGTCAGGCGCGTGGTTTCCTGCTTCAGACTGCGAAGCTCATCGACATAGTCGTTGCGATAGGCCATGGCGGGGTTCCCTCGAGCAAAAACGCTAGGCGGGAACCCGGGCGCCGCCGTTGATATGTATCAAGGCCGGGGCTGCCTCCTCCGCTTTCTTGCGCTTTATCAAAGCGATGGATGCGGTCGACGTCTAGACTTTTCCGATCATCATGCGGGAGCCTGGCTTGACCAACCCACCTCAACTGACCGAATCCGGGGACAAATCGACGACGCTCCATCCGAGCGGGGCGTGGACCGCTGCCAATGTCGAGGCTCTTGAGCGGCTCTGCGAGAGCGCGCCTGCGGGACGCGTCGGCGCGATCGATCTCAGCGGCGTGAGCGCACTGGACACCACCGGCGCATGGTTGTTCGAGAAACTGGCCCGTCGCTTCTCGACGCCGTCTGCCCAGATCGCCTTTGTCGGGGTTCCCGAATCCTACACCGGCCTGATGCGTGAGATGCAGGGTGTCAACCGCAGGGAACCGTTCGCCAGGCGGCACGGCAGCGCCTTGCTCGATTTCATGGAGCGGGTCGGCCGGGGGCTCGCGGCCGAGACTGCGAGTTTTCTGCAAATGCTGGGCGCCGTCGGCATCGCATTGCTGGGCGTGCTGCGTCACCCGCGCTCGCTGAGGCTGACATCGACGATCTATCAGCTCTACCGGGTCGGCTGGCAGGCGATCCCGATCATGGTGCTGATCACATTCCTGATCGGGGCCATCATTGCGCAGCAGGGCTTTTTCCACTTCCGCAAGTTCGGTGCCGAATCCTACACCGTCGACATGGTGGGCATCCTCGTGCTGCGGGAGATCGGCGTACTCATTGTCGCGATCATGGTCGCCGGCCGCTCCGGCAGCGCCTATACGGCCGAACTCGGTTCGATGAAGATGCGCGAGGAGATCGACGCCTTGAGCACCATGGGGCTCGATCCCGTTGCAGTCCTGATCCTGCCCCGCGTCGCGGCGCTGGTGATTGCGTTGCCGATCCTGACCTTCATCGGATCGATCGCGGGGCTCTACGGCGGCGGTGTCGTGGCGCAGTTCTACGGCGACATGGCGCCCGCCATCTACATCGAGCGGCTGCGCGAAGCGGTCTCCCTGACCACGTTCAAGGTCGGCATTCTCAAGGCGCCGTTCATGGCGCTGGTGATCGGAATCGTGGCCTGTTCGGAGGGCTTGCGGGTGCAGGGCAGCGCCGAGTCGCTCGGCAAGCAGACGACGACATCCGTCGTGAAATCGATCTTCCTGGTGATCGTGCTCGACGGCCTGTTCGCCGTGTTCTTCGCCTCGATCGGAATGTGACCATGCCGGCTGAGACAATCGCCATACACGTTCGCGACCTCGTGGTCGGTTTCGGCGGGCATACCGTGCTCGATCACCTGTCGCTCGACGTTCGCGCCGGCGAAATCATCGGGCTGGTCGGCGCTTCCGGCGGCGGCAAATCGGTGCTGATGCGCACGCTGATCGGATTGCTGCCGAAGCGCGGCGGTCAGATCGAGTTCCCCGCGACGGCCGACGGCGAGGTCGGACGGCGCGGCGTGCTGTTTCAGCAGGGCGCGCTGTTCTCGGCGCTGAATGCGCGGCAAAACATCCAGTTTCCGTTGCGCGAAGCGGCGCACGTCTCGGAAGCGCTATTGGACGAAATCGCCAATGCCAAGCTCGAGATGGTCGGGCTTTCGGCCGACGACGGCGACAAGTTTCCCTCCGAGCTGTCCGGCGGAATGACCAAGCGCGTGGCGCTGGCGCGCGCGCTCGCGCTTGATCCCGCGCTGTTGTTCCTCGATGAACCGACGTCGGGGCTCGACCCGATCGCGGCGGGCGAATTCGATTCGCTGATCAAGACGCTGCAACGGACGCTGCATTTCACGGTCTTCATGATCACGCACGATCTCAACACGCTGGCCGCGGTCTGCGATCGGGTAGCGGCGCTTGCCGAGGGCAGGATCGTGGCGCTGGGCCCGCTGTCATCCGTGCTCAAGTCCGATCATCCCTGGGTCAAATCGTATTTTCACGGCGCGCGAGCGCAGATGCTTCACCTCGAAACGACTTGAGGCAACAGGAACAGGTCATGGAAACCCGCGCACCCTATATCATCGTCGGCGCCTTCGTCCTGTCGGCGATCGTGGCCGTGTTCGGCTTTGTCTACTGGCTCAACAATACGGGCGGGATCGGCAAGCGCGACACCTATCAACTCGTCTTCAACGGGCCGGTGCCGGGCCTGCTGGTCGGCGCGGCGGTGCTGTTCAACGGTATTCGCGTCGGCGAGGTCACCTCGCTCGAACTCGTTGCCGATCATCCCCATGACGTCCACGCCACCATCGCGGTCGCCCAACGGACGCCGGTGCGATCCGACACCAGGGTTGGCCTCGACTTCCAGGGATTGACCGGCGTGCCGGTGGTTGCTCTCGAAGGCGGCGACAATGCGCAGGCACCGCCTGTGCGCGAGCCGCTGGTCGCCGAGAAGGGCGCCGGCCAGAGCATGACCCAAGCGGCGCGCGATGCCTTGCGCCGGGTCGATACGGTGCTGTCCGACAATGCCGCGCCGCTGCATGATGCGATTGGCAATATCAGCACGTTCGCAGAAGCATTGGCGCGCAATTCGTCGCGTCTCGACGGTATTGTCGCAGGCCTCGAACGCATGACCGGCGGAGCCACACCGCCGCGCAAGGTGATCTATGATCTTTCTGCCGCGAGCGGCTTTGCAATGCCGCATCCTCCCTTGCCGGCCGGGCTTGCGATCACCGAGCCGACCGCCACCGTCCGCCTGCAGACCCAGCGCTTCCTGTTTACCAATGGCGAGGAGGGGCAGGATGACTTCGCCAATGCGCAATGGAGCGACAGCCTGCCCACGCTTGTGCAGGCGAAACTGCTGCAGAGCTTCGAGAACTACGATATCGCCCACGCGCCGCTGCGTGCGGACAATTTGAGCGAAGGCGGCGCGCGCCTGCTCATTGACCTGCGCCAGTTCGAGATCGACGGTTCGCCGGAACCCCGCGCGTCGATCTCGCTCTCGGCGAAGCTCGTTGACGGAACAGGCCACCTCCAGGCCGCGCGCATCTTCGAAAAGTCGGCACCGATGGGCGGGCTCACGCCTGCGCGGGCCGCCGCCGCCTTCAACGAGGCCTTTGATGCGCTGGCACGGGAGCTCGTGGTGTGGACGGCTTCGCAACGATAGGACAGCGTGATTCCCGGGACGGCCTGGGGAGCGGGCAACAAAGCGACCGCGACCTGCGCCTCGACGCATGCCGGGGCATCGCGCTGTGGTTCATCTTTCTGGACCACGTTCCAAACAATGTCGGAAGCTGGCTGACGCTGCGCCATTACGGCTTCAGCGACACCACCGAGCTGTTCATGTTCGTCTCGGGCATAACCTGTGCGCTGGCTTATCGAAAGGTGCAGGCATGCGACGGCTGGCGCGCCGTGATCTGTCATACGATCCGCCGCGGTTTCGAGATCTATGTCGCGTTTCTGGCGCTGACGGTCGCCTGCGTGGTGATGGTCTACCTGTTAGGCGGCGGCGGGTTTGCCGACGAGACCAATACACGCGTTCTGTTCGAGCATCCGGGGCCGGCGCTCGCGCGCGCCGTGATCCTGCAATATCGCCCGGTCAACACCGACGTGTTGCCGACCTTCGTTATCTTTCATCTCCTGTTCGCCCCGCTGCTCTGGCTGCTCTTGAATGTGCCGAGGCTCGCGCTCGCCGCATCGTTCCTGCTGTACGCGCTGGTTCAGCTCTTCGGGTGGAACCTGCCGCAATGGCCGCGCAACGAATGGTACTTCAATCCCTTCGCCTGGCAGTTCCTGGTCGTGCTTGGCGCCGGGTGGGAAATCGCAGATCGCAAAAAATTGCGGCCGTGGCTGATGTCGCGCGCGATGACGGGGTGCGCCGTACTCTATCTCTTGTTCGCGTTTGCAGTCGCCCTGAGCTGGAGCTTCAAACCGCTCGAGGCAGCAATTCCGCAGGCGCTGGCGAAGTTCATGTATCCGATCGACAAATCCAATCTCGATCCGCTGCGGCTTCTGCATTTCCTTGCGATCGCAGTTCTCGTCGCGAAGTTCGTGCCGCGTGATTGGAAAGGGTTGACGACACCGATTCTGCGCAGCGCTGTTCGCTGCGGGGAGAATTCGCTGGAAATCTATTGTGCGGGCGTGCTGCTGGCGCTTGCAGCGCATGCCCTGCTGGTGCGGGTCTCGGCAGATATCGCGATGCAGGTCGCGGTCAGCGCCGGCGGCGTCCTGGCGCTGATTGCCATCGCGACCGTTCTGACCAGATTGAAGGTCGAGAGCGGGAGTGAGCCCAGGTTGTTCTGACGGATCGGCCGATCTTGTGCCGGCGCGCCCGCTTTTTTGATGTAGCTCAATGAAGACAGGAGCCAGTTGCCTTTATGAATAAAGGTTTACGGAAGCCCTCCGGGCGCGTGCGCGAGATGCGGTGGTGGCCTCTGGACACCCTGACCCGGCGCGGCAGCTCAGGATATCAGCAATGGACGAACCGGTGGTGTGGGAAACGATTGCAACAGCGCCCTACGACCGCGACCTCGAGCTCGCGGTGATCGAGGGAGATCACGTCCATCCCCTGGTGTTCGCCTGCCGCCGCGGGCCAAGCGGCTGGATCAAGGTCGCAACCCGCGAGCGCGTCCCCGTCAGCCCGACCCATTGGCGCCCCTGGCAAAAGGCGCCCTAGGTTTTGTGGTCCGGCGGCGCGCCCTTGGCCGCCAGCGCCCGAGCCAGCTTGGCTTCTTCCTCGGCGAGCAGGCGTTCGATTGTTTGCCGCTTGACCGGGTCCGTCTCGCTCGCCAATAGCTTCTTGAAATGCTTGATGTTCAGGTCCGCCACAGTTTTATCCATGGCCCGTCTCGGCTCCTGGGTACTCGCCACCGGGCAATTTCTGGCATGATCGCGGTGGAGAAAAAAGGGGCAAAACCCGAAGGTCCGGCGGCTGTGCTAGCAGTGGCATGCCGGAAGGCCTGATCCGCCGAACAATGGGGCCGAGAGCAAGGTGCAAGAGCGTCAAATCGGAGTCGGACCGGATCTTTGGATGACAACACAATCCCGCTTCTGGTTTCGCTACGGCACGGCGGCCGCTGCCGCGATCCTGGTATTCCTCCTGCTCTTTCTGCTGCGCCAGTATTTTGGCGACCGCACCTTCATGGTCATTTACATGCCCGTGGTGGTCTATGCCGCCTTTGCCGGCGGTCGCGGCCCGGCGATGCTGGCCACCGTCCTGTGCATCGGCATCAGCCTGTTCTTCCTGGGCAGCGATCTCTTTTCCAACCCGGCAAATCTGATCGATGTCGCATTCTTCGGCGTGCTGGGCGTCGTCCTCGGCTTCATCGGCGACCGCCTGTTGCGCGAATCAGAGGAGTCCCGCTACCGGCAGGCCCAGCTCCAGTCGATCCTCGACACCGTGCCGGAAGCGATGATCGTGATCGACGAGCACGGCATCATGCGATCGTTCAGCACGACCGCCGAGCGCCTGTTCGGCTGGTCAGCCGCCGAAGCGATCGGGAAAAACGTCTCGATGCTGATGCCTTCGCCCTACCGACAGGAGCACGACGATTATCTCGAGCGCTATCTGACCACGGGAGAGCGCCGCATCATCGGTATCGGGCGCATTGTGGTCGGCGAGCGCAAGGACGGCTCGACGTTCCCCATGGAATTGGCGGTCGGCGAGGCCCGGGTCGGCGCCGACCGCTTTTTCACCGGCTTCGTTCGGGACCTGACCGAGCGGCGGAAGGAGGAACGGCGCATGCAGGACCTGCAATCCGAACTGGTCCACGTCTCCCGTCTCACCGCGATGGGCGAGATGGCGTCGTCGCTGGCGCATGAGCTGAACCAGCCCCTGTCGGCGATCACCAGCTATCTTCGCGGCGCCGCCACGCTGCTCAAGGCCGACGAGGTCGACAAGGGTCGCGTACGGGAGGCGCTCGACCGCAGCGCCGACCAGGCACTGCGCGCCGGCGACATCATCAAGCGGCTGAGGGAATTCGTTGCCAAGGGAGAAACCCAGCAGTCGGTCGAGAATCCTGGGGTGCTGCTGGAAGAGGCGGCGGCGCTTGCTCTGGTCGGCGCGAGGGAGCAGGGCGTGCGCGTGTCGCTTCGCTGCGACCGCGATCTTCCCGACATCGTCGTCGACAAGATCCAGATTCAGCAGGTCGCGCTGAACCTGATCCGCAATGCCATCGAGGCGATGGAGACCACGATCCGCCGCGATCTGACGGTCTCGGTCGCGCGCCAGGGCGAATTGGCACGGTTCTCGGTGGCGGATACCGGCAGCGGAATCAGCCCCGAGATCGCAAAACATCTGTTTCAACCCTTCGTTACCAGCAAGGCAAACGGAATGGGCGTAGGTCTCTCGATCTGCCGAACGATCATCGAAGCACATGGCGGCCGGATCTCGGCCCATCCCAATGCCGGTGGCGGCACTGTTTTCGAATTCACGATCCCACTCGCCGATGCGGAGGCAAGTCATGAGCGGTAAGACCGTCATCCATGTCGTCGACGACGACGCGGCGATGCGTGACTCGCTTGCATTCCTGCTCGACGTCAACGGCTTTCAGCCCAAAACCTATGAATCGGCGAATGCGTTCCTGTCGGCTGCCGCAACCGGTGCTGCGAGCTGCGTGATCTCGGACATTCGCATGCCGGGTTTGAGCGGCATCGAGCTCGTGCGCGCGCTCAAGAGCAGGGGGGAGGCGTGTCCGGTGATCCTGATTACCGGCCACGGCGACGTCGCGCTTGCCGTCGAAGCGATGAAGGCCGGTGCTGTCGATTTCATCGAGAAGCCGTTCGATGATGCGGCGCTGCTCTCCGCCATCCGCGCCGCGCTCGATACCCGGTCGGCGAAGCAGGGCGACAGTGCCGCGAAAAAGGAAGCGGAGGCGCGGCTGGCCGACCTGTCGCCGCGCGAACGCGACGTGCTGCTCGGATTGGTGGCCGGAAAGATCAACAAGGTCATCGCCCATGACCTCAACATCAGCCCGCGCACCGTCGAGGTTTACCGCGCGAACCTCATGGCCAAGACCGGCGCGCACAGCATGTCGGAACTGATGCGGCTCGCGCTGGCAGCAGGTCTCTAGACGAGACTAATTTCGACTTCTCGTGCCGGGTCATGCCTTAAAGAGGGCGCCGCTTTGAACGGAACAGGCCCGCATGGGCGGGCAGGCTGTCGGTCGGGCGCGCATGGAATTGTGCCCAGGCGAGCGCGGCAGCGAAGGCGGCAAAGATTGCGACGATTGCGGCAATGGTGAATACGGGCATGGGAGCAACTCCTCAATTGTAACATTGGCGGAATCGTTGACGCGCCGCCTTGACCTGCATCAAAATCCGACCGCACGCCGAGGCTGTAGAGTGTCGATGATTTTCAGGCTGCAATAGACGCTCAAACCATGCTGTGGATCATACGAATCCTGTTGGCCCTGCCGGCGATGATCGCCGCCCGCTTTATCGGGCATGACCTGCTTGACTTCGGCATCGTCGGAACTGCCGTCGTCTTCGTCGTCATTATCGGTTTTGCCGTTCTGGCAACCGGGTGGACCATTCGTCGAGATCCCTGATTTGATGTCGGTCAAGGCGACGCCTGCGGCTTGGTCCCATTCTTTGACAAGCTGAACTGGAGAATCGCCGTGCCCTCATTCGACGTCCGCTTCATCAAGACCGTGTGCGACGA
>Ga0310913_10000982_pt1 | contig 14029 bp, 7 predicted proteins | sample GREbulkMGOX082_FD_203447 | JGI IMG/M metagenome (GOLD analysis project Ga0310913, IMG submission 203447) | Lab enrichment of tropical soil microbial communities from Luquillo Experimental Forest, Puerto Rico - GRE.bulkMG.OX082 | ecosystem: Environmental > Terrestrial > Soil > Tropical forest >...
GATTCCGGTGTAATCGGCCGCGAAGACTGGTATCCCGCCGGCGACGGCGAATGCGGCTTTGTAATTCCCGACCCGCGTGATTGGCATATCATTTATTCAAACAGCGAGGGCTACATCGTTCGTTACAGCAAGACGAAAGAGGACAATCAGGACATCAGTCCGTATCCAATGGATAACTCTGGCCACGGCGCGAATGATTTGAAGCATCGGTTTCAATGGGTCTCGCCACTATTGTTGTCGCCGCACAACCCGGAGGTAATCTACACCGCCGCTGAATGCGTTTTTAAATCCATCGATCACGGCCAAAGTTGGACGCAAATCAGCGAAGATCTGACGCGTAACGACAAGACGAAACAGCAACCAAGCGGAGGTCCGCTGACCAACGACATCACGTCAGTTGAATATTACGACACGATTTTTGCGCTGACCGAATCGCCGGTGGACAAGGGCACGCTTTGGGCCGGGACGGATGATGGTTTGATTCATGTCACGACGGATGATGGCGCGCATTGGAGCAACGTCAGTCCGAAAATGCCGGAGTGGAGCACGGTCGATTCGATCGAGGCTTCGCCGAGCGACGGTAAGACTGCTTACGCCGCGATAGATCGACATAAACTCGATGACTTCAAGCCGTACATTTTCAAGACGACTGATCTCGGCAAGACGTGGACGTTGATCGTGAACGGAATTCCGGACGGCGCGTACGTGCACGCGATTCGTGAAGATCCAAAGAAAAAGGAAATTCTTTGTGCTGGGACTGAGCTTGGCGTTTACGTTTCGTTCGATAGCGGTGTGCACTGGCAACCATTGCAATTGAATCTGCCACCTTCACCAATTCACGATCTGGTTGTGAAAGATGATGATCTCGTTGTCGCGACGCATGGCCGATCCTTTTGGTTGCTCGATAATTTGACGCCGCTGCGGCAGGTAAATGCGCAGTCCGCGAACGCAGATTTCATTCTTTATCAACCACAAACCGCGCTGCGTTTACATTATCCGGAAGAATTCGATCGTCGCCAACCGGTCGGCGCTAATCCTCCCGCCGGTGCGGTGATTGATTATTATTTGAAGACAACGCCGAAAGACGAAGTGACAATGGATATCTTGGACGCGCAGGGAAGAGTCGTTCGCCATTTGTCGAACAAGGAGAAGAAAGATGGCGAACAACCACCGGAATGGCCGGACCGTGTCGAGCGCGTGAAGACAATTCCGGCGAAGGAAGGAATGAATCGGTTCGCGTGGGATCTGCGCTACAACGACCCAATTCAAATTCCGGGAGCGTTTTACAGTGGCACCGGACCGAAGGGCCCACTCGCCTTGCCCGGAGATTACCAGGTAAAAATGACGGTCGACGGAAAATCGCGAACAGTGTCGCTGAAGGTTGTGATCGATCCTCGCAACAGAGGATCAGAGCCGGCGCTGCAAAAACAATTCGCACTGTCGACACAGGTAAACGATCACATCTCGCAATTGCATCAGACAGTGAACGAAATCCGCGATCTTAGAGCGCAGATCAAAACCCTTCATAACCGATTCAGTGACGACGAGCGATTGAAAGGAGCGCTCGCGGCCGCGGACGATCTCGAGAAGAGAATGTCGGACGTCGAGAAGGAAGTGATTCAGGTGAACATGAAAGGGTCGGAAGCAAACCTCGCTTTTCCGAGTATGCTGAACGAACGGTTCGACGCATTCAGCCATACGATCGACACCGGCGATTCGAACGAACCAACAAAATCGCAGCTCGACGTTTTTCAAACGCTGCGCCAACAACTGAACGATCAATTAGCCAAATGGTCGCAGATTAAATCGCAAGATGTGGCGAAGGTCAGCGACATGATCAAAGGAGCAAATTTGCCCGGGCTGGTGATCCCACCGGCCAAACCGGAGACGTCGAAATAAACGAAATCACCTTCCCGATTCTTTGTCTGTCATTCCGACCAGAGTGGCGGAACCTCTTACTGTTTTCTGATTAACAGTTTCGCAATGGCCGGAGAACACTTAGAGATGTCGCGCGTGCGCTCGACATGACAACTGAAAAGATCGACAAGGCAGTCATCCTCGCTGCTGGACGGGGCACGCGGATGCGCGAGCTGACGACAGACTTGCCGAAGCCGATGATCGAAGTCCGCGGCAAGCCAGTTTTGCAATACATCGTCGAAGGCCTGCGCGCCGCCGGCGTTCGCAAACTGCTAATCATCATCGGCTATCGCCCTGAAGCGGTGCAACAACTTTTCGGCGACGGTTCACGCTACGCGATTGACATCCATTACACGACGCAGATCACGCAAGACGGAACTGGACGCGTGGTCGATCTGGCGAAAACTTTCGTCGCGGGCGCGCCATTTATTTTGGCATACGGCGATATCCTAGTCGACCCGGCGAACTACAAACGCGTTGTCGATCTTCCAGACGCTGTTGAGGCGCTCATCAGCGTCACGCTCGGCGAAGACGTGAGCAAAGGCGGCGCCGTATTCGTAAACGAACAGATGGAGCTGGTCGATATTCAGGAGAAACCAGAGCCGGGCGCAGCGACGAGTCCGTGGTACAACGCCGGGCTGTATGCATTTCGCCCGAGCATTTTCGATTTCACGGCAAAATTAAAACCGTCGGCACGCGGCGAGTACGAATTGACCGACGCAATTCGCGAACTCGCGCAATCCGGCAAAAAAGTTCAAGTGCTCGAACTAGCTGGCGAATGGGCGGATGTCCGCGATCCGGAAATTCTCGCGAAGCTGAATCAATTGTAGGGCGTCTGTGTCAGACGATCACCTCATAGAGACGGCCTACAAAATTATAAAGTCTGCTCGGCCGGCTCTTCGGCACCTTCTTCGCCGATTTCTTCTTCGATTTCGCGCCGCCATTCGCGAGATAGCCACGGCCGAAGAAAGCCGTAGAGCAGATAGGCAAGAAACAGAACGGCCGGCATCCATTGGTAGAACATGGCCGTAAGAACAAGAAGCAGACTAATCGCGAGAAAACGCGGGATCGATTTTGTCGTTTTCCAATTGATCGCTTTGAAACTGGGATACTCGAAGCGGCTGAACATCATAAAGGAAAGGAAAAGCAGGAGCGGCGGCAGAACGAACTTCCATTTGCCGAGATGATGTTCACCTTCTGCCAACCAAAGCAGAAACAACGTAATTGACGCAATCAATCCGGCGGCAGCGGGAATCGGGTAACCGGTAAAATTCTTGCCGCCGTTGTTCTTCGATTCCCTCTCATGATTCGCCGCGGCAGTATTGAAACGCGCCAGACGCAGCGCACCGCAGGCAAGGTAAATAAGAGCGATGATCCAGCACGCGGTCCGAAATTCCTGAAGCACGATCCGGTAAACCAAAAGCGCGGGCGCGACGCCGAATGAAACAATGTCGGCAAGCGAATCGAACTCACGACCGAAGGCGCTATCGTGTCCACCAAGCCGAGCCAACCGGCCGTCGAGGAAATCGAACACGAATGCACCGAGAATGAACCAGATCGCCTCATGAAAACGATCGGCTGCGGCGTCAGCGTTCGTACTTTGCAAAAGCGCGCCCTCCAAAATTTTGAGCGTCGCGGTAAATCCGCAAAAAAGATTTCCCGCCGTCATTAGATTCGGCAGGAGATAAATCTTGGAAGGATGCTCGCTCATTTAATCAGGGGAGGCGTGCGATAATCGTCGATCCACCGGAGACGTGATCGCCCACCTTGACCAACACGTCGGCGGCGAGGGGCAAATATACTTCCGTTCGAGATCCAAAGCGAATCATTCCGAAACGGTCGCCCTTCTTGAGCTCGTCGCCCACGTCTGCCCAGGCGACGATGCGGCGGGCGATTGCGCCGGTAAGCTGACGAACGACGATCGTGACGCGCGGATTTTCAAACGCCCACGTTATGGCTTCGTTTTTCTCCGAACAGTCCGCGCGACGCGCATCCAAGCACAGGCCTTCGCGATGTTGCCGGTAAATGATGCGCCCATTGATCGGCGCACGGTTGGTGTGTACATCAAAGATCGACAAAAAGATCCCGACGCGACGCGATTTTGCCTTTAAAAGATCGGTTTCTTCTACGTCGGAGACGTCAGCCACGGTTCCATCCGCGGCTGCGACGACCGCGTTTGGATCAGACGGAATTTCGCGTTTTGGATCACGAAAAAAGAAAACCGTGTAAAAGATCAGCATCCAAAAAAAAAGCGAAACCCACGCGCTAAACAGCCAGCTCACGAGCGCGAGCAGAAGCAAAATCCCGAGGATCCAACGCGCTTCGAGCATAGTTTGGAGACGCATTCCGAGCGCACAATTTTCAAGCGCAAAAGAGGCTGGTCAAGAGGGCAAAAACAGAGTTGAATAAGTCGAAGAAGCCGACCACAATATCGTGGGCTCTGGTGGGCCAACACCTCCAATCCGTGGTGCAAATAAGCCGCTCGGTCGCGTGAGATTATTAGTTGTTTTTTGACTCGTTTTCGATACGCTCTTTTGATGCCAACCCGAGCCGCCGTCAGAGTTGATCCGGACGACGGAAAATCTGCAGAAAAATCCCGTCCGCGTGATCTCGTGACTGCCGCCAAATTGCAAAAGTACGACGCGGCGCAGATCGACAAGCTCGAAGGCTTGGAAGCGGTCCGGAAACGCCCTGGGATGTACATCGGCGACCCGGACGAACGCGGTTTGCACCACATGGTTTATGAGGTAGTCGACAATTCGATCGACGAACATCTCGCCGGCTTTTGCGACAAGATCGATGTCGATGTTCACGTCGATGGCAGCGTTTCGGTTCGCGACAATGGCCGCGGTATTCCAGTTGATATTCATCCGAAATGGAAAATGCCGGCGGTCGAGCTAGTGCTAACGAACCTGCACGCCGGCGGAAAATTCGGGCAAGGCGCTTACAAATATTCCGGCGGTCTCCACGGCGTTGGGGCGAAGTGCACAAACGCACTCTCGGAATGGTTCAAAGCGGAAGTCTCGCGCGACGGCAAGGTCTACCACATGGCTTTTGCCAAGGGAAAAACGACCAAAAAGCTGGAAGTCATCGGCGAAGTCAAGGGCAAGAAGACCACTGGCACGCTGGTCACGTTTTTGCCCGATCCGACGATCTTCACGATCACAACCGAGTTTAAGTTTGAGCGGTTGACGACGCGTTTGCGCGAGCTGGCGTTCCTCAATCCCGGTCTCGAGATCAATCTCACCGACGAGCGCGGCGATTCGCCAAAGAAGGAAGCGTTCCTTTACAAACACGGCATCGAGGAATTCGTAAAACAGCTCGGCGAAAACAAACAGGTGCTCCATCCGAAGCCGATCGTGATCTCGCGGCAGCGCGAGGAAGTGTTTGTCGATGTTGTCTTGCAATACAACGATAGCTACAACGACCAGATTTTGCCGTTCGCGAACTCGATTCCAAACCCGGACGGCGGCACCCATCTCACCGGATTCCGTACCGCGCTGACGCGCGCAATCAACCAATACGCCAAGCAGAACCAGCTTTTGAAAGAAAAGGACCCCTCGATTTCCGGCGACGACGTGCGAGAAGGATTGATTTGCGTGCTCAGCATCAAGTTGCCGAACCCGCGCTTCGAATCGCAGACCAAGGTGAAGCTCGTCAACACCGAGATCGACGGCATCGTGAATTCGGCGGTCTACGAAGGGTTGATGACTTATTTCGACAAGAACCCGCCCATCGCGCGACGGATTTTCGAAAAAGTCCTCACCGCTGCGCGGGCGCGCGAAGCTGCTCGTAAAGCGCGCGAGACAATCCGAAAAGGCGCGCTGACCGGCGGCGGCTTGCCTGGAAAATTAGCGGACTGTTCCGAGCGGGATCCGGAATTGACCGAGCTTTACATTGTCGAGGGCGATTCAGCCGGCGGCTCGGCCAAACAGGGACGTGATCGTCGTTATCAAGCGATCCTGCCGATTCGCGGCAAACTGATCAACGTCGAGAAAGCGCGCGAGGATCAATTTCTCAAGAACGTCGAGATCCAATCGATGATCACGGCGATCGGCACCGGTATTGGTAAACCGAAAGAAGACGGCAACGGAAAAGACGAAGGGCGCTTCGACATGTCGAAGTTACGCTACGGGCGGATTATCATCATGACTGATGCCGACGTCGACGGCTCACACATTCGCACGTTGCTGCTCACGTTTTTCTTCCGGCAAATGACCGATCTGGTTCGCGCCGGCAAGATCTACATCGCGCAGCCGCCCCTCTACCAAATCAATCGCAAGAAGCGCGAAGAGTACGTCGATGACGACGTGCAGTTGAACAAGATTTTGATTTCTCTCGGCGCGGAGGACGTGAAGCTGAAGAATCTTGCGGACGACAAGGAGATCACAGCCGCACAGTTGAAGGACATTCTCGAGTCACTCGAGAAACTCGCGAAGCTCAGTGAAGTTGTTCGCCGACATGGTGGCGACTTTGAGGAATACCTCGAAGAGCGCAGTTCCAAGAGTGGCAAGCTGCCGACGTATCTCGTGAAAGTGCGCGAAGGCAACGACGAGACGGTTCACTATTTCCACGACGAGAAAGCGGTCCGAAGATTCCACGAAACCAATCTCGATCTCAATCTGTTCGACACGCAGATGCAACAGGAACTGTTGCCGCTGGGGGAGACGCGAGCGCCAACAGCGAAAACGAATGGCGTTCGTCGCCGTGCAAAGTTGGTCGAACTCCATGAATCGGCCGCGATCCAGAAAATTATCGCGGAGCTCGCACGCAAAGGCTTAAAAGTGAATCACTACGCCGCGAGCGATCGGCCAATCTTCGAATTGAGCGAAGGCGAAGGGGAAAAAGCCGTTACCCATCCCCTCTTCTCGATTCCGGAAATTCTCCAGAAAATTTTGGAGATTGGACGACGCGGTGTGCAGATCAAGCGCTTCAAAGGCCTGGGCGAAATGAACGCCAAAGAATTATTCGAGACCACGATGAATCCCGACAAGCGGAAGCTACTCAAGGTCGATTTGAACGACGATAACGCAGTCGATGCCGACAAGATGTTTACAATCCTGATGGGCGACGTGGTCGAGCCGCGCCGCCAGTTCATCGAGGACAACGCACTGAACGTGCGCAACCTCGATGTCTAAGATCGACATCGTGTTAGATTGACAAACTTTCTGATGTACACGGCAAACGAAAAAGTTGATCCCGTAAATGTCGCCGAAGAAGTATCGAGGTCGTTCCTCGATTACTCGATGTCGGTTATCATTTCGCGCGCCTTACCGGATGCGCGTGATGGATTGAAACCGTCGCAGCGAAGAATTCTCTACGCCATGCACGATCTGTCGCTGTTTCCGGGACGACAGCATCGTAAGTGCGCGAAAATTTGCGGCGACACGAGCGGTAACTATCACCCGCACGGCGAAGCGGTGATCTACCCCACCCTCGTTCACATGGCGCAAGCGTGGGCGATGCGCGAGCCGCTCGTCGATGGTCAGGGAAATTTCGGATCAGTCGAAGGCGATCCGCCGGCGGCGATGCGGTACACCGAAGCGCGAATGACGCATCTCGGCGCCGCGTTGATGGTCGACATGGACAAGGACACGGTCGACTTCGTTCCGAACTACGACGAAACGCGGACCGAGCCGACCGTTTTTCCGGCGGCATTTCCAAATCTTCTCGTTAATGGCGGTACCGGCATCGCGGTTGGAATGGCAACGAACATTCCGCCGCACAACCTGGGCGAAGTCATCGATGGCATTTGCGCGCAGATCGACGACCCGGATATCACGCTGGACGAATTGATGAAGCACGTGAAGGGGCCGGACTTCCCGACCGGCTGTGCGATCTGCGGCGTGAGCGGCGTGAAACAGTATCTCGAGACCGGCCGCGGCAGCATGAAAGTGCGCGGCAAAGCCGGCGTCGAAGAACTCAAGGGCGGCAAGGAACAAATCGTCATCACTGAGATTCCGTACGCCGTGAATCGCGCCACGCTCGTCGAACGCATCGCCGAGCTGGTTAACGAGAAGGTTCTTGGCGACATCACGGCTATCCGCGACGAATCGGACGAAAACACGCGCGTTGTGATCGAGCTCAAGCGCGACGCGAACCCGAAGATCGTCATCAACAATCTCTACAAGCACACGGCAATGGAAAGCTCTTTTCCTGCGCTCATGTTGGCAATCGATCACGGACGGCCAAAACTTCTCTCGCTCAAAGAAGCGAACGCCGCTTACATCGAACACCGCCGTGAAGTTGTTCTGCGCCGCACGCGCTTCGAGTTAAAGAAAGCCGAAGAACGCGCCGAGACTCTCGAAGGTTATCTGATTGCACTCGCGAATCTCGACGAATTCATTCGCATCATTCGGGGGTCGGCCAATCGCGAAGAAGCGCGAATCAAACTGCTTGCATTCGATTTCACTAAGAAACAAGTCGAACAGATCGGCATTCTCATTCGCAATCCTGCCCGCCTGACCGAAGGGCGTTATGCGTTCAGCGAGCACCAGGCCAATCAGATTCTTGATCTTCGCTTGTATCAATTAACCGGCCTCGAGCGCGACAAGATCCAGAATGAGTACAAGGAGCTAATCAAGACGATCCAGGATTTGAGCGACATTCTCGCCAAGGAGCAGCGCGTTTTCACGATCATCAAAAAAGAGATGCGTGAGGTTAAGGACAAGCACCGCTCGCCGCGGCTGACCGAGTTCATCGCGGATGAAGGTGAGATCAACATGGAAGATCTCATCGCCAATGAAGGCTGCATCATCAGCATTACCCACGGCGGATTTATCAAACGCACGGCGGTGAACGCATTTCGCGCACAGCGCCGCGGCGGCAAAGGCGTCATCGGTATGGCGACGCGCGAAGGCGCGACAGAGGAGGAAGAAGGCGATTTCGTCGAGCATCTCTTCGCCGCGACGACGCACGATTACCTCATGTTCTTTACCGAAGCCGGGCGCGCTTACGTTGAAAAAGTTTACGAAATCCCGGAAATGGGTCGCGCGGCCAAAGGTCGTTCCATTGCGAACATTCTCGAATTAAAGCCGGATGAAAAAATCGCCGCCACGATTCGGATTCAATCGAAGAAGTCCGGCACCGGTGCGAACGCTGTCGATCAAACCTGGGATGAAAATCTTCACGTCGTCTTCGCTACGCAATCCGGCATCGTCAAAAAATCGAACCTCTCCGATTACCGAAACGTCCGAAAAGGTGGCATCATCGCCATTCAAATCGAAAAGGGCGATCGATTGATCGACGCTAAACTGACGAACGGCAACAACGAGCTCGTGCTGATCACGAAAGAAGGAATGAGCCTTCGGTTTCACGAAGAACAGTTGCGCGATCAGGGCCGCAATACGGTTGGCGTTTGGGGAATTCGTCCGGAGAAAAAGGATCACGTTGTCGGCATCGCGATTGTCGATCCGGATGCCATGCTCCTGGTTGCCGGTGAGAACGGAATCGGCAAACGCACACCGTTCGATGATTACCGCAAACAAAACCGTGGCGGCAAAGGCATCATCACGATGAAGACTGGGGCAAAAACGGGCGACGTCGTCGGCGCGCTGACGGTGCGCGATTCAGACGAAATCATGTTGATCACGACCAAAGGCCAGATGGTTCGCACGCGCGTGAAAGAAATCCGCGAGACGGGCCGCAACACGATGGGTGTAAAACTAATGGACCTTCGAAGTGGCGAAAAATTACAGGCGACTGCGCCAGTGGTGAGTCAGGCAGCAGAAGAAGAGGCCCAACGCGCCGAAGAATCCGTGCCTAAAAAATCTTAAGGGGAAGGGCACGTGGCCGCGTGCTCTCCCGTCGCGGGAAGTTGCACCTGTCACTCCCCTCATTGAGTGGAGTTGTTGCCGCCGATTGGCCAGAAGGTTACGTGGTTCACAAGTAGCGCGTCGTTGTCGATTCTTGCCCGCGGCCGATCCTGTGAACAATATCCGCCGATGATCCCGGTCCAACACGCGGCCGAGTATCGTTTGCGGTAGTCTCATTCTTGACCCGGAACGATCATTCTGTATTGGCCATCGGGCGATTTAGAGTTCTCGGCCGACGCGCTGGACTAATCGATGAACAACGTTTACAAGGCCGCGCAGTTCATCTTGCCGCGTGCGGGTCTTGGCACGGTCAAGAAAGAGCAAACCGAATGGTCGAGAAAACGTGATGCCGCGTCTTCACTGGAGGAGAAATGCAAACTGTGAAGGCGCAGATCAAAGCGCTTCAGAATTTAGTAACGCTTAATGCTTGACGCATCCGCGGAGTTTTTTCAATTGCCCGCGCCTTCGTTTCGATTCGAGGATTTTTCTTTTCAACGTCGCAGGTCGCGGTGATTTGCGGCGCCGCTCCTTCTCCCGAGCCGCGATCTGGGCCCGACGCACCGCGCGCTGTCGATCTTCGATCGCATCGAGCAATCGTTCGCGCGCCAGTTTGCGATTTATCGCCTGTGAACGTGAATCCTGTACGGTCACGCTTATCCCAGTTGGGCGGTGACGCAGCGTCACCGCGGTGGCGACTTTGTTTACGTTTTGGCCGCCGGGCCCACCCGAACGCGCGAACGTCTCTTCAAGATCGACATCGTGAATAGCGAGTCGTACCAATCGCTCCGCGATAGCGTCTCTTTGCATTTGCCCAGCGCAAATAGACGAGTTTCACGATTAATCGGCAACTAGCTTATTGCGCGGAAACCAAGCGCTGCGGAGCTTTCTCCGCGAAGATCGCATCCAAATCGGTCAGCGGTTTTTGCGGCCCGAGATATTGTCGCCTGAATAGCTGCTCGAGATCAGGTTGCGGGTTGAATTGATCAGCACCAGTGATGGAATTCTATCACCCGCTTCTCTATAAGGCTTCCTTTTCCTTTGGCTTGGAGAAATCGATCGCCAACCAAGACATGTTGCCGTCGCGCGCGTACATTTCCATCGCGTAAAGCGATCGATCCATGCTGTAAAAAACGATCTCAAATTCGGGTACTCGCGCGCGACGCGTTTGTAATGATCCACGAGCTGCGGCGTGAACTTACGACACGGTCCGCACCATTCCGCTGAAAAATAAAGCGCGATCAATTTCTTGCTCGCCAGCGCGGTCTCATCCGCGCGGTTAGCTACACCCCGTTTCGGATTTGGACCAGGTCGCCCTTTAGAAATTCTGAAATCGCAGCCGTGCCGCCGGCATTCAGACTAGTCGGCTTGCGTTTACGAAGGATGTCGCTTGCTCTTTCATGTCATCGAGCGAGTCGGCGAAATGTCGCTTCGATAATTTCCTGCATCAGCGAGTTGCTGGAACAGCCCATGCGGAGCATTAAGCTGATCTCACTCACAGTCAGCCGCAACTGCCCAGCCTGTGTTGCAAAAACAAACAGCCAAAAGCTCAGATAAACCCAGCGGCGCATTCACATTTTCGCAGCGGGAGACAGGCCAAGCCGACCACCAAATCCCAAGCTGCGCCAAGACTCAAATGCAAAACTCCAAGAGCGCTAATCCCAGGGAAGCTCCAATGATCAAACTCCAAAAGCGCCTGGCGCGCGGCCAAGCCGAAATTGATGGTTGAATCTTTGGAGTTCCTTGGAACTTGTGATTTGGGATTTCTCAGGGCTATTGCCCGAACAGTAGCGACATTTTGTCCGATACTCCGGCTTCGCCTCGCCATCGACAACGCACCCAGCAACGCTACGGTCAACCGAGCTTGGTAACAGATGTCCGAGAAGTTGACTCGTATCGCGCTGATCGCACCAAAGGAAGCAGCGCGCTTGCGTCTCGATCAGTTTCTGGCGCGCGAGCTGCCGAGATTTTCTCGCTCGCGTCTCCAACAACTGATTCGGAAAAAGTTCATTACGCTAAATGGTTTCCCTGCCCGACCTCGCGATCTCGTCCGCGGCGGCGATTGCATTGAAGTAAAGGAACCGCCGCCGGAAAAGATCGACATCCAGCCAGCAGAAATTCCGCTGGATGTTCTTTTTGAAGATGACGACATAATCGTGATCAATAAGCCGCCAGGACTCATTGTTCATCCGGGCGCCGGTCAACGTGAGCGTACGCTCGTGAACGCGCTGCTGCATCGCTTCCCGATACTTTCCGGGATCGGCGGGAAAGAGCGGCCGGGAATCGTGCATCGCTTGGACAAAGAGACTAGCGGTTGCCTAGTCGTCGCCAAAAACGATGAAGCGCATCGCGTCTTGTCAGCACAATTCGCGGCGCGCACTGTCGACAAAATTTATCTTGCGCTGGTTGCCGGGAAATTGCGGAAGAGTGCCGGCACGATCGAAGAAAAAATCGGACGGCATCCCGTGGATCGACGACGAATGTCGGTCGCGTCAAAGCGCGGCCGGGCAGCGAAGACGGAATATCGCGTAATTAGTTCGTCGGACGAGCTCAGTTTACTCGAATGCAAACTACACAGCGGTCGGACGCACCAGATTCGTGTTCACCTTCATCACCTCGGCCATCCCGTTCTTGGCGACAGAGTGTATGGAGGTAAACATGGCAAAACTTTCCCGCGACAAATGCTCCATGCCTGGAGATTAGGTTTCCAACATCCACGCACGGGCGAGTGGAAGAATTTTGAAGCGCTTTTGCCGCTTGATTTCGAAAGCGCGATTAAGTCGCTGCAGCCGACGCTTTCCTCTGCGCCGCGAGCATGATCAACGCCGCCAGCGCTGGAGCGATAATGAGAGCGCGCATCCAGAGTTCCGCATGCCACGGCAAGCCAAAGAGCCGTTCGTCCCAAAACACGTACATAAGAGAAAAAACGGAGCTTTGGATTTTTTCTTCCCATTGATAGCGAATAACATCGTCACCCGGGACGAGAAGCAGGGCGAGCAATCGCAAGATGATGGTGATTCCCAAAAAGTATTGCCTGCTTTCGGAGATCGACCTTTGGCGGGAAGTGTGAAACTGCGGCCAGGAAAGCGATGCCGCTGGCGAACGCGGTTCCGCCGAAGCGCATCGGCATTTGTTGAAAGGTCCAGTCGGTCGAAAAGATTCAACGCGTCGAAAAAGAAGATCTCGGCAGCGATAAGAATCGAGAATCTCACAAGAAGAGCGCCGTTCATCCGAGCCGACTTAGTCCGCCTGCATTGCCTCGACCGCCTGGACCGGCATGACCGGAGCGACTACGACGTCGCGGTCATTGATCGGATGCAACCCGGCGCGGTGTGCGGCAAGATCGACAAGCTCCGCGACTCGTGATTTCAAGGCGCGCGCGCGCGACCAAAGAAACAACAAGAACAGCAAATAGGGAGCGACAGACCAAAGATCGAGATGCGAGGCATGAAGTTGGCGATAAATCACGATGCTGAGTGCAATGAGATTCAAAATGACGGTTGTCGTGACCATTCGGTATCGGAGACGTGCGCGGGTAAGTCGCTTCGCGCCACTGTGATCCTCGGTAACGGTTTGAAGAACGATGCTCCACCAAAAGTTGCCGTAGATTTGGATGTCCCATTCGTTCCAACCGGTATCCACCGAGTAACGCCAGCCCTCCTCCTCGAGCAATTGGAAGATCGCGCCCAGCAAATGATGGCGATCTCGCGCCTCATCACTCCAAAAAACACGACGTCGCAGACCGCGACGCGGCTTGGCGTCTGCAGGCAACTGTTCGTGCGCACGAATAACGCTACGAGGTGTTCGCTTAAAATGGAGCCAGGTAAAGTATCGCGAAAATCCGCGCACGAGTGGCTGGAGAAACGCGAGACACATCACAAGCAAACGGGCTGGCACCGTGTCGAACTTCGGTTCGATGTGCGTGCGAACCATGTAAGAAAGAGCGACCGTCAACGTTCCTCCGAACATCAGATAAGGAACAATACGCAACGTAGGCAGAAAAATTCCCAAACCAAAAAGAAACAGTGTCAGCGCGAACCATTCGATGCTGCTCAAATAAGCGGCGACGTCAGACTGCGGCGTCGCATACATCGACTGGAAAAATCCTTCGCCAAAAACGCCGTGATAGATCACCGGGCGATCGATAAACCAACTGAAACGCGGCGCTCCATAAATCTGGCCGCGCCATTTCGCCGTTCCCGTTGGACCAAAGAAGATCAGGTGCTTGAACCGAAGAAGCGATTCGGCTTCGCCGTAACCTTCCTGTTGTTTCAAGAAGGCCCGAAGTGTGAAGCGACGAT
>Ga0310913_10000985_pt1 | contig 14017 bp, 11 predicted proteins | sample GREbulkMGOX082_FD_203447 | JGI IMG/M metagenome (GOLD analysis project Ga0310913, IMG submission 203447) | Lab enrichment of tropical soil microbial communities from Luquillo Experimental Forest, Puerto Rico - GRE.bulkMG.OX082 | ecosystem: Environmental > Terrestrial > Soil > Tropical forest >...
CCCTGCAGAGCTTGCGGTCACTGTTCATCTAGCTTGGATTGTTCGATGGAGCCCGGAATGATGGGGTGGGTCAGACCTGTGCGCTTGGGCCAGCTGCGCTGACCTAGTTCGTTCTGCTGTGGCCGATGTAAATGTCTTGCAGTGCTTTGAGCGCGCTCATCGCGCGGTTAAGAGCAGCCCGCTCGCCACATCGCCCCTGCCATTCACCTCTTCCACGCGGTCGCAGTTCGCCATCTTCGCATCATGAACACGCAGGGGGATCTTCGCTTCGTCGATTTCTAGAATGGCGGCTGTGTAACGGTCTTTCCACGTTGCAACAGGGTTATCCATGGGCGGGAGGGGCGGTTCTAGGCCCCTTTCTTACTCAGCGGTGGCGGAAGAGTTCCTTGAGCCCTGAACGCTTCTTCGAGTTCCAGGCTGAGTTCCAGGATTCGCTTCGAGGATTTCTCTTCGCTCATCTCTGCAGCGATCTCTTTCCAGGGTCGGATTGGGTGTTTCTCCCGTTCGCCTTCCATTAGGGCCTCCTTCCTGGGGTGGGAAGCAGGGAGAGACCCCCCTAACTAAAGCGAGAATACCAACGATCTGTGGACTCTCAGAAGCGCCAAATTGCGACATTCACACGGTCCTTTACCTAGGGGCGGGCCTTATGCCTTTTTGATGGAATTCGCGTCAGTAAAGTCGAAGCGCTTTTGACTGCCGCTGCAACGGCCTTCATATTCCGAGTGTACTGCGGTCTTTTCGCCGATTACCCTTGTCTTCTGACCTTATATAATTGACTTTACCAGGCCCCAGACCCCGCTCACGGCCGAAATCGTAGTTGAGATCATCGCGCTTTAGGCGAGGCGCGCTTTCCGGAGTTCACAACATGTCTACGAACAAGCCAAAAACAAAAATTCTGGTGGATGGTGGCGACCCAGATGAGACCGTGCGCGCAAAACACTTGCTGGGCTTCGTTGACGGCCAGACCACGAACCCGAGCCTGATCGCGAGAAATCCCGAAATTCAGCGCCGAATTGCCTCCGGGCATACGTTGACTCCCCAGGAAGAAAGAGACGCGTACCGGAAGATCGTTCAAGCCATTTCGCCCCTCGTCGGCGATGCGGGTGTGTCGATCGAAGTTTTCGCTGACCTCGACACGACCGCAGAGGACATGCTCGCCCAGGGCGAGGAGATGTTTTCCTGGATTCCCAACGCCTATATCAAGTACCCGTGCACTCACGAGGGACTAAAAGCCGCCGAGTCGTCGATACGCCGGCAATTGCGCGTGAACATGACTCTCTGCTTCTCTCAGGAGCAGGCCGCTGCGGTGTATGCCGCAACCAAAGGATCGAAGGAGCCGGTGTATGTATCGCCCTTTGTTGGCAGGCTCGATGATCGCGGCGAAAGTGGCATCGATCTCGTCAAGAACATCAAAACCATGTACGGGAACGGCGACGGCCATGTGCACGTTTTAGCTGCAAGCATCCGCCACCTCGATCATTTGCTTGCCTCGTTTGCGCTAGGAAGCGAACTCGCAACCGTCCCCGCAAAGGTCCTGGAAAAATGGGCCGCGAGCAACTTCCCCCTGCCAGATCAGGGTTTCCCCTACAAAGCCCTGGGTGCGAACGGGCAACCCCTAACACCGATCCCGTACAGAGACCTGGATCTCAATCGGCCCTGGGAAAGCTTTAACATCGCTCATGAACTCACGACCAAGGGTATCCAGAAGTTTGTGGCTGACTATCGTTCCACGCTCAAGCGCTCAGCCTGAAGACTCAAGGTTCGGGGATGCACCTCAACCGCTCTTCGATCGTGCGGAAGCGCGATTGACGGCAGATGAGTTCGAAATCACGATTGTCATCGCATAATCGAGGCCAGCTATGAACCAAGCAAATATCGTGATCCTTGGCGGAGGCATGGTTGCGGGCTACGCCGCCAAGCAACTGGTGGAACTCGGATTGCCAAAAGGAGAACTAGCAATTCTCTCGGCGGATAGTGCTGCTCCCTACGAACGTCCGCCCTTGTCGAAAAGCTTTCTCGCAGGCAAAGACAGCGAAGACGCCATCAGGATTAATTCGGAAGACTGCTACCAGAAGCATGCAATCGACTTGCAGCTCCAGTGCGAAGTCGCCGCTGTCGACCTCAAGCGGAAGCACCTGATTCTCAAGAACAGTGGCGAGTTCGGGTTTCAAAAGCTGATCATCGCCACCGGCGCCCGCCCCCGCACGCTGAATATTCCTGGCTCCAGACTTCAAAACCTGCACTACCTGCGAACCCTGAACGATTCCAAAAGCATCCGGGACGCAGCGGGTAATGCCAGGCAAGCAGTCGTCATCGGCGGCGGTTTCATCGGCATGGAAGTAGCGGCAGTGCTGGCGCAAAAGGAGATCGAGGTGGCCCTCGTCTCGAACGAGGATCGCCTTTTCCAGCGGTTGTTCTCGCCGGAAATGTCGAGCTTCTTCGAGACTTACTACGCAGCCCGCGGAGTGCGGCTGATCAAATCAATGTCTGTTACTGAACTGCGCGGCGACGGAGCCGTCAAGTCCGCCGTACTCGGAGACGGGCAGACCATCCCGTGCGACCTGGTTGTTGCCGGAATCGGAGTGCAGCCGGCCGTCGAGCCGGTTGCCAACAGTGGACTCGCGCTGGGCAATGGCATTCTGGTGAACGAGTATCTGCAGACGAGCCACCCCGACATCTTCGCGGCCGGCGATATCGCGAACTACCAGGACGTGCTTTTCAAAAAGCGCAGACGAGTCGAGCACTGGGACAATGCCGTTTCCCAGGCGCAGTATTGCTCCCGATCACTCATGGGAGACAAAGCTCCATTCCGCCACGTGCCCTATTTCTTCTCCGACGTTTTCGATCTCTCCTACGAGTATTGGGGCGACTCGTCCGGGGCCGACCAGGTCGTGCATCGCGGAGATCTGTCGAGTAACAGCTTCAGCGTGTGGTGGGTGCGTCAGCAGCGTGTGGTGGCGGCGTTCGCCATGAATCGTCCCGAGGAAGAGCGAAACATCGCCCCGAAATGGATCGAATCAGCTCAGACGCTATCCGCTGCAAAGCTGGCGGATGCGTCCCAGCCCATTGTGGCCGCATCCGTTTCGGTCGCGGCGTAAACACCACCGATCAGGGAAATGCGCACGAGAAGGGCAAACGGCCCCACGAAGTGGCACGGACCGTCTGCCCGAGCAGAAGTACTCCTCCCACAGTTGGGAGACCTGCTCCCTTCATTTCTAGCCCGGATAAACCCACAAATGTAATGGCCCGAGAGTGGCCTTGGGGAGAAGCTTTCGTGTAGTAGCAATTTTTCGCTATCTGCGATCTCATTTCCAAATCGCTGACACCGCTGCGATGGTTGCCGTATTTTAGGCGGGAAGCTCAGTTGGTGTACCGTTCGCTGGGTGCCACAGCCTTCCGCGCTCTTTGCGGAGGCTGTGGGTGTTTGCCGCGGCTAGGTCTTCTTGTGGAACGGCGATGCTACGCCAGATGCGCAGCTTCGCCTTTCTCTCGCTGAGCGCAGCCTTCAGGCCCGTCTCTTTATTTATGACCTTGGGTAGGGCACGACCTTATGTCTGCGAAAAAGGCGTGCTTGGATCAGGGAATCGCTTTAAGCGATGCCGTAAGTGGCCTGTTGAGAATGGCTCCTTTATGGGTTGCGGTCGCTTCCGCAGCCTCTTCCCAGTCGTGCCGCCCGGCCCGCCTAAGAGCAAGCGCTTATCCCCTGAGGTAAGCTTCTTTGCTCTCGGGATTCACCTGTTAGACTCAACTCCCGGCGCAATCTTCGACCACCGCCCGAGTGCCGCTCCCAGATGGCGATTGAATTCTCTCCGCGATGCACCTTCAGAATGCGGACTATGCCCTCCAGCCGTTATGACACGTATCTCAGCGTCAGGTACTTCGCGACGGACCGCGTCAAGCTCCCACGGCTCCGTGCGTGGATCCTGCGCGCCATGAAGGAACACCGTCGGCACACGCAGTTTCGAGAGCCTCCCGTCGAACAGATCTCCTGCGCCTCCGTCCACCGAGCGGGCAATGTCGAGCCAGGTCCGCCCCTCGCTGCGCAGCAACTCGCGCCAATAAGGGTCGCCGTGCTCTTTTTTCAGGATGTCAATGACCCGTGGACCAAATGACTCCGGCTCCGACTCCATGATCTGAAAGAACTCGCGCGAACTCTTCTTCTCCCGATCGCAATGAAATGCTTCCAGCACCAACCCGGCGCACCGCTCAGGAGCGCAAAGACCCAGCATTGCAGCGATCACCGCCCCGTCGCTGTGTCCCCAAAAAATACATCGATCAAGATTGATGGCGCCGAGGAACAGCAGTGTCTCCTCCACTGCCCGCCGGTGCAGGTCGGCTCCGAAGACGGCGGGCTTCGTCGAGCGCCCATAGCCCGACCGGTCTGGCACAAGAACTCGGAAACCTTGAAGGACCGACGCCTGCTCCTCCAGCGAATAGATCTCATATCCCCAACCGCCGTGCAGGAATACCAGCGGCACTCCCGATCCGAATTCCCGGTAATGAATGTCTGCAGGCCCACCCGCCAGGGGCGAATCACTCAATGTGACCAATGGCACGCTTCACGTCCTCCACAAGGCAAATGCACAGATTAAGTGATTCGGCGATGGAAGCTGCTTCGTAGACTTGCCTGCGTGACCAAATCTATGAACCCGTTCAACCCCATTCGAAATCGCAGAAACGCTCGCGCAACCGCGCCTTCAACAATTTCCCTGTCGAAGTATGCGGCAGTTCCCCATCCCCGATGTTCTTCTTCAAACTCGCGGAAGCGACAAGGAGGCAATGGATCTGTACCAGCGCGCTATCCGCAGTCGCGAAGCCATCAATCCCGACGACATAGCACTTATGTAGCCATTGGAACAACTTGGGCTCGTGCTCGAGAAAATGGGCCGCTACCAGGAAGCAGAAACCGCATTCCTGCGATCGTTGAAGGTGATGGAGGGGGTTTCGGGGCTCAACAACTCTGCCCTGCTCGATCCCCTTTCCAAGCTCGCCAACCAGCTCGCCAACCTGTACCATGTTGCCGGCATGGCGGAAGATGAGCACCGCATGCAGGAACGCCTGCAGAAGATCCAGGCCAACGCGACAAATTGAATCAGGAAAAATGCCCAGTGCAGAATCGCTGGGTGCCCCACCCTTACCTCGCGCCCTTTGCGAGGTAGGGTGGGGATTTCCCACTGAGAATTGAGACGGCTCCGATGCCCCCAGGTTCGAGCCCGCCTTTTGCACGCTAACCTGGGAATCGTCCATCCCGCGCTTTTCTACGCGCCCTTTGCGGCTCCCTTTGCGCCCTTCGAGATTAAGAGCTTTTCTCCAGCGCCTCTGGGATCCTTCTCCGCGTCCCCTGGGCTCAAAAACTCTTCCTGAACTGACAACCGACAACTGGCAACTGCTCTCCCCTACACCACAAAATACTTCGCCCCCGGATGATGCACCACAATCGCCGACGTCGACTGCTCCGGCTCCAGCAAAAACCCCGACGTCAACCGAACCCCCACATTCCCCTCAGGCCGTAGCAACGCAAACAGCTTCGTCTGGTCCTCCAGGTTCGGACACGCCGGATACCCGAACGAATACCGCGACCCGCGATACTTCTGATGGAACAAATCCCGCACATGCGGAGAATCCTCCCCCGCAATTCCCAGCTCCTGCCGCATGAGCCGATGATGAAACTCTGCCAAGGCCTCCGCCGTCTCCACACTCAGCCCATGCAGATACAGATACTTCGTATACTCCCCACCCTCAAACAACCGCTGCGTCTCGGCTGTTGCCCGGGGCCCAATCGTCACCAACGAGAGCCCCAACACATCCATCTTCCCCGAACCCTTCGAAGCAAAGAAATCCGAGATACAAAGCCGCCGCCCTTCCTTCTGCCGAGGGAAAGTAAACCGCAGGAGCTCTTTCGCCTGTGGCTCTCTGTGTCCCCTTTGGTTACCTGGATTTTCACTGAGAACTGGGAACTGAGAACTGAGAACTTCCTCCTGTCCACTAGCCACGGGCGACTGGCCATTTGCCACTTCGTACACCACCAAGTCATTCCCCTCACTCTGCGCCGGAAAATACCCATATACGACCCGGGGCTCAAACAATCCCGAAGTCGCCACCTCTTCTTCAAGCTGTTTCTTGATCGGCCGGTACTTCTCCTCCACCAGCCGTAAGTAATCTTCCTGAGACGCAGTCTTCAACTGCCACTGGTTCTTGAACAGAGCCGTCTCGTTGATGTACCCAAACAACTCCCGCAGATCGTAATCGTTCTTGACGTGCACTCCCCAAAATGGCGGCGAAGGAATATTCGGCGCATCTCCAACAACAGCACTCCGCTCCGCGAATACCGGCCCCGTCTCTTCATCCACGGCCGCCGCCTTCGCGTACTCCTTCACGGTCTTCCCTTCCGAAAGCCGCGCCGACCGCTGCCCATCCTCGGCAATCAGGTCCTCCATGATGTGCAGCCCGGCAAACGCGTCGTCTGCATAGAACACCGCGTTCGAATACTCCCGCCGCAGATCGTCCTCCACATACTTCCGCGTCAAAGCCGCCCCGCCGCAGATCACCGGATACTCCAGCTTCTGCCGTTCCAGGTCCTGGATCACATACTTCATCTCCAGCGTCGACTTCACCAGAAGGCCGCTCAGCCCGATCGCATCTGCCCCATACTCTGAAGCTGCCTTGATGATTGAATCCCCCGGCTGCTTGATCCCCAGGTTCACCACCTTGAAGCCATTGTTCGAAAGGATGATGTCTACCAGGTTCTTCCCGATGTCGTGAACATCTCCCTTGACGGTCGCCAGCACGATCGTTCCCTTCTGCTGTGCCCCCGCCTTCTTCTCCATCTTCGGTTCAAGGTATGCGACCGCCTGCTTCATCACGCCCGCCGAATCCAGCACCGACGGCAACTGCATCTTGCGCGCCCCGAACAGCTCGCCCACCGTCCGCATCCCGTCCAGCAGCACCGTATTAATAATGTCCAGCGGCGAGTACTGGCCCAGCGCCACGTCCAGCAACTGCTCCAGCGACTGCTTGTGCACCCCCTCGCCCACCGCCTTCTCGCCATTGATGATCGCAAACTTCAGCTTGTCCTCGATCGAAAGCGTCTCTACGTGCGCCGTGGTCGAAGCCTGCGGCTTCCCTTTCAGCCCGGCAAAGTGCGCCATGTAAACCTGCAGCGGATCGCCGTTCGATCCGTCGCGGAAAATCAACTTCCGCGCCAGCTCAACTTCTTCCTGAGGAATCTTGTACAAGGGGTAGATTTTGCTGTAGTTGACAATGGCCATGTCCAGCCCGTTGTCCACTGCCTCGTGCATGAACACGCTGTTTAGAACCCGCCGCGGATACGCGTCGAGCCCGAACGAAATATTGCTCACGCCGAGAATCGTTTTCACGTCGGGCAGTTCCCGCTTGATCCGCTTCACTGCTGCGATCGTCTCCATCCCCGCCGTCCGGTACTCCTCCTGTCCCGTCGAAATCGGCAGAGTCAAAGCATCAAAAATCAGATCCACGCCGCGGATCCCGTACTTTTTTGTCGCCAACTCATAAATCCGCTTCGCGATCGCAACCTTCTTGTCCGCGGTCAATGCCATCCCGTCTTCATCGATGGTGAGCGCGATCACCGCCGCCCCATACCGCTTCGCCATGGGCAGAACTTTCGAAGTCCGCTTCTCCCCATCTTCCAGGTTGATCGAATTGATGATGGCCTTCCCCGGAATCCGCTTCAGCGCTTCTTCCACCACATCGGCCTCGGTCGAGTCGACGAGAATCGGCGCCGGCACACGCGTCGCCACTCGTTCGAGAATCGAAGTGATGTAACCCTTCTCGTCCTCGCCGACAATCGCACAGCACAAGTCGAGCATGTGCGACCCGTCATTCACCAGCTTCTTCGCCAAAGCCAGGATCTCGTCGTACTTCTTCCCGCACACGAGATTCCGGAAGTGCTCCACGCGCGTGGTGGTATTCATTTCTTCGGCGACAATCAGAGGCTTAGGCTCCAGGTCCAGAGGCACCGACGTGTAAGCGCTCGAAGCCGCGCCCACCGCCTTTACCTCCCTCTTCACCGGCTCCACGCCAGAAACCGCAGCCACCACCGCCTTCAAATGTTCCGGAGTCGTTCCACAGCATCCCCCCACCACCCGCACACCGTAGTCGTGCACAAAGTGCTTGTGGTACTCCGCCAGGGACTCGGGCGTCAGCTTGTAAACCGTGTTCCCGCGATCGTTGAAGGGCAGCCCCGCATTCGGGAGAACCGAAATGGGTTTCGTGGAGTTCAGTCCCAAATACCGGACTGCATCGTTCATCTCCTTCGGTCCGGTTGCGCAATTCAACCCAATCAAGTCACAGTCGAGGAGCTCCAGTGCCGTCAGCGCAGCTCCAATCTCGGTGCCCAGCAACATCGTTCCGCTTTCCTGCAGAGTCACCTGCACCTGCAAAGGCAGCCGCTTGCCGGCTCTCCGCATCGCATCCAGCGCCGCGATCGTTGCGATCTTCGCTTGCCACAAGTCTTGGCAAGTCTCAACTAGAAGGATGTCGACGCCGCCTTCAATTAGCGCCACCGCTTGCTCAGCGAACGCATCGAGCATCGGCTCGTACCCGATGTGGCCCAGCGACGGCATCTTGGTCGTAGGCCCGATCGATCCCGCCACAAATCGCGGCTTGTCTTTCGTGGAAAACTGCGCGGCTACATCCTTTGCCAACTTCACCGCTGCGACGTTAATTTCCCGCACGCGATCTTTCAGATCGAATTCGCCCAGCACGACGCCAGTTCCACCGAATGTGTTGGTCTCGACCACATCGCAGCCAACCTCAAAGAAAGACGCGTGGATGTCCCGAATGATGTCGGGACGGCTGAGCACCAACACCTCGCTGCAGTTCTCCTTCCCCCAGTAATCGTCCAGGGTAGGATTGCGCATGTGAATGTTGGTCCCCATCGCGCCGTCGTACACCACAACGCGCTCCCTTACGGTTTGTAGAAAATCAGCCATTAACAAACTTTGTCATTCTGAGCGCAGCGAAGGACCTGCTGCTACGACACCTTGTCATCCCGAACGAAGTCGAGGGACCTTGTGTTGGCCTCAGATCACTATCGAATCGCTCGACCCGCTACACCGCCCTTGCCAACGACCAACGACTACCGACCAACGACTGGTTCTAACACAAACGCCGACCTCCATTCGGAGGCCGGCGCTCTGTGCAGAATCTCGAAGCTCTCAGCTCCCCTGCACCGGCAACGCCGGCGCCCCCGTGGCAACGTCGGTGCTGCTGAACACCGCGTTCGCCCCCATGTGCGCGGGCGCCGCGGCCAGCATCTGCTCCTTCCGCATCACCAGGTCGCTCACATTGAACGTCGCCAGCTCAAACCCATGCCCATGGGTAATCGCATCCGTCGGACAAGCCTCCACACAATACCCACAAAAAATACATCGATTGTAATCTATGTTGTAAACGCGGGCGTAGCGTTCGGCGCCGCTGACGCGGTGGGTTTCGGTGTTTTCGGCGGCTTCGATGTAGATGCAGTTGGAGGGGCAGGCGGCGGCGCACAAAAAACACGCCACGCACTTTTCTAATCCGTTTTCGTCGCGCTGCAAGACGTGCATTCCGCGAAAGCGCTCCTGGAAACGGGCGCCTCGCAACGGGCCGGGGCCATCGGGGTAGTTTTCGACCTGCGTCGGCTGGAACATCTCCATGAAGGTGATGCTCATGCCCTTGGCGATCGCGGCGACGTTTTTCAGCACTGACATGACGGATTAGTATACCGAAAGGTGTACCAGTCCTGCAGACCGGCACGCTGCAGATTCCTCGCTACGCTCGGAATGACAAGGACTTGGGGGCGCTGACTTGAGGGCCGGAGACTGAGAGTGGACTAGGCGGGCAACCGGGCGGCATCCTTCGCCTCGCGCGGCACATCTAATGAAATCGACTGGTCGTTCGACCTGAAACCCATCCCCACACAACCCTATGGCCCGATTACTGGACTCTATCAATTCCCCACTCGATGTCAAGAAACTCAGCATCCCTCAACTGGAAATTCTTGCCGAAGAGATTCGCGAAGAGCTGATCTCGGTCCTCTCGAAAACCGGAGGTCATCTGGGGCCGAACCTTGGCGTGGTTGAGTTGACCATCGCCATTCATTACGTGTTCGACACACCGCAGGATCACTTTGTCTTTGACGTCAGCCATCAGGCGTACGTGCACAAACTGCTCACCGGACGGCGGGAGCAATTTCATAGCATCCGCACACCCGGCGGGTTGAACGGGTTCATGCTGCGTTCGGAGAGCGAGCACGACTGCTACGGCGCGGGACACGCAGGCACAGCCCTCTCCGCGGCGCTGGGAATGGCCGTCGCACGCGATCGTCAAGGCGGAAAAGAACACGTCGTCGCGCTTGCGGGGGACGCCGCGTTCACCTGCGGCATCACCTATGAAGCGCTGAACAACATCGCGCATCATACCCGGCGGCTGATCGTCGTGCTCAATGACAACGAGTGGTCGATCGACAAGAACGTGGGCGCGATTGCGAAGTATCTGAATACGATCGTCACCAATCCTCGGTTTGACTACCTGCACGAGCGGGCTGGGCGTTTCGTCGAGCGGATCGGAGGAACCACTGCGCTGAACATGGCTCGCAAGGCCGAGGAAGCGGCGAAGGGGATTTTCTGGCCGAGCGTGATCTTTGAAGAGCTGGGCCTGAAATACTACGGTCCGATTGATGGGCACGACGTTGCGACCCTGATCAAGACGTTTGAGTTCCTGAAGGCGCAGCGCCGGCCGGTGCTGTTGCACGTGCTCACGCAAAAGGGCAAGGGCTTCGAGCCGGCGTTGCAGAAGCAGAAAAAATTTCACGGCCTCGGGCCCTACGATCCCGAGACCGGGGAGACCAAGGCACTCGGCCAGCGCACCTATTCCGAAGTGTTCGCCGACACGATGATCAAGCTGGCCGACATGAACAAGAAGGTGGTGGCCATCACGGCGGCCATGCCGAACGGCACGGCGCTCGACCGGTTCCAGCCGAAACATCCCGACAAGTATTTCGACGTGGGCATCGCCGAGGAGCACGCGGTAATTTTCGCGGCTGGCCTGGCGACCAAGGGATTCAAGCCGTTCGTTGCCATCTACTCGACGTTCCTGCAGCGCTCACTCGATCCCATCGTTCACGACGTGTGCCTGCAGAACCTGCCGGTGGTGTTCTGCATGGACCGTGGCGGGCTCTCGGGCGACGACGGGCCGACGCATCATGGGCTGTTCGACATCAGCTACCTGCGCGGCATTCCGAACCTGGTGCACATGGTCGCGAAAGATGAAGATGAGCTGGCCGACATGCTCTACACCGCCATGCAGCACAACGGACCGATTGCGGTGCGCTATCCGCGCGGGGTCGGGCCGGGGACGGCGGTGAAAGATGTGCCGCGAACGATCCCGATCGGCAAGGCTGAGTTGTTACAGCACGGCGAGCGCGACCGGGTAGCGATCTTCGCGCTCGGCGCGCTGGTGCCAATGGCGCAGGAAGTGGCGGCGAAGCTCGAGGGCGAAGGCGTGTCGGCGGCGGTGATCAACGCGCGCTTTGCCAAGCCGGTGGACGCGGCCATGATCGAGTTTTACGGCCGCAGCGTGGAGGCGATCGTCACGCTCGAAGACCACGCGCTCGAAGGCGGGTTCGGCAGCGCGGTGCTCGAGCAACTGAGCAAGCTGGGACTGGCGACGCCGGTGGTACGCGTCGGATGGCCCGACCAGTTTATTGAGCATGGGAAAGTGGAGGCGCTGCGCGCGAAATACGGGATCAGCGTGGATGGAGTGATGGATAAGCTGATCCCGGTGCTGGGAAAACGAATCGCCGAGCGGATGCGGACGGGGGCGGGGCGGTCTTAGAGTTTCAGAGTTTCAGGGTTTCAAAGTTTCATGAATACCGCCACTCGTTCGCACAAAATGCGAATGGCACTCCTGGTCCTCCCATGGATGAAGACCGTGCCGGGTGCCCCACTGGCAGTCTACTGCGATTCGATTTCTACGGGTCCCTTCTCCTGCAGGGCGTAGTGGCGGAAGCTGCTCCATTTCCAGTCGGCAGAAGTCTTTCCGAGACCGCGCTTCACGGGGTTCCCGTGCAGATAACGCAACTTCACCGTGAACTCTTCCTCGTCGCGGACGTTGCGGTCGAAGTAGCGGGGTTGCCACAAGGGAGCGCTATCCCTGTCGGTTGGGTGTCTGGTGAACCCAGGTTAGGGACCAAAGAACGCTCCCGCATCTGGGGCACCGTCGTGAGATCTTTGTGCGGAACTTCAGACGCTTTGCGAAGGACAATTTGAGGTGGTGCATGGCGTCAGCGAGAGTTTTGTGTTCGGGTTCACTTACTAAGGGTGAACGTGCTCGGGCATGACGACGTATCCGTAAATGCGCATGGCGAATGTTGGGCGTTTCTTCGAGGCACTCCGGAAACATGTCGCAGGCGTTGCGGGATTGAATTTGGGTTGGCGGTGGTAACAGCTGAAGGTGAGGAAGTGGGACTGTTGTGATTCGTGGAAGCACGGAGGCCGCAAGTCATGGTGGGATCGTAGTGTGTGCTCGACCTTGGCTCTGAGATGGTTGGACACTGTGTTATCCCTGGTTAGCGGCCAAAAGACGGCCGCGAACCAGGGCACCATCGCCGTGAGTCTCCGTTTCCCTTTCGGTCGTAGTTCATTGGGACTCGAAAAATCCCCACCCTAACCGCGCAAAGAGCGCAAGGCTAGGATGGGCCAGCCGTCAGTTTATTGAACACGGAAGGGTGGAGGCGCTGCGCGCGAGTATAGGCTCAGGGCGGACGGGACAGGCTGTTCCCCGTGTTGGGAAAGAGGATCGCGGAGCGGATGCGCGTACAAGTCGGACAAGGGTGAGGCGAGCCCAGGTTAGCGTGCAGAGGACGGACGCGAACCTGGGGCACCAGGTCTAAGCGGCCACTCTCCACGAGGAGTGTCCGATGCGCGCGTTAACGTCCGCCCAGTATTCATCTGACGGCCGGTCGCAAAGTTCGAGTTCGTCTTCCAGGAATGATGCGTTCCGCAAGGACGCTGATATCGGTTCTCTTAGTCTTGGGTCTTGCCGGAATCGATAGAACACGCGGCCTCGCTGAGTCTCCACCCCTTCGATTGTTCCCATGAGGGTGTCAGGAGCCATCCTGTGCCGTACATATTGCCCTGTAGCCAGCATGCGCACCTCCGTTTCTGGGAGGGCGACCGGGTGAACCCTCCCAGCCAGCGTTCCGTCCCAGTCTAGCAACGGAAAAACCGATGTCGATCCAGTCCATGCCCTAGGGGAAGTCAATCGGAATTTGACCCTATGGCACATCATGCGCAGATTCGAAGGTGACCGGGTACCCCGGCCTTAACTCGCGTCTTTTGCGAGGTAGAATGGGTTTTTCAGGACGACTACCCCTCACCTTCGCGCTACCTGTCACCTGGTGTCCCACTCGGCAAAGCATTGATCTTTCCTCGTGGTCTGCCTCCCTTCCCCGGTCTTCGCAGATGCACCATGCAGTGGTCTCCCACCCGACCCCCGCAGTGTGGCTGATTTCTACCCTGCTCGGCACAAATCGAGGTCCCAGGTTTCGGCGGTCAGGTCCTTGCCGAAGCTGTGGTGCTTTTCTTCCTTCACCTGGCGGAAGCCTGCTTCTTTATAAATGTGGCGGGCGGCGGTGAGAATACTTTGGGTCCAGAGCGTGAGCGCTCGGTATCCGGCCTGGCGGGAGAAGCGGACGCACTCGTCGACCAGTCGTTTGCCGATGCCGAGGCCGCGGGCTTCGGCTTCGACGTGCAGCAGGCGCAGCTTGGCGACTTCGTCAGAGGCCTTGGCGACAAAGACGGCACCGACGCGAACTCCATCTTTTTCGGCGATCCAACAATGCTCGCGTTTGGGGTCGTAATTCTTGATGAAATGCGCGACGATTTCGGCGGCAAGCGCTTCGTAGGTTCCGTCCCATCCATACTCTTCGGCGTAAAGGATGGCTTGGCGGGAGACGATCCAGCCCAGGTCGCCGGGCTGGTGTTGCCGCAACAGGTAAGGA
>Ga0310913_10000986_pt1 | contig 14006 bp, 12 predicted proteins | sample GREbulkMGOX082_FD_203447 | JGI IMG/M metagenome (GOLD analysis project Ga0310913, IMG submission 203447) | Lab enrichment of tropical soil microbial communities from Luquillo Experimental Forest, Puerto Rico - GRE.bulkMG.OX082 | ecosystem: Environmental > Terrestrial > Soil > Tropical forest >...
CGATCGGTGACGATCGCGTGCTTGATCACCAGCTCGAGGCGCGCGCGCTCCACCTTCTCGTCGATCAAAGGCTCACGCTTCTTTATCGCGGCGATGGAGAGGCTCGGATCGGCGATTGCCGCCTTGAGTGCTTCGGCAATGCCCTTTAGCACTTTCTTGACCGTTTCTGGATTCTTCGCCGCAAATTCGGCCGTCGTCAGGATGCAATGGCCGTAAAGCGCGACGCCGAAATCGCTAAAACGCATGATGGCGACGTCATTCTCGGTGAGACCGAGACGTTCGAGGCCGGCGAGATCGGTGACGAGCGTGGTGATGGCGTCGGTTCGGCGCTGCGCCAGCAAGGTTTCGCGCAATTGCGGCGTGACGTCGATCCAGCTCACCGACGATGGATCGAGACCAGTGGCTGCGGCAAAAAGCGGAAACATGACGCGGCTCGAGGCGCCCGGCGGCGACGCGAGCTGCTTGCCGGCAAGATCGCTCGGCTTGGTGATGTTCGACTTCTTCAGCGACAGGATGAGCATCGGCGCAACTTCGTAGACCTGGAACACGCTGATGACCTGGCCGCCGGCCTGCTTGCCATTGAACTGGATCAGGGCGCCGATATCGGCGAACGCCATGTCATAGGCCCGGCCCGCGACCTTGGTGATGGCATCCGCTGACCCATAGCCGCGGTCGACCTCCACGTTCACCCCTGCGCGCGCGAAGTAGCCGCCCTCGGCCGCCAGCACGAAGGGGGACTGCTGGCCTTGGATGGAGAAATCGAGCATCAACTTGACGTTTGGGGTCTGGGAGCTGCCCGGCGAAGCCAACGCGCAAAACATGAGGCCGCCGATGGCGGCGCGAACGACTGACGGATGCATGCGTGTTCTCCTTGATCAATAGCCTATGTGCTCGCCTATCGCCGCGCAACTTCGCGGACGAGGTCGAGCGCGAGCTTGCGCTCTTCGGCGTTGCCGGACACTTCGATAATGAATTCGTCGAGGCCCACAGCCAGGTACTCCTCCAGGCGAATCCGGCATTGCGCCAGCGTGCCGGCGACGGCGAAGGCGTTCGCCGCTTCGAGCGGTAGGAGCCGTACCGCGGCCTCAAAATCATGACGGGCATGTGCGGCGATGATCGCCTGATGGTCGATATCGAGGTCGGAGGATTTGATGTTCTCGGCATGCCCGCGGCTGCGGAACAGAAATGCGAGCTTGCGCAGCATGGCGGTTTTTGCGGCCGTGCCGTCTTGCGAGAGCTTACAGTTGATGAGCGAGCACGTTCGCAACGCCGCTGGATCGCGTCCCTTCGCCTTCACGCCCGCTTGCGCGAACTTAAGGCAGCGCCCGGTCGAAGCGATCGTGAGACCTGCCGAGAGCAGCACGCCGTCGGCGATCTCGCCCGCGAGCTTGAGCATCTGCGGCCCGGTCGATGCGATGTAGATCGGATATTGCCGCCCTTGATCGAATACCATCTTGGCACCGCGCAGCTTGTGCAGCGCGCCCTCATGGGTGACCGGCTTGCCGGCCCATAGCGCGCGCAGCACCTCGACATATTCTCGCATGATCCTGATCGGTTTGACCGGCTCGACACCGGATTCGCCGAGATTGAGGATATTGCCGACCGATACGTTGAGAATGACACGCCCCTGCGCGAATTCGCCCAGCGTCGAGATCGCCATCGCGACCGGCAGCGGCGGCCACAAATAGGGGCTGATGGCGACGGGCACGAGGGTGACACGCTGGGTGACGCTGGCCGCCGCCGTGGCCGACACCACGGCCTCGCGATAGCCCATGTGCTGGGCAAACCAGAGACTCGAAGCCCCTGCCTGTTCGGCTTCACGGCAGACTTCGAGCATTTCGGCCGTTGACGAGAACCCATCGAAGAACACGCCGACAGCCATCAACCATTCCTTACACTGGGTCGCGACGCGGACAGTCGCTGCCGAGAGCGCCGACATCGTAACCGGGCCAGTGGGGTTTCGCCACGCTGCGCTTGATGCAACTCGCCTGCAGCGCACAGTTCATGGGCCACTATTCACGAAATGCCTCCTCGCGACTGCGACGGATATTCGGCAACGTCACGGCCAACAGCAGCGCGGCAGCGAGCAACAGGAATCCGAGGCTGATCGGTCGCCGAAGGAAAATGGACCAATCTCCATCGGACAGGACCATGGTGCGGCGAAAATTTTCCTCGAGCATCGGGCCGAGCACGAGTCCGAGCAGTAACGGGGCCGGCTCGCAGTCGAGCTTGCGGAAGCCATAACCGATCACGCCGAATACCGTCATGACGACGACGTCGGCGGCGCTAGAACTGATCGTGTATGTCCCGATGCAGCACAGGATCACGATGGTCGGGAACAAATAGCCGTAGGGCACCCGCAGCAGGCGTACCCAGATTCCGATCAATGGCAGATTGAGGATCACCAGCATCAGGTTTCCTAGCCACATGCTGGCGATGAGACCCCAGAACAACGCGGGTTGCTTGGTGATGATCTCGGGGCCGGGCGTGATCCCGTGCACCATCATGGCGCCGATCATCAGTGCCATCAGCGCGTTGGGCGGAATACCGAGGCTCAACATAGGAATGAAGCACGCCTGGGCGGCGGCATTGTTCGCGGATTCCGGCGCAGCCACCCCCTCGATGGCGCCCTTGCCGAACCGCTCCGGCGTCTTCGACGCCTTCTTTTCGAAACTGTAGGCCGAGAACGCCGCGATGGTCGGTCCCCCGCCCGGGAGGATCCCGAACGCCGTTCCGATTACGGTTCCGCGCACCATGGCAGGAAACGATTGCTTGAGATCGGCGAGCGTCGGCCATATCCCGCTGACCAGCTTGGGGGACATGCCGGTGGCGTCGGGGCTTTCGAGATTGACCATGATCTCGGCTAGCCCGAACAGGCCCATCGACAGGGGCACGAAGCCGATCCCATCGAACAGCACGTCGAGACCCATGGTCAACCGGTACTCACCGCTCGAGACGTCAGTGCCGACGACGCCGAAAAGAACCCCAAGCACGATCATGCCGACGGCTTTGAGCACCGAACCGTGCGCGAGCACGACCGCAGACACCAATCCGAGCAGCATCACGGAAACGTAATCCGCCGATTGAAACAACAGCGCGATTGAAGCGAGCGGAGGCCCGCCGACGGCGATCAGCAGCGTTACCACCGATCCGGCGAACAATGATCCCAGCGCCGCGATCGCCAGCGCCGGGCCGGCGCGTCCGCGCTGCGCCATGGCGTAGCCGTCCAACACGGTGACCACGGACGAGGTTTCACCGGGAATCTTGACTAAGATGGCGGTCGTCGAGCCGCCGTATTGCGCGCCGTAAAAAACACCGGACAGCATGATCAAGGCGCCTACCGGTGAAAGCCAGAAGGTGACAGGCAGGATCATCGCCATGGTCGTGAGTGGGCCGATTCCCGGCAGGACGCCGATCACGGTTCCGATCACGCAACCCAGGAAGCAGAGGACGATGTTCTGCCAAGTCAGCGCGACGCCAAAGCCCATCATTATGTTGGACAGAATGTCGAGCATGTCAGAGCGCCGGCCAAAGCGGGATCTGTATTTTCAGCGCGGCGACGAAGATCCCGACATTGGCGACGATCAGGATGAGACAAAGCAGCAATAGGGGAAGCGGGCGGGCATCGCGTCCGGCGAAGCGTGCCAGCACGGTGCTAATCGCAAGCGCCAGAACAAGCCCGAGCGGCCGCAGCAGGAGCGCGAACGCAAGGCACGACAAGGTGACGAAGATGAACGGCCGCCACCTGCCGCGCTCCGGCATCTCGCCGGTGCGCATGAGCGATATCAGCGCGAGCGCTGCTCCGAGCGCGATCAGCGCCCCGCAAAACAGATGCGGAAAGTAGCCAGCGCCCATGGCGGCGGCAGTCCCGACCTCCAGGCTGCGTCCGAGCCACAGGCCGATAAGGCCGAACGCCATGTACATGAGGCCGGCGAGAAAATCCTTGCTGGCAAGCAGTCGGCCCATCTTACCCGCTCCGCATTACGCCCAGCCGCTCCCCCGCGCGCCAACACCAAGACGTCATAAGGCGACACGTTGGAGCTCAAGGGGCGAGACTGCTGGCCGTCGCGCAGGTCGGACCTATTTCTGGCGTGCCTTCACCAGTCCGGCGTCGAGCAGGATCGGGTAGAGCTCCGCGTCATCGTCCTTCCAGCGCTGGTAGGTCTCCTTGGCGTTGCCCGGACCGATGACGAAGCCGGCCTGCTTCGCCCTGGCCTGGAATTCCGGATCCTTGAGGGCAGCGACGATATTCGACTCGAGAAAGCGCAGTCGATCGTCCGGGATGCCCTTCGGGCCGGCAATGCAACGCCATGTTCCGACGACGACATCGAAACCTTGCTCGCGGAAGGTTGGGATGTCGGGTGCCATGAAATGCCGCGTCGTTGCGGAGACGCCGAGAATTTTCAGCTTACCCGCTTTGTGCTGCTCGATGGTGTCAGGTATCGGCACGGTCGCAGAGTCCACCTCGCCCGCCATCAATGCGGTGACGGTCGGCGCGTACCCGGCATAGGACACGCGCGTGACCTTGAGGTTGAGCTTCTTCTCATAAAGCGCGATGGCGATGAAGGACGCTCCGCCGGGCTGATCGTTGCCGTTCTTGATCTTGCCGGGATTTGCGCGCGCGCGTTCGACGAAGTCCTTGAGCGAGCCGATCCCGCTCGCAGTGCTGACCTCCAGCGCGTTCGGGTCTTCGCCGAAAAAGGCGATCGGCTGTAGTTCGTCGAATGTATTGGCTTGGGCGTTGAGATAGGGCAGCGCGATGCCACCCGAGCTGAACATCCCGATGGTGTAACCGTCGGGCTTGGCGTTCACGATTTCGCGATGGCCGATCGCGCCGCCGGCGCCCGGCTTGTTGAGCACGACCACCGGGACCTTGATTTGCTTGCTGAGTGCGTCGGCGAGGAGCCGCATGCTGATGTCGCTGCCCCCGCCCGCCGGCCAGGCGACGATCAGGGTGATGGGCTCGGAGGGAAAAGTTTGCGCCTGCAAAGGCGGCGCGGCTGCCAGCGTTCCCGCGGCCACGAGAGCGATGGCGGCCAATGTCGGAAAGATCCTGCATTTCATCTCTCGTCTCCCTCGTGAACGTCGTCGCAGCTTGACCTGTTGGCGGGGCCTGCGTCGGACCAGCAAAAGCTATGCCACGAACTCCCGCATGACATCGAGCGCCAGCAGACAGTTTTCGGCGCTGCCGAGCAGCCCCAGAACAGGCTCATTGATTCCCGCGTCGATGAAGTCGTGCAACCGCTTCGTGCAATGCTGCGGTGTTCCCGCGATACCGAAGGCCTCGACCGCTTCGTCGGGGACGAGCGCCGCCGCACCGGCGATGTCGCGACGGGCGATCGCGGCAATCACGCCCTCCTGATCGACCGGAATGCCGGATGCCTTGATATTAGCGCCGAGGAATTTGTTGCGCATGACGAAGGCGAGCTTTTGCCGCACCGCATCGATTGCCTGTTTGGCATCGTGCGAAGCGGCGAAAAACAGATATCCAGCGCGGCGGAACGCGGTCAGATCGCGTCCTTCCTTGGCGGCACTGTCGGCACAGACCGCAATCGATTGACGCACCGACTCGGTCGACAATCCCGCCGACAACACAACGCCATCGCCGATTCGGCCTGCCAATCGCAGCATGTCCGGGCCGATTGCGGCGATGTAGACGGGAATGGGCGCGCTTGGCTTGAATGCCAATCGTGCGCCAGCAAGCTTCACGAATTCGCCGTTCACGTGCACTGCTTCGCCCGCCCACAGTTGACGCAAAGCCTTAGTGAATTCCCGGGTGGCTCGGACTGGCTTCTCGACGGCGCGACCGGATTCCTGAAGAAACAAAGGATTGCCGGTGCCGATGGCGATCGCCGCGCGTCCCGGCGCGACTTCATCGAGAGTCGCGATGGCCATGGCCGTCGGGGTCGGATGCCACAAATAGGGGCTCACTGCGGTCGGAACGAGGGTGGCGCCGGGCGTCTTCATGGCCAACGCCACGCAGGTCGCGATCGCTTCGCGGTAGCCGAGATGTTCCGCCACCCACAGACTTCGCGCTCCCGTTTCGACCGCGCGCTGCGCAAGCGCAATGGCTTCGCCCGTGGTGACGAAGCCGTCGAAACTCACACCAACCCTCGCGGGCGTCGTCGTCATGCCGGAGTCCGGTCAGCGTGGAGAAAATGGCAGTACGGCATCAGCCGATCCTGATGATTTCATCGTTAGGGGTGATCGCTCCAGTCATCGCCTCGAATCCGGTCGCGGTGATTCGATACATGTCCTCGACGTGAAATCCCATCCGTCCCGGGATCATATAAAGCGGCTCCATGGTGCATGTGATGTTGGCCTCCAACACCACGGTCCGTGTGTCGGTGATGTAGGGCTCTTCATGAATGGTCTGGCCGATGCCGTGGCCGAGGAACTTCAGCGTGGGTTCGATGCCGCGATCGCGCAGGTATTTGACATAGGTGCGATAGAGGTCGGCAACTGCCGTGCCCGGCTTGAGCATGGACTTGCAAGTTTCGCGGGCGCCGATCATCACCTCCCAAATGTGACGCTGCTCGTCGGTAGGATTGCCCACCACGGCGGTACGGGTCACGTTGGAGCGGTAATACTTCATGTCGCCGAGGACCTCGACGCGGACGATGTCACCTTGCTCGATCGCTTTGTCGGTCGGCGAGCAGTTGGTGATCCCGCTACGCACGCCGGAGCCGACTTGACATTTCAAGCCGTCGCAGCCGCCCTCCAGCATCTTATTGCCGATTATCTGTGCGACCGACTTTTCGGTCATCCCTGGCCGGACCTCGCGCAGGACTTCGCCGATGACCCGGTCGGTCAACTCGCCCACCTCCTTGAGCACGGCGATTTCTTCGTCCGTCTTAATCATGCGTGCGTTGAAGTAGAGCTCGCGGCACGGCACGAATGTCGCGCGCGGTAGCCGCTCGCGGAGCCGGATGTAATCCTGCGCGGGCATGTAATCGAGCTCGATCGCGATTTGCCCCGCTCCGACTCCTGCTTCCAGCAGAGCATCGGCGAGGAGATCCACGGCCTCCTGCGTGAACTGGTTATAGGCGCGGATATCGGTGAAGCGCGAGCGCTGCTTTGCCAGGTTCTCCTCGACATTGACCACGATTTGAGTGGCGAATTGCTCGCCGGCAAGCACAGTGATGGTACGACGGAAACGGTTGCTCGCGTGACTGGGGACCAAGAATCCCGCAGTATAAGTGACATTATCCTGGGAAAACGCGACGAGTGCGTTATGTCCGGCCTTGATCGTGGCTGATCTCAGCTTGCGCAGAACCTCGTGTTCCATCAGCGCTCCCCTGTTAGGCGCCGTCCTCGACGAACCGCAACAATTCGGAGGGCGACTTTCCGGCAAGCCCGAGCCGCTCCAGCGTGAGGCCGTCTCGCATATAGTCGATTCCGACAGCAAGCCCGGCAAGCTTTATCAGCGCATCGATGGTCGGAGTCGCAACGCCTCCAAGCCGGCCTAGTGCGGAGAGGGGAACAAGCCCGTAGCCGACGTCCTCGTGGACGTAGCGGTGATCAAGAGAGGCGGGAGATTTGATGGTCTGGTTCGGCTCGCTCTCCCGGCATGCACGCGAAATGTCACCGCTGTCCCGGGCCGCCTTGGTGGTGAGCCCGGCCTGATAGAAAATATCGATGAATGGGGTGGCCGGAACGCCCAAGGCTTTCGCAACCGCCATTCGCTCCGCGTCGGCCGCCGCCGTCACCCGTCCGACCGCATCGGTGAATCCTTCGCGGTAGAACAGGAAGTTTCCGTTGGTATGTTGAATCCATCCCGCATTCATAATCATCCCCTCGGGATGGAATATCGCGTTGAGGTTCGACAGGCCGGTCTCGAGCACGCTGCTCGCCTGTTGGATTTCCGGATAGAGCGGCTTAATCAATGCGAACAGGGCGGCGGTTTGCTTGCCAGGAAGCGCCGCGAAGCCCAATCGTTTGGTGTAGCTATAGATGTTGACAGTGCCCGGCCGCTCCATGCGGGTGATGTAGGTCAGCGTGACCGTCTCGCAGCTGCGAAGCGGTCCCCGATAGCCGGCATTTTGGAGCTCGTGCAGGAAGTGAAGCCCGCCGCCGGTATGTCCTGGATTGATGAAAATCGGCTGACCGCCGTCGATCAGGGGCGCCAACGCCCGCGCATAGTGTGCGTGCGCGACAGAGGGGACTACCAACATGATCAGATCGGCGCCGCGCACTGCTTCGGCGACGTCGGTCGTCAGGAGATTAACCGGGACTAGCCCTTGCTGAATGCCCCGTGCCTCGATGCCACCTTGCGCGCGCAGCGGGGCAAGGCGCTCCAGGTTGCGGGCGTGGAGACGCACCGAATAACCGCGTTTGCCGAGGTCAGCAGCGGCCGCGCAACCGCCATGTCCCGCGCCAAGAACCGCAACCGATTTCACTCCCATTTCGCGTTCCGCGTGCGCAATGTGATCGAACGAAGGATCATGGGCAGCATGGCTCAGTTGTCAATCGAAGCCGGGAGTGTTGCCGCAAGGGCGGCAAGATCGATGATTGTACCGGTTCTCAAATCCCAGCAATGTGGCCGGTCCGCAGCAGCGTGGTGACTTGGCTTGCGGTCATGGCGCCAATGCCCATACGATCCCGTGTGAGACCGTCCCGGCGGTAAGAGCGGCCGGCGACGATCGAAGCGATCTCGATGACGGCATCTGCACAAGGCGTCGGCACTTGGGCGACGTGGCCGAGCTCTGCGATCGCGACCAGCCCATAGGGCACATCCTCGTTGAGGAAGCGATGATCGATAGTGGCCGGCGCCTTGATCCAACGGTTCGGCTCGCTGTTGTGAAACACGTCGTAGGCCGTGCCGCCGTCCCTTCCGGCCTCATTGGTGTATCCCATGCGAAAGAAGAACTGTGGGAGCGGTTCGATGCGCACGCCGAGCGCGGCCGCAACCGCGAGACGCTCGGCGTCGAGCGCATCGATCAGGCGACCGACACTCGGCGTGATGCCGTCATAATAGTGGTGATAGTCACCGGCGGTCGACTCCACGCGGCCGACGTTGAGCAGCAGCGCGGGCGGGTGATGGATGGCATTGGTGTAAGGAAAAACCGTATGCAGCAATGACGGCGTCGGCTCGATGTGCGGGAAAACCTGCCGCACGTCCTCGGCTACGTCAGCGACTTTCTCGCCTGGGAACACAGCGAAATATAGGATTTGCGCAGCACGCGTGATGTTGATCCTTCCGGGCGCGCTCTTGCGGCAGATGAAGGGCAGACTCGAGGAATCGCAATAGATTCCGAGCCGGCCGCCGGCCTTACGGATCGTATTTGGAATCAGCAGCAGAGTATGGCCAGGCGCCGCCATGACCACCTGCCGCGGCGCGATATGGGGCGCAATGGTGCGCGCGACATCCTCATGCGCATGCGTGGGAACCATGATTAGGACGAGGTCGGCGCCGGCGATCGCGGTGCCGGCATCGTTGGTGATGAGCGACAGCGGCGCGAAGCCCTCACCAAGCGCGCCTTCGTATTCGATGCCGCCGGTGGCGGATAAAGGCTCGGTAGTGGCGCGGCTGCGGCCGTAGAGACGTATGTCGAAGCCGCGCTGCGCCAGCTGCGCGGCTGCGGCACAGCCGCCGTCGCCTGCGCCGATGATCGCAATGCTCTTGATCGGCGGCACGTCGATCATCCGATGCGATGTTTCGCGATTTTCGCCTCGTCCACCTCAATGCCGAGGCCCGGTCCATCCGGCACGTAGAGGAACCCCTTTTCGAAACGGAACGGCGTTTTGATCAGATCGTCGAGATATTTGTGCCCCGCCACTTTGGTCACGACCATTTCGGCGGTCGAGGTGACCGGGATTGTGCCGGGGAGCACGATCTCGGGCGACGAGACGGCGAGATGCAGATCAGCAGCGACGCCGATCCCCATTTCCGCCGAGCCGTTGATGTCGCATGGCAGCGATGCCGCGCCGGCAACTGCCAGGAGTCGCTTGGCGTGCGCGAGCCCGCCTGGCTTGGTATAGTAGACCGAAAGCATCTGCGCGGCGTTGAGCCGGACAATCTCAAGCACGTCCTCGGCGGTCCAGACGCTCTCATCGGCCATCACCGGGACGTTGATGCGCGCGCTTACTTCCGCCATGGCCCGCAGCCCTTCGACTGGTTGCTCGACATAGACAAGATCGTATTTCTCCATGGCAGCAATCACTCGCACGGCTTCGCGCCAGGTGCGGTAGCCTTGGTTGGCATCGACCCGGATCTTCCCGGCGTTTCCGATCGCTTGGCGCACCGCGGCCACTACCTTGATGTCGCGCTCGGCTTCGACGCCGATCTTGACCTTGATCGTGGTGATGCCCTCCGCGATCACCTCGGCCGCCTCGCGCGCGGCAGCGTCGGCGTCCATGATCCCGATGCTGTGTGCCAGCGCCGTGCCGTCGTGAACCTTGCCGCCCAGGAGTTGATAGACCGGGACACCGTAGATCTTGCCGATCGCATCGTGGAGGGCGACATCGATCGCGGCCTTCGCGTAGGGATAGCCGCGTAGCGCCCGATTCATGCGGGCGTGCACTTGCTCGATCTCGGTAACGCTCGCACCGGCGATGGCGGGAATCAGGATCTCCTTGATGGCAGTCGCAGTCATCTTCGGCGTCTCTCCATAGCGCGCGCCATGGTCGCCGCCCCATGTGCCGATCAACTGCGCTTCGCCCCAACCCACGATGCCACTTTCAAGCTCCAGCCGAAGAACTGCATAGCCTTCGCCGAGGCGCGCCGTATGGCCGACCCAGTGATGCGGCCGGCGGATGGGCAAGGCGACGAGAAAGACCTCGCCGCCACTGATTTTCAGGCTGGACATGCTCATGGCAGTGGTCATCTCGCGGAGTTCTAACCAAAGTTTGCAGCTCTCATCACCGCTACTTCAGCGATCAATGCTCGATGAGTTTGCGCACCCGAGCACGGGGCTGCGCGAACTGCACGGTTTCCTGGAGCTCGATCAAGCGCGGCTGACGGCCGGAAAGCAGTTACTGAACGTCGTCGATCGCGAACTCGGTTATTGATGCAACTCCTTCGCCATTTCATTCTGCACCTGGTTCGGGCTGGCGTGCGTATTTTATTGAGCGCCTCACATGTGTCATCTGAAGCGCTAATGCATCGGCCATGTTGAGGCCACGACTCGTTCGAGACCGGTGCGCCGGATCAGTGAGGTCGCCCTATCCTGTGCTTCCTCGTACAGATCGTGTTCGTTGAGTGTGAGGACCTTGCTGCCGCGCATGAGGATCTTGCCATCGACAATAACGGTGTCGGCGCATCCGCCGTGTGCGCAATAGACGAGGTTTGCAATTGGATTGTGAACGGGTTGCCACTCAGGCCGCATGATGTCGAGTAACGTGACGTCGGCTTTCTTCCCGACTTCGAGTGAGCCAAGATCCTGGTCCCACTGCATGCACCGGGCGCCGTTGATCGTCAGCATCTCGACCGCCGTCTCGGGGCGAAGTATCTTGGGATCGAGACGAGCTTCATGCAAGCCGCCCACGAGGAGAAACGCTTGCCGGATAGCGTCCAGATAGTTGCTCGACATGGCCGAATCCGACCCCAGCGACAGGGAAAGACCGAGTTCCAGCATTTCGGGCGCCTTGCCATGGCTGATGTTGCCCATTGCCTGATGCATCGACGCGCTGGGCGCGAGGGAAATTTTCACGTCCCGCTTCTGCAGCATGTGTAGTTCCTTTGCATCAACCCAGCCCATATGGAGCAGCAGCAAGTTTGGCCCAAGCAGCCCCAATTTTTCGAGCCGAGCGATGTCGCCCATGCCGTACTTCAAATGCGAGGCGACGGTTTCGTCGCGATTCTCACAGGCGTGACCGATGATCCCGACACCGCGCTTCTCAGCAAGCTGACCTAGTCGGCGCAGCAGATCGTCCGAAATTGCGACCGGTACGCGGATCGAGAACCAGGCCTTCAGGCGGCCGTCCAATGCGCCTTCGAACTCGGCGACAATTTGGTCCGCGCGAACGAGCGCCTCGTCGGTTGGCTCGAAGAAGCCCTTCGGAAGGCTGCCCATCGTCGTTTGAGCCATGTCGAACACCGTGCGGGCGATCATCCCGCGCATACCACTCTCTTTGACGGCCTGTGCTGTCTCGGCGCTGAAGTAGCTGCCCGGATCGGCAAAGCACGTGGTCCCGGCGCGGATCATCTCAAGCTGAGCAAGCCGAGCCGCGCAAAGCGCATCGCCTTTGTCCATGTGAGCCTCGACTGGCCATAGCCGGCGAAATAGCCGCTCCGGCCCCGAATAAGCTTCATCGCCACAGCTGCGCCCGAGCTGTTGGGAATTGTGAACATGAGTATCGAACACCCCAGGCAATGCGAGCTTGCCTCGTCCGTCGATCACGTCGTCGCCCGGGCTAGGCGGAAATTCAGCCGTCTTGCCTACCGCGACGATGCGGCCATCCTGGATGACCAGCGCGCCGTCGCGGATTATTCGGCGGCTCTGATCGACAGTGACGAGATAGTCGATGTTATTAATGATGAGGCGAAGCATGGGGCGGGAAATCTCCTGGTCACTTCTTCGGCAACTGTCCTCGGATTGATCTCAACAGAGCTACAACGTTCATGCAATGCTAGCGCCGGCGCGAGACCGCCGGTGAGGAGCGCGGGCAAGCTCGAACTGACGCTCTTTCTCGTGCAGCAGCTACAGGTCTATTCTTGCAATCTTCGCGCGAGGACCCAATTCTTGATCACTGCAGCGCGCATGACTGGGATGTCCGCGTCATCTATAGATTGAACGGTTTCTCATGCACACTGCTCGGGGACGCTGGGAGACATCCATGAAATTCCCCCGCCGTCGGTTTCTGCAATTAGCAGCGAGTGCTCCCGCACTCTCTGCGTTCGGTCGCGTCGCAACCGCGCAGAGCTACCCGTCACGGCCGGTGCTTCTGCTCGTCGGGTATGCGCCTGGCGGTGTAAACGACATTGTCGCTCGGCTCACCGGGCAGATGGTTGCTGAGCGAATTGGCCAACAATTCATTATCGAAAATCGACCTGGTGCTGGCAGCAACCTCGCCACTGAAGCGGTCGTGCGGGCAAATCCCGATGGCTATACCCTGCTTGAAGCCTCCACATCGAATGCATGGAACGCAACGCTCTATCCAAACCTCAAGTTCGACTTCATCCGCGACATCGCACCGGTTGCGAGCTCAGTGAGAACTTACAATGTGATGATCGTCAATCCCGCATTTCCGGCGAGAACCGTTCCGGAGTTCATCGCCTATGCGAAGGCCAATCCCGGCAAGATCAACATGGGATCGGCCGGTCCGGGAAGCTCACCGCACCTTTACGGGGAGCTTTTCAAGGCCATGACTGGCGTCGATATGCTTACCGTGCATTATCGCGGCGATGGCCCTGCCGTACCCGAACTCATCGCCGGGCGCATTGAGGTCATGTTCGGCTCTGAGTCACCTGGGCCGAACAAATCAAGGCTGGTACGGTGCGGGCACTGGCGGTGACGAGCGCGACCCGAACGCAACTATTCCCGGACCTTCCGCCCATAGGCGAGTTCGTGCCCGGCTACGAGGGCATCGGCTGGCAAGGGGTCGGCGCACCAAGGGGCACGTCGGCGGAAATCATCGACAAGCTCAATGGTGCGATCAATGGCGGGCTTGCCGATCCCAAATTCAAGTCCCGGTTCAACGATCTGGGCGCGGAGACATTTGCGGGCTCGCCCGCCGATTTCGGCAACTTCATCGCCGACTATACCGCGAAATGGGCGAAGATAATTCGCGCCGCCGGCGTCAAGGCTGAATAGCCGGAAATTCCGTCCGCTCGAGCATCAAAGATGTAGAATGACGTTCGGCGTTTCCAGATGACGGATCACTGATAAGCTTTGCGCAAAAAGCTAATCAGTGAAGCGCGCGGTGAGGATTGCCGTTCGGCTTGCAAACGAGTCGATTCGCAGAATGAGGGTTATGGAACGCGGAGGGAATCATACAGCTTTGCTACCGGTTGAGTATTCCAACTGCACGCTGGTCATGATTTCCTCCCATCCCGGCGATACCAT
>Ga0310913_10000988_pt1 | contig 13995 bp, 5 predicted proteins | sample GREbulkMGOX082_FD_203447 | JGI IMG/M metagenome (GOLD analysis project Ga0310913, IMG submission 203447) | Lab enrichment of tropical soil microbial communities from Luquillo Experimental Forest, Puerto Rico - GRE.bulkMG.OX082 | ecosystem: Environmental > Terrestrial > Soil > Tropical forest >...
TGATCGTCACCATCTGCCCAGTAGGCAACGCCGCGATGCACGAAGCCATTGTTGGATGGCGTTCCGTTCTTCCACGTCTCGGGGTCGTAGATCCACTGCGTCTTTCCTGTCGCGGCGTCGATGGCCGCGACTTGGGAGAGCGAGGTACTGATATAGAGAACGCCGTCAACCATGAGCGGAGTAGATTCCCACACCCAAGTTTTCAGATGATTCGCTTTCGCGACCTCTTCCTCAGCGGAGCGCCATGTCCACACGGTCCTCAGGCGATTGAAATTGTCCCCGCTAATCTGCGTGAGAGGCGAATATTTCGAACTGGCCTTGTCGCCAGCATAGTTCAACCATTCCGTCGCCGTGCCCTGAACCTTCTCCGCCTGCGCATACGCGGGACTGCCGACACGCAGCACCGTATTCGCGCCCTGAGCCGCCTGCACGATGGAAGTCACTCGTCCCAAGAGAGGTGCTGCGACCAGGGCTGCCCCGGCTATCAGAGCGTCACGCCGGCTAGGCACCGCATGTACTTGCTCTTGATCGGAATCGTTACATCGATCGCCCATGAAAGGTCCCCTTATAACTACGAATTGTGCTGGCTGGACATACCTACGGTACCCGAAACTTCCAATTATCGGAATGCGCGGCTCCTGTCCGGATCGTCGGCAACCCGGAAACAATCCTGAAAGTCACAAATTAAGCGGTCAAGTCCTGCTAAACGACGTTCCAGGTAACTTGAGCGTACTCAGAATCGAGCTCCAACTAATTTTTATGTGGTCCACTATAATGCGTGAGGAGGATTCACAGCATTGAAGGAACCCGTATGGTAAAAAAAACTCGTCTCGGTCACTGCCCTGAGGAACAACTTATTGTTCAGCGGCCGTCGATGATAAATCGGCCGCGGAGGTCTTTTGCCAGGGGAGATTCCCGGCATCCTTAATATATGTGCGCACTGTGAGCCCATCGCCCGCTGCCCCGTCGACTCTTATGCCGCTTCCCTTTGGTAATACTTCAGCAGGCCGCCCAATCGTTCCCGACACCGCACTGCTCCCTCTTTCCTTATTGCCTTCGTCTGAAAAGGAAACAATATGCGATTTTCCTTGCCCTGATGGTTCCGCTCTTCATGGTAATGCAGCAAATATTGCTGCAGCTCGCCGCAGCGATGACTCTCCAACCAAGATGAACTTTGCCAGGCATTCCTCTTTGACTGATCTCACCCAGCGTTCTGCATACGAGTTCAAATTCGGGCTTCTGGCCGGCAAGCGAAGCGGCTTCACGCTTCCCGATTCGATCAGTTCCCGAAAGGATTCGCAGAACTTCGTATCTCGGTCATGCAGCAAATAGCGGCAGCCTCTCAGGCATCCCCACTGCTCCATGGTCAAGTTTCGAGCCTGCTGCTCCATCCAATCCTGGTCTGGGTACGGCGTGAATCCCACCAGGCTCACTCGGCGAGTCTCCAAGTGAATGAAGAAAAGCACATAGTAGGTCAGCAGCCCCTTGAGCGTCAGGACTTCCGTCGTGAAGAAGTCCATCCCCACCAAAACGTCCGGTCGACAGTTCCGGTAACGCAGGGGGCCGCGGGTTCGAGTCCCGCCACGTCCACCAACTATATTTTTTTCAACGAAATAGCGTCGATGTTTTCTCAGCTTACCACCTGCTACTCAAGCAGGGGGTTAGAGGTTTGAATCGCCTCACATCCACTACTACTACTCTTTACCGACCAGGGCAGCTGCAAAGTGACGAAACACGCGACGGGCGAAAAAATGAATGGAGCGAACGCATAACTCCTCCCGAACCACACTTTGGGCCTTGAGCCTGGAAAATAGGTCACTCAATATCGTCAGAGTCTTCGGAGAGGCTGGTGTCCGGGTCGTCGACTCTTCGGAAGTAGTGACTCAAGAGCTGACGAGCGACTTTGCGCCCGATCTTCTCACCAGCTAGCACAGAACTCGGATAGTGCATCCCGCCGTAAACGCGGGCTGCTGCGACCTCCGTCATGACATCGCTGAAGCGCACAAAAGTGTGTGTGGTGCCGGTCGCTGTGCTGGTGAAGGTGATAGAGACGTTATCTGTCGCGAAAAACCCCCGAAGCGCTTCGGTGGTCGCTTTGGTATAGCATCCATGTGCGGCAGGGAACTCCGGATGGTTTGGAGTCACAGCCAGCGGCGTCCAGTTCGAATCCTGAATCGTATTCGGATTCCCGTCGGTGTCTCCCGCGCGGATTGCTGTAATCGGCCGCCAAAAATGGAAGAAGTACTTGGCGTCAAAACAAGCAATGAAGGCGTCTGCTGCCGCGGTTTCCACGATTGCGAAGTACCGTGTCGCATCGGTCGTATCGAGATTTTGTTGCGCGGCGAGAGCACGGTAGGCACGGTTGGTCTGGGTCGCGGGATTTTCCACTCCCCAAAACAAGCCAATCTCGGTCTGCTGCGGCGTGCGCACTGTGCTGTTGATGTCGCCAAGAATCTTGGTCGCATTGTAGTCAGCGGTCCATGCAAAGCTGCCGAGTGGAGGCGGGCCCTGTACAGGGCGAAACTGAGAAGGGCTTTTCATCGTGAAGGGCGTCACCTGCGCCAGCCAAGGAGTCTGAGGAGGGGCAAAAGCCGGTGGAGTTAACTGGTATTCTCCCGGCCCAGAGCCTGGCACAAACACCACGTTCGCATTGCGGCCGTCGTTTGCGCGAAGCGCAAGAATGGCCAGCGCTGCTGCCTCACCAACAGCGATGCCATTCGCTTTTGAGGCGCCATCGGGAATCAACGCGAGTGTTGAATCGTATGAGGCATCCAGCGCTGCCTGCTGTGCAGGAAATAAACTCACGAGGACTCGATGAGCCGCGGCTGCTGCGGCGGCATCTTCCGATGCTCCCTGGAGAGCCTGAAGCTTCACCGCATAGGGCTGAAACCGGCCGTTAGTGCTGTTCACGGCGTCGTACATGGCCAGGTGCATGATGGCCAGGTTCACCGCTGTCGCGCCGGGCGGCACCTTGGCGTTCACCGCGCTCGTTTGCACCGCAATGGCGTTCCAATCCGTGACAACATTCTGTGCCGCCGCCTCACCACAAGCCATGTAAGCGGCGAGCAGCGAGAACAACAAGCGAAAGATTGTGGACCTCACACTCAGCTTGATCTGGGCCGGTCTCATTGCACTTCCTCCTTGTATCTGCCAGGTTAGGTTCGGAAAGCCTTTCTAGACCCGCTGCCATCACTGATAAAGCTCGGCGCTAGCAAGCTCATTGCCGTTGGCATCGGTTCCGCCAGTGACCAGAACCCGCCCGTCTTGAAGTAATGTGGCGGTGTGCCCGACGCGAGGAATCCTCAGGCTGCCCGTAGCGGTGAGTCCGGCCGTGCTGGTGTTCAACAGTTGAGCCTCGGAAGTGACATTGCCCGCCGAGTCTCGCCCACCAGCGATGAGCACCATTCCGCTGCTGAGAAGGGTGGCTGTATAGCTCTCGTGCGAGATTGTTAGCCCTGCAACTGGCGAGAAGATGTGCGCTGTGGGATCGTAGAGTTCCGCGTGTGCTGGATTTATTGGCTGCGCGTGTAGGTTCTGTACTACAGGGACGCCGCCCAGCACCAGCACTTTTCCGTCCGGTAAGCGGACAGCCGAGTGACCGATTCGCGTGGTGCTCATGTTTCCTGATCCCCGAAAACTCTTAGAAGTAGGTTCGAACAATTCTGCGAAGAGCGGGTCCCAGGGAGGGTCATCAGACGAATCAGGCGCGCAGCCATTCCAGCCGCCCGCCACCAGCACCTCTCCAGTGGCGAGCAAGGTACCCGTGTGGCCAACTCGCTCGGACAGCAGGAAGCCAACCGACGAAAAGGTCCCTGTCGTCGGGTCGAACAGCTCAGCGCTGGCGGTAGAGCAAAGGTGGCCTTTCCGCCCTCCCGTGATCAACACGCGGCCGTCGTTCAGCAGCGTGGCGACATGGTTCCACCGTGCTTGTTGCATATTTCCGGTGGCGCTGAATTTGCCCGTGGAAGGGTCGTAGATTTCAGCGGTGTCTAAAACTGGTAGAGATCCATCCGGTCCGGCCGTAAGCCCAAGTCCACCGGCGATCAATACCCGGCCATCCGACAGAAGCGTGGCGCTCGCTCTCGAGCGGCTAGCGATGAGTGATCCAGTGAATGAGAAGGCAGCGTTCGTCGGGTCAAACAGTTCTGCCGTATTGTCAGCTGCACCGCCGACGATGATCACTCTGCCATCTTTCAGGAGTGTGGCCGTGTGACTACTGCGAGCACTGTGCATACTGCCAGTCTCGGTGAACCCTGAAGAGACTACAGCCACCGAGGCAATCGCGCTCTCGGAAGGTGCATCCGCCAAAGTTGCGACAACATGAAAATTGCCGACGTTCGCGGGTGCGGTGTAGAGGCCTGTCGGATTAATCGCCCCGCCGGCAGAGCCTTCTTGAATATCCCAACTAATGTTTCTGCTGCTACCGTTGATACTTGCCGTGAATTGTCTCGTGCCATTTGGTCCAAGTGTGTCTGCGGCAGGGGAAACTGCCGTCGTGGCGGCTGTAGCTGTAACACTGAAAGGTACAGAATTCGACCTGCCTAGGGGGACGTCCCCCATCGGATCCCCGTATTCGATCGAGATATGGGCCGTGACTGGTGTGCCCAAAAGTGCTGCGGGAACAACGGCGGTGAGCTGAGTGTCGCTAATCGGCGTTGTAGCCAAATTCGTAGTCGATCCACTCACGGACCACAAGGCACGTCTGATATCGTGAGGACCACCTTTGAGATTTGATCCGGTAATAGTCAGGGTAAGGTCTGGGCTGCCGGCCAAGGCACTCGTGGGAGAGATTGCGGTGATGGCGACAGGCCCCAACGAAGGAGTGGGCGAAGGAGCGGGCGAAGGAGTTGGCGAAGGGGTGGGCCGGGCAGATTGAGGTGCGGAATACCCGCCACCGCAGCCAGATCCGGCCAAAAGTAGAGCCATGATAAGTGATATGCCTGTTATCCGCGACATAGGACTCCTCCTCTATTTGGATATGCGGGAATCCGGCGGAAAACCTGCAAAGTCCTAATCGCGGTTCAAAGGGCAAGGAATGGGTGTATTATCGCGCCAACGGGGGGCACATCTCATGGCCGGGGAACTATCCGAAGGTCAGTCCGTTTCCCCGCAGGAAGTTACGCGGCTCCTACAGGCATGGAAGGCTGGCGACGAGGGTGCTCTCGAGCGGCTAATGCCCCTTGTCTACGACGAACTCCACCGCTTGGCCCGGCGATATATGGCCGCAGAGCAGACCGGCCATCCCCTTCAAACTACAGCTCTTGTCCACGAGGTCTATCTCCGTCTGGTCGACGCCAATAGCATCGACTGGCAGAACCGCGCTCATTTCTATGCTATCTGTGCCCGACTCATGCGCCGCATACTGATTGACTTCGCTAGGTCACGCAATTATCAAAAGCGGGGAGCCAGTTTCGCGCATATACAGTTGGAGGAGGCGGCGACGGTCTCGGAGGCAGTGGGTTCCGAACTCTTGGCCGTCGACGAGGCACTCAAACAACTTGCAGTCATTGATTCACGGAAAAGCGACGTGGTGGAAATGCGGTTCTTCGGTGGTATGACCGTCGATGAAATCGCGGGCGCTCTACAAGTGTCTCCAGAGACGGTGGCACGGGACTGGAAGCTCGCCAAGGCATGGCTCCAGCGCGAGCTGAGTCGGGAAAGGGCCCATGAGTCCTAATCGTTGGCAGACCATCGAGGAGCTTTATCACACAGCCTCCGATCTGCGAGACGAAGAACGGGAGTCATTCCTGCTGGCAGCCTGCGGTGAAGACGAGAGTCTTTTCCGAGAAGTGAAGTCCTTGCTCAAGTACGGAGACACACCACAGTGTGTGTTGGACTCTCCCGCCATCGCTGTTGTCGCGAAGGCCATTGCAGCCGATGAGATCGAATCCAATACGTTCCTCTTGGAAGGTAAGACCGTTTCTCATTACCGCATCCTGGAGGCCATCGGACGTGGCGGCATGGGTGTGGTTTACAAAGCGGAAGACCTGAGACTTGGACGTCTTGTTGCCCTCAAGCTACTCCCGACTTTCCTGGCCCGCGACCCACAAGCGCTTCAGCGATTCGAGAGGGAAGCACGTGCCGCTTCAGCGCTTAACCATCCCAACATTTGCACCGTGTACGAAATCGATGAAGCGGACGGCCTGCACTTCATTGCTATCGAACTCCTGCACGGCGAAACCTTGAAATCGCGTATGGCGCGAGGCCCATTTCAGATTCTGGAAATAATCAGTGTTGCGAGCGACGTGTGCGAGGCACTGGAAACAGCTCACTCAAACGGAATCGCTCACCGAGATATTAAGCCTGCGAATATCTTCCTCATGCAAAGAGGTGGCGCCAAGGTGCTCGATTTCGGTGTGGCCAAGCGCGTCGGGTCTGAACTGGAGAAGTCAAGCACCGAAACTTCCATTTCGTTGGCAACGAATCTCGACGTCATTCTCACAATCCCTGGTGCTCAGCTCGGTACGGCTGCGTACATGTCTCCGGAACAGGCCGCAGGGGAATCTGTGGACGGACGCTCCGACATTTTCTCTTTGGGTGCAGTTCTTTATGAAATGGCCACCGGGCAATTGCCTTTCCGCAAAAATACCTATGCTGATTTGATTCGGGCAATTCAGAATGAAAACCCCACATCGCTAACGGACGTGAACCGCAACACTTCGCCGGCTCTCTCGAGAATCGTCGAGAAAGCAATGCAAAAAGAGCCTTGTTTGCGTTACCAGACTGCTGCTGAGATGCGAGCGGATCTAGCGGCAGTGCGCTCACGCCTTAGAACAAAGATAAATTGGCAGAAGGCAGTTTTGGTGCCCGCACTGGTCGTAGTGCTCCTTGCACTCGCTGTGCCCGCTTCCCTGCGTTCACCGCGTGTCGGCAATTGGATCCGGGGAAAGCCACCGTCCAGTTCTGTTCGAGAAATCAAGTCACTGGCTGTCCTGCCACTTGAGAATTCATCTGGGGACGCGGATCAGGACTACTTTGCGGATGGCATGACCGACGCCTTGATCACAAATTTGGCTGAAATTGGGCCCCTTCAAGTTATCTCGCGAACTTCGGTAATGCGCTACAAAGGTACGCAGAAAAAGCTCCCCGAAATCGCAAGGGAATTGAATGTGGATGCGGTGATTGAAGGTGCAGTGATGAATTTGGGAGATCGCGTCCGCATCAATGTCCAACTTATCCAGGCGGACAACGACCAGCGACTCTGGGGGAAGAGTTACGACAGAAAAATCAGCGATATTTTGAGCCTACAGAGCGAGGTCGCACGCGCCATCGTGGCAGAACTGCAGGTGAAATTGGCATCATCTGAAAAGAAGCCTCCGCTGACCCCTGCGCAAACCGTGAATCCACAGGCCTACGAGGCCTACCTCAAAGGAGAATATTTCCTTAATAAGTGGAGCACCGAGGGTTTCAACAAGGCGAAGGACTACTTCCAGCAATCCATCGACCTCGACCCGAATTATGCACAGGGTTACACCGGACTGGCCGAATACTATGGGTTGGCAGCGTTCACGGGTTCAGCTCCCCCACGGGACGCCTGGCTTAAGTCGGAGGACCTGCTTGCTAAATCCCTGGAAATCGATAGCAACTTGTCCGACACCCACACGCTGCTCGGAATGTTGAAACTGCAATTCCGCTGCGACCGGGCAGCCGCCGAAAAGGAATTGAACCGCGCCCTCGAGCTGAACCCTGGTGATATGCGTGCGCTCGACTACCACTCGTACTACCTGCTGGAAATAGGACGCAAAGACGAAGCTATTGCCGAAAAGCAGAGAGTCCTAAAGCACGACCCGGTCTCGCTGATAACCAATGCCGAGTTGGGTCTGTACTTCGTATTGGCAGGACGTCCCGATGAGGCCATCGTGCAGCTCAAGAAAACTCTGGAACTCGATCCCAATTATCCTCCTGCACATATGCGCCTTGGGCGGGCCTATGAGATGAAAGCACAATATGACCAAGCCGCCGTTGAGATGCAGAAGGCAATTTCGCTGGGCAAGGAACCGTTCAGGCTCATGAAACTAGGCGCATTGTATGCCCGCTGGGGTAAGAGACGAGAAGCATGGCAAGAAATCAGAGAATTGCGCGAAATGTCGACGCAGCGCTATGTGGCTCCGAGCGGCATCGCGCTGATCTACGCGCAGCTCGGCGAGAAAGAGTCTGCTCTCGCGTGGCTGGCAAAAGCCAAAGGAGACGATGAGCCGAAGGTAACCGATCCTGGCTTCGATGGCCTGCGATCGGACCCGCGGTTCCAAGCATTAGAGGCAAGACTCAAACCAGACCCGGCCTGTCCGCCCTTTTAGGCCGCGGTTTCTTGGTTGATTTTAGGGAATCAGATTACTTGTCGTGTAGGACCTTCGGATGAACCGGAGCATTCCCAGCTCGTGGATGCTACTTGCGGCTTTGCTGCTGGCAGCGACAGTAGGTGCACAGACCTTCGCTGGCAAAATTGTCGGCCGGGTTGTGGATTCGCAGCAAACCGCCATTCCGAATGCGGGTGTCACGCTCCGCAACCTCGAACGGGAATTCAAGCGGCACACCGTTGCGAACGCCCAAGGCGAGTACACCTTCGAACTGGTCCCACCAGGAACATACACCGTACTGATGGATCACGAGGGATTCGCGCCGACCGCCGTCAACGTTGAGGTGGTGGTCGCGACGACCGTGCGTGTCGATATGACGCTGGGCATTCAGCCCGTACAACAAGAAGTGAGAGTCGTTGGCGAAAGCGGAGTGGCTGTTCAGACCGAGAACGCTGGCCTCGGCCGCGTCGTTTCGACACATGAGATAACCGAGCTCCCGTCCCTAGGCCGAAGCCTGTACGACTTCATCGCTATCATGCCAGGCGCTTCTCTTTCGAACGACGCACTAGGCGTTGGATATGCAGTCAATGGCGGCCGCACCCAGAGCGTGAATTACCTTCTCGATGGCTCGGAGAATAACGAGATCTCCATGTCCGCTCCTGCGATGGATGTTCCACTCGATTCCATTCAGGAGCTCAATATCCAGACCAACCATTTCAGTGCCGAGTATGGCCGTAACTCCGCCTTTACCGCGAATATCGCCACCAAGAGTGGCACGAACGATTTTCATGGCTCTCTTTACGACTACGTCCGCAATTCAGCGTTTGCAGCCAACACGTTCGACAACAATGCTCATGGCTTACCGCGGCCCGTGTTCAATCGGCACCAGTTCGGCGGCACTGCGGGGGGCCCGCTGCGCAAAGGGAAACTCTTCTACTTCGTTTCCGCCGAGGGAATTGTGGTTAGAAGCAGCGGACCTACTTCCTTTTTTGTGCCCACGCCGGATCTGTTGGCCATCAGTGCTCCCGGGACGCAGGCCATTTTTGAACGCTTTCCGCTCCCTACCAACCTGTCGTCGACCAACGTGAAAAGGGAAACATTGTGTCCGTTCGCGGTCTCTTGTGATGCGCATACAGGTGCAGGGTATATCAGAATTCCGGCGTTTGCCTACACTACCCGGATTGGCCCCCAAGACTTTGGCGCTGGAACTCCCCAGAACACGATTCTCGCAACGGGACGCCTAGATTGGATAGCAGGCCCTAAGACACAGGCATTTCTCCGTTACGCGGTCGATAACGGGAATGAATTTGCAATTGCCCAGCAGCCCTATTCAACCGAACTGGACCAGCCACTCTATGGCCATAACCAGAATGCAAGCATAAACATAATCCGCACTTGGTCCCCAAGATTTGCGACTGAGTCACGCATTGCATACAGCCGAGTGACTGGCGATCCTGAGCGCTTTGGCGGTGACGCTTATTCCGTGCCTAAGCCCCCCTTCCCTTGGTTCTATATTCAGAATGAGGCGGTTTCACTCCCTGCTGGAACCGATGGAGCCTTCGGTCCAACCAACGGGTATCAGTTCTTTCAAAGCGCAACATATTCTAAGGGCAGGCACACTCTGAGATTTGGCGGGCAGTTTGTGCACCTCCGTCAAAACGTCTACTTTGGCCTGCCTGGAGAGGTGGCGGAAGCACAGTTTGCCAACACGCAAGGGTTCGTGGATGGGATATTGCAGTTCTATTCCATCGCGCTAGATCCGAAAGGGCATTACCCGGGGGAATACGTCGACCCACCTTTTGGGCCGCCCAGTTTCACGCGTCATTACCACTACAACGAACCCGCTCTGTTTATTGCGGACACCTGGAAGATCACGACGCGCCTGACGCTTACGCCCGGGCTGCGCTGGGAGTATTTCGGCGTCTACCACAGTCCAGGAGCTGAACACAGCCTGGATTCGAATTTCTACCCCGGCTCAGGCGCGACTTCCCCGGAGCGAATCGCAAATGGTCGCATGATGCGCACGATTGATGCTCCTAGGGAATTGCAAGGCCGTTTCTACCTCCCCAACTACAAAAACTTCGCACCTCGGGTGGGTCTCGCCTATGATTTGTTCGGTGATGGAAAGACCGTTTTTCGTGCTGGTGGAGGAATCTTCTACGATCGCTGGGTCGGCTGGGAACTGTTCCGCGCCCACCAGAATCCTCCCGGATACAGCTTTGAGAGGCTGAGCGATGTGTTCCTCACTTCCAGCATGGTGACGGACCAATATGCCGCGTTCCCGACAGGACCAGTCCGGTTGAGTAAGAGCGGGACTCAGGACCCCGACCTTCATATGCATTCCGCCTATGTGGCTTCGTGGAACGCGACCCTCGAGAAGCAGCTAGCCGCCACACTTGTTATCGGGGCATCTTACCTGGGTTCAAGCGGCAGCAGGCTGTACTCCGGAAACAATCTCAACCGCGTTGGCAGTGGCGGCTTGTTGGATCCCAGCTGCGTTACCACGAGAATTGCTGCCGATGGACTCGCCGCCATCGGGCCTGATTACTCCAACTGCTCGCGTTTGAATCAGGGCTTGAGCACCATCCTTGCTCGTGGTAACGGCGGGCACTCCTCCTACCACGCCCTTCAGTTGCGCATAGACAGCCGACGCGTATCGCGGCTGGGCCTGGAATTTGGTGCCAACTACACCTGGAGCCATTCCGTCGACAATCGGAGTGTTAGCGGAGTCAGCCTCTCTGTAGCAGAAACCGGTGTCGGGTACCTCGATGCATTCAATCCTAGCCTTGACCGCGGGCCTTCAGATTTCGATGCGCGCCATCGGCTGGCCGCGCACTTCATCTGGGAAATTCCTGCTGCCGCCCACTCGCGAAGCTGGGCTGGACGCTACTTTCTTCATGGCTGGGAGCTCAGTGGTTTCCTAAGTTATCAGACAGGCCAGCCCTTCAGTCTCGCGGACTTTGGAACGCCCGATTCCTTCGGGGAAAGAACACGCCCGCGGCTAACAGGTGCCATGCCACACACCATACTAGTTTCTGATTCCATCTCTCCGAATAGTTATCTCTACCTGCCCATCAACCAGGTTTATGACTCAGTCAGCGGCTTGTGTAACGCAAATGCCGCGCCATTCGCCTGCGAAATCTCGGTGAACGGGCCGTTTCAAGACAGCCTTCCACGCAACACATTTCGCCAGCCTGGACTTTTCTTTCACAACGTAGCCGTGCTCAAGAACTTTCCCCTGTCCTGGCACGAAACGCAGCTGCAATTCCGCGCTGAATTCTATAATGTCTTCAACCATCCCAACCTCTACCTAAATCGCGCAAGTACCGACGTGAGCACTGCCAGTTTTACAACTTCAAACGGGGATTTCGTCCCAGGTGCCACCGCCAGTTTTCGAGACAATCGGCAGATCGTCTTGGCCCTCAAGCTCATTTTCTGAGCCTGCGGCGGTGCATCAAAGCCGTCTCGACTCAACTCGCGACAGCGTCCGAATTATCGCGCCACACGAAGAGCAAAATTTCAGTTTATCTTTCGCGGCTCATCACCATTGCTTCCAAAACTTGATTGGAGCGCCATCTGCGACGCTGTTCCTCGCCAAAACTTCGTCCATTCCCAGAAATGGTTTAATTTAACTTATTTGCGAGGGAGCATCTGAATACCACACGCGAATTGAACGTGCCCCGACCCTCGGTTGGCATCAGTTTTTCTCTATGCTTTTTTCGGGCAATCGGGACACTTCCGCCGCCGGAGCGATTAGATCGGTGCCCAGTCAATTCGTGGGTAGCCCAAGTAGCCCTACTGTGGGACTGAGAATCGTCGTCTTTCCCGGTAAGCGACACCAAACAAGGCATTTAGATTTTGCATTCTTCGGCTGTTAACCGAAGGGTCCTCGGGTTCGAGTCGTGAGACCTCTTACTCGAATACTTCGGTACAACTTCGGGACAATTAAGGAGCGGGAATTTTGACCGTTTTTCGTGTAAGCGACACCAACAAAGCAACTTAGTGTTTTTCCCAACCTGCTTTGCAAGCAGGGGGCCGCGGGTTCGAGTCCCGCCACGTCCACCATCTATATTTTTTTCAATGAAATAGCGTCGATGTTTTCTCAGCTTACCACCTGCTACTTAGGCAGGGGGTTAGGGGTTCGAATCACCTCACGTCCACCACTACTACCTCCTAACCTCTCCTATGACTTATGCCGCATTTTCGATTACCGACTCCGCGACATTTCCAGGAGCATTAGGAGCAACAATAGACTCGGCAAGCCGAACCACGGTGACAAACAAATGAAGAAAAAGGATAGGATGAGGACATCGCGCCATCCAGGCACGGTATCAAAACCCGAAAAAAACACGTAATTTTGGCCCAATTCAGTAATTCGCCATGGACAGGCTGTTCCGGCGTTTGCCCTAACCTGCTTTCCTGTCCGACTGGGGATACCGCGTTTCGCAGAATACTCAGAGTACTCGGATTCTTGACTCAGGTTTGGCTCTGGAGCACGGCAACCGGAAAATTCCGAACGACGTCCGCTAAGTCCAGAAACGATACTTCACGCGAGAATCTTGTTTTGAGCGTCTCGCCCGTCAGGACGTTCAGCCACGACTCTGGAGCGTTGCTCGGGAGAATAAGTGTCGAACCAACCCAAAATTTCCGTAGGTGGATTGAGTTGAATGATGCTTTAGCTCGAGCCAGCCATCTTGGCGCAATGGTCACTATCCAAGAAGTGCCCTTGCGGCGCGCATAGGAAATCACATTGGCTCGCTTGCCGATGGCCTTCAAAAGGAGAACTCTCCCTTCAAGGAAAACTTGGGGATGTTGGCGACGGAGATTTAAAATCCTCCAAGTGAGATAAAGCTTGATGCGGCCGTCGTGCCAGTTCTGAACTATATCCCGGCAATATTGCAACGTATCCTGTCGACTTTGTGTCTCGATTTCACGGAGTAAAGCGGCCCGATGTTTAAAATCCACGGGTCCGCGGTTGTCAGGGTCCACCAGACGAAGGTCCCAAAGTTCACATCCCTGGTAGAAGTCCGGCACACCGGGGCTCGTCATCTTCAACAGGACCTGTGCCAGACCGTTCACCATCCCACACGCAGCGATGTTGCGCTGAAATTTCAAGAAATCATTTAGGAAGGGATTGCCGCGGCCGGGCTTCAGTATGGCCTGGACAAACTTGATCACCGCTTTTTCATGAGCGGTATTGGGCACAGTCCATCGCGTGTGCACCATGGCCTCGCGAATGGCCTTAATGATGTACGCCTCCAAACGCTCGCCGAATATGGGAATCTCCCTTTCCGCCAAAGGCCAGGCTCCAATGAGGGTCTGGTACAAGAAAACTTCCTCGTTCGGGTCTGGAACTGCGCGACCGGCAATCATCACCTTCTTGCCCGCGTTCCATCGCGACCACGCGTTTAAGTGCCTTTGCCATTCGCCGGGGATTTCCGAGAGGATATTGATTCGAGCGCGCACATCTTCGCCTCGTTTGGTGTCATGTGTGGAGGTAGAATTCAGACCGTGTCGCCATCGGCGCTGCCGTTTGGTCGCCAATTGATGGAAGTCGAGCGCGGGTACCATTTCGGGGGACGGGTTGCCACCCACTTCGTTGAGAGAGAGCAGCGGGCAGTAAACATAGAGGACCGTATCTTCAAGGCTCTTCGCGAATATGGGTCCGGTAAACTGTTGCCAACGCATCACGAAGGCC